>Ga0190265_10000545_pt1 | contig 26669 bp, 21 predicted proteins | sample Popmic124T_FD_133135 | JGI IMG/M metagenome (GOLD analysis project Ga0190265, IMG submission 133135) | Populus adjacent soil microbial communities from riparian zone of Indian Creek, Utah, USA - 124 T | ecosystem: Environmental > Terrestrial > Soil > Riparian zone | place: USA: Utah | collected...
CTCGGAGCCTATCTGCTGGCCAAGACGGCCGGACTCTTCGGCGACACTGCCGGGGTGGAGAGCTCGACGCTCCCGATCGTGCCGCTCTTCGAGACCATCGAAGACCTGCAACGAGCGCCGGCCATCATGAAGGAGCTGCTCAGCGTGCCCCTGGTGCGCCGGAGTGTGCGCGCGCAGGGTGGGGTGCAGGAAGTCATGATCGGCTATTCCGATTCCAACAAGGACGGCGGATTTCTCACCTCGAACTGGGAGCTCAGTAAGGCCCAGATCAAGCTTACCCGGGTGGGGCAGGAGAGCGGGGTGCCGATCGCCTTCTTCCATGGACGCGGAGGATCGGTGAGCCGTGGCGGGGCGCCCACTGGCCGGGCTATCGCGGCCCAGCCCGCGGGCTCCATCCATGGGAGGATGCGGATCACCGAGCAGGGTGAGGTCGTGTCCTTCAAGTACGCCAACCGCGGCACGGCGCAGTATCAGATCGAGCTGCTGGCCGCCAGCGTGATGGAGCACTCCCTCAAGTCGGAGCGGGAGAAGGCGCTGCTGCCCACCGCGGAGTTCGACGAGGCGATGGAGGCGCTCTCCGGAGCGGCGCAGGCGTCGTACCGCGGGCTGGTGGATCACCCAGATCTGTTCACCTACTACCAGTCCGCCAGTCCGCTAGAGGAGATCTCGCTGCTCAACATGGGATCGCGGCCTGCTCGGCGCTTCGGAGCACGCACGCTCAGCGATCTCCGCGCGATCCCCTGGGTGTTCGCCTGGTCGCAGAACCGTCACTTCGTTCCCGGGTGGTATGGGGTCGGCAGCGGGATCCTCACTTTCCTCCAGGTCCGGGGCCCCCGTGGCGCGGCCCTGCTCGACCGGATGTTCGCCGAGTCGCGACTGTTCCGGCTGATCGTGGACGAGGTGGAGAAGACTCTGGCCTATGTCGATCTCGGGATCGCCCGGGAGTATGCCGAGCTGGTCCCCGATGCAGGAGTGCGGTCGAACATCCTGACCATGGTGGAAGAGGAGTACCATCGCACCATGGAAGCGGTGCTGCGCATCAGCGGCGGGAAGGAGCTGGCGGAGCGCTATCCCCGGTTCCGTCGTCGGCTGGCCCGCCGGCTACCGACCATCAATCAGGTAAGCCGGCAGCAGATCGAGCTGCTCCGCCGATTCCGCGAGTCGGGCGGCGACAAGACCCAGGAAGAGCAGCTGTCGGCGCTGCTGCTGTCGATCAACTGTATTGCGGCAGGGTTCGGGGCTACTGGATAGGCGGGGCAGCGGGGAAGCGGGACAGCAAACGCGTGTGACGGTCGTCCTGGCCCTCGTCGTCGCTGCGCTCCCTCAGGGCGATGTCCCCTTTGCCGACCCACTGACCCGCTGACCAGATGTCCCGTTGACCCGCCGCTTCTCCTCCACCTCCACTCTCAACTGCCCGCACGCCGCATTGATGTCCAGGCCCCGGCTGCGCCGCACCACGGCCTCCACTCCCTGGTTGCGCAGACGCTCGGCGAAGGCGCGAATGCGGGGTGCAGTGGTTGGAGACAGATCAGGCGCGCCACCCGGATGGAGCGGCAGAATGTTCACCAGCGCGCCCAGCCGGCCGGCGAGCTTGGCCAGCTGTGAGGCGTCGGCGTCGCTGTCGTTGACCCCAGCAATCATCACGTACTCGAACGTCACCCGCTTCCGGAACGCCTGAGCCGCCTTCAGGACCGAGTCGAGGCCGTACTTCTTCTCGATCGGCATCATGGTGAGGCGCTGGGCCGGCGTGGGAGCATGGAGGGAGATCGCCAGGCGGAACTGCTCCGGACGCTTGGCGAACGCCTCCATGCCAGGGAGGATTCCGACGGTCGACAGGGTGATGTGCCGGGCCCCGATGCCGAGACCATCCGGCTGGTTGAGGATACTGAGCGCGGCGTCCACGGCGGGCCAGTTGAGGAGAGGCTCGCCCATTCCCATGAAGACGATATTGGTCGGCTTCTCCTCCGGGTTCTGAAGCACGATCTCCCGCACCTGCCCCGCGATCTCGAACGGCGTCAGGTTGCGGCGGAATCCCATGCGGCCGGTGGCGCAGAAGGAGCACCTGAGGGCGCACCCGGCCTGCGACGAAATGCACAGCGTTCGCCGGGTGCCGGAGGGAATGAGCACCGACTCGATGGCTTCCCCATCCGAGAGGCGCCAGAGGTACTTCCGGGTCCCGTCGGACGATTGCTGGACGGTATCGGGTGCCAGGCGGGGCAGGGGGAAGATTTGGTCCAGCTCCGCTCGCAGCGCGGCTGGTAGATCGGTGGCTTGCTCCCAGCTTTCCGCCGGCGCCTGCCATAGGCGCCGCAGCATCTGCCCTGCGCGATACGAAGGCAGGCCGCGCTCGGCCACCCATTCGACCAGCGCTTGCCGGGCTTGCTCCGGGGTCAGGTCGAGCAGGTTGCGAGTAGTGGAGGTTACGGGAAGGGAACTGGCCATGGTGAAAAATAGCACCTCTTCGCGCCCATCCGTCATCGCGTGTGTGCTTGGTGGTCCTCTGTGCCTCTGTGGTGAATTTTTTTGTTGGGTCCAGAAGCACGAGAAAGCAAGCTAACGTCAAACATACGAATGCATTGCCCCACTCCGTCACGCGGTATAGGTTTGAGCGCATGCTTTCCCATCTGAAGCCGTGCTCCTGAGCGAGCTGCTCTCGCCGGACCAGGTGGTCATGCCTGTGGTAGCCCGGGATAAGGGCGGTGTCATCGCTGAGCTCACACGTCACCTCGCCGATCGTTGGGGATGTGATTACCCGGCGTTGCTCGGAGCGGTTCAGGAGCGCGAGGCGGGTGGGAGCACGGGCATCGGTTTCGGGGTGGCCATCCCGCACGCCCGCGCGGTCGGGGTACCCGAGCTGAGTCTGGTCTGCGGCGTCAGCCCGTCCCCGGTGCCTTTCGACTCGATCGACGGAGAGCCGGTGCGGCTGTTCTTTTTGATCGTGGGACCTCCCGCGTCCGCCGGCCAGCATGTAAAACTCCTCGGGCGGATCGCCAAGCTGGTGCGGCATGAGGACGTGCGCCGCCGATTGTTCGACGCGACAACGCCGCACGAGTTCTATACCACCCTGCTCGACGCCGAGGCGCGTTGAGCCCAATCGGTCTCTATGGCAAGGCCTTCCGGGCATGAGCGCCACCGCATTACGAACCCACCGCAGTGGCGCCCTCACCCGCGCCGAAGCAGGGAAGTCAGTCCGCCTAGGTGGCTGGGTTCACCGGAGGCGGGATCTCGGGGGACTGGTCTTCATCGACCTTCGGGATCGGGCGGGTCTGGTGCAGCTGTCCTGTAACCCTGCCTGGACGCCGCCGGATGTAATGGAGCGCGCGGCCGGTCTTGGCGCGGAGACCGTTGTGCTCGTCGAGGGGATCGTCCAGCTTCGCCCGGAACCGGCCCGCGATCAGAACCTCACCTCGCGCGAGGTGGAGGTGCACGTGACTCGCCTGGAAGTGGTCGGAACAGCGCAGACACCGGCAATTCCGGTGGCCCGGAAGGAAAAAGAGGAGCTCCCCGCCGAGGAGCTGCGGCTGCGGCACCGGGTGCTCGATCTCCGCCGAGCGGAGCTCCAGAACAATCTGATTCTCCGCCACCGACTGATGCAGGCGACTCGCCGGTACTTCGACTCGGAGGGGTTTCTCGAGATCGAGACCCCGATTCTCACCAAGCCGACTCCCGAGGGCGCGAGAGATTACCTAGTGCCGAGCCGGGTGCATCCGGGGGAGTTCTTCGCGCTGCCCCAGTCCCCCCAGATCTACAAGCAGCTACTCATGGTCGCGGGCTACGACCGCTACTTCCAGATCGCGCGGTGCTTTCGAGATGAGGATCTGCGCGCCGACCGGCAGCCGGAGTTTACCCAGATCGATATCGAGGCCTCGTTCATCGGGGTCGAGGATGTCCTGAAATTCGGCGAGGGGATGGTCGAGGCGATCTGGGCGGAGGCAGGTCACCAGGTGCGTTTGCCGATCCAGCGCATGCGCCACGCCGAAGCCATGGAGACCTACGGCAGTGACAAGCCGGACCTGCGTTACGGGCTTCCGATCTTCGATGCCACCGAGGTGTTTCGTGGCACCGACTTCTCGATCACGCGCTCCGCTATTGAAGCAGGAGGCAGAGTCCGCGGGATCAGGGTCCCCGGTGGCGCCACGCTGACCCGGAAGCAGGTCGACGAGATCGAAGCGGCAGCCAAAGCGCTGGGAGCCGCCGGCTTGCTCAGGCTGAAAGCGGCCGGTGCTTCTCTGGAGGGTCCCGCGGCCAAGTATCTGCCGGCCGGCGCCGCCGAGCGACTGACTCTGTCCGACGGAGACCTGTGTCTCCTGCTAGCCGGCCCCGACCACGTCTCCAGCCCGGCGCTCGACCGCGTGCGGCAGGAGTTGGCCCAGAGGCTCAAGCTCATTCCTGAAGGCGAAAGTCGGTTCGTGTGGATCGTGGACTTCCCTCTATTCGAGAAGGATCCCGCGACCGGCGCGTTGAGGCCGGTGAACCACCCGTTCACCGCGCCGCATCCCGACGATCTGCCATTGCTGGAAACCGCGCCGGAGGAGGTGCGCGCGCTGGCGTACGACATGGTCTTGAACGGAACCGAGCTGGGTGGGGGCAGCCTCCGCATCGCGGACCCGCAGCTCCAGCGTCGGGTCTTCGCCTTGCTTGGTATCCCTGACGAAGAGGCGAAGACTCGCTTCGGGTTTCTGATCGAGGGACTGCGCGCCGGCGCACCACCCCACGGTGGATTCGCCTTTGGGATGGACCGAATCGTAATGTTACTCGCTGGGGCAGGTTCGTTGCGGGACGTGATCGCGTTCCCCAAAACAACTGCCCAACGGGCCCTGTTTGAGGGGGCACCGACCCCAATCGACCCGGCTGATCTTCGAGCCCTTCACCTGCAGGCCAGCGATGGCTGACGACATCCAGACCCGTATGTCCGCGGAGGGCGCCGATCCGCTGCTCTTTGCGGGGGTAAACGATAGCAACCTCCTTGAGCTCCAGCGCACCCTGGGTGTGCGGGTTTCGTTCCGGGGCGAAGCGGTGACGCTCTCCGGATCTTCCGAGCAGGTGGAGCGTGCCGGCCCGGTGGTGCAGGGACTTATCGACCTGGCCCGGATGGGCGAGCCGGTCACCGCGGACGACGTCTACCGCCTGGCCTCGGAAGGGCCCAGCAGCGAGCTGCCGGCGTCGACATCCGACGGCAAGATCGTGCTGCCCGGATTGCGGCGCGCGATCGTCCCCAAGACCCAGGGCCAGCGGGAGTATCTCCAGGCCATCAGCGGGCACGACATCGTCGTCGGCATCGGCCCGGCGGGCACCGGCAAGACGTACCTCGCCGTGGCCAAGGCGGTGGAGGCGCTCGCCCGTAAGCGAGTCAAGCGGATCATTCTCGCCCGGCCGGCAGTCGAGGCCGGCGAGTCGCTCGGGTTTCTCCCGGGTGACCTCCAGGCCAAAGTCGATCCCTACCTGCGGCCGCTCTACGACGCGCTGGAAGACATGATGCCGCACGACCGGGTGCAGCGCGCGCTGGAGACACGCACCATCGAGATCGCGCCGCTGGCCTACATGCGGGGTCGTACGCTGGCGGACGCGTTCATCATCCTCGACGAGGCACAGAACGCCACCGGCGCGCAGATGAAGATGTTCCTCACCCGTCTTGGCGTGAACAGCCAGACGGTGGTGACCGGTGACAAGACTCAGATCGATCTGCCCCAGCGCGAGGACTCGGGCCTGATTCAGATCGAACGTCTGCTCCCTGGCATCGAGGGAATCTCGTTCTGCTATCTGCACGAGTCGGATGTCGTTCGGCATCGGCTGGTGCGCGATATCATCCGGGCGTACGCGGAGGATCAGAACGGCTGATGCCTGAGCGGTCGAGCGTGCAATTCTGGGAAAGCTGGATCTGGGCCTCGCCAGGGGAACGGATGCGGTTTCACCTGGTGCGCTGGGCCCCGTTGGTCGCGGTGGCAGTCTTCACCTATCTGGCCTTCCCCCCCCCGATCGGGATCGGCGCCCCCGTGCCCGCCGTGGGCGAGATCTCGCGACGCGCCGTGGTGGCCCCGTTTGCGTTCGAGGTGCGGAAGTCTCCCGAGGAAATCGCCCGGGAAGGCCAGTCCCGCGCGCTGACTGCCCAGCCGGTGTACCGCTTCAGCGCCACCGCATACGACTCCTCGATGGCGTCCGCCCGGGGGTTCTTTGCCGAGCTGGAACGGGCCAGCGAATCGGGAGGCCCGGAGGCCGTCGCGGCCGCCATAGGGACGCGGGTGCGGCTCGGCCCCGAGGAGACCCGCTTTCTGACGGACTCCACCCGGCGCCGCCAGCTCCAGGAGGTGGCGACTCACTTCCTGGCCGAAGGACTCCAGCGTGGCGTGGCCGACGCGGGCGCCATACGGAGCGAGCTGAGCAAGGACATCTCTCTACGGAGGGGCGAAACCGAGCGCATCGTTCCGCGCGATTCGATCCTCACCTTCGCCGACCTCATGGAGCAGGCCGAGGCGGCAGGCACCAACCTCCCAACCGCGGTTGGACAACGCACCCTCCGCCGTCTCGTGGGCGCGTTCTATCACCCCACCATCGTTCTCGACCCGTTCGTCACCACCGCCCGGCGCGAGCAGCTGCGTGGCAGCGTGGACCCGGTCAAGTATTCGGTTCGCACCGGCGAGCGAATTCTGCGGGCGGGTGAGCCGGTGACCGATGAGGCACGCGCCAAGCTGATCTCGCTGCGCGAGGAACATCGCAGGCGCGGCACCGGCGGCCTCGCCCTCAGGAGCGCTGCCGGGGCGCTGCTCTACAATGCCATCATCCTGAGTGCGTTCTGGCTGCTCATCGTGTTCTACAAGCGGGAGAGCTACGCCCAGCTGCGGGAAATGGCCTTTTTCGCCGGGCTGTTCGCCATGGTCGTCCTGCTCACCGCGGCTCTGACCGGTCTCTTTCCCGGCCGGCCCGAGCTGATTCCGATTCCGTTCGCGGCGATTCTGGTGACGATGCTCTACAACGGCCGGATCGGGGTGTTCGCCGCTGTCACCCTGGCGATCCTGCTGGACGGACAGTGGGCGCTGCGGGAGAGTCACATGCTGTTCTTCGGGCTGGTCGGCGGCGTGGCCGGGGCGGTAGGCATCCGGGTCGTGAGGCGGCGGCGACACCTTTACGTGACTATCGGCGTGCTGGCGGTCGCAAGCATTCTGGCAACCATTTCGATTGGCTTGAGCCAGGGCTGGTCTACCCGCACCATCCTGAGCAGCGCCCTGCTCGGCCTGGTGATGGCGTTGGCCAGCGCCGCGCTGGCAATGATGGTCATGCCGGTGGCGGAGTCGGCCACGCGCATCACCACCGACCTGACTCTCCTAGAGCTCTCCGACCTGGGCCGGCCGCTCCTCCGACGGCTGGCACTCGAAGCGCCCGGGACCTGGGCCCACAGTCTGGCCATGGCCAACCTGTGCGAGTCCGCCTGCAATATCATTGGAGCCAACGGACTCCTCGCCCGAGTCGGCTGCTATTACCACGACATCGGCAAGCTCGCGAGCCCGGGCCACTTCGTAGAGAATCAAGGCGGCGGACCCAATCCGCACGACTTGATGCGTGCCCAGGATTCGGCCAAGATCATCCAGAGCCATGTTGCGGACGGCCTTGCGCTGGCCGAGGCAGCCCACCTTCCCCAAGTGGTCAAAGCCTTTATCCCAGAACACCATGGGACTACCTACATAACCTACTTTCTGAGCCGAGCGCGGGGCAGCGACCCCGATGGGCGAGTCGATCCGGCGGACTACCGCTATCCCGGCCCCCGGCCCCAGTCAGCCGAGACCGCGGTGGCCATGCTGGCCGACTCGGCGGAGGCCGCTATCCGGGTCCTGCCCAACCCGACCCCCGAAGCGGTGCGCAGCGCCATCGAGCACCTGGTGCAGCAGAAGCTGGGGTCGGGCCAGTTGGACGATGCTCCACTCACCTTGCGCGACCTCGACCGGATCAAGCGCGAATTTGGCCGCGTGATGTCGGGGACCTACCACAAGCGCATCGGCTACCCGCGTGCCAGTGGCGGCAACGTCGCACCGGAATTCCAGTCGGCTGAGCGTGAGTGAGGTGGTGGTAAGCGGCCGCCGGCTTCCGCTGTCGCGCGCGCTGGTCCGCCGCGTGGTCGAGGCCGTGCTCCAAGCGGAGCGCCGTCAGGGACTGGTCTCCGTCACCTTTCTCGGTCGCGACTCGATGCAGCGGCTGAATGCCGCTCACAAGGGGCACGACCGGCCGACCGACGTGCTCACCTTTGCGATGGGCGGTACCAGGGGACCGATCATTGGCGACGTCTATATCTGTCCCTGGGTGGCTCGGCGCGAGGCGCGGGCGCGCGGCATTCCGCTGAAGGAGGAGCTGATCCGGTTGGTGGTGCATGGGACTCTGCACGCGCTGGGGCGGGAGCATCCCGAGGGCCCCGATCGCACCCGCTCGGCCATGTGGCGGCGGCAAGAGCGCTACGTCGAGGCGCTCGCATGATTCCTTTCTTTCATTTCTTCATCGCGCCTCTTGTGGCCGCGGCGTTGACGCTGTGGGCCGCCTGGCTGGCGCTCGCAGCCGAGGCGGATGCCGATCTGCCCCGCTCGTTGAGCGGCCAGATAGGACACTCAGGCGGCGGCTGGACGCTCTCTCGCGACCTGCACGTTGCTCACCTGGCGCTGTTGGTCCTGGCCGGTGCCGCGGCGGGCGTCGCGGTGGCGTGGTGGGCCTGGTCGCCGGCGGCGGGCCTCATGCGCCTCTTCCTCGCCGTGGTGCTGGTCTGGGTGCTGGGCGATCTGGTTCCGCGCCTGCTGGCCGCGGTGGCGCCGGAGCTCACCCTGCCAGCCCGCCGAGCGGCCGTGGCCACGCTGGTTCCATTTCAGCCGCTGCTGCGGCTTGCGGGCTGGGCTGACGCACGCGCCCGGGAGCGGGCGCCGGTGCGGACGACGAGGCAAGCCGGAGCGGCGCAACGCGACATGCTGCTGGGCGTCTTTGCACTGGCCGATACCACCGTGGCGGAGGTGATGACCCCGCGCATCGACATCATCGCGGTGGACTCTGCCTCCGATCGCGAGGAAGTGGTCAAGACACTCCAGAGCTCGGAGCATGCCCGCCTGCTGGTGTATGACGGACATCCGGATGAGGTGGTGGGAGTGGTCTATGCCAAGGATATCCTGGCCTTGGGGCCTACGGACACCCGGCACTGGCGAACGCTCATCCGGCCCGCCGCGTTCGTGCCCGAAGCCAAGACGCTCGACCGCCAGGTGCGCGATTTTCAGCGCGGGCCGAGCCACCTGGCCGTGGTGGTGGACGAGTTCGGGGGCACGGCCGGGATCGTAACACTGGAGGACATCCTGGAGCAGATCGTCGGCGAGATCCAGGACGAGTACGACACTGACGAGGTGGCGCCGATCCAGGTGATGAGCGAGGACCAATGGCGGGTTGAGGGCGGGGTGGCCTTGACCGAGCTGGAGTCCATACTGGGTCACAGCTTCGACCGCGACGACGTGAGCACGGTTGGCGGGCTGGTGCTGGCGGAGTTTGGCCGGGTGCCTCGAGTCGGTGAATCGATCGACGTCGAGGGATTCCGCCTGGTGGTCGAGCACGTGGTCCGCCGCCGGGTCAAACGCATCGCGGTTCATCGCCAGCCGCTCGAGGCCACCGTTCCTTCGGATAAAACCGGCCGATGACCTGGCTCGCGATTGCCCTCGGAATCGCGCTGACCGCGTTTGGCGCGACGGCGGGCGCGGCCCTCATTACCGTGAGCCGGGCGGAGCTGACCCGGGCTGTGGGACGCCGGCTCCGCGGGGCAGCGCCGTCGCTCAGCGGGCTGGCCCAGATCGATTACTACCTCACCGCGGCCTCGGCCACCACGTCGCTGGGGGTCCTGTTGCTGGGCGCGTCGGTGCCCGGTTTCCTGGCCGGGTCCGGCGCACCCCGTCTGGTCGTGGCGGTGGCGTTGCTCGCCGTACCCCTGGTTCTGTTCGCCGCCTACCTGGTTCCCCGCTGGCTGACACAGCCGCGGGCCGAGACGGTGGCTGACCGGGTCATACCCATTCTCCGTCCCTGGTCGCGAGTGCTCGGCCTCCTATTGCCGGCCCGGACCGCCACCCGGCCGACCGATCTCCGTTCCATCTGGCGGGAGGGTGCCGCGGTCGGGGTCGCCGATGACCACGAGCTGATGATGGTGGGCGGTGTCATGGCCTTCAGCGCGCGCCCGGTGCGCGAGGTGATGACTCCTCGCACCGACATCGTGGCCATCGAGGAGAATGCGCCGCTGGATGAGATCCGCCTGGTCTTCGCCGGCAGCGGCTACAGCCGGATCCCGATCTTCCGGGAGACGCTCGACGACATCATCGGCATGCTGCACGCCTTCGATCTGTTCAAGCTCCAGCCGGGAGATCCTCTCCCCATCCGCCCGGTGGCCGTGACACCGGCCAGCCGGAGCTGTGGCGATCTGCTGCTCGACATGCAACGCGAGCGGCGGCATCTGTCCGTGGTGCTGGACGAGTTCGGCGGCACGCTCGGCATCGCAACGCTGGAGGATCTGCTGGAGGAGCTGGTCGGCGAGATCTTCGATGAGCACGACGACGAGGTTCGCGCCGCGCCCGGCGCCATCGGCGCCGTGTTCGAGACCGACGGCAATGTGTCACACGAGGCGATTCAGGAGAGATTTGGCGTCCTCCTGCCGTCGGGACGCTCCACCACCATCGGCGGCCTCCTGGTCGAGTGGGCTGGCCGGATCCCCAGTGCAGGTGAGCGGTTCGTCGTGCGCGGCCTGGAATTCGACGTCATCCAGGCGTCGCCAACCCGCATCGAGCGCCTGTTGATCCGCTCCAGTCCCAGCCCAGCGGTGCCACTCCTTCCGGGCACATCATGAAGAAGCTGCTTCAGCCTTCCGGGCAGGTCATGAAGAAGCTGCTCCAGCGGATGGTCGACCTGGTGCGGAAGGGCGAGATGGCGCTCTTCGTTCGCCGGGCGCACGACATCGAGCCGGCGGACTTGGCCGAGGTGCTGTCGGCTCTGGACGAGGACGAGCGCCTCGCGGCGGTGCAGGCGCTGCCCGCCGAGATCTCCAGCCATGCGTTGGCAGAGATGTCGGAGGAGGGGCACGCCTCCGGGACCCTGGCGGCGCTCGATCCGGGGCAGGCCGCGGAGATCGTCGGAGAGCTGGATGACGACGACGCGGCCGACATCCTGGGCGACCTCGATCAGCAGCAGCAGGAGCAGATTCTCTCCGGCGTTCACGACCGGGCCGAGGTAGATCGCCTCCTCCGCTATCACGAGGAGTCCGCCGGTGGGCGGATGACCACCCACCTGGTGACCGTCCCCGATACCGCTACCGCGGAGCACGCGCTGGAAGAGATCCGGCGGCAGGCGGAGGAGGTGGAGGACTTCTACCAGGTGTTCGTGGTGGACAAGGACGGCAGGTTGGTCGGGGTCCTGCCGTTCAAGGATCTGGTGATCAGCCGGCCGGAACGACCGGTCCGAGCGTTCATGGCCGATGCCGATATCTCGGTGACGCCGGACCTGGACCAGGAAGAAGTCGCCCGCCTGATGGCGCGCTACAACCTTCCCAGCGTGCCGGTGGTGGACGACCATGGACGACTGTTGGGCCGGGTGACCTTCGATGACGTCATCGACGTGGTGGAGGCCGAGACCACCGAAGACCTGCTCAAATTCGGCGGCGTCTCGGCGGACGAGGATCTGGCCGCCGGCTGGAAAACCGCGGTCCGCAGCCGCCTGCCGTGGCTCTCGCTGAACCTGCTCACTGCGTTTCTCGCGGGCGGCGTGGTCTACTTTTTCCAAAGCACCATTCAACAGACGCTTGCCCTGGCGGTGTGGATGCCCATCATCGCGGGCATGGGAGGCAACGCCGGAACTCAGGCGCTCGCTGTCACGGTCCGGCGCCTCGCGCTGGGGCTGATCCCGGTGGATGTGTTCACCCGGGTGGTGGGTAAGGAGATCCTGGTGGGCCTGACCAACGGCCTCGTCATGGGACTCGCCGTGGGAACCGTGGCCACTCTGATGGGCGAGGGCGCCCGTCTCGGCCTGGTGGTCTTCCTCGCCATGATGGGCAATCTGGCCGTGGCCGGATTTGCCGGCGCGTTCATTCCGCTCGTCCTGGAGCGATTCGGCATCGACCCCGCGGTGGCCTCCTCGATCTTCGTCACCACTTTCACCGACGTCTGCGGCTTTCTGCTGCTGCTCGGCTTGGCAGGCTGGATGCTGCTTTAGTGCTCGTTCCGAAGCTCGTCACCACACTCAAGACCTACAACCGCGAGCAGTTCGTCGCGGACCTCACCGCCGGCGTCATCGTCGGCATCGTGGCACTCCCGCTCGCCATCGCCTTTGCCATCGCCAGCGGGGTCACCCCGGACCGGGGCCTCTACACGGCGGTGATTGCGGGGTTCATCATCTCCGCGCTGGGCGGCTCCCGGGTACAGATCGGCGGGCCAACCGGCGCCTTCGTCGTCATCGTCTATGGCATCGTGCAGAAGTTCGGGGTGGACGGGCTCCTGGTCGCTACCCTGATGGCCGGTCTGTTCTTGATCGGCCTGGGCCTGGCCCGGGTGGGGGGCGCGATCAAGTTCATCCCCTTTCCGGTCGTCACCGGCTTCACCAGCGCCATCGCGGTGATCCTGACCGTCCAGCAGCTGCGAGACGTGTTAGGGCTTCGGTTGCCGTCCGCGCCGCCGGAGGTGATCGAGCGGTTGCTGGTGTACGGGCAGAACATCGGAACGACCAATCCCTACGCCGTGGCGATCTCCGCCGGCACCCTCCTCATCATGGGGCTGTGGCCGAGAATCGGCCGCAAGATTCCCGGACCCTTCGTCGCCTTGCTGGTGATGACAGTGGCAGTGCAGCTGCTGGGCCTGCCGGTGGAGACCATCGGCTCCCGCTTCGGCGAGATCCACGCCGGATTTCCCCGGCTCACACTGCCCTCGACCTCGCTGGCCCAGATCCGTGAGCTGGTCGGCCCGGCCATGGCCATCGCCGCGCTCGGCGCCATCGAGTCGCTACTGTCGGCGGTGGTGGCCGATGGTATGATCGGGGGACGGCATCGCTCCAACATGGAGCTGATCGCCCAGGGAGTCGCCAACGTCGCCTCGCCGCTGTTCGGCGGCATTCCCGCCACCGGCGCCATCGCCCGGACGGCCACCAACGTCAAGAGCGGGGCGCGGACTCCGGTGGCTGGTATCGTCCACGCGCTCACCCTGCTGGTCATCACGCTCTTCCTGGGGCACTGGGCCGCGCTGATTCCGTTGGCGACGCTCGCCGCCATCGTCCTCTGGGTGGCGTACCGGATGGCGGAGTGGCGGGTCTTTCGGAGCGAGCTCAGCGCGCCCAAGAGCGATGCCATCGTCATGGTGGTGACCTTCCTGCTCACCCTGCTGGTGGACCTGACCGTCGGGATCGGGGTGGGGATGGTGCTGGCTTCGTTCCTCTTCATGAAGCGAATGGCCGAGGTGACCAACGTGACGCTGGTCTCCCGGGAGATCCAGGACACTGGCCCCAGCAGCGATCACTCGGGCGCCATCTATCGGCGGACGATCCCCCGGGGCGTGGAGGTCTACGAGATCAACGGGCCCTTCTTTTTTGGAGCTGCGGAGAAGTTCAAGGACACGCTGAGCGAGGTCTCCAGGAAGCCCAAGGTGTTGATCATCCGCATGCGTCACGTGCCGGCCATCGACTCCACCGCAATGCACGCTCTTCGGGATCTGGTGCGGCGGACACGGCGGGACGGAACGCTGGTGCTCTTTTCAGAGGTGCACGCGCAGCCAAGGGTGGCGCTGGAGCGGTCGGGGCTGCTGGATGAGATTGGAGCGGAGAACCTGTTCGACGACGTAGATCAGGCGTTAACCGCGGCCGGCGCTCACCTCGGACTACCTTCGCAGCAACAGAAGGTATAGATGCATTTACAGCACCTCCTCATCCAGTATGGTCTGATCGCGGTGCTGGTCGGCTCGGCCTTCGAGGGCGACTTCACCCTTCTTCTTGCCGGTGTGGTCGCCCATTTGGGCATCTTCTCCTTTTCCCTCGCGGTGGCGGCCGGAGCGCTCGGAAGCCTGGTGGGCGACTGCGCCTGGTACGCCCTGGGGCGGTTTCGCGGGCCACGATTCCGGGAGGGCAGGTTCTATCGCAGGGTGGGACCAACGATCGAGCGGCTTGCGGCGCAGCTGGGTCCCTGGCAGCTCCTGGCGGCTCGCTTCGTGTATGGAACCAAGAGCGCCAGCATGATCTTCTGGGGCCTGCATGGGCTCCCGTTCCGCCGATTTCTCGTGATCGATAGCGTGGGTTGCGTGCTGGGCTCGCTGGTGTTCACTACCCTGGGCTATCTCCTGAGTGGCAGCGCCACGGCGCTCCTGGGTCACGTGAAGCGGGTCGAGCTCTGGCTCCTGGGCGCGGCGATCGCGGGGGTGCTGATCGTCTTCATCATAGACCGGACTGCCAAGCACGAGCTGCATCTGGATCAGGACGGACGGGCGGAAAGGCGGACGGGCGGTCAGTCAAAGCCGTAGGAGGCGCCTAGCGGTACCCGGTGGTGTCCGCTGGCTTGCCCTCGTCTTGGACTTCGGCGACGTATCGCCAGGCGTCGGGCTGGCTGCCGTCGAGATCGGTGAAGCCGTAAATCCTTGCCAGCTGCCCGCTCGAAAGAGACTGCCCGTTCCACCGCTTCACTTCGGGATCTTGCGCCAGCGCCACCACCGCCCGGCCGACGAACGTCGGGGTCTCGGAGATTGCGAAGTGGGGCACGCGTGCGGTCGCATCGCGCCAGTTCGACTCGCTCACACCGAATTCCTGCAGCATCAACTCGGATCGCAGCCAGCCGGGCGTCAGCAACACGGCGGTCGCGCCGCGAGGGCCGAGCTCATGGGCCAGAGCAAACGCCATCCGGCTCACCGCGGCCTTGGCCAGATCGTAGAAGAAGGAGACTCGATAGTGGGTGGCATTGTACGCATCGGTCCCATCGGTCACTTCGACGACGAGGCCATCCTGCGTCTCGATCAGGAGGGGTATCGCGAAGTGGCTGGTGATGGCGTGCGTGTCCACCCCCAGGCGGAGGGTATGCAGCCCATACTCCAGCGAGGACTCCCAGACGGACTTGTTCCACTCCATCCTGGTGGCGCCCCAGATGTCGTTCACCAGGATGTTCAGCTTGCCCTGTTCGCGTCGTATCCGGTCGACCAACGCGCTCACCTCGGCGGGCATCAGATGGTCCACCCGGACCGGCATCCCACGCCCGCCGGCAGCATCCACCAGCGCCGCGGTCTCTTCGATCGTCTCCGGGCGGTTCATCTCCGATTGCTGGGAGCGGGTCGTTCGCCCGGTGACGTAGACGGTGGCTCCCGCCGCGCCGAGCTGCACCGCTATCCCGCGTCCCGCTCCCCGGGTCGCGCCGGCCACCAATGCGACTTTATCTGCCAGTGGTTTTTTCACGTCAGCTCAACTTCGGCTCGTTCGTCGACCGCTGCCCCCATCCGCATCAGCGCCTGCCGCGTCATCGCCCTCGCCAGCTCATGCTCTCCCATGAACACCATGCCCAGGTTTTCCTTTCGGAACAGGGCAGCCTCCTCGTCGTTGTGGGTGCGCAGCAGGGCCTCGATCCTGGGATTCAGCGTCTTGGCGGTCTCTACCATCTTCCGCACCCCCGCCGTATTGGGAGTCGCAACGATCAGCAGCCTCGCGCGGACCACGTGTGCCTGGACCAGGACCGCAGGCTCCGAGGCGTCTCCGGAGACGGCCGGAACACCGCGTCGCCGGAGACCCTCGACCAGCTCGCGGTTCTGCTCTGCCACCACGAAAGGAATCCCATTCGTGGCCAGCGCCTCGGCTATGCGGCTTCCAACCCGGCCATAGCCTACCAGCAGCACATGCCCGGTCAGCAGATCCTGGTTGACCGACGACGGCAGCTCGGCCAGCGGATCGTCACTTCGCTCCAGTGCCCGGGCGACCGGGGACCGGGAACGGATCCACCGCTGGGCCGGTTCGATAGCCGCGAAGAGGAGGGGATTGAGCGAGATCGAGATCAAGGCTCCGGCCAGGATCAGGCTCTGCCCCTCCTTCGGCAGAAGGCCGAGGGTCACGCCCAGGCCCGCCAGAATGAAGGAGAACTCGCCGATCTGGGCCAGACTGGCGCCGACCGTGAGCGCAGTGTTGAGCGGGTAGCGGAAGGCCAGCACGAGGGCGATAGCGGCCACGGTCTTCCCAATCATGATGATCGCGGCCACGGCCAAGACCCTCAGCGGCTCGGTGACTAAGATGTGGGGATCGAACAGCATTCCCACGGATACGAAGAACAACACCGAAAACGCGTCCCGAAACGGGAGCGACTCTTCCGCCGCCCGGTGACTGAGCGACGACTCCCGCATCATCATGCCCGCGAAGAACGCGCCCAGGGCAAACGACACGCTAAATAGCTCGGCCGACAAGTAGGCCACGCCGACTGCCGTTGAGATCACAGCCAGGGTGAAGAGCTCCCGGGAGCCGGTGCGGGCCACGGCCCAGAGCAGCCCAGGCAGGAGGCGGCGGCCGACCACCAGCATGATGGCCACGAACGCGGCAACCTTGCCGAGCGTCAGCACCAGCGCGCTTCCGAGGGACCCTTCAGCCGTGTCGGCGGCCGTTCCGCCCAGTACTCCGGCCAGGGCAGGGAGCAGCACCAGGATGAGGACCACTACCAGGTCCTCGACCACCAGCCAGCCGACCGCGATGCGGCCATTCAACGAGCTTAGAAGGCCGCGACCCTCCAGAGCCCTTAGCAGGACCACCGTACTGGCCACTGAGAGCGCCAGCCCGAACACCAGCGCGGCTCCGGCCGACCAGCCCCACCAGAGTGCCGTCGCCGCGCCCAGCGCCGTGGCTACACCGATCTGCACGATGGCGCCGGGGATCGCGACGCGGCGGACGGCCAGCAGGTCCTGGATCGAGAAGTGCAAGCCGACCCCGAACATCATCAGCATCACGCCAATCTCAGCGAGCTGGCCGGCGAGCTCCATGTCCGCCACGAAGCCCGGGGTGGCCGGACCGATGATGATGCCGGCAACGAGGTATCCGACCAGCGGTGGCAGGCCGGCCCGGGTGGCGGCAAACCCGATGATCAACGCAAGGCCCAGACCCGCGGCGACCGTGGTGATGAGGCTGATCTCGTGAGGCATGAGACAACTTATCGCGGCACCGCATCGTCTGGCAGCCTTGCCGCCGTGATCTCCGTCACAGTCCGCCCTGATCACTCGGAGGCAGAATGGCGCTGACTCTCGCATTGGGAGAGGCGAAACGCTGCCGCCGAGGCGGGTCAGTGGTTCCCTCGTGTTCCCGCATTCCACAAGGAGGCAAATCATGGCTGGCGTACAACCGATCGTCCCGTGTTTGTGGTTCGACTCTCAGGCCGAAGAGGCCGCCCGCTATTACACCAGCATCTTCAAGAACTCCAAGATTGGAACCATCAGCCGTTATGGCGAGGCTGGGCGTGAAGTACACAAGAGGCCGGCCGGCTCCGTGATGACGGTGGACTTCGAGCTCAACGGGCAGCCGTTCACCGCACTCAACGCCGGGCCGGTCTTCAAGTTCAATGAGGCTGTCTCGTTCCAGATCATGTGCCGGACCCAGGAGGAGATCGATCACTACTGGAACAAGCTCGGAGCGGGTGGGGACAAGCAGGCTCAGCAGTGCGGCTGGGTCAAGGACAAGTACGGCCTGTCCTGGCAGGTGGTGCCGACAGTGCTGGCCGAGATGATGGCCGATCCGGACCGGGAAAAGGCCGGTCGGGTCATGGATGCAATGTTGCAGATGAAGAAGCTCGACATCGCGGAGCTGGAGCGGGCGTTCGAAGGAGAAACCGCCGGCAGCCGGCGGTAGACCGCGGCGGTAGACGCGGCGGTAGGGGCCGGTAGGAAAGAGGCGATCGGTCCTTTCCTACCGGCCCTCCTACTGCAGCCCACTGGCCAACTGACGCTGATCCATTTCACGTCTCTGGAATCAGATATTCGCTCTGGACCAGCCCACTGGCGTAGTGCCGTGTCGCCACGTGCCTGAGGGCTATATCGCCCTGCAGAGGACCGAACAGAGGGATCCCGCTGCCGATTAGCACGGGGATGCGGGTAATAATGAGACGCTGGATGAGGCCGGCCTGCAGAAAGCGCTGGATGGTGATCCCTCCATCCACGTAGACATGACGCACTCCCCGGGCGTCTAGCTGCGACACGATCTCGGCCGGAGCTCCCGACATATGCTCGACAACAGCCCCGGGCGGGGCGGGGGCGAGGGGGCTGGTGCTCAGCACGAACACGGGCTTCTCCCCATACGGCCAGCTATCGAAGGCCAGGACCGTCTCGTAGGTCTTTCGGCCAATGATCAACGCATCTACCGAGGCGATGAATGCTTCGTAGCCGTGCTCTTCGGCGTCCGTCGGGAGCCAATCGATGTCGCCGTTGGCTCGGGCGATGAAGCCGTCGAGGCTGGTGGCGATAAAGACGGATGCTTTCACAGAAGCTAGGGACGGCACGCGCCCTTGGGCGCCCAATCGGTGGCCAGCATGGACCGTGGCTTCGTGGCGTCCTGCAGAATGAGCACCAGCGATCGGCGTACTGCCGTCCCGGTGCCCGTCAGCATCATGGGTAGCCCGCCGCGGACCATCACGCCTGGCCCCTCCGCCCGCTGTACCAGAATGCCCTCCGGGGTTTCCAGGCATTGCTCGCCCTCCAACGTGTACCAGGCTTCGACCCCCGCATGGCGATGCACCGGAGATCGCATGCCTGGCTGGAACACCCCCTCCATGTAGACGGCTGCGAAACTGTCAGCCTCGACGAGGGGTAGTGGACCCGCCAGGGCGATCCGTTTGCCCGTCGCCGGTCGCCAGCCAGCCTCCGCGATGGTGAAGAGCCAGATTCGATCCAGGGACCGCACCACGGTGCTCCGCGGGACCCTGGCCGCCTCGGCCAGAGCCTGAGTGGGGAAGGCGTCGATATGCCAGTAGAGGGCCGAATCCCTGGGCAACGCTCCCAGCTCCTGGCGGGCTGTGATGAAGCAGCCGAACCCGCGCCCGGCACGTTCGGCGACGGGCTCACACCCTTCGGTCTGAGCGGCGGCCCAGGTCACCATGACAGCCGACATGACGGCGACTCTCGCGAGGGTGCGCAAAAAGAGAGGTATGGTCATCATGCGATCGTGGCGTCCTCGAATCGGAGTATCGTGCCGGGCGGAAGCGCTGAACCAATTTCTTCGAGCGTTGGTCGTTCCCGGAAGACGAGCCCGAGCGCGCTCTCGCTGCTATCGGGTGCGTGCACCGTCTCGACCGCGGCGAGAGTGAGAACCCGATTCGACCCCGTTGCAAGCGCTGGCACTCGCGTCTGTTGACCGATGAGCGCGGTGCCTCGGCGAAGGTACCCGATGACCACCGCGCCCCGGCCTTTCATCGTGAACACATTTCTAACCTCGATATCAGCGCTCATGCGCGGTCTGTACCGTCAGCACACCGATCAAGACAAGAATGCCGCCGAGAATGGTCGAGACGGAAACTGATTCGCCCAGAAACGCCACAGCCGCGGCGAGGGTGACCAGCGGTTCCAGGTAGAGAAACGCTGCCACTTGTGAGGCTTCGATACGTTCCAGTGCCGCGTACCAGAGCAGATAGCCGAGCCCTGAGCAGCCGACACCCAGAAAGACAATGGCGGTCACGGCTGTCGATGACAAGGAACGATACTCCTGCCAACCAGCCGTGTTGACGAAGAAGGGAATCATCATGGCCCAACCGGCCAGCATGGCTCCGGCGGTTGCCCTGCCGCTGCCCAGGCGCTTGAGAGTCTTGGGGCCCAGGATAGTATAGATCGCCCACGTCACGGTACTGGCGAGAACCATTAGATCCCCTCGGGTTGAGGGCAGGGCGAGGACCCGGGCTGAGAGCTCACCTCTGGTGATGACGAGGAGCGCTCCAACCGTCCCCAGGGCCAGGCCGAAGAGCTTTCTCGGGCCGAAACGCTCGCCCAGAAAAAGCGCGGCCAGCACCGCCGACCAGATCGGGGTCAGACCGATGAGCCATCCGGTCCGTATCGCAGTCGTCAGGGTAAGCCCGTGAACCTGGATCACCTGATGCAGAAAGATGCCGACGAAGCCCATCAGCGCCAGCATCGGCCACGCATCCCGGGGCGGTGCGAGCGACTCGCGCCTGAGTGCGAGAATCAGGAAGAGGACTGTGGTGCCGAGAGCGAAGCGGGTAAAGATCAGCGTGATGGGCGAGACTTCCCGCAGTGCCGCCTTGGTGGCGACAAACGAGAGTCCCCAGAGAACCACCGCCGCCAGGGCGCCCAGTCTCGCGACGAGCACCGATCGTTGTGACGTCACTCGAACTTACCGGGAGCCTAGTCGTGCACGACGCGAGTCAGGGTCACAATCTGGCCGGCGTGGCGAGACGAGTGTTCGGCGGCGTGGAAGATCAGTCCCATCGTCGTGGAAGGCAGCCGCTTACGTCCCACCTCCCGCGGCAGGAGCAGACTGTCGGGGGGCACGGTCCGCAAATAGTCGATGGCCGCCTCCAACCCGGCGTCGAATCTCGCCAATAAACGCGTGAGCTCTGGCCGATCCTCATGGACCGTCCGCTCGGCGGCCAGCGTAGCGAGCTGATCGTCGGTGAGGGCCTCGGCGCGCGAGTATGTCAGCAGCCGATCCAGGCTGCCGGGAAGGTGGGCCAGATGGAATCCTATCGAGGCCGCGCCCCCGGGCCGAGCCCAGAGCTCGTTCGGGGTGAGGTGCTGAACGATCGGTATTACGTCCTCACCCACCTGCTTGAGCGTGTGGGCAGCGGGCTGGAGAAGCGGCTGAACGCCGGTGATCGGGCCGCGAAGCCAGACTTCCGGAGGCAGTGTCATGGATCCAGCTCCCATTGGCCTCGAGGATGAGGGAGGTTGGGCAGGGCTGACAGCGTGTCGCCAGCCCTTGCCAACCATCTACGCGCCTACTTCGGTGCCAGCATGTCCTTCAATACGTCCAGCCGATCGGCCCAATACTCCTTCATGCGGGTCGACGAAGTCTTATCCGGCAGCTTCTCGTGGGTGAGCGCCACCAGGCTTTTTGCTGGCCCCTTGCCCTCGAATCCCACCACCACCGACGTCTGGTCGGCCCACGTGATCCGCATCGACTTCTCCCGGGTGGCAGTGCGGACGGTGAGGTCCACCCCAGGCAGCCACCGGGCCCGCATCCGGGCGTTTTCAAAAGCGCCGTACAGCCGGCTCAGCGGTACCGTGAACGTCTTGCTCTTGCTGGCCTCGAAAGCGCCGTCCCGGCGCTGCCCGACGGCGCGAAGACCCTTGATGCGCTCGTACCCGACCGTGACCGACTGCGCCCACCAGCCCGGGATCTTGTACTTCTCGTTGACGTACTTCGCGATCTCCCGGTGGGGCCAGGTGTAGGCCTTCTTGTGATCGAGCGCCTTGACCCAGCGCTCCCAGTTGCAGCCCGTTTTTTCCTTGATGGTCGCGTCGCTCCTGCCGGCGAGCCTGGCATAGTCGGCCGGGGCAGGGACGATGGGGACGGCAGTAGGCTTTTGTTTCCGGAGGTGCGCGCGGGCGGTGGTGTAGGATTCGCCCGTCTTCTGCATGCGCCCGCGGACCAGGCGCTTGAAGTCTTTATCGGTTGGCATCGGTGTGGTCCTTTGGGTCAGGCCACAGGCGATACGCCCCCCAGCGACGACGCCCGCGGCGTCCCAAAGGCTCCATCAGAGGGATCCGGGAGTGTGCCCCCCTTTGCCTCACGAGGACCCTGGCTGGGGCAGGGTCGATGAGGTTGGGCGCGGATCGTTCGCCCGTGCCTCTATTGTGCAGCATTCCGGTGGCGGAGGCAAGAGTGCCCGAAGTGATTTATGATTGCTTGTCGATTTTGCGCCCGTCCTCATGGAGGAGTTGATGCCGAGGCTACTGATCCTTCTGCTCCTTGCCACCGGATGCGCACGAGAGTCGCCCCGGGAGACGGCTACCACGAACCTGGGCGTGCCTTCCTGGGCTGGGGATGCCATCTGGTATCAGATCTTCGTCGAGCGCTTTCGCAACGGTGACTCCTCCAACGATCCGACCCCGCACGACATCGAGGGAGTGACCGACCAGCGCCCACCCGCCGCCTGGCGGCCGACGCCGTGGTCGCAGGACTGGTATCGGCAGGAGCCGTGGGCCAAGGCGACCGGAAAGGACTTCTACTCGACCGTGCAGTCCCGCCGCTACGGCGGCGACCTGCAAGGGGTGATTGACCGGCTCGACTATCTCCAGGACCTGGGGGTCACCGCCCTCTTTCTCAACCCGGTGAACGACGCGCCCTCCCTGCACAAGTACGATGCCCGGAACTACCGCCACATCGACCGCAACTTCGGCCCCGACCCGCGCGGCGACGAGGCCCGCATGGCGGCGGAGAATCCGGTCGATCCGGCCACCTGGAAGTGGACCGCCGCCGACAGCCTTTTTCTGGCCCTGGTACGCGAAGCGCATCACCGGGGCATGCGCATCATCATGGATTATTCCTGGAATCACACCGGGATCACCTTTTGGGCCTGGCAGGACGTGCTCAAGCACCAACGCGCGTCGCGGTTCGCGGACTGGTACGCGATCGAGCGCTTCGACGACCCGGCGACCCCGGACACCAACGAGTTCCGCTATCGTGGCTGGGCCGGCGTGCCCTGGCTGCCGGAGTGGAAGAAGGTTGGCCGGCCGGAGGGGAAGACCCACGGCCCGATCGAGGGCAACCTCGTCCCCGGCGTCCGGGACCTGACGTTCAACGTCACCCGCCGCTGGCTGGACCCCAACGGGGATGGCAATCTCTCGGATGGCGTGGATGGCTTTCGGCTGGACGTGGCCGAGATGGTCCCGCTTGGCTTCTGGCGCGACTACCGGCACTTCGTGCGGAGCATCAACCCGGAGGCTTACCTCGTGGGCGAGGTGTGGTGGGAGAAATGGCCGGACACCATCTGGGACCCAAGGCCCTGGCTCAAGGGCGACGTTTTCGATGCGGTGATGAACTACCGCTGGTACATGCCCACCCGGAGCTTCTTTGCCCGCGCCCCGTCGCCCATGACCGCCTCGGCGTACGCCGCAAGCCTCGACTCGCTGGCCAGCGGCATCGCGCCCGCGCACCTCAAGGTGATGATGAACCTGACCGCGAGCCATGACACGCCGCGCTTCGGTACCTCGATCTACAACCCGGGCCGCTACAAGTTCCACAACTCCCCGCGCGAAGACCCCCGGTACCGGATCGACCGGCCCGACGAGCGCACCCGCCGGCTCCAGGAGCTGATACTGGTCCAGCAGTTCACCTATATCGGGGCGCCGCATGTCTGGTACGGCGACGAGGTGGGGATGTGGGGTGCGGATGATCCTGACGAGAGGAAGCCGATGGTCTGGTCGGATCTGCGCTATGAAGATGAGGTAGTGCACCCCTTTGGCCGGGCCCGGCACCGGGATCGCGTGGTCCCCGACACCGCGCTCTTCCGGGTTTACCGGGATTTGATCGCGCTCAGGAACCAGAACCTCCGGCTCCTGGTGGACGGCACGCTCAACTGGCTCGTAACCGACGATAAGCGGGGTCTGATGGTGTACGACCGTTTGCTCGGCGACAGGCGGGCCATTGTCGGTTTCAATGTCTCAGACCGGCCAGTTGAACTGTCGGTCGCGGCGGAGGGCAAGTATCGCGCTGCCTTCCCCGCAGGTGGCGCGGCGAGTGTGGCCGGGGGGAAGCTCCAGGCTAGGCTACCGCCCAAATCGGCGAGCGTGTGGATTCGGGAGTGAGTGCTTCTTTACTGAAGACTGGAACCACGTGTCAGCACAAATGTGAAGCGGGTCCGGGAGCCGCTCCGGCACAAAAGAACGCAGTGCCTCCGCGGCCTCGTCCCCGCGAGCAACCCAGTCTGGTGACTGATCATGGAGCGAGGTCCCTCGCGACTCACTTGTCCGCCACCACCGACCGAGCTCCGGCGCTTTTCGTGTTGAGCGGTTACCGTTGCTCGGCCAGCAGTACCAAACCCGAACTCGTAGTAAGCGAGATCGTTCCGTCCCTCACCGTACCAGAAGCTCCCGAGTAGGCATCGACAAGCTTCGCAGCGTCCGGGAACACGCCGAGGACCGGTATGGTCTTGGCACCTCGCCCCTGATCCATCGCCACCAAAACGCGATCGACTCGCCCGCCTGACTCGAGCGTCCGGCTGAAGATGTACGGCTTCGCCTGAAGGGTGCGATGCGCGCCGGCCCCCACAGCCGGATGGGCTCGGCGGAACCGGCCCAGCTTCCGCCAGTGTTCTAGGACCTTCGCCGCCGCCCCGCCGCCCTCCAGGTCCGCCCAATTCATGAACGAGCGCAGATTGGCGTCTCCCTCCGCGCCTGCGACCTGAAGCGGACGAGCGAGCTCGTCCCCGTAGTAGATCTGGGCCGTACCGGGAGCCAGGAGCAGACGGGTTCCCGCGCCGATGGGATCCTTCCGGTCCCGGTCATACGGCGACCCGTCGTCGTGTGAGCTCAGGTAGTTAAGGAGACTGACCCCGCGAAGCGCCCCTTGATTGATCGTCGAGGAATAGCGGGTGAAAAGACCATCCATCGATCCGGTGTCGCTCTTGAAGCCAAAGTTGATGAGCGCGTCGTACCCGTTCGAGAAGAAGTCCACAGTTCGGTCGCCGAAGCTGTACTCCCTCCCCTGGCCGAGCTCCCAACCGTAAACCTCGCCTACCATATAGAAGGGAATGCTGTCATCCCCAGCCTGCGCCGGATGCGCCTGCCTCCAGTTCGCCAGCGCATCCTCGGCCTCCCGCTTCAGCTCGGCGCTCACCGCCGGCTCGAAGTGCTTGGCGGTGTCTACCCGGTAGCCGTCGAAGCCGAGCGCACGCACCCAGTCGGTGAGCCACTTGATGACGTAGTAGCGTGGAGCGCGCGGGTGACCGGTGCGCCGAAAGTAGTTGTCCAGCTCCGCGACCTCCTGATCCCGACGTCCCTCCCGCGCCCACTTCTCGAGCAGCGCCTGGGGCAGCTCGACCGGCGTGTCACTATTGGTGCGGATGTCGGGGAGCGTGGCCACCAGGGTGCAATCGACCGTCGTGGCGTAGTCCTTGTAGGTGCAGTTGGGTGCGGTGCGAACCCAGTCGTCGGGCCATGCCGGATCCTGCCCGGTCGAAGGCCCGGTGTGGTTGATCACCGCGTCCATGAGTACGCGGATACCGCGCCGATGGGCAGCGTCCACCACCGCGCGAAGGTCGTCCGTTGTTCCCAGCGCCGGGTCCACGGCAGTCCAGTCACGGGTCCAATAGCCGTGGAAGCCGTACGTCTTTCCGGTTCCCTCGTCCACGCCAGCGTGGATCTGCTCCACGAAGGGCGTCATCCAGATGGCGGTCACGCCCAGGCTGTCGAAGTATCCTCCTTCGATTTTCTGGAGCACGCCGGCGAGGTCTCCACCCTGGAAGCCGCGCAGCACGGCGCCGTCTTGTGCCCGCCCGAGCGCGCGGTCGTTGGTAGGGTCGCCATTGTAGAAGCGATCAGTGAGCAGGAAGTAGACGGTTGCACTGTTCCAGAATGTGGACGGGCGAGTGGCGGCGGCGGTCGCATGGCCGCGGCCCGCCCCGTCGGAGCGGGAGGCGCCTCCACACCCTCCGGCCAGGAGGGTGCCGAGGCCGATCAGACCGAGGAGGGAGGGAACCCTGGATGCCACGTCCCGACCTCCGGCTCGTCCCGGTCTTCAACTCTCAGCGTGAGCAGTGCGGCAAGTATCAGCGACCCGCCGCCGATGGCCAGTGCATAGATCGCCTCACCACCGAAGAAGCGGCTCACCAGAAAACCGAGGAGGGCGGCTGCCACGATCTGGGGGATCACGATGAAGAAATTGAAGACCCCCATGTAGTAGCCCATTTTCGAGGGCGGCAGCGACCCCGTCAGAATTGCGTAGGGCATCGCGAGGATGCTGGCCCACGCGATCCCGACCCCCACCATGGAGACCAACAGGAGCCGGGGGTCTTTGAGCGCGAGGATCGACAGGAGCCCGAGCGCGCCACAGACGAGACAGACCGCATGCGCGATCCTGCGATTGGTCCGCCGGGCTAGGATCGGGATGCCGAAGGCGACGACTGCCGCGACGCCGTTATAGGCGCCGAACCCGACTCCCACCCAGTTGGCGCCCTCATTGTAGATCGCTGAGCTCGGGTCGGTGGTGCCATACAGATGGCTGGTCACCGCTGGTGTCGTATAGATCCACATGGCGAAGAGCGCGAACCAGGAGAAGAACTGCACCCACGCCAGCTGCTTCATCGTGCGGGGCATATCCTGGAAGTCATTCAGGATGGTGACGAACCCGTTGTCGTAGCGCCCGCTCCGCTGCAGGAGACCACTCAGGATGAGCAGCGCACCGGCCACGCCCACGCCGGCCGACAGAATCATCACCTGGTAGATGGCGGCACTGGCCAGCCAGGCGCTCAGCAGCAGCCCCACCGCGAGCAGGATCGAGCCCAGGCGGATCTGCCGCCCGCCGTTCAGGGCGAACTCCCCGGCCGTCCGCCGTTCCACGACCGCACCCTCCCGCGCCTGATTCTCCGTGAAGCTGGCCATCTCCTCGGGGGCATATTCCTTCGCCCGCACCACGGTCCACAGCACTGCCAGGAAAAACACCGCGGCACCGAAGTAGAACGAGAGCCGCACCGAGTCCGGAATCATGTGGGGCGGCGCTTCGTTGCTCACGCCGAACTGCGTGGTCAGGAGCCA
>Ga0190265_10000546_pt1 | contig 26642 bp, 29 predicted proteins | sample Popmic124T_FD_133135 | JGI IMG/M metagenome (GOLD analysis project Ga0190265, IMG submission 133135) | Populus adjacent soil microbial communities from riparian zone of Indian Creek, Utah, USA - 124 T | ecosystem: Environmental > Terrestrial > Soil > Riparian zone | place: USA: Utah | collected...
CACGACGGGCTCGGCAAGTACCTCAAGGAGAAGATCACCAAGGCGCCCGGCGAGACCGCCGACATCGTCCAGATCCTCAAGGACACCAAGACCGACGTCGTCGTCTCCTACCTGCCGGTCGGCTCCGAGGACGCGACCAAGTGGTACGTCGAGCAGGTGCTCGAGGCCGGCTGCGGCTTCGTCAACTGCATCCCGGTCTTCATCGCTCGCGAGGACTACTGGGGCAACCGCTTCCGCCAGAAGGGCCTGCCGATCGTCGGCGACGACATCAAGTCGCAGGTCGGCGCGACGATCGTCCACCGCCAGCTCGCCCGCCTGTTCGGCGACCGTGGCGTGAAGATGATGCGCACGTCGCAGCTCAACGTCGGCGGCAACATGGACTTCTACAACATGCTCGAGCGCGAGCGGTTGGAGTCCAAGAAGATCTCGAAGACCAACGCGGTCACGTCGATCATGGACCACGAGCTCCCCAAGGACGACGTCTACATCGGCCCGTCGGACTACGTGCCGTGGCTGACCGACCGCAAGTGGGCGCACATCCGCGTCGAGGGCCAGGCGTTCGGTGACGTGCCGCTCAACGTCGAGCTCAAGCTCGAGGTCTGGGACTCGCCGAACTCGGCGGGCATCGTCATCGACGCGACCCGCTGCTGCAAGCTGGCGCTCAACCACGGAATCGGCGGACCGCTCGAGGCGCCTTCGTCCTACCTGATGAAGTCCCCGCCGGTGCAGGTGCCGGACTCCGTGGCGCGCGACGACACCCAGGAGTTCATCGCCGAGTACGGCGGAGCTCCGAAGCTGCCGGGCGATGCGCCGAAGGTGTCGGAGACGACTGAGGCGTAGCGCTTCGGCAAGCTGAGCGGTTTCGCAACGGGCGGCCTCAGGGCCGCCCGTCGTATTGTGAGAGCCAGTGGCTGACGAGCGGTTCTCGATTGCGCAGGTGACTCCCTATCCGTGGGAGCAGCACCACGATGTGAACCGGTTCGTGGAGCGGCTGTCGGCGGAGCTGCGGGGGCGGGGGCATCGGGTCGTGACGATCGCGCCGTCGGACTCGCGCGAGCTGGTGCGCGATGGACGGGCGCGGGTCAAGGCGATGGTCGGCGGGGACGCCGAGGCGCTGTTCGCGGGCGAGGTGCTGGCGGTCGGGCAGAGCCTGCCGTTTCGGCGTGGTGGGTCGGTGGCGCTGCCGGTCGACGTGTCGCGGACGCTGGAGGACCTGCTCGAGCATGCGGGGCTGGACTTCGTCCACGTCCACGAGCCGTTCGCACCGAGCGCGTCGTCGGCGGCGCTGCGGCACTCGCGCGCGCTGAACGTCGGGACGTTCCACGGGACGACCGAGCGGTTCCTGTCCACGCAGGTGGCGCGCCGGGTCGTGGAGCTGCTGTTCGGCCGGCTCGACGCGCGCACGACCAGCTCGGCGGTGACGCGCGACCTGATGGCGCGCTTCTTCCCGGGGCCGTACGAGGTCGTGCCGCCGGGGGCCGACCTGATCGACCGCCCGGCCGCCGACGGCCTGCCGGACATCCTCTACTCGGCCGACGAGGAGCGCGGGGCGCTGCGGCTGTTCCTGCGCGCGCTGCGCAAGCTGCCGGACGAGCTCGACTGGACGGCGACCGTCTGGATGCGGGATCCCGCCGCCACGTCGGCGCCGCTGCAGCTCCCGCGCAGGCTGCGCGAGCGAGTGCGGCTCGCGGGACCGGCCGACGGCTCGGAGGCCGACCACCTCGCCCGGGCGTCGATCGCCGTCGCGGCCTCGACCGGCGTCGCGCCGTCGCCACAGCTGGTGCTGCGCGCGATCGGGGCGGGCGCGGTTCCCGTCGTCGCCCAGCTGCCCCAGTACGACGAGCTGCTCGACGACGGCCAGCTCGGCCTGCTCTTCCAGCCGCGCGACAGCGCGACGCTCGCCGCGCAGCTCGAGCGGCTGATCGCCGAGCCGGGGCTGCGCGACCGGTTCGCGCAGGCCGGCGTCGACGCGCGCGAGCGGATGAGCTGGAGCCGCGTCGCCGACGAGGTCGAGGCGATCTACGTCCGCACCGCGGCCCGCCGCCACGACCCGAGCGGCAAGCCAGAGGTACGCAAGCGACTCGCCGACCGCGGCTTCGTCCACGTCGACCTGCACATGCACACCGACCACTCGAGCGACTGCGCCACGCCGGCGCGGACGCTGCTCGAGGCCGCGAAGGCGGCCGGGCTCGGCGCGATCGCGATCACCGACCACAACGAGGTCTCCGGCGCCCACGAGGCGCGGGCGCTCGCCGAGGAGATCGGCGGGATCAAGGTGATCGTCGCCGAGGAGGTCAAGACCGCCGACCAGGGCGAGGTGATTGGCCTCTTCATCGAGGACAAGATCCCGCGCGGCATGACCCTGCGCGAGACCATCGCAGCGATCCGGGCCCAGGGCGGGCTGGTGTACGTCCCCCATCCGTTCGACCGCATGCACTCGGTGCCCGACTACGAGAACCTGCTCGACGTCGTCGAAGACGTCGACGCGATCGAGGTCTTCAACCCGCGCGTCGCGTTCTCGGCGTTCAACGAGGAGGCCGCGCGCTTCGCCGAGAAGTACCGCATCGTCGCCGGCGCCGGCTCGGACAGCCACGTCGCCGCCGGCCTCGGCTCGGTGAAGATCAAGATGCGCGACTTCGACGGTCCCGAGGAGTTCCTCGAGTCGCTGCGCGACGCCGACATCGTGCGCAAGCGCCAGTCGCTGCTCTACGTCCAGGCGCTCAAGTTCATCCAGACCAAGGCCACCCCGGAGGCCGCCCGGCGACGCACCGGGAAGCCCGGCGCGGGGGCCGCGCGGGCGAGCCGCAACGGGTCGTGAGCACCCCAGACGGCAACGAACGATGCAGCCAAGAGGACAGCGGGCCGCACCGTCAAATCCCACGGGCGTGCCGGCGACCGACGACGAGATTCGCGAGAAGTACCTCGAGCGCGCGATCCGCGAGCTCAACCAGCTGACGCGCGACATCCAGAGCTGCGATCTCTGCCCGCGCGGCAGCCTGATGCCGGTGCTCGGCTCGGGCCATCCGCAGGCCGACGTCTTCATGGTCAAGTTCGCGCCGCGGCCGTCGGAGATCGAGGAGGGCGTCGCCTTCTACGGCCGCGCCGGCAGCGCGCTGATGAAGAGCTTCAAGCGGCTCGGCATCGACCCGCTCGCGGTCTACGGCACGGTGTTCGTCAAGTGCCCGGTCACCGACACGGACCTCTCCGCCGACGAGTGCCGCGCGCGCGTGCTCGACGAGCTGGCGGTCGTCCAGCCGCGGATCGTCGTGGTCATGGGCGAGGAGGCGCGCGAGGAGATGAACGCGCTGCAGGTTCCGCTCGCGGCGACGATCGAGCCCGAGCCCGGCGAGATCCAGAAGCTGACCGCGAGCTGCGACGCGCTCTACGTGCCGGACATCGACGCCTCGCTCGACGACGAGCGCGCCAAGCGCGCGTTCTGGCAGGCGTTCCGCTCGCTCGGCGACTGGTACGCCGACTTCCCTCCGTATTAAGAGATCCTTCTCGGCGAGGGCGCCAACGCCACCCCCTGGCCTCGGGTGGCTTCGCTCGGCCGGTAGCAGGTGCTTGGACAGGCTCCCCGTGGGGTACGAGTGGGGTGACAGTCGAGCCAGGAGGAAGGCATGACGAAGGTGCTGGTGGTCGCGAATCAGACGGCCGAGTCGGATGAGCTGCTGGCCGCGTTGCGCGAGCGCTCGGAGCAGGGCGAGTGCGAGTTCACGGTGCTGATTCCGGCGACCCCGCACGGCATCGCGTGGGCGGCGAACATGTACTCGGACGCCGGCCAGGAGGAGGCCAAGGAGCACCGTGACGGGATGGTCGAGCGCCTGCGCAGCGCAGGCCTGAACGTCACCGACACGATCGTCGGCGACCCCGACCCGCTCGCCGCGATCCAGGACGCCTGCAACCTCGGCAGCTACGACGAGCTGATCGTCTCGACGCTCCCGCACAAGGTGTCTCGATGGCTGCACCTGGACCTCCCGCGCAAGGCCGGCCACGCGACAGGCCTGCCGGTGACCAGTGTCGAGACGTCGCATACGGAGGCGAATGCCTGATGGACCTCGAGGAGCAGGGCGCGGTCGAGCCGGTCGTCAAGCAACAGTGCGAGGAGTGCGGCGCGACGCTGACGGTCGACGAGACGAAGGCAGCGCTGGAGTCCGGCGGGCGCTACCTGTGCTCGGTCCACGCGGCTGAGGACGTGACCGCCGACGAGGGCCCCGAGAGCGAGCCGCCGGCCTAGCCGCCGAGCAGGTCGCGCAGGCGGGCGACTTCGTCCTTGAGGTGAGCGAGGTCGCGCTCGAGGCGGTCGAGGCGATCCAGCTCGGCCCCGGGATCGGCCCCTGGCGACGCCACCGGTGCGGCGAAAGTCGCGGCTGACTCAGCCTGTGCCGCCGGCTCGGTCGACTCACCGCCGTCGAGCAGCTGGACGTAGCGCTGCTCCTTCTGACCGGGCCGGCGCTCGAGCCGTCGAACGAGCTCACGGTCGATCAGCCCGTCGAGAGCGGCCTCGAGAGCGGTCAGATCTCCGAACGGATGCAGACGCTCGGTGCGCTGCTTGAGCTCACCTGGCGTCTGAGCGCCACGCAGCATCAGCACGGCCAGCAGCGCGATCTCGCCGTCGCCGAGCGACAGCGCCTCGTCGAACAGGTGGCGGTACTTGCGCGCCCGGCTGCCGGCTCCACTGGCGAGCCGGGTCCAGCCACGGCGGCCGAGGTGCTCGAGCGCGTCGAGGATCGTGCGCTCGTCGTAGTCGACGACCGGGTCGCGGTTGGTCGACTGGTTGCAGGCAAGCCGCAGCGAGTTGACGCTCAATGGATAGGCGTCGGGGGTAGTACGGCGCTTCTCGATCAGCGCACCGAGCACGCGCAGCTCGGCGGCGCCCGGTGGGTTCGGGCCCGCGTAGTAGGCGCCGCTCATGCCACCTTGCGCAGCAGCGCGACCGACTCGATGTGCGGCGTCTGGGGGAACATGTCGATCGGCTGGACGGTGACGAGCTCGTAGCCCGCGTCGACGATCTGGCGGGCGTTCGGCGCGAGCGTGGTCGGGTTGCAGGAGACGTAGACGATCGTCGGCGCGCCGACCTCGAGTACGCGGCGGACGACCTTCTGCGACAGCCCGGCGCGCGGCGGGTCGACGACGACCACGTCGGCCGTCCCCTCCTCCTCGATCAGCGGGCGCATCGCGGTCCGGATGTCCCCGGCGTAGAAGCGCGCGTTGTCGATGCCGTTGAACTCGGCGTTGGCGATTGCGTCGGCGACCGCCTCCTCGACGATCTCGACGCCGACCACCTCGCGCGCATCGAGCGACAGGGCGATCCCGATCGTGCCGATCCCGCAGTAGAGGTCGAAGACTCGCTCGCGGCCGGACAGCCCGGCCAGCTCGGCGGCGGTCGAGTAGATCCGCTCGGCCATCTCGGTGTTCGTCTGGAAGAAGGCCTCCGGCGAGATGCCGAAGCGGAGCTTGTTGCCCCCGACCTCCAGCTCCTCGAACAGCTTCGTGTTGCCCTTGATCAGCTCCGTGGTCCCGCCTGTGGTGGTCTCACCGAGGGTCTCGACGTTCGTGACGAGGAAGCTGTCGGCGCCGGAGGCGACGGCCAGCTCGTCGACCGCCAGCTCCCTGCGCCGCGTGATCAGGCGCGCCTGGATCTCGCCGCTGCGGCGGCCCTCGCGGACGACCAGGTTGCGCAGCACGCCCGACCCGGTGCGGCGGTCGTAGGCGGGGACGTCGTGACCGCGGCACCAATCGGCGATCGCGTTGCGAACCTCGTCGACGCGGTCGGAGGCGAGCACGTCCTCGGTCAGCTCGTCGATGACGTCCCAGCGGCCGGCGCGGTGGGAGCCGAGCACCATCCGGCCCGCCTCGTCCTCACCGAACGAGTACTCGACCTTGTTGCGGTAGCCGAGCTGCTCGACAGCGGGAACGATCGGCTGGATCGGCGGAGCCTCGAAGCCACCGAGACGCTCGAGCGCCTCGACCACCTGGCGCTGCTTCTCCTCGAGCTGACGCTCGTAGGGCAGGACCTGCCAGGGCGCACCTGGGTGCGGGATCGCCGGCTCGATCCGGTCCGGCGACGGGTCGAGCAGCTCGACGACCGTCGCCTCGGCGTAGGAGCGCTTCGACTTGCCGACCCGCGCACGGACCCGGTCGCCCGGAACGGCACCGCGAACGAAGACCACGAACCCCTCGGAGCGACCGACGCCGGCGCCGCCGTAGGCGAGCGACTCGACGGTCACCTCGAGCTCCTCGTCGCGCCGCGGGCGCGGGCGCCTGACGGCGGTGGGGTCGGACATCGCGGCAGCTCTACTTCAGGCGCTGGTCGATCGCGCGCAGGACGGTCTTGCGGTTGGCGTGAGCGCGCTCGTAGTCACGGACCTTGCGCAGCTGGGGCGGAGTCAGGTCGGCGAGCCGCTCCTGGACCTGCTTCGCGTTGAGATCGTCGTAACCCGCGATCCCAGCGCCACCCGGTGCCTTGCGCGCGTGAGACGTCGCCGCGCGCTTGGCCTTGCTGGCCTTCTCCGCCAGCATCTGCTCGAGGTCTCCCAGCACGTCGTTGGTCTGGCGGCGGCCGCGCTCGATCAGCGTCGTGGCCAGTTCCTGGGCGTCGTCCGCTGTCACCCGTCCCCGGCTGACGGCGTCGTTGAGCGCCTCCTCGATCCGATCGCGCGTGAGCATCACGAGGCCGAGCGGATCGACGATGTTCGTCAGCGCCTCGCGCAGGTCGGGCACGCCGCCGGCGCTGCCACGTCGCTTTGTCATCTCACGCCTCCTCGTTCGCGGTCGGGTTCTCGTGAGGACTATCGCAGGCGGAAAGCGCCCATGACCGGCGCGTGATCGGACAGTCGGATCGCCAGACCGCCCGGACCTGGGACCTCGCGCTCGACGGCCGCGAGCGCGACCGGCGCCCCAACGGTCTCGAGGTCCGCGACGAGGAGGTGATCGAGCGAACGGGGGCCCGTCGGAGCGGCGAGGCCGAAGCCGGCGCGCAGCTCGTCGAATGCCCGCTGGTGCTGGGCGGGACGGAGGTTGAGGTCGCCACCGACGACGAACGGGCCGCCATCCGCCCACGCGCTCGCGATCTCCGCGACCCGGCGCACCTCCGCCGTCCCCTGCCCGGTCGCAGGGACCGACAGGTGCAGGCAGGCGACGACGAGCGAGCGTCCGTCCGGCAGCGCCAGCCGCGTCAACAGCGCGACCCGGCGCTCGGGCCGTGTCGCCAGCTCGACGACCTCGGTTGCGATCGGCCGGGCCGGCGGCCGGACCAGGATCACGTTCGACCCGCCCTCGTTCGATCTGATCAGGTCGGGGTTCCACTCCGCGATCGGACCACGCAGCCAGCCGAGCGAGTTGCGCGAGGTCAGCGCCCTCAGGCCGACGGCTCCCGTCGCGCGCTGGAGATCCGCCAGCCAGCGCGGCGGGACCTCCTGCAGCAGCGCCACGTCCCACTCCCAACCGGCCAGCTTCGCGAGGAGCTCGCGCCGCAGCGAGCGGTTGACCTGCACGTGGGCGGACCCCCGCTCGTCGCGCCGCAGAAGGCGCGAGCGCCAGGTGTCGAGGGCCGGATCGGGCGGCGCGTCGCGGCCATGGAAGAGGTTCCATGTGAGGAGCCGGATTACGATGCCTGGGTGACCCGCCACTTCCTGACCGGCGCCGAGCTTACGGCCGACGAGCTGCACGCGCTGCTCGACCGCGCCACAGAGCTCAAGAACGACCGGCTGGGCTCGCAGGCCTTGGCCGGCAAGAGCGTCGCGCTCGTCTTCGAGCAGCCGTCGACGCGCACGCGGGTCTCGTTCGAGGTCGGCGTCGCCGAGCTCGGCGGGACGCCGCTGATCCTGCGCGGCGACGAGCTGCAGCTGCGCCGCGGCGAGTCGCCCCGCGACACGGCGATGGTGCTGTCGCGCTTCGTGCACATGATCGGCATCAGGACCGGCGACCACGCGCCGCTCGAAGAGCTCGCCGAGTACGGCAGCGTGCCGGTGGTGAACATGCTCACGCGCGACCACCACCCCTGCCAGGCGCTCGCCGACCTGCTGACGCTCAAGCAGCGGTTCGGCGATCTCGACGGCCTGCGACTCGCCTACGTCGGCGACGGCAACAACGTCGCGGCCTCGCTGATGGTGCTCGGCGCGAAGGCCGGCGTCGAGGTCGCCGTGGCCACGCCGGCCGATCTGGCTCCCGCGCCGGACGCCGTTGCGCTCGCCGAGTCCGTGCGTCAGGGCTCAGGGGGAGTCGAGGTCGTCACCGACCCGGAGGAAGCCGTCGCCGGCGCCCACGCCGTCTACACCGACGTCTGGGTCAGCATGGGCGACGATCCGAGCGTCGCCTCGGACCGCCGTCGCTCGCTCCAGCCCTACCGGCTCGACGGCGCCCTGCTCGGCGCCGCCCGGCCCGACGCGGTCGCGCTGCACTGCCTGCCGGCACACCCCGGCGAGGAGATCACCGCCGAGGTCCTCTACGGCGACCGCTCGGCGATCTGGGACCAGGCGGAGAACCGGCTCCACGCGCAGAAGGCGCTGATGGAGCTACTTTGTAGCGACCCCACCCCGTAGGAGGTAACCGTGAAGAAGTGGCTTGCACCTCTCCTCGCCTGTCTCGTCCTCGGCTTGATGGTCGCGGGATGTGGTGACGACGACGACAGCGGCGACTCGGGCAGCGACGCCGCCACGACCGAGCAGACGGCGACGACCGAGCAAGGTGGCGGAGCCGACTCCGGCGGCGCGGCAGCTGGAGAGCCTGTCGCGGTCGACATCGTCGACATCGACTACGAGCCCAAGGACGTCACCGTCGCCAAGGGCGAGACGATCACCTGGACGAACACCGGCGACCTGCCCCACACCGTCACCAAGGACGACGGCCCCGGCCCGGACTTCACCTCCGAGACGCTGAGCAACGGCGACACCTTCGAGGAGACGTTCGGCACGGTCGGCACGATCGGCTACGTCTGCAAGATCCACCCGCAGCAGACGGGCACGATCACGGTCGAGTGACGGCGGCGGCCCGCCCGTAGGGACACATGCGCAGCAGCGGGCAGGCGTCGCACTGCGGCTTGCGCGCGTGGCAGGTCCGCCGGCCGTGCCGGATGAGCGCGACGTGCGCCTCCAACGGATCGGCGCGCGCGCTGAGCCGCAGCATCTCGTCGTGGCACTCGTCCAGCGACGCGCCCTCGCGGAACAGGCCGAGCCGGGTACCCACCCTGTGCACGTGCGTGTCGACCGGTACGTCGTGACGTCCGTAGGAGAAGAGCAGCACGCAGGCGGCGGTCTTGCGGCCAACTCCCGGCAGGGCACAGAGATAGTCGCGCGCCGCGCCCAGCGGCGCGTCGGCCATCCACGAGAGGTCCATCGAGCCCGACTCCGAGATCGCCACGAGGATCCTCTGGATCCGCGGCGCCTTCGTGACGGCGAGCCCGCCCGGACGAATCGCCTCCTCGATCTCCTCGACCGGCGCGTCGCGGACCGCCTCCCAAGAGGGGAAGCGGTCGCGCAACCGCTCATAGGCGACGTCGCGGTTGCGGTCGTTGGTGTTCTGAGAGAGAACCGTCAGAACGAGCTCGTCGATCGGCGCGCCGTGGATCCGCGTCGACGGCTTGCCGTACTCATCGCGCAGCCGCTCGAGGATCGCCCGCAGCCGCCGCGGAGGCGGCGGCTTCCACTCGGATCGACCCGCCATGCGGCAAGCCTATGGCGCGCACGCGCGCGCCACTGATATGAACCCCGCATGACGGCGGTCACCGAGCAGCGCGGCACGGTCGACGGGATCGAGACGCGCTGGCTCCAAGCGCCGGTCGCCGACGGCCGGGCGCCCACGCTCTACGCCCACGGCGTGCCGACCGCGGGTTGGGAGTGGCGCGACTTCCTCGCGCAGACGGGCGGCTACGCGCCGGACCTGCCCGGCTTCGGCAGCTCCGACAAGCTCGCCAGCTTCGACTTCTCGATCGACGGCTACGCGAGCTGGCTCGAGGCGTACGTCGATCAGCTCGGACTCGAGCGGCTCTCGCTCGTCGTCCACGACTGGGGCGCCGTTGGCCTCGCGCTCGCACAGCGGATGCCGGAGCGGATCGAGCGCCTCGTCGTGATCTGCGCCGTTCCGTTCCTGCCCGGCTACCGCTGGCACTTCGTCGCCCGCCGCTGGCGCACGCGCCTCGTCGGCGAGCTGTCGATGGGCTTCACTTCCAAGTTCGCGCTGCGCTACGTGCTCGACAAGTCGAACCGCGAGCCGCTGCCGAAGGAGTTCGTCGACTCCACCTGGGAGCACTTCGACCACGGCACCCAGCGAGCGATCCTCAAGCTCTACCGCTCCGCCCCACCGGACGTGCTCGCGGCGGCAGGCGAGCGGCTCGGCGAGCTTCACTGCCCGGCGCTCGTCGTCTGGGGCGGCCGCGACCCCTACCTGTCAACAGACTTCGCTCAGCGCTACGCCGACGCTCTGGGCGGCGAGACCTCAGTCGAGATACTCGACGACGCCGGCCACTGGCCGTGGCTCGACGAGCCAGCGCTCATCGAGCGCGTCGCGGGCTTCCTGTCGGGCGATCGGAGCGTTGCGCCGTGACCGACCTGCCGTTCGTCGACGCGCACTCGATCGACGTCGATTCCGGCAGCGCGACCACGTGGCAGGCGGTCCTCGCCGTCGCCGAGCGCATGGCGTCCGGACGCACGTCGGAGCGCTTTGCCCGAGCAGTCGGCTGCGAAGACGCCAAGCCGGGCGGGCCGCGACCGCTCGCCGAGGGGTCGGCCATCGTCGGCTTCCACGTGACGACCGCCGACCCCGAGCGCGAGCTGACGCTCGCCGGCCGCCACCGCTTCTCCAACTACGCGCTCGTCTTCCGCCTCGAGCGGCTGGCCGAGCAGCGGACCCGCGTCACCGCCGAGACGTGGGCGGCCTTCCCCGGCGCGCGCGGCCGCATCTACCGCACGCTCGTCATCGGCACGCGCGGTCACGTGCTCGCCGTCCGACGGATGCTGCGAGCGATCGAGGCACGCGCCGACCCGGGGCGCGATCGACCGTCCTAGCGCTCCAGGTCCGGCTAGCGCCTGAGGCCGAATCCGCGCAGGAACATGAGGGTGGCCTCGCCGAGGCCACCCCGTGCGGGCAGCAGGCCCAGCTGGACGGCGCCGTCGTAGAGGTCGAAGAAGCCGCGGGCGCGGCTGATCCGGTGGTCGGCCAGCTCGACATAGTGCAGCCCGTGCAAGGTGAGGAAGCGATCGGTCGCCGGCAGCAGCGCGACCTGGCCGCGGTGGGTGCCGGCCAACCGCCAGGCGAAGCAGGCGTGCTCGCCACGGTGCAGGACGGGCGCGGTCAGCTCGACGCGCGCGTCGGGGATCGCCTCGCGCAAGCTCGCTGCGTGAGCGGCGAGCGCTACCAGGCCGATCTGCGGCTCCTTGGTGAGCGGATCCTCATAGCTCACCTCCGCCGAGCAGCAGCGCGCGAAGTCGCCATCGCCAGTCCAGGCCGCAGCCCAGTGCGCGGCCAGCTGGTCGATCTCGGCGCGCTCAGGGAGAGCCACTCTCGCTGAGCTCTGCGACGCCCTCCTCGGGACTCGAGGCCTGGGCGTAGAGGCGCCGTGGAATGCGACCGGCCTTGCGCGCGCCGTAGCCGGCCTCGACGGCCTTGCGCATCGCTTCCGCCATCGCCCGCGGGTCCTCGGCACGCGAGACGGCGCTGGCCAGCAGCACGGCGTCGCAGCCGGCCTCCATCGCGAGCGCCGCGTCAGAGGCGGTGCCGATTCCCGCGTCGAGGATCACCGGGACGCGAGCGCTCTCGACGATCAGTCGCAGGTTGTACGGGTTGGCGATCCCCATTCCGCTGCCGATCGGCGAGCCGAGCGGCATCACGGCGGCGCACCCGACGTCCTCGAGTCGGCGCGCCAATACCGGGTCGTCGGTGGTGTACGGGAGCACGGTGAACCCGTCTGAGACGAGCTCCTCCGCCGCCTCCAAGAGCTCGCTCGCGTCGGGCAGCAGCGTCTTGTCGTCGCCGATCACCTCGAGCTTCACCCAGTCGGTCTCGAGCGCCTCGCGCGCCAGGCGCGCTGTCGTGACGGCGTCGCGGGCGGTGAAGCACCCGGCCGTGTTCGGCAGGATGAAGCAGCCGCAGTCGTCGAGCAGCTCGAGTATCGACCCGCGGGCCGCCGGGTCGACGCGGCGCAGCGCGACGGTCGCCATGTCGGCTCCCGATGCGAGCACAGCATCGCGCATCGAGTCGAGGCTGCGAAAGCCGCCGGTGCCGATGACCAGCCGCGACCGGAACGAGCGGCCCGCGATCTCGAAGGCGGTCACTCGCTCATCCTCCCTGAACCGCCTGGAGCACCTCGACCCGCTCGTCGGCGGTCAGCACCCGTAGCGCCCACTCACCACGCGGAACCACCTCGCCGTCGACGGCGGCAGCCACGCCGCGTCCGTCCTCCGGCGCGCCGACCGCCCGCACGGCGTCGGCGACCGTCGCCCCATCCGGGAGCGCATGCTCGGTGCCGTTGAGCGTCACGGTGACCATCAGACACGGACCTCCCCGAATCGGCGTGGATCGAACGCTGCGAACGACGGTGCCAGCGTTCCGGTCCCGATCAGGTCCGCGACAGCCCGGGCGGTGGTGGGAGCGAGCATCACGCCGTTGCGGTGGTGGCCCGTGGCCCAGACGAGGCCGGTCAGCTCGCCGGCGCCGACCGCGGGGGCGTTGTCCGGGGTACCGGGACGCAGGCCTGCCCGCGCTCGCACGAGCTCGAGCTCGCCGACGTCGGGGATCACCTCCCAGGCAGCCTCGAGCAGCCGGTAGACGCCGTCTGCGGTGATCGCCGTGTCGAAGCCCTGCTCCTCCTGCGTCGCGCCCAGCACCACACGCCCGTCGCCGCGAGTGAGCAGGTAGCAGCGCGGGGTCCGGACGATCCGCTCCGCCGGCGGTCGGTGGCCGCGCCGGACGCGCAGCTCGAGCAGCTGGCCCTTGACCGGCCTGACCGGCGGCGCGGACGCCTCGGTGCGAGACCGCCCTCGGCGCTCCAAGCGCCGGCGGCCACGACGATCGTGCGGGCCGCGATCGCCGTCCCGGCTGCGGTCGAGATGCCGTCGACGGCTCCGCCGGCGGTCGAGATCTCACCGATCTCCATGCCGGTCGCCAGGTGCCCGCCTGCCGCTTCGAGCGCGACCGTCAACGCGCGCAGGACCCCGGCTGGATCGACGTGACCGTCCTGAGGAGCGTCGATCGCCCCTGCGATCCGCGGCGACAGCCCAGGCTCCCGGCGACGGGCGTCCCGCGGGCCGAGCCAGGTGGAGCCCAGACCGAGCTCGGCCTGGAACGCATGCAGGCGCCGCAGCTCGTCGGCGTCGTCGCGATCGGCGGCGACGACCAGCGCGCCGGAGTCGCGGTAGCCCGTGGAGAGCGCCGTCAGCTCCTCGAGCTCGGCCGCGAAGGCGGGCCACTGGGCGCGCGCTTCGAGATTGAGCCGGAGCAGCTGCTCCTCGCCGAAGTTGGCCTCCGTGACCGGCGCGAGCATCCCGGCGGCGACGCCGGATGCTCCTGAGCCAGGCTCGCCGCGGTCGACGGCGAGCACCGACATGCCGGCCTGGGCGCAGCGCCAGGCACAGCTGAGGCCGATCACCCCGGCCCCGACCACGATCACGTCGTAGGCGCGTTCCATCGCCACACACGGTACCCCGGTCGGCGCCCCTTCCTCTGCGAGGATGCTCCCGATGGAGACCGTCGCCGAGCGCCGAGAACGGCTCGCTGCCGCCCGCCTCTACTTCGTCACCGACGGAGGCCTCGAGGACGAGGCGCTCGATGCCGTGCTGACCGGTGGCGTCGACATGGTCCAGCTGCGCGACGTCGAGCTCGACGACGACGCCCTGCTGCGCCGCGCGGCCACATGGCGCGAGGTCTGCGATCGGCACGGCGCGCTGCTGTGGCTCAACGACCGCCCGGACCTGGCCGTGCTCGCAGGCGCCGACGGCGTGCACGTCGGCCAGGACGACATGCCGGTCGAAGACGTGCGCGACATGGCCGGACCAGACCTCCTGGTTGGCCTCTCGACTCACTCGGTCGAACAGCTGGAGGCTGGCATCGCCGCTGGCGCCGATCAGCTCAGCGTCGGCCCAGTCTGGGAGACACCGACCAAGCCGGGCCGGGCCGCAACAGGTCTCGAGTACGTCCGAGCGGCAGCCACCCGCCGCCCACCGCAACCCTGGTTCGCGATCGGAGGCATCGACGGCTCGAATGCCGAACAGGTGCTGTCCGCCGGCGCCGAGCGGATCGTCGTAGTGCGTGCGCTGCGTGAAGCCGCGAACCCGCAGGCCGCTGCAGAGTGGCTGTGCGCCGAGATCGAGGAGTGCACCGTTGGCTCAGCGCAGTAGCCGCAAGCGGCGCAAGGAGCGCCAGCAGAGCGCCGCGGCAGCCAACGGCGCCATGGGACGCGGCTACGCCCGCTCACGCGCGAAGGACGACGCTGTCCGCTCGACGCTCGAGCCGCTCGAGCCGGGCGAGCGACCGGCAGCCGTCACGGCCGGCGCGATCGTCGCCGCCGTCGCGGCGCTGGCGAACCTCGTCGCGCTGGCGATCGGCTACGACGCCGACAAGCCGCGCGACACCGTGTCGACGCTGGTCGGCGTCGGCATCCTCGCGATCATCTTCATCGGCATGTGGCGCGCGCGCTACTGGGCTGTGCTCGGAATGCAGACGCTGCTGGCGATCACGATGATCCTCGGCTCGCTGGCGCTGTTGACCGCCGTCGACGTCTGGGCGGCGCTGCTCGCGCTGGTGCTGGTCGGCGGATCCGGTGTGCTGTTCTGGTTCCTCGTCAAGGCGATGGCGCGGATCCAGATGCCCGAGCGGCCTGGCGCCGGCGGCCGCTGATTCGCCTTGGATAGGCTCTCGACCGATGCCTGACTCCTCCTACGACTGCGTCGTCATCGGCTCGGGTCCCGGTGGCTACGTGGCCGCGATCCGTGCCGCCCAGCTCGGCATGAAGACCGCCGTCGTGGAGCGTGCGGACCCCGTCGGCGGCCGCTGCCTCAACGAGGCATGCATCCCCGCCAAGGCGATCCTGCGCGTCGCCGACGCATACAAGGAGGTCACCGAGGCCAAGCGCTTCGGCATCACCGCGTCCGGCGTCGAGCTCGACTACTCGGGCGCGACCGCGCACCGCGACAAGGTGATCAAGATCCTCACCAGCGGCGTGTCGATGCTGTTCGAGAAGAACAAGATCGACGTGATCGCGGGCCACGGCTCGCTGACCGACGACGGCAACGTCAAGGTCGGAGGCTCGTTCGACGGCCAGGAGATCGAGGCGGGCAAGGTGATCCTGGCGACCGGCTCGATCGCCAAGCCACTGCTCGGGCTCCAGTTCGGCGGGCGGATCCTCGACACCGCCGCGATGTGGCTCAGCTCCGAGCAGCCCAAGCGGCTCGCGGTGATCGGCGCCGGCGCCTCGGGCACCGAGGTCGCCTCGGCGTTCGGTCGGCTCGGGACCGACGTGACGTTGATCGAGGCGCTCGACCAGATCCTGCCGCTCGAGGACAAGGACATCGCCCGCGCCTGTGCGAGAGAGATCGCCAAGCAGAACGTGAACATCGTTACCGGTGCGAACGTCGAGTCGGCCGAGGACAGCGGCGACGCGGTGCGACTGGTGCTCAACGGCGAGCAGCAGGAGTTCGACGTGCTCTGCATCGCCGCCGGGCGGGCCGCCGACGTGGAGGGCCTCGGGCTCGACGAGGCTGGCATCAAGCTTGGCGAGCGTGGACTGATCGAGGTCGACGGTGCGCTGCGGACCTCGCGTGAGCGCGTCTATGCGATCGGCGATCTGGTGCCAGGTCCGGCACTTGCCCACAAGGCGTCCGACGAGGGCGTAATCGCAGCAGAGGACGCCGCCGGCTTGGCCACGCATCCGATCGACTACGACTACGTGCCGCGTGTGACGTTCTGCTCACCGCAGGTCGCGAGCTTCGGGCTGACCGAGGCGCAGGCGAGGGAGGCCGGTCACGACGTCGTCGTCGGCAAGGTGCCGATGGGAGCGGTCGGCGCACCCACCGTCTACGGCGACCGCGGCGGCATGGTGAAGATCGTCGGCGACAGCAGCCACGGCGAGATCCTCGGCGCGCACATCGTGTCCGCGAAGGCGGCCGAGCTGATCCAGGAGCTGGTCGTCGCGCGCGACCTCGAGGGCGGCTATCCCGAGCTGGCCCGCTCGATCCATCCGCACCCCGCGTTCGCCGAGACGGTCCTCGAGGCCGCCCGGGCGACCGACGGCTGGCTGATCCACGGCTAGCCGCCCAAGGGGGCAGAGAGCAGCCACACGGCCCTTTCGGGGGGATGACCCGGCGCAGTCCGCGCCCCCACCCGAAGGAGAACGCCGTGCGCTCGAAGCTCCGTCTCGTCCTGGTCGCGATCGTCCTGCTCGTCCTTGCGCTCAGCGCCGGACCGGCGGTGGCCGGGAACTACACCGTTCGCCAGTGCGACCACGCCGCCGGCAACGGGTTCCACGACTTCCAGTGGCAGGGCGCCGGCACGCCGGCGCCGATCCCGCACTCCGGCAGCGGCTGCTCGGAGTTCGGCCTCGCGGCGCGAAACGGCGCCGCCGGCTCCGAGCAGCGCTATCCGTCAGGCGGCTACGGCGGCTGGTTCGCGTACGCGCCGAGCGGAACCGCGATCACCGGCTTCTCAGGCGTATTCGGAACGCTCGTCGGCTGCTGCATCAACGGCCTTGCGCCCTATGCCGAGGCGTCCGGGCCCTCTGGACGCACCTACCTCTTTCAGGGCGACCTGGGCAACGACTCGTGGTACGCCCCATCTGGGCTGCGCGGCCCGGTCGGGCGCAGCTGGGACGCCTCCACGAACGGGTTCACGGCGAAGAGCGTCGGCTTCTACGTCCGCTGCGGCCCCGGCTTCAGCTGCTTCCAACAGCGGACCGGCGACTTCCGCGTGCGCGGGCGATCGTTCGACTTCACGCTGCGCGACGACGTCGCGCCGACCGTCTCGCCGCCGGCCGGGACCTTGATGTCAGGCGGCTGGCTACGTGGCTCTCGAACGCTCTCGTTCGTCGGCGGGGACGTCGGCGGCGGCCTCACCGGAGTCTCGGCGAGCTTCGACAGCGGCACCGTCCTGACGTCCCCGTCGGGTTGCACCACGGTGGCCGGCCGTTACGTACGTCTCCAGCCGTGCCCGCTCGGACGCTCCGGCACCTGGATCGTGGACACCGCGAAGCTGCCCGACGGCGGCCGTACGGTGACCGTACGCGCGACCGACGCCGGGGGCGCGATGGGCCAGCAGACGCGGGCGGTGCTCGTCGACAACTCGCCACCCGGCGCACCCCTCGGCCTCGGCTTGGCCGGTGGCAGTGGCTGGCGGCGCTCGAACGGCTTCGTGCTGGGCTGGACGAACCCCGGCGGACAGCACGCGCCGATCGTCCGAGCGGGGCTACGGGCCTGCCCGGTCGCCGGGGGCGGATGCCTCGTCGAGGAGCGCACGATCGAGGGCCCGTCCGGTCGGAGCTCGATCGCGCTGCCCCATGCCGGCGAGTGGGACGTCCGCCTGTGGCTGGAGGACGCGGCGGGAAACTCCGACGCCTCGCAGTCCGGCCCGGCGCAGCGGCTGCGTTTCGATCCCGACCCCCCGATCCTGCGCTTCCTGCCGATCGATCCGGCAGCGCCGACGCGGGTGGCGGTCGACGCGCGCGACATGTCGGGAGTCGTCGGCGGCGCTCTCGAGCTTCGGCGCCTCGACGGCGGTCGCTGGACGCCGCTGCGCACGACGAGGCACGGCAGCCGAATGATCGCGGCGATCGACGACTCGAGGCTGCGCGGAGACTTCGTCGTACGCGCCCGAGCGGTCGACGCAGCGGGGAACCGCGCTTCGGCCGGCGGCGGCGTCCGGACCCTCCCGATCAGAACGGCGACCCGCATCGATGCCGCATTCGTCAGGCATGGCGGCGGGCGCTCCGTGGTGCGTGGGCGCTACGGGTCGACGATCGCCGTCGCGGGACGGTTGACGGCGGCGACGGGTCGGCCGCTGGCCGCGCGCGCGATCACGGTCAGGCTGACCTCGCGCGACCGGGTCGTGAGCCTGCCGACCGCCCATACCGACGCGGCGGGCCGCGTGACGCTGCTGGTGCGGGCTCGACGCTCGGCAGTCGTCGAGCTTGCCTACGCCGGCGACCGAACATCCCTGTCGAGCACGCGCAGGCTGGCGCTGCACGTGCCAGCACCGGCGAGGCTGGTGGCCAACCGGCGACGCCTCGTGGGTGGCGGACGAGTGGTGTTGCGGGGCCGGATCCTCGGTGGGGCGCTGCCACGGCGCGGCAAGCTGGTGGAGATCCAGGCCCACTTCCGTGGGCGCTGGCGGACGATCTCAGCGGTACGCGCCGGCCGTCGGGGGCGGTACAGGTTCGCGTACGTGTTCCATGCGGCGCCGCATACGGCGATCTACCGCATGCGCGCCCGCGTGCCTGCTGAGGCGGGATATCCGTTTGCGGCAGGCGCCTCGCGCGCAGTTCGCGTTACGGTCCACCCGCGGTGAGCGACGAGCAGCCCATCTTCTACTACGACCTCGGATCGCCCTACGCATGGCTGGCGGCCGAGCGGGTCCATGACGTGCTGCCGGTCGTGCCGATCTGGCAGCCAATCCTGCTCGGCGGTGTCTGGCAGCACACCGGCGGCGCCTCCTGGTCGCTGACCGACGCGCGCGTGGCGGGCATCGCCGAGGTCGAGCGGCGAGCGCGCGAGTACGGGCTGATGGAGGTGAGATGGCCCGACCCGTGGCCGGCCAGCTACCTCACCGCGATGCGTGCGGCGACGTTCGCGCAGCAGGCGGGTCGTGCCGTGGCTTTCTCGCTCGCCGCGTTCAGACAGGCGTTCAACGCCGGCCGCGACCTCGCCCAGCTCGACAACGTCCTGATCGCGGCCGCGGCTTGCGAGCTGCACCCGAACGCGGTCACCAAGGGCATCGAGAGCCGCTCGGTGAAGGACCGGTTGAGAGCGGCCACCGACGAGGCCGTGGAGCGCGGAGTCCAAGGCGTGCCGACCGTCGCGGTCGGCGACCGGCTCTTCTGGGGCGACGACAAGCTCGAGGACGCAGCCGCAGCGCTCTCATAGACTCGCCCGACGAACGACGAGTCACTAGGATCCGCCGCCATGCGCACCCGATACCTGACCTCATGCGGCCTGGCCGCGCTTGCACTCACCGTCGCCAGCTGCGGCGGCGACGACATCGAGACCGCGACCTTCAGCGTCGACGCTCCGCCCGCCGCGGAGACCGACGGCACCGATCCTGCCGAGACCGCGGACAAGCCCAAGGTCGAGGTACCGTCAGGACCGCCGCCCAAGCAGCTTCAGTCCAAGGACCTCGAGCTGGGAACCGGCGCCGTCGCGAAGACGGGCGACTCGGTCACCGTCAACTACGTCGGGGTGCTGCACAAGAACGGCAAGGAGTTCGACGCCTCCTACGGCCGGGCCCCGTTCACCTTCAACCTCGGCGAGGGCGGCGTCATCAAGGGCTGGGACGAGGGCGTCGTCGGCATGAAGGTCGGCGGACGGCGCATGCTGGTCATCCCGCCCGACCTCGCCTACGGCGCGCAGGGCTCTCCGCCGGCGATCGGTCCCAACGAGACGCTCGTCTTCGTCGTGGACCTCGTCAGCGTCAACTGACGTCCAGCGCGCGCCGGGGCCTCCGGCCCCCGCGCGCCGCTAGAGTCGAGGGCGATGGCCACCGAGGACGCCACCGGCGGCCGCGGGCCTGACGCCACGGGCCTCCAAGCCGCGAACCACCCCCTCCCGGATCGCGCCACGTGCGAGGCGATCCTCGCCCGGATGCTGCTGATCCGGCGCTTCGAGGAGCGCGCCGGGGAGATGTACGCGAAGGCGAAGATCGGCGGCTTCCTCCACCTCTGCATCGGCGAGGAGGCGACCATCGTCGGGTCGATCACGGCGCTACGGGACAGCGACTACGTGCTCTCGACCTACCGCGAGCACGGGCACGCGCTCGCGCGCGGCACCCCACCCGGTGCCGTGATGGCAGAGCTGTTCGGCAAGGTCGACGGCTGCTCCGGCGGCCGTGGCGGGTCGATGCACCTCTTCGACATGGAGCGTCGGCTGCTCGGCGGCTACGGCATCGTCGGCGGCAACCTGCCGCTCGCCGCGGGCGTCGCCCTCGCCTCGGACTACGAGGGCAGCGACGACGCGACGCTGTGCATGTTCGGCGACGGCGCGACCAACCAGGGCACGTTCGGCGAGACGATGAACCTCGCCGCGCTGTGGAAGCTGCCCGTGGTCTTCATGGTCGTCAACAACCAGTTCGGCATGGGGACCGCGCTGGAGCGCCACTCGGCGGTCACGGACCTGTCGCGCAAGGCCGCGGGCTACGGCGTGCCCGGCAGCCGCTGTGACGGGATGGACGTGCTCGACGTCCAGCGTTGCGTCGGCGCCGCGATCGAGAAGGCGCGGACCGACCGCGAGCCACAGCTCGTCGAGGCGGTCACCTACCGCTACCGCGGCCACTCGATGGCCGATCCCGAGCAGTACCGCACGAAGGACGAGGTGGAGGGCTGGCGCACGCGCGACCCCATCACGACGTTCCCGGCCCGGCTCGTCGAGGAGCAGGTGCTCGGAGAGGACGACGTCGCGCAGCTCGACAAGGAGGCGACGGGGACCGTCGACGAGGCAGTCGAATTCGCCGAGCATTCGCCGTTCCCGGATCTCGCGTCGCTCTACGACGACATCTACGTGATCGGCGACCAGGTGCGCGGCCCGTGGTGGTCGATGGACTCCCGCTCACCCGACGTGCACCGTGGCGAGGAGGAGCGCGATGCCGGCGAGGTGGCACAGGAGCTGGCGGAGGCCGGCGCCGCGCACGCGGACGAGACCGACCCCGACACACGCGAGGCGCGCTCGCACGGAGCGGGCGGCTGATGGCCGAGATGCGTTACCGCGAGGCGCTCAACCTTGCCTTGCGCGAGGAGATGAGCGCCGACGAGAGCGTCTTCCTGATGGGCGAGGACATCGGCGTCTTCCAGGGCGCGTTCAAGGTCACCGCCGGGCTGCTCGAGGAGTTCGGCGAGCGCCGCGTGCGCGACACGCCGATCTCGGAGAACACGATCGTCGGGATGGGCGTCGGTGCGGCGATGGCCGGGCTGCGGCCGGTGGTCGAGCTGATGACGATCAACTTCTCGCTGCTCGCACTCGACCAGATCGTCAACAGCGCGGCATCCATTCGCTACATGTTCGGCGCGCAGGTGAAGGTCCCGCTGGTGATCCGGATGCCTCAGGGCGCGGGACACCAGCTCGGGCCGACCCACTCGCACTCCTTCGAGGCGCTCTACCAGCACATTCCAGGACTCCTGGTCGCGGTGCCCACGACGCCGGCCGACGCTCGCGGGCTGCTGCGGGCCGCGATCCGCGACGACAATCCAGTCGTCTTCATCGAGCACGAGACCCTCTACGGCCGCCGCGGCGAGGTCCCCGACGAGCACGAGCCGATGCGCTTCGGCGAGGCCGTCGTGCGACGCGAGGGAGCAGACGTGACGGTCGTGGGCATCTCGCGGATGGCCGAGACGGCGCTCAAGGCGGCGGATGCGCTCGCCGCCGATCACGAGGTCGACGCGGAGGTGATCGACCCGCGCACGCTCCGTCCGCTCGACCTTGACACGATCCTCGCCTCAGTGCGCAAGACCAACCGGATCGTCGTCGTCGAGGAGGGCTGGCCACACGGCGGGGTCGGCGCGAACCTCGCGGCGTTGATCCAGGAGCAGGCCTTCGACCACCTCGACGCGCCGGTCGCCCGGGTGACGGGCGCCGACGTGCCGATGCCCTACTCGAAGCCGCTCGAGCAGGCCGCGTTCCCGCACGAGGAGCACGTCGTCAAGGCAGCGCTCGCGACGCTGGGAGCGATGTAGTGGCGAGCGACGTCCTAATGCCGCGGCTGTCCGACTCGATGGAGGAGGGCACCGTGCTCAAGTGGCTGGTGGACGTCGGCGGCGAGGTCAGGCGCGGTCAGCCGCTGGTCGAGATCGAGACCGACAAGGCGAACATGACCTACGACGCCGACAGCGATGGCGTGCTGATCGAGGTGCTCGCCCAGGAGGGCGACACGCTCGAGGTCGGGCAGCCGATCGCACGGATCGGAGCGGCTGGGGAGAGCGCGGCCACTCCGACCGAGGACGAGCCGCAGGACGACGCGCCAGCTCCCGACGGCGGGGCGGACGAGCCAGCCGAGGAGCCACCCCCCACGCGACCGCAGCCGGTCGCGACGCCGAACGGCGGCGAGCGGATCAAGGCCTCGCCGGTCGCCCGTCGGATGGCCGAGGAGCTCGGCGTCGAGCTCGCACGCGTGGAGGGCAGTGGTCCCGGCGGACGAGTGGTCAAGGCCGACGTCGAAGCTGCTGCGGGGTCGCCGGCGACAGAGACCGCGAAGGAGCAGTCAGCGCAGCCCGAGCCCCCGCCAGAGGAGCCGGCTGCTCCCGCGCCCGCGGCGAAGTCCGCGGACGGCGCGAAGGGCGAGGTGACGACCCAGGAGCTGTCACGCCTCCAGCGCACCGTCGCCCGCAGGATGGCCGAGTCGAAGGCCACGATCCCCGACTTCACGCTCGAGCTCGATGTCGACATGACGCTCTGCATCGAGCTGCGCGAGCGACTCAAGAGCCAGACCGAGCACCCGCCCTCGTTCAACGACATGGTCGTCAAGGCGGCAGCACTCGCCCTGCGCGACCATCCGCGCGTCAACGGCGCCTACCGTGACGGCCGCTTCGAGGCCTACTCGCGGATCAACGTCGGCATCGCCGTCGCGGCAAGCGACGCGCTCGTGGTGCCGGTCGTCCACGACGCCGACGAGAAGTCGCTCGGCGAGATCTCACGCCAAGCGCTGCGGCTGATCGAGCGTGTGCGCGACGGCGAGATCACGCCACCCGAGGTTTCTGGCGGGACCTTCACCGTGTCGAACCTCGGCATGTTCGGCATCGATCGCTTCACGGCGATCATCAACCCGCCGCAGGCGGCGATCCTCACGGTCGGCGCGCTGAGGAAGAAGCCGGCCGTCGACGAGCGCGGCCGCGTCGTCGCCCGCGACCTGATGTCGCTGACGCTCTCCTGCGACCACCGCATCCTGTACGGGGCCGACGGCGCCCGCTTCCTCGCCCAAGTTCGCGAGCTGCTCGAGCAGCCGCTCTCGCTGGCGCTCTAGGCGCCGGCGACGGCCGGAGCTGTCGGGTCGCCGCCCTCCTCGCCCGGATGCTCGCGGGCGACGAAGTCCTCGATCTCCGACGGGCGGTCCTTCGAGCGCTCAGCGACGGTCAGCAGATCGGACATCGTCGCGACCTCCTCGACCTGCTCCTTGAGGAACCACTGGGTGAACTGCTCGCTGACGTAGTCGTTGGCCTCGCGGGCGATCGCGGCGAGGCCGGAGATCTGGTCGGTGACGCGCTTCTCCTGCTCGAGCGCGATCCGGATCGGCTCGATGATGTCGGCGAACTCGGTCTCCGGCGCCTTGACGCCAGGGACCTTCGGATGCTCGCCGGCGTCGAGCAGGTACTGGGTCATCATCATCGCGTGGTCGCGCTCCTCGAGCGCCTGGCGGTAGAAGAAGTCCGCGAGCTGCGGGAAGGTGAGCGCGTCGTAGTAGACGGCCACGGCGATGTACTGCTGATGGGCGCCGAACTCACGCCCGATCTGCTCGTTGAGCTCTGACACGAACTGCTCTGCCGGCATGGTCCTGGCCTCCCTCGTGGGTCGCTGTCAGCGGCGACGCTAACGCACCGCACGAGTTCGGTTTCCCTACGTCGCGGTTAGGCGAGCCTCAGGGCTCAGCGCGCGAAGCGGAAGCCGGTCGGCGCGATCGGAAGGTCGATCGGGCTCGCCGGCAGGCCGTCGGGCACCTGCACCATGTTGAACTCCTTCGGCGCCGTGTCGTTCGGCGTGTGGGGGTGCATCAACGCCGCGAGGTACTGGATCTGGTCGCGGCCGACGCCGAGCTCGGTCTGACCGCCACCATAGGCGCCGATCCCCTGCTGCTCGCAGTAGTCGTAGGCGGCGAAGAGCCGCTCGAGCGGCCCGAAGCGCGACGGCTTGACGTTGACCGTCTTCGGCGGGAACGGCAGCGCCTCGATGTCGGCGACCGAGTGGATCGGCGCGTCCCAGGTGACGCGGTCGCTGTGGGGCTCGAGCACGGCCATCGCCTCGGCGCTGTCGAGGTCGGGATCCTCGAGCCAGGCGTCGGGGAAGGCCTCGGCGACCTGCCGGTAGAGGTCCGGGTTGGTCTCGACGTCGACGGGCGTGCCCTTGTAGCGGCCCTTGAGGTCGAGCGAGTCGACCGCGCCGGTATCCACGAGCGTGGCGATCAGCTCCGGCGTCCAGGTGTTGGTCGGGTCGAGCTTGAAGCGCGTGGTCGGGTAGCGCTCGAGGACGTCGAGCAGGCGGTCGGGCTTGTCGGGCCCGTCGCTGCCCATCGGCGCGAGCCGCATCGAGACGACGTAGTTGATCGGCTTGGGCTCGCGGCCGAGAACGTCGCCGAGCGACTTGCCGGCCTGACGCAGGGCGAGATCGAGCACCGCCGACTCGAACGCCCAGCGGCGGTAGTCGCGGTAGTCGTCACGCTCGGGGGTGACGGGGAACAGGTCGAGCCCGTCGAGCTTCGCCGACAGCGAGCCGAGCGTGTGCTCGCCGGCGAGGTCCCAGATCGGACCGGCCTCCTGCAGCGCCACGTGTGCCGGGCCCTCGTAGGTCACGTCCTCGCCGCGACCCTCCTCGCCTGCGCCCTTGAAGACGATCTCGGTCGTCAGCCGCTCGAACTCGGCCGAGAAGCTCTGGCTCAGGCCCTCGAAGCTGTATGACTCGATCGTGACGGGCAGGTCGCGGAGGAGGTCGTAGCTCGCCACGCCGATGATGTTATTCGGACTCTCAGGCGTCGCGTAGCGGGCTCTAGTCCGCGCCAGCTTCTCGTCCGCGTAGAAGGTGCGTGCCCACCAGGAATCCGGTCGCGCAAGCCGCATCGCGGTGATCGTCCAGACCAGTCCGCCGACCACCAACCCCGCCGCGAAGAGCGCGTGCTGGCCTTTCAGCCAAGTGATCGTCCCTGGAACGACGATCAAGATCAGCCAAAGGCCGACGCCGTAGGCAACAGCCGAAACGTCGACGCCGATGTTCAGCACGGGCCAATGCTCTCCGACGGACCGGACATTGGGCGCCAGGTGCCGGGCCCGCGCCGCCGTCCGGTCGCGGACCGCGGGCCGGCGGATTCGTGGGTCAGTCCCTCTCCGCCGCGATCTAGCGCACGGGATCGACGGCACCGGACGTGGCGAGCTTCAGCGCCTCGCGGACGTCGGGGCTGTAGACCTCGATCTGGAACTGGTCGCCGGGATAGGCGACGTAGACGCTGTTCGGCTTGTCCGGGTCGATCAGGACGACGCCGCCGTCCTTGCCGCGCGCGATCTCGGCGTTCTTGCGCTTCTTGGCCTCGCGGCGCAGGGCGGCGACGGGATCCTGCTCGGGGTAGGTCGCGATCGTGAGGAAGGCGGCGCTGCGAACCCCCGGCTCGACACCCTCGTCCAGGTAGCGCACATAGACGCGATCGGAGTCCGACTCGACGAGCTCGATCTGCTTCCCGTCGCGCTCGCCGACCCAGTAGATCGGCTCTCCGCGGCGCTCGGCTGCGTCCGCGAGCTGTGCGGCGTCGACGATCGCCGGCTTGCCTGCCAGCGCCTCGGTCGTCGTCTTGGCGGTCGTGGTGTCGTCACCGTCGTCGCCGCAGCCGGCGATCAGGGCGGCAGCGACGAGCGCGAGCACGGTTAGGGAGCGGAAGCGGAGCGCGTCGAAGGGGTTCATGTGGCCTCGGATCATTGGGGCGGGCTCGGACGGTAGGCGGCCTAGAACGACGACGGGCCGCGTCCGTGAGGACGCGGCCCGTGCCGACAATGCGAGGGGGTCTTACTCCGCGTCGACGCAGATGACGAACGCCTGGAGGGTCCAGTCGTTGATGTCGGTCCGCTCCTGGGCCTTGACGGTCCAGGTGTTGTCGGCCGTCGGCTGACTCTGGATGACGATGATGTCGTCGTCCTGGCTCGACTGGCTGCCGTCGAAGGCCACGAACCCGCCACCGACCGCCACCTTGTCATCACCCACACAGGTCGCCGTGGCGGTCTTCGTGCTGTTGGAGTTGTTGACAGCCGTGCCCGAAGTACGCGCGAATCCGGCGATGCCGCCCGCGGGCCCCTGGGGACCGGTGCTGCCAGCATCACCCTTGTCGCCCTTCGGACCCTGGAGGCCGATCGGGCCCTGCGGACCCTGGTCACCCTCGGGGCCTTGCTCGCCCTCGGGGCCTTGCTCGCCCTGCGGGCCTTGGTCGCCCTGGTCACCCTTCGCACCCTTCAGCGACTCGGGAGCACCCCAGTCGCCGGCGGTCTTGGGGCCGTACATGGCGTAGGTGGTGACGTCGATGTAGAAGTCACCGTTGTTGCCGTCACCGGGCAGCGGAGCGCCGATTCCGTTGAGGATCGTGCGACCGTTCGCGCCGTCGTCGCCCTTGGGACCCTGCTCACCCTGAGCACCGGGGGCACCGTCCTCGCCCTTCGGACCCTGCTCGCCCGCAGCACCAGGGGCACCGTCCTCGCCCTTCGCGCCAGGGGCACCGTCCTCACCCTTCGGACCCTGCTCGCCCGCAGCACCAGGGGCGCCATCCTCACCCTTCGGACC
>Ga0190265_10000547_pt1 | contig 26625 bp, 17 predicted proteins | sample Popmic124T_FD_133135 | JGI IMG/M metagenome (GOLD analysis project Ga0190265, IMG submission 133135) | Populus adjacent soil microbial communities from riparian zone of Indian Creek, Utah, USA - 124 T | ecosystem: Environmental > Terrestrial > Soil > Riparian zone | place: USA: Utah | collected...
CACGTGGTGTTCGGAGGGGGACAGTCTTCACCGGGGACGGCGCAGGGACGCCGTCTTCTGGCGCATGAGTTGGCGCACGTGGTGCAGCAGGGCAATGCCGCGACAATCATTCAGAGGGCGCCCAAGAAACCCGCGGAACCGGCGCCCCGGCTTCCCACACCGGTTATTCACGGATCCACTGCGCCCAGCCGCGCGGTGCAGGCTTACCGGATCGATCATCGGGACGTGCCGGCCAGCACGAACCTGCTGGCCGTAGAGTACTCGGTCGGCACGTCTCCGAAGACCATCAAAGTGATCGAGAACCGGGGAGGGGTCGCCCACTCGGAGGCGGAGATGGACGCCTTCATCCAGCAGGTGCGCAGGCAGACCCGCAGCGAAGTCACCGTCCACGAGATCTATTCGGAGCGGCAGCCTTGCGGACCTTCCGATCACGATTGCGAAGGGCTTCTGATCAAGCGATACCCACGGGCCAAGACGACTTTCGGAGAGGACTACCAGGAAACCCAGACCCCGGGGCCGGTAACGCGGGCGTCCAGGGCGCGGGTGAATATCAAAGCGGCGCACGATCGTCTGGTCGAGAGCCGGCAGTTGGAATGGGATTTCAAAGGGAAGACTCCGCCGTCTCACTACGAAAGGCTGGAACCGGGCAGTCCGTCGACCCGGCCGCGCCGGTCCTCCCGGTCCCGGAGAGGCTTTTTCCGCAAGGGGGCGGGGGCGGTAGGTAGTGAGCCGGGAGCCGAAGTGGTCGTCGATTTCCTGATCCAGAAGTACGTCCTGGATCCGAAGAGCAACGCCTTCCTGGAGAAGGAGATGAAGGCTGCCGAGCCGTTGATCGAGCAGCACTTGGAGCTTCAGGACTCGCGAGTCCTTTCTCTCCAGCAACGCGGCGAGATCGCCTATGCCAACGTTACCTTCCTGCTCGAGTCCGTCAGCGCAAAGAGCCGTGGTGGAAGCTCCCTGGCGCGCGTCGAGCTCCAGAAGGTCGAGGTTACGGATTGGTTCAAGCAGGGAACGGAACATGCCAGAAAGGGGTCGATTTCCTTTTCGGAAGTCGTCTCCACCACTGCCGGCTTGTCGGGCGAGCTCATGACCTACTCGGAAGCCATGGGGCTGCACCCGGACCTGGTGGATCGAGCCCTCGGCAAGCTGGAAGGACGCCTGGCTTTCATTGAGGCCGAGCTCGAAAAGCTAGTGCTCTCGGACGACTACACAGAGAAGCTTCTCGAAGAGTACGAGACCCTCACGGCTTGCCATACGAAACTTATGAGCGGAGAGGGCGTGTACTCGATCGGTTTCCTTGCAGGAGCCTGCACTGATTTGATCAAGGGGGGTGGGTAGCTAAACCTGCGGACCGAGGCCCATGCCGGGGTCTTCCCAGCCTGGGCGCTTCCAGATGTGCTCGTGGCCAGGCTCGCGGGTGAGGCCGGCGTCTTCCAGGCGCTCTCCGAGGAGGTCGAGGAAGCGGTGCTGGCCTTTGACCACGGCGAGGTTCAGGAAAAATTCGCGGGCGGTGCCGTTTTTCTCCACGACGAAGCGGAGGGCCTCGGTGCCGGGGCGGGGGTTGCAGGCGAGCACCCGGGCGAAGGGCACGCGGCGGGGCTTGAAGGTGTGGAGCGGCTGGTAGGAGAGCGCGTCGGCGTCCAGGGCGACCGCGGAGCGGCCGCCAGTCCACCAGATCTTGAACAGGGTCGCCCAGAAGAGGAAGCTGTAGGCGAGCAGCACGCCGAAGGCCCTCCCCCAGGCCTCCCGCTCGCCGGAGCGCCAGATGAAGACGGCGATACCGATGGCTGTGACCACGCCGATGCCCCAGATCATGGCCCGCCGGCTGGTGCTGCGCACCCAGGGGCGGAAGGGGAAGGAGACCTCCCCCACTAGGTGCCCAGCGACTTGAGCTGCCGGTTGGCGACGGCCAGCATGGCGAGGTCGGGCGTGCTGGTGGCCGACTGCATCTCGGCCAGGAGCTGCTCGGTGCGGGCCACGACCGGACGGCGCCGCTCGGCCCAGGCCTCGATGGCTCCCTCGGCCGACGTGCCGTCCCCGACGGAGGCCAGCACCCGCGCCGTCAGCTCGCTCTGGTGGCCGTTCAGGTCGTCCAGGATGGCAGAGACCGCGAGCTTGTCCCAGGCCTTGTCGGTCGGCAGGGTCGCGGCGGCCTGGCGCAGACGGTCGAAGCCGAAGCGCTCGCCGATGCCGAAGTAGATGCGGCCCACCCGCAGCGGCGGCAGGCCGGTGCGGCGGGCGATGTGCACGATGTCGAGCGCCGGCGCGAGCCAGGAGACGAGGCAGGCGACGCGGCGCGCCAGCGGCTCCCCCACCCGGATGTAGCTCTGCACCTTCTGATCGAAGCGGGCGCGCTCGGAGGGAGACATCAGCTCACCCAGGTTGGCGGAGATCTCGGCGACGCTCGCCGCGTAGGCCGTGATCTGGGCGCCGATGTCGAGCGGCCGGCCCGCCTCGCGCAGGAACCAGGTGGTGCCGCGGTCGATCATCCGCCCGCACTCGGCGAGCATGGCGGCCTGGAGGGAGGCCGGTACGCGGTTGTCCAGCGCCTCGATCTCCTGCCAGAGGCTGCGCAGGCGGAAGACCTCGCGGGTGATCACATAGGCGCGGGCGATGTCCGCCGCGCTCTCGCCGGTCCGCTCCTTGACCTCGTGGACGAAGCCGATGCCGGCGCGGTTGATCATGCTGTTGGTGACCGAGGTGGAGATGATCTCGCGGCGCAGGCGGTGGCGCGAGATCTGGTCCGCGAAGGCGCCGCGCAGGGGGACCGGGAAATAGAGCTTCAGGTCTTCCTGCATGAACGGGTCGTCCGGCAGGTTGGAGGCGAGCAACTCGTCGTAGAGGGAGATCTTAGAATAGGAGAGGAGGACCGCGAGCTCGGGCCGGGTGAAGCCGGCCTTGCGCTGAGCGCGCACCGCGAGCTCCTCGTCGTCGGGCAGGAACTCGATCTTCCGGTTGAGCCGCCCTTCCTTCTCGAGCGTCCGCATGAAGCGGGCGAGGCGGTCGAGCAGATGGCCGCCCAGGGCGTGGGTCACCGTGATGGCCTGGGTCTGGAGGTAGTTGTCGCGCAGCACCAGCTCGGCCACCTCGTCGGTCATCGAGCGCAGCTTCTCGTTGCGCTGCTCGCGGGTGAGCCCGCCTTCACGCTCGACCTCGTTCAACAGGATCTTGATGTTGACCTCGTGGTCCGAGCAGTCGACGCCGGCCGAGTTGTCGATGAAGTCGGTGTTCAAGCGGCCGCCGCGCAGGGCGTGCTCGATGCGACCGCGCTGGGTCATGCCGAGGTTGGCCCCTTCACCGATCACCCGGGCACGCAGAGCGGCGCCGTCGACTCGGAGAGCGTCGTTGGCGCGGTCGCTGACGTCCGCGTGGCTCTCCGTGCCGCCCTTGACGTAGGTGCCGATGCCGCCGAAGAAGAGCAGGTCGACCGGGGCGGTGAGCAGGGCCTGCGCCAACTCGGCCGGGGTGACGTGCTCGGCCTGGATGCCGAAGCGCTCCGCCACCTGCGGCGAGACGGGGATGGTCCGCGCGTTGCGCTCGAAAGTGCCGCCGCCGGCCGAGATGAGCGAAGCGTCGTAGTCCGCCCAGGAAGACTGCGGCAGCTCGAAGAGGCGCTTGCGCTCGTCGAAGCTGCGGGCGGCGTCGGGGTTCGGATCGAGGAAGAAGTGGCGGTGGTCGAAGGCGGCGACCAGCCGGATGTGGCGCGAGCGCAGCATGCCGTTGCCGAAGACGTCGCCCGACATGTCGCCCACGCCGACGACGGTGAAGTCCTCACTCTGGACGTCGGTCGCGACGTTGCCGGTCTCGATCTCCCGGAAGTGCCGCTTGACGGACTCCCAGAGGCCGCGCGAAGTGATAGCCATGGCCTTGTGGTCGTAGCCCGCCGAGCCGCCGGAGGCGAAGGCGTCGTCCAGCCAGAAGCCGTACTCGCCCGAAACGGCGTTGGCGATGTCCGAGAAGCGCGCCGTGCCCTTGTCCGCCGCCACCACGAGGTAGGGGTCCGGGGCGTCGCGGCAAACCACGCCCGACGGCGGCACCAGGGCGCCCGCCTTCAAGTTGTCGGTCAGGTCGAGCAGGCCGCGCATCATCGTCTTGTAACAATCGATGCCTTCCTGCAGCTGCTTGTCGCGCGCCGCGGGCGGGCGCTTGACGACGAAGCCGCCCTTGGAGCCGAGGGGGACGATGACGGCATTCTTCACCATCTGCGCCTTCATCAAGCCCAGCACCTCGGTGCGGAAGTCCTCGCGGCGGTCCGACCAGCGGATGCCGCCGCGGGCCACCTTGCCGCCGCGCAGGTGGACGGCCTCGACACGCGGGCTGTAGACGAAGACCTCGATCAGCGGACGGGGCAGCGGCAGGTTGTCGATGCGCTGCGAGTCGAGCTTGATCGAGAGGTAGGGCTTGGGCCGACCGTCGGCAGCGGTCTGGAAATGGTTGGTGCGCAGAGTCGACTCGATCAGGTTCAGGAAGCGGCGCAGGATGCGGTCCTGGTCGGCGTCGGTGACACTTTCGATCCGGCGGGCGATCTCCTCGACGGTGGTCTGGGCGCGGACCTCGGAGTCCTCCTGGAGCGCCGGGTCGAAGCGGGCCTGGAAGAGGTCGACCAGGAGGCTCGCCACCCCCGAGTTGCCCGCCAGGGTATCCTCCATGTAGTCCTGGCTGAACGGGATCTTCGCCTGCCGCAGGTAGCGGGAGTAGGCGCGCAGCACGGTGACCTCGCGGGCGGTCAAGCCGGCCGAGAGGACGAGCCTGTTGAAGCCGTCGTTCTCGAGCTCGCCCCGCCAGACCGCGGCGAAGGCCTCCTCGAAGGTGGCGCGGAGGTCCATCGGGTCGAGCTCCGGCCGCGCCGAGACCGTCATGTTGAAGTCGCGGATCCAGGCCGGGCGGTCGAAGCCTGCCAGGCGGAGCTCGTAGGGGATCTCGTCGATCACCTTGAGCCCCATGTTCTCGAGCATGGGCAGCAGGTCCGACAGCGGCACCTTGGGACCGGTGCCGTAGATCTTGAAGCGCATCTCGGTCGGGGGTGCATCGTCTTCCCGGTAGAGGGAGACGACGAGGTCTCCCGAGCCGAGCGCAGCCTCGATGCGCGCGATGTCGGCCAGGGCATCTTCCGGCTGGAAGCGCTCGCGGTAGCCGCCCGGGAAGGCGTGGCCGAAGCGGCGGGCGGCGCGCCCCCCCTCCTCCTCGCCCAGGCTCTCGGCCAGCGCCTGCTCCAGGCGGTCTTCCCAGGTGCGCCCCGCCTCGATCAGCTTCGCCTCGACCTCGGCCGGATCGACCGCGGCCTGCCCCGGGGCGGTCTCGACGCCGTAGAGCAGCCAGGCGAGGGCGAAGTCGTCCCGCAACTGGCTGTGGCGCAGGGTGACCTCCCCCTGGTAGGCCTCGGCGAGGACCTTCTCGAAACGCCCCCGCAGGTCGGTGTCGTAGCGCTCGACCGGCACCAGCACCATGCAGGAGACGAAGCGCTCGAAGGGGTCGCGGCGGGCGAAGAGCGCGATGCGCGGCCGCTGCAGCAGGTAGAGTACTCCCTGGGAGATCCGGGAAAGATCGTCTCCCGACATCTGAAATAGCTCGTCGCGCGGGTAGCTCTCCAGGATGTTGGCGAGCGCCTTGCCGTTGTGGCTGGCCGGCGCGAAGCCGGCGCGCTCGAAGGAGCTCTTCACCTTCTGGCGCAGGATCGGGATGAGGGAGGAGCTCTGCGAGTAGGCGGCGGAGGTGAACAGGCCGACGAAGACGCGCTCGCCGGTCACCCGGCCCTCGGCGTCGAAGGTCTTGACCGCCACCGCGTCCATCTGCACTTGGCGGTGGACGGTCGAGGTGCGGTTCGCCTTGGTGATCAGCAGCAGCTCGGGCTGGTGGAGGAAGTGGCGCACGTCCTCGGGCAGCCGGCCAAGGTTCCTCAGGCCGTCGAAGACCACGACCTGCTCGTCGCGCAGGATGCCGAGGCCCCCGGGCAGCACGCGGGCCACGGCGCCCTCGCCGGTGCCCTCGAAGGAGTACTCCCGGTAGCCCATGAAGGTGAAGAAGTGCTCCTCGATCCAGTCGAGGAAGGCGATGCCTTCGGCGATCTCTTCTTGCGGCAAGAGCGGCGGGCTCTGGCGCAGCTCCTCGATGATCTGCCGGCAGCGCTCGCGCATCGCGGCCCAGTCCTCGACCGCCGCGCGGACGTCGGCGAGCACCTTGGCGATCCCCTTGAGGATCTCCTCACGGCGCTCCTCGGACTGGGCGGTGATGCGCACGTGCATGAGGGATTCGGCCCGGGCTTCGGGCGGCCCCTCGCCCTTCTCGTGCAGGGCGGTCAGCCGGCCGGAGGCTTCGCGCTCGACGCGCACGACCGGGTGGACGACGAGGAAGACCTCGGCGCCCAGGCGGATCAGCTCCCCCGTGATCGAGTCGACCAGGAAGGGCATGTCGTCGTTGACGATGTCGACGACCGTGTGGGTGGAGTCCCAGCCGACCTCCTGGCTGCCCGGTCCGTAGACGCGGATCTTGGGGGCTCCCGGGGCCCGCATACCGGTGAACTGCCAGAAGGCGAGCACCGCGCCGCACAGGTTCTCCGGCGTGTCTTCGAGGAGAGCCTCCGGGGGAACGTTGAGGAAGAACTGGCGCGCGAACCGCTCGGCGCCCGCTTCCTCACCCGCCCCGAGGCGCGCGCGCACGCACTCGGCCACCTGGTCGATCAATTCGGCCTTCTTCTGCTCCACGGTCTTCGTCATCGGCTCCTCCGGGCGGTTCTGCGCTCCACCGGCGGGAAAGGCTAACTCATTCCAGGCGCGTGTGCTAACAAAAACGGCCGCCGCGCTTGAAAGGCGGCGGCCGTCCAAGGCTGAAGGTGATCCCGGTGATCTATTCGCCGAGCGTCTGGTCCTCGCCTTCCGCATCCCTCGGCCCACGGTTGGCCCAGAAGACCGCCGAGGTGCGGTGCGGCACGGAGAAGGTGCCCGTGGCCCGGTTGAAGGAAGAGGTCCGGACCAGAGGATCGGACGACGACTTCTGGATCGGGTGGAGCTTCAGGCGCTGGCCCTGGAGCTCGGCGATGGTGAAGGTCCGGGCCTCGTCGGCGGCGTTCCAGACCACCACGAGCAGGCGGCGCTTGGGATCGATCGCGCCTTCGGGATCCGCGACGCTCATCACGATCAAGCCGGGGATCTGGTCGGGCCCGGTGTTGTGGAAGCGGACCCGCTGCTCGACGTCCGCCCCGGTGCGCAGCCTGAAGAGCTCCGTGCTCTTGCGGATGGCGAGCACCTCGCGGAAGTGCTCGTAGGCGTCGCGGATCTCGGCGCTCCCCGGCTTGAGAGACGGGTTGGCCAAGAGCGGCTGCATCACCGGCCAGTTGCTCTGGTTGTCTCTCGCCGGCGGCAGGCCGACGCCCCAGTTGTTGTCCATGAAGGTGAAGTCCAGTTTGTTGAACCAGTCGCCCGAGTTGAAGCTGTTGCGGTCCATGGACTTCGAGCGCAGCAGCTCGACGCCGGCGTGGTAGAAGGGGACGCCCTGGGCGAAGCCGACGAGACTCACTCCCAAGTTCTGGATGCGCACCCGATCGGCCAGGCTGGTCGACAGCGGAGCCTTGGCCGCGATGGCGTCCCACAGGGTCTCGTTGTCGTGCGCCTCGATGTAGGTGATGACCTCCTGCGGGTCCTGCGTGTAGCCGGCCGGCTGGCCGTTGTAGTCGATCTCGCTCCCCTTGACCAGGTTGCCGGAGCTGTCCTCGAGCTGGTAGTCGGCCAGGTTGGCCGCGAGCCCCAGGCGGATCCAGTCGGTCTGGTGCAGCAACCGGCTCAACTGCTCCTCTGGCGACCCTGAGCTGACGCCGTTCGGGTCGTAGAAGAGGCCGTTGATGAAGCCCTGCTCCTGGAGGCCGCTGAACGGCCCGCCGCCGCGCACGCCGTCGCGCAGGCGGTCGCTGAAGGTGCCGATGCCGGTGCCGGCCATGTTCGCCTGGGTGGCCTGGACGCCGCGGGCGTTGTTGGCCACTTCGCCGAAGTTCCAGCCCTCGCCGTAGAGGTAGATCTTCTTGCCGTCGACGCCGTCCCGGCCCTCCCTCAGGGAGTCGAGCGCCGCCCGCAGCTTCACCATGTTGCGCTTCATGTGGTGGCCCATCAGGTCGAAGCGGAAGCCGTCGACTTTGTAGTCGCGGGCCCAGGTCAGCACCGAGTCGATGAGGAGCTTCTCCATCATGTTGAATTCGGAGGCGGTGTTCTGGCAGCAGGTGCTGGTCTCGACGTTGCCGTCGGCGTTCAGGCGGTGGTAGTAGCCGGGGACGATCCTGTCGAGCACCGACTTGTCGTTCTGCCCGGCGGAGTTGGTGTGGTTGTAGACGACATCCATGACGACCCGCAGGCCGCCCTCGTTGAGCGCCTGGACCATCTCGCGGAACTCGCGGATGCGGGTGGGGCCGTCGGGGTTGGTCGAGTAGCTGCCCTCGGGCACGGTGTAGTGCCAGGGGTCGTATCCCCAGTTGAAGCCGTCGAGGTCGGCCACCGCGGAGACCCGGGCCTGCTGCTCGGGGGAGTCGGGCGGGAAGCTCGCCAGGTCGCCTTCCGGCTCCTGCCACTGCGACCTGTCCTCGTTGATCGTCGCGATGTCGAAGACCGGCAGCAGGTGGACGTGGGTCAGGCCCGACTTGGCCAGCGAACGCAGGTGGCGCATGCCGTGGGACTTCGAGATGGTGAACGCCTTGAAGGTGCCCCGGAGCTCTTCCCGGACGACCGGGTCGCTGGCGCTGAAGTCGCGGACGTGGAGCTCGTAGAGGACGATGTCCTCCGGGGCGTCGAGGCGTGGCTTGCGGAGGCGGTCCCAGCGGGCCGGCTGGAGAGCCGGGTCGTCCAGGCTGACGATCTGGCTACGCCGGCTGTCGCGCGACAGGCTGACCGAGTAGGGATCGGTGACCAGGTTGGTCTCGACCCGGCCCGTGCTGCGCACGAAGACCTCGACCTCGTAGAGATAGTACCTGCCGTACAAGGACGTACCCCTGAAGCTCCACACACCTTTGGAGTCGACCTGCATCGGAAACACGGCCGAGCTCGTCGGCGCGTCGGGGTCGCTGAAGATGTGAAGCTTGACGGAGCGCGCGGTCGGCGCCCAGACGCGCAGGGTGGTTGCGTCGTCGTCGAAGGAGGCGCCCAGGGTGGCGTCCGAGGTGTAGAGGTCGTCCAGGACGCCCTGGATCTGGAGGCTGGTCGCGTCGATCAGAGTGCCGTCGGCGGTCCTGGCCGAGATGGCGAGCTGGCCCTTCAACGCCTCCGGCACCTCGGCCAGGTGATCGGCCGGAATCCTGAAAGCCGGCAGGCCCGCGAGGTGGGGGAACTTCTCCTGGACGGCGTCCGAAAGCCCTGCCGGGTCGTAGGTGAGCGGGATGTCGGTGCCGCCGGCGACGCCGTCGGGGCCGAGGGTGAGGCCGCCGTCCGCGTCGTAGTGCAGGGCGACGTTCCAGTCGGCCTGGACGGCGCCCGGGTTCCAGGCGATGGTGTCGCCGGTGACCCAGTAGGCCTGGGCTCGGCTGATGTTGCCGCGCGGCGCCCCGGCGGCGCTCACGGTGAGCACGTGGGTCGCCGCGTCGTAGGAGAAGAAGACCTCGGCGCCGGCGGACGGCACGGTGAAGGAGATGTTGGCGCCGCCGGGCGCGCCGCCCGCACCGTAATTCTCGTCCCAGCTCTCGTTGATCGCGACCTTGGTCTCATAGCTCCCCGCCGGAAGGCTCCGGGTGGTGAACGTGTAGATGCCGTCGCCGTCTGGGTCCTGCAGCCAGGAGCGCAGGCAGTCCGGCTGCCAGTCGTCCGGGCAGCCCAGCTCGGACTGGAAGCTGCCGGGGGCGACCGCGATGACCGCGTTCTTGTTGCTGGTCACCCAGTGCGTGCCGTGATCGTAGTAGAACTTGACGGCCGACGCCGCGGCGAGGTTGAGCGGGATGTTCGCACCGTTCGGGCCGGCATTGGCGCCGTAGTTCTCATCCCACGAGTCGTTCAACGGCGCCTTGTACTCCCAGGCGCCGGCCGGCACGTCGAACGTCCCCTGCCATATGCCGTCGTCGGCGTCGAAGGCGAGATGGGTCGCGGCGCAGGCGGGCTGCCAGTCGTCCGGGCAGCCGAGCTCGGACTGCAGGCTGCCGGCGATCGTCACGCTCGCGGGGTCCGGAGTGTGGGCCGAGAAGGCAGGCGCCACAGCGCCTGTGAAGAGAACGGAGAGCACGAGGATCATCCTGGTGAACATCGACAAGACCTCCTGGCCAGGGGCTCTCTCGAGGTTGGCCATGTGACGAAAACCATCTCTACCTAAAGGCGTTCACGACACCTCGTCCAAGAACTCGTCGAGCAGACCGTTGAACACCTCGGGGCGGTCCATCATCAGCCAGTGGCCGGTGCCCGGCATGAAGCGGACGGGGAGGTCCGCGACCAGCCTGTGGAGGCTGTAGGGAAGGTTGTTCATGTCGCTGATGATCGACATCTTCGGGCCGCCGTAGCGCGCCAGCGCCGGCAGCGGCTGGTAACGCACGGACTCTTCGAGGGCGCGGACGACGGCGTCCTCGTGGGTGAGCCGGAGGTCGTCGATCACCCAGCGGGCGGCGTCCGCGTCGCCGCCTACCACGAGCTGGCGGAAGTAGGACTCGAGCTCGCTCAGGGGATCGGCACGGACGGCTTCGAGGAAGGGCTCGACCTGCTCGGCCGGAACACGGCTCTGGTCGCCGTTGGGGTCGACGAGGAGGAGGCCGGCGACGCGCTCGGGGTGGCGGCCGGCGTACTCGATGGCGACGCCGGAGCCCAGGCTGTGGCCGGCGAGCACGAAGCGGCGCAGGCCGAGCTGGTCGGCGGTCGCCGCGATGTCGCCGGCGAGCCCCGCCAGCGAGTAGTCGCCGTTCTCGGCCGGATCGGACTCGCCATGGCCGCGCAGGTCGACCGCCACCGCGCGCCGGCGGCGGCGCAGGTGATCGAGCTGGAGCGCCCACTGGCCGCCGTTGCCGCCCAGGCTGTGGATGAAGAGGACCGGCAGAGCGCCCGGGTGCTCGTCGCCCCCGCCGTCGCGGACGTAGAGGTTGCCCGCCGGGCCGGGGATCCAGATCGTCTCCTGGGGAGCTGCCGCGGCCGGCTCACCCTGCGGGAAGCCGGCCTCCCCGCGGTCGCGCCGCGGCGCCGGTTCGGGCTCGCCGTCCTCCAGGAGCCGACGGCTGACGAACAGGGCCGCCAGCACCCCCAGGCCGCACAGCCCCAGAAGCGTCCAGAGGAACCCCCGCGGCTGCCGCCGGCGCGGGTAGCTCGACCGTCTCAACCGTCTTGAATCCATCGCCTCTCTCCCTGGTCCCCCGGTCATCAGGGATCACGCTAACACGACGGCGCGCGGAGCGCCACGCGAGCCCGGCAGAAAAAAGTTGCAAGGTCGCGGCGAGCTTTTCCGTCCTTCTTAGGGAGGACAACCCAATCGAGGGTCGCGTCCGCCCGGGAGGAATCAACTTGACCCGTCACACTCACGCGCTGGAGGGCATGCTTCGCGTCTACTTCACCGATTTCCTGGAGATCGTCGAGCCGGGTCTCGTCCGCAGCCTGGACCTGGTGGGGGCCTCCTTCCCCACCCACGAGGAGCTGATCGACTGGCCCGCGGAGGACCTCGAGGACCTGGGGCTCCTCGCCGAGGTGCTGACCCGCCGCGGCGAGCTGCTGTCGGTCGTCGTCCGCGTCGAGGAGGACGAGGGGGACCGCCGGGTGCTCGAGGACCGCCTCCTCGGCTCCTTCCTGCGCCTGGCGGTCAACGGCCACCAGCCGGTGCGGCTGATCGTGCTCCACCTCCAGGGCGGCCGGCCGGGCGTCCACCTCGAATGGATCGTCGACGCTGTCGACGGCGAGGAGCTGCTGCGCGTCCCCTACCTAGCCTTCGGGCTGGAGGGCTGCCCCGCCGAGCGTTACGCCCGGCAGGCCAACCCGGTCGCCTGGGCCCTCTCCGCCTTCATGCGCCCCACCCTCATGCAGCGGGCGACGCCCGGGAGGTTGCGGCCGCGGCGGCTGGCCGGGGCCTATTGATGCGGACGCGTAATGCTAAGATGGAACCTGGACAGAAAGGAACGGTGCCATGCCTCTGCGCAAGCTCACTTACGACGACTACGTGCTCCTGCCCCACGACGGGAGCCGCCACGAGATCATCGACGGAGAGCACTTCGTGACGGCGGCGCCGTCCGTGTCGCACCAGAGGACCGTCCTCAACCTGGCCGTCCGGCTGCAGCCGTTCGTGAAGGCCAACGGCCTCGGCGAGGTGTTCATCGCCCCGCTGGACGTGCTGCTCTCGCCCCACGACATCGTGCAGCCCGACCTGCTCTTCGTCTCGAGCGAGCGGGCCGGCATCCTCACCGAGAGAAACGTCCAGGGGGCTCCCGACCTGGTGATCGAGGTCCTCTCTCCGAGCACGCGACGGCTGGACGAGAGCCTCAAGCTGGAGCGTTACGGCGCGCTCGGCGTGCGGGAGTACTGGATCCTCCACCCCCAGTGGCAGTGGCGGACCATCAAGCTCTACCGGCAACTGGCCGGAGGCGGCTTCGGGCCCGCCGCCGTGCTCTCCGCCGAGGCGGGAGACGTGCTCTCGACCCCGCTCCTGCCCGGGCTCGCCATCCCCCTTGCTGAGATCTTCGCGTAGATCAGGACACGGCGGCCCCGTCCAGGGGCCGCCGGCCAGCCCGGCCCAGCCTCTCCCGCCACTGGTGCACCAACTGGTAGAAGGTCGGCAATGCCAGCAGGGTGAAGAGGGTCGAGGTCACCAGGCCGCCGATCATCACCACCGCCAGGGGCCGCTCGATCTCCGAGCCGTGGAGGCGCAGCACGAGGAGCGGCAGGAGGCCGAGGATGGCGCAGCCGGCCGTCATCAGCTTGGGGCGTACCCGCCCGAGGCTCGCCTCGCGGAGCGCCTCCTCGAACGGATGCCCTTCGGCGATGAGCGTGCGTGTCTGCGAGACGAGCACCAGGCCGTTCTGCACCGCGATGCCGAAGAGGCCGATCAACCCCACGAGCGAGGAGACGTTCCAGGTCTCTCCGGCGATCCAGAGCGCCAGGATACCGCCCACGAAGGCGTCCGGGAGCGTCGCCAGGATGACCAGGGTCTCGGCGAACGAGCCAAGCGCCAGGTAGAGCAGCACGAAGACCGCCAGGAGGGCTATCCCGATCGCCAGCGCGAGGGAGCGCTGGGCCCGCGCCTGGCTCTCCACCCGGCCGCCGACGTCGAAGAAGTAGCCGGTCGGCAGATCGAGGCTCTCCGCCAGGCGCTCGTGGACCTCGGCCGCGGTACCCCCCAGGTCGCGACCGGCGACCCCGGCCTCGACGGCGATGCGGCGGCTGCCGGCCTCGCGCTGGATGGCCGCCGGGGCGAAGGTCTCGGTGATGGCGGCGAGCTGGCCTAGCGGGATGCGGCTGCCGTCGCGGCCGTCGATCAGGAGGGAGCGCAGCCCTGCGAAGTCGTTGCGCCTCCTGTCTTCCAGCCGGAGGACGAGGCCGAAGCGGCGCTGGCCGATCCAGATCTGCGAGACCTCCTCGCCGGCCAAGCCCACCCGCAGGGCGTCGATCACGTCGGCCGGGGTGAGGCCCACCCGCGCCACGGCCTCGCGGTCCACGGTGACCAGCACCTGCGGCAGTCCGGTCAGCGCCTCGGCCCGCAGGTCGGTGATGCCCTCGATCGGCTCCATCAGCTCTCGGGCCTCTCCGGCCAGGCCGGCCAGCCGGTCCAGGTCCGGGCCGTAGATCCTCACCTGAAGGTCGGCGGGGGTGCCGCCCAGCCCTTCGTCGATCCGCATGCCGATCGGCGTGGTGAAGAGGACGGCGACCCCGGGCACCTTCTCCAGCCGCTCGCGCATGGCCTCCTCGAGCTCGGCGATCGAGCGCGCGCGGTCCGGCTTCAGGATCACCAGGACGTCCGAGACCACGTGCGGCATGGGGTCTTCCGTGCGCTCGGCGCGGCCGGTGCGCCGCACGACCTCGGAGACCTCGGGGAACTCGCGCAGCACGTCCTCCACCCGGTGGTTGCGGCGGTCCACCTCCTCCAGGGAGGCCTCGGGCGGCAGCACGGTCTGGAGGAGCAGGGCGCCTTCGTCCAGGGCCGGCATGAAGTCGGAGCCCACGAAGAAGGCGAGCGCCAGGGCCGGCAGGGTCACGCCGAGCGAAACGCCGCGCACCAGCCCGGCGTGATGCATGCACCAGTCGAGAACCGGGGCATAGAGCCTCTTGATGTAACGGATGACCGCGACATCCTCCTCCTCTCCCGCCTTCCTGGGCCGCAGCAATCGGGCGGAGAGCACCGGGACCAGAGTCAGCGAGAGGACCAGCGAGGCGGCCATGGCGGCGACCACCGCGGCGGCCAGCGGCCGGTACATGCGGCCTTCGATGCCGCTCATGGCGAAGAGCGGGGTGAAGACGGCGATGACGATCAGGGTGGCGAAGGCGATGGGCCGGCCCACCTCGGCCGCCGCCCGCAGCGCCACCTCACTGCGCGAGCCGGCCCCTGCCGCCGCGGTAAGCCGGTGGAAAATGTTCTCCGTCATGATGATCGCGGCGTCGACCAAGAGGCCCACGGCGATGGCGAGCCCGCCCAGGGTCATGGTGTTCAAGCCGATCCCGGCCGGCTTCAAGACCAGGCCGGCCAGGGCGATCGAGAGCGGCAGGGTCAGGGTGACGATGAGCGCCGCCCGCAGGTTGCCGAGGAGGGTCAGCAGCACCACCACCACCAGGAACGCGCCGATCAGGACGGCGCGGCCCACGCCTCCCAAGGCGGCCGACACCAGGTCCGCCTGGTCGTAGAGGACGCGAACCCGCACCCCCGGCGGCAGGCTCTTCGAGAGATCCTCGATCGCCAGGCGGACGCCGCGGGAGACGGCCACCGTGTCCGCCCCGAACTGCTTGGCCACCCGGCAGTTGACGATCTCGGCCCCCAGGCTGTGCGAGAGGCCGCGGCGCACCGCCGCCCCCTCGCGCACCTCGGCCACCTCGCCGAGGATGATTGGCGTCGTGTCCCGCATCGCCACCACGGTCGCCCGCAGGTCGCCCACCGTCTCGGCGCGTCCCACGGCGCGGAGGGTCCACTCGACCGACCCCTGGGTGAGGAAGCCGCCCGCGGCGTTCTCGTTGGACCGCGAGACGGCGGTCCTGACCTCGTTCAGGGTGACCCCGAGCGCCGCCATCCTCTCCGGGTCGAGCTGCACCTGGAACTCGCGCAGGTGCCCGCCCAGCACCTCGACCGCCGCGACCCCGGGCACCCCGAGCAGCCGGTTGCGCACCTCGAAGTCGGCCAGGTCGCGCAGCTCCATGAGGCCCGAGGCGCCCGGGTCGGCCTCGATGACGATCTCCAGGATCTCGTTCAGGCGGCCGGTCAGGCTCGAGACCAGCGGCGCGTCGGTCCCCGCGGGCAGCTCGCGCGCCACCTGGTTGACCCGTTCGGTCACGAGCTGGCGCGAGAGGTAGTAGTCGGCGTCGGGCTCGAACTCGACCCGCACCTGGGCGACTCCGGCCTGGGAGGTCGAGCGGATGCGGCGCACCTCGGGCAGCCCCGCGAGCCCCACCTCGAGCGGGATGGCGACCCCGGTCTCGAGCTCCTCGGCGCCCATGGCGGGGTTCTGGGTGTAGATGCTGAAGACCGGCGTCGCGAGATCCGGAAAGACGTCCCGCTCGAGATCGCGCAGCCAGACCGCGCCCACCGCCGTGGCGGCGAGCACCAGCAGCACCGTGAGCGCCGGCTTGGCGAAAGAACCGTGAAGGATTCGTAGGATCATGGCTAGTGGTGGTGGTGCTCGGCACCACCCTCCTTCTTTTCGGCCTCGGCCCGGAGGAGAAAAGCCCCCTCGACCACCACCAGCTCGCCCGGCTTCAAGCCGGAGAGCACCACGACCTCGCCACCCAGGTCCCTCCCCCTCTCGACCGGCCGCACCTCGAAGTGGCCCTCCTCGCGCGGCAGGAAGACGACCCACTGGTCATCCAGCCTCTGGAGCGCGGTCGCCGGCACCGCCACCACCGGGGGGCCTCCCTCCTCGCTGGCCGAGAGGCTCGCCGTGGCGAACATCCCCGGCCGCAGCCTGCCCTCGCCGTTGGGCAGCACGATCCTCACGGGAACGGTGCGGGTGTGGGCGTCGACCTCCTCGCCGATCCAGCTCACCTTGCCCGTGAAGCTCTGGCCGGGGAGGCCCGCCAGGCTGATCCGGGCGGCCGCCCCCTCGCGCACCTTGGCCACGTCGCGCTCCGGGGCCTGCACCACGAGCCAGAGGTGGGAGAGGTCGGCGATGCGGAAGAGCGGCCGCGAGGGATCGGCCTCCTGGCCCTGGACCGCGGTGCGCTCGAGTACGGTGCCCGAGACGGGCGAGCGCAGGGAGAACCTGGAGATGTCGCCTCCCGGGCTCTCCCCCGGCACGCCGAGCGCCGCGAGCGCTGCCTCGGCCGCCTGAAGCTCCGCCTCGGCGGCGGCGGTATCGGCCTCGGCGCGCTGCAGCTCGCCGCGCGAGACGATCCTCTCCTCGGCCAGGCCGCGCTTCCTTTCCAACGTCTTCCGGGCGAGGTCCGCCCGGGCCCGGGCCGCGGTCCTCTCGGCGCGCGCCCTCCCCAGCTCGACGCTCTGCAACTCGGCCAGGGTCTGCCCGCGCCGTACCACCTGCCCCGGATCGACCGCCAGCCCGACCACGCGGGCGGTGATCGGCGCGCCCACCTCGGCGTAGGTCTTCTCGTCCACCTTCAGCTCGCCCAGCGCGACGATGCCCTCACCTCCCGCCCGCAGCTCGGCAGGGAAGGTGGTGATCTTCAAGTCGCGGAGCACCTCGGCGTCCACTTCGAGCAGAGCGCTCTCCTCGCCTTCATGCGGATCCGCCTCGGCCGGGGAGTGCTCGGCCTCTTCCTTGTGCTCAGCGGCGGCCTCTTCCTTGTGCTCGGCGGTGGCCTCTTCCTTCTCTCCTCCCTGGCAGCCGGCGAGCGTCACGGCCAGGGCCAGGCCTGTCATCCAGATCGTCCATCTCATTTATAGGGCTCCCCCGGCCGCTTGGAGCTCCAGGCGCGCAAGCGCCGCGTCCAAGAGGCGGTCCAGGTAAGAAAGTCGGGTTTCCAGGATTTCCTGACGGATCAGGAGCAGCTCGCCGAGGTCCAGCTCCCCGGCCTCGAAGCTCCGCAGGGCGAGCGTCTCGTTGTCGTCCAGGGCGGGAAGCGCGGTCGTCTCGAGCTCGCGGATGGCCGCGAGGCGCCGGTCCAGGGAGGCCGCGGCGCCCCGCACCTCGGCCTCGGCGATCCGCCGGGCCGCGGCCTGCGCCAGCCGCAGGGCGTCCGCCCGCGCCTGGCCTACCGCCAGCGTCTCCTCCCCACGGTCGTGCACCGGGAGCGAGATGGCGACTCCGGCGCTCACCACGTCCGCCCCCTCCTCCCTTTCGTACCCGCCGCGCACCCCCAGCGCCGGCCGCCTCAGGGCTTTCCCCAGGAGGATCTGCGCCTCGGCCTCCCGCAGCTCCGCGGCCAGGGCGAGCAGGTCCGGCCGGCGGTCGATCCCCGCGAGCAGCGCCTCGGCCTCCAGGGGGAGCACCGCGAGATCCCCCTGGACCTCGATCTCCTCGCCCGGGTCTCTCCCCAGCAGGCCCTTGAGCTCGGCCAGCGCCGCCCCCCTCTCCGCCTCCGCCGCCTGCTCGTCCGCCCGCGACCTCGCCGCCGCCGTCCTGGCGCGGTTCCATTCCAGGGCCGTGGCCTCTCCGGCCTCGTAGCGCCGGTCGGTCGCGGCCAGGATCTCCTCCGCCACTTTCCGGCCGCGGGCAAAGAGGACTCCCCGCTCGCGAGCCGCCACGGCACGGCTGAAGACCAGCGCGACCTCGCGCAGCAGCAACCGCCGCGCCTCGCCGGCCTCCGCCTCCGCCCGTTCGACTCCAGCATCGGCCCCGTCCAGCCGGGCCTTGCGCCGGGCGCCCGATTCGAGCCCCTGGGTGACGTCCACCGCGTAGTCGAAGAAGCTCTCGTCCGCGCGGCGGTAGCCGCCGTCCACCTCGAGAACCGGATTCTCCTGGAACCGGCGGGCCGCCCGCAGCCGCCGCGCCCGCGCCTCCTCCACCCGGCCCCGTGCCAGGGCCGCGCCGACTCCGGCGTCCCGGGCGGTTGCCAGGGCCTGGTCGAGCGTCAACGTCAGGGGCTGCCCCACGGCGGGGTCCTCTCCTCCAAGGCAGGCCCATAGAAACAGCGTGGCCCACGGCCACACGAATCGAAGTCTCATTACCTTCACCTCGCGAAAGCTAAGATCTGCCAGGCGCCCTCTGGGCGCATGGAACGGAACAACGGCTAGAGCGGAAGGGTTTTAGGTCAGGAGAGCTTCGGGACGTGGAACACGTCGCGGGGATCGAAGGAGCGGCAGGCGCTTTCCGAGGGATCCGCCACCCGGGAGAGGGTCACGGGATCGCAGTCCACCCGGGGAGAGACGGAGATCTCCGTGGGGCTCGCCCCGCAGCACAGGCAGAGCGAGCACGCCGGCGGGCAGCAGCCCGGCACGCCCCCCTCGCGGCAGTCGTCGCACGCGTCCGCCAAGGCGGCAAACGGCAGGAGGACCGCCAGGGCGATCATCACAGCCGAAAAGCGAATCATGCGGCGGCGGTCCATGACGGGCTCTTATACCACAGGCGCGTCCTCGTCCCGGTCTGACGGCTTCACCGCACCCAAGGGATGAAGGTAGACGTAGAACGTAACGCATTGAAAGGAGAGTTAAAATGAAGAGGCTTCTTCTGATCCCCGCCCTCGCCCTGGCCATCGCAGCTTCCGTACCGACCGCCGAGGCCGCCAGCAACTGTACCTACTACTCCAACGCCAACAAGAACGTCGTAGTTGGCCAGTTCGGCAGAGACTGCTGCAACAACAATGTCGCCCGCGGCTACAAGACGGCCTACTCCACCTGCTCGTCGGCCTGCCTGATCTGCTATCCCCCGCCGGTCTAGCTCGCCTTCCCAGGCGGGAACGCGAAAGGTAAAGCGCAGAGGGCGGCCCTCCGGGGTCGCCCTTTGGCTTTGGGTGGCGGAGAGCGCTCACGCAAGCCGGTGTACGATGTCTTTACCCGGCCGGCTGATCGGCGGGGCCCGCTCAAGCTCCGGCGCCGGCCGGAGTGGATTCAGGACTCACCCATGGCTCTCTCCCTCTCCGTCTTGGATCTGGCTCCCGTCGGGTCGGGCTCCACTGCGTCGCAGGCGCTGCGCAACACGGTCGACCTGGCGCGTCTCGCCGAGCGGCTCGGCTACACGCGGTACTGGGTAGCCGAGCACCACAACCTGCCCAGCGTCGCCAGCTCAGCGCCCGAGGTGCTGATCGCGTATGTCGCCGCTGCGACACGGACGATCCGGGTCGGCGCCGGAGGGATCATGCTGCCGAATCACGTGCCTCTCCAGGTGGCGGAGGCGTTCCACACGCTGGAAGCCCTGTACCCCGGGCGGGTCGACCTGGGGCTCGGCCGTGCGCCGGGCACCGATCCGATCACCATCCGGGCGCTCCGCCCGTTTGACGGCGAGCAGTTCGCGCCTCTGCTGGCCGAGCTCCTGGCCCTCTCCCGGGGCGAGGTGCCGGAGGACAACCCCCTGCGGTCCGTTCGGGTCGTTCCGGACGACGTCGAGCTGCCGCCGATCTGGCTGCTGGGCTCGAGCGGCGCCAGCGCCAGGCTCGCCGGCTCGCTCGGCCTGGGTTACAGCTTCGCGGGGCACTTCAGCCCGACCCCGCCGGGGCCGGCGATCCGCACCTACCTGGAGAGCTTCCGGCCGTCCGCCCAGTTCCCGGAGCCGCACGCAATCCTCGGCATCTCGGTCGTCTGCGCCGAAACGGACGAACACGCGGAGCATCTCGCCTGGACGCTATACCTCTCCTGGGTGAGGATGCACAGCGGCCGGCTCGCTCCGCTGCCGACCCCGGAGGAGGCGAAGGCCTACCCCTACACGCCGCAGGAGCGGGAGATCATTCACAACTACCGGAAGCTCCACGTCATCGGCAGCCCGTCGACGGTCCGCGCCCGGATCGAAGCACTGGTGGCGGAGGCCGGCGTGAACGAGGCCATCGTGTCCACGTTGATCCACAACCCCGAGGAGCGGCTGCGCTCCTACGAGCTCCTCGCCAGGGAGCTCGGGCTGTCCTCAGCCGCCGCAGCCCAAAGCCCGGCAGCCTGAAAGGGTGCCCTTTGATCCGCCTCCAGGCTGTCTTTTGGCTCGGCTCAGAGTTATAATTCTCCTACCTTAACCGGTAGACGGTTGTAACCCGCGGGCGCATCGGCATCGAGCCGAGTACCCCAAGGAGGAGGACTCGTGCCCGCAAAGACCCGGACTCTGAGCGTCGCCTTTCTTCTGTTCGCCCTCGTCGCCCCGATCGCTCTCCTTGCGGCCGGAGAGCCGCTCTGCGGTGAGCACGACCTCGTGTTCGGTTGCACCAAGACTGAAGAGCCGGGCCGCTTGCGAGCCGGCTGTGGAGTGCACGGCGGGGGACGCTTCTTCTCCTCCGAGTGGCGGGTCTACGACCTGCAGAGCGAAGGCGTCCTGGGACGGGTAGCTACCGATCGAAACGGCATCGCCCTGATTGAAATCCCCAAGACCCGCTGGGCCATCATCGAAGGCGTGCTCGTCTGCTCGAAGGATCTTGCCATCCCGTACCGCTTCCTCGTCGAGCGCACCGGCAAGAACAGCTTCCTGCAGCGCGCCTACACGCCGGAAAGCCTGGTCGCCACCGGCAACTGGAACATCGACACCCAATTGCACTACGGAGAGTTCCGCAGCCGTTCACTCGCCGGGACCATGTCCCAGGCAGTGCCGGATCTCTGATTCCCCGCTACGGCAGCCGCCGGGCGATCGAGCGGCCGCTAGTGTCGGCGGCGTCGCTCCAGAAGGTGCCGCGCAGGGCGGTGCGGTCGGCGGAGAGTTGCCAGGTGAAGCCGCCGGTGGTCGAGCGGCGGACTCCTCTCTCGGTGAACTGAAGGGTGACGGTGTCGCCTTCCACGGTGCCGGTGACGGTGAGCGGGGTCCGGCCGGCCGAGGCGACGGGGCGGCCGTTCTCGGACCACTTCTGGCCTCTCCCGACGATGCGGGCGCCGTCCTGCTCGATCTGGATGCGGTAGCCGAGGCGGAGGCCCTGGTAGTCGGGGTAGTTGGTGGACTGGATGGTGTTGGTGAGCTCCCACCAGCCGGAGAGGTCCCCGGCGGAGGTCTCCACCACTTCGACCTCGACGTCCTCGGACTCCGCTCGGCGAGCCTCGTCGTCCTCTTCTTCCTCGTCGCGGATGCGCCTCTCTTCGGCTTCGATGCGGGCGAGCCGATCTTCCTCGGCCCGGCTGCGCTGCTCGGCCCGCAGGGCCTTCTCCCTCGCGGCGATCTCGGCCTCACGGCGGTCCGCCTCCCGCTCGGCGCGGGCCAGGCTCTCCTTCTTGGCGAGCCGCGCGGCCTCTTCTTTCCGGCGATGCTCTTCGGCTTCTCGGGTCTCCGCCAGCCGCGCCTTCTCCTCGGCCTTCTCCTCGGCTACCTGGGCTTCCCGCTCGGCGAGCAGGCGCTCGGCCGGAAAGCCGTGGCGCGGTGGGGATTCCCGGCCGGGGCAGTAGGCCGCCGGCTCCCTTCCTTTCACGAAGAGCTCCTCGGCACCTGAGGAGCGGCAGCCCTCTTCGACGAGCAGGCCGGTCGGCGCGTCCACACGGCGGGCTACCACGCTGGCCGGCCTCACCCAGGGCTCGGGCTGCGGGCGCTTGCGGTAGACGCGTTCCATCGTGCGGCCCCAGACCGGCGCCGCCAGGCGGCCGCCGGTCGCGTCCTCGAGGATCGCACGCGGCTGGTCGAAGCCGATCCAGACGCCGGCGACCAGGTCCGGCGTGTAGCCGACGAACCAGGCGTCGCTCGCCTCGTTGGTGGTGCCGGTCTTGCCGGCGGAGGGAACCTTGAGGCCGGTGCTGAGCGCCCGGATGCCGGTGCCGCGCTCGAGCGCCTCGGACAGGACGTCGGTGATCAGATAGGCGACGGAGGGCTCGAGGACCTGTCGGCGCTCGGGTTGCGATCTCCAGAGGACCTTGCCGTCTTCGTCCTCCACGCGGAGGATCAGGCGCGGCTCGACCACTTGGCCGAGGCCGGCGAAGGCGGTGTAGGCCGCGGTCAGCTCCAGAGGCGAGACTGCGACGGTCCCCAGGGCCATGGAAGGCAGCTCGTCGACCGGCTCGTCGATCCCCGCGGTGCGGGCGAAGCCGGACACTTGGCCCAGGCCCACGGCCTGGGCGAGCCGGACGGTCGCCACGTTCTTCGAGCGCACCAGAGCGTCGCGCACGGTGATGCTTCCCTCGTAGCGGCCGGTGAAGTTGCGGGGCACCCACACCGTGCCGTTGGGCATCTTCACCCGCAGCGGCTTGTCGATCAAGGGCTGGCTGAGCACGTACCCCTGGGAGAGCGCCGAGGCGTAGACGAACGGCTTGAAGGCGCTCCCCGGCTGCCGGCGCGCCCGGCTGACGCGGTCGAACTGGGAGTGCGAGTAGTCGCGCCCGCCTACCCAGGCGAGCACGTCGCCGCCCTTGGCGTCGAGCATCACGACAGCCCCCTGCAGATAGGGGGTGCCGTCGTCCCCCGGCTGGATGGAGGCGGAGTAGGGCTTGGCCTTGAAGCTCCCGAGGGCGCCGCTCTCGACCGACTTCAACTGCCGGCGGAGCTCCTCCTCGGCGGCGCGCTGGGCGCCGGAATCGAGGGTCGTCACGATGCGCAGCGGCCGGGTGTAGAGGTCCGTGCCGAAGCGCTCCTCGAGCTCGTGGCGCACCTGTTCCACGAAGTAGGGCGCGAGGCCGGCCTCCACCCGCGCCTGCCGCGGGGCAGGCGCCAAGGCGAGCGGCTCCCGGCGGGCCTTCTCGGCCATGAAGCGGGGGACGCGCCCCTGCTCCTGCATCAGCGAGAGCACCAGGTCTCGCCGCTCGCGGGCCTTCTCCGGGTGGCGCCGCGGGTCGTAGTGGCTGGGGGCCTTGGGGATCGCGGCGAGGAGCGCCGCCTGGGGCAGGCTCAGCCGCTCGGCGGGGATGCCGAAGTACTGGCGGGCCGCCGGCTCGATGCCACGGGCGCGGTTGCCGAAGTAGATGTGGTTGAGGTAGAGCTCCAGGATCTCCTCTTTCGAGTAGCGCTCCTCGATCTCCCGCGCCACCCGCACCTCCAGGAGCTTCCTCGACGTCGTCTGCTCCTGCCCCGGAATGCGCTCGGGGAAGATATTGCGGGCGAGCTGCATGGTGATGGTGCTGAACCCCTGCCCGAAGCCGCCGGAGCGCACGTTGGCGAGCATCGCCCCGCCCACCCGCCGCCAGTCGATGCCGTTATGGGAGTGGAAGCGCTGGTCCTCGACGGCGAGGAACGCCTGCGCCACGTGCGAGGGGAGCGAGGAGAGCGGCACCACCTCGCGCTCGGCCGGCGAGAGGTCGGCGAACACCTCGCCGTTCCTGTCGAGCAGCACCGGGGCGCCCCCGGGCTGGTAGGCGGCCAGGCTGTCGACATTGGGGCAGCCGTCGAAGAAGCACCGCGACCAGGCGAAGGCGAGAAAGAGAAAGGTGGCGTAGAAAAGGGCGAGCACGATCGCGACCGGCCGCCGGGCGTGGTGCCAGCGTTCGAGCCAGAGATCTCTCCAGATGGGTGTCCGCGTCTCCATGCCCGGCGGGAGGGAGCAAGGTTCCTGCCAGGGCGCGCCCCATCGGCGCCAACTCAGTTGCACCGAAAGGGATCGGTCGCGGGGTCCCTGCGAGAGCTCCCGGGGTCCGTGCGTGCGAGCTCATGGTACCCGCGAGCGATCTCACGGTGCGCGCGAGCGATCTCAGGGTGCTTGCGAGCGATCTCACGGTGCCTGCGGACGATCGCACGGTCCCTGCGGACGATCGCACGATGCCTGCGGACGATCGCAGGGTGCCTGCGACAATCGCACGGTGCTTGCGGGAGATCGCACGATGCCTACGGACGTTCGCACGGTGCCCGCGAACGCCCGCAGCCGCTACGCCGCCCTTCCTCTCGAGCTAGAACTCGGGAGTCTGGCCGGCGCTGCGCAGGACGATCTCCTCCAGGCGGGCTTCCAGGGGTAGGCGGAGGGCGAAGCGGAGGGTTTCGGCCACGGTCTCGGGGCGGAGGAACCACTCCTTGCCCGGGGCTCCCGGAGTGGAGCCGGCGAAGGAGGTGTCGGTCGCGCCGGGGCGGATCTCCAGGACCCGCAGCTCCGGGTTCTCCTGCTGCAGGGTGCGGGTCAAGGCGCGGAGGGCGAACTTGGAGGCGGTGTAGGCGCCGCCGGTGGGAAAGGTGCGGGTGGAGACGTCCGAGGAGATCATGAACACCTGGCCGCGGGCCGCCTTGAGCTGGGGCAGGAAGGCCACGGTGACCGCCCAGGCTCCCTGGACGTTGACGCGGAAGGTCTGCTCGAAGTCCTCGCGGGAGATCTCCTCCAGGCGGCGGAAGATGCCGATCCCGGCGTTGTTGACGACCGCGTCCACCCTGCCGAAGCGCGCGAGGACGGCGTGCCGGAAGGCGTCCACGCTGCCGTCGTCCGCCACGTCGAGCGGGTGGGCGAAGCCGGGAGTGGGGAGCTCCGCGGCCAGCCGTTCGATCCCCCCAAGGTCCCGGGCTCCCAGGGCCACGGACCAGCCCTCCTCGGCGAAGACCCGCGCGAAGGCGGCGCCCAGCCCTCGCGAGGCTCCGGTGACGACGGCTACCTTGTTCTGTTCCATGGTCTCCTCCCCGGGGTGTCGATGGCGCTTAGAATACAGGCATGAGACTCAACCGAACCGCCACGCTCCTCGCCGCCCTGCTGCTCGTCTCCTGCTCCGCCGCGCCTGCGGTCACCGCCGCGCCGGAGGCGGCATCGAGCTGGGATCACGGCTGGGCGCGCGGGGCCGTGTTCTACGAGGTCTTCGTGCGCAGCTTCGCGGATTCGAACGGCGACGGCATCGGCGATCTGCAGGGGCTCATCTCCCGGCTCGACTACCTGAACGACGGCGATCCCAAGACCACCGCGGACCTGGGGGTCGACGCCCTCTGGCTGATGCCGGTCTTCGATTCGCCGAGCTACCACGGGTACGACACGGTCGACTACGAGAAGATCGAGCCCGACTACGGCACCGGGGCCGACTTCGAGCGGCTGCTCGCCGAGGCGCACAAGCGCGGCATCCGCATCATCGTCGACTTCGTGATGAACCATTCGAGCTCGAAGCATCCCTGGTTCGTCGAGGCGTCCTCCGGGGCCGCCTCGCCCCGCCGGAGTTGGTACGAGTGGCGGGGGAACGATCCCGGCTGGAAGCAGCCCTGGGGCAGCGGGTCCACCTGGCACCGCAATCCCAGGGACGGCGCCTTCTACTACGGCATCTTCTGGAGCGGCATGCCGGATTTGAACTTCCGCACCCCCGCCGTGCGCGAGGAGATGAAGCGCCTGGCCGGGCACTGGCTGGCCAAGGGCGTCGACGGCTTCCGCCTGGACGCCACCCGCCACCTGGTGGCCAACGGGCCGGGGGAGGGGCAGAACAACCAGCCCGAGACGCACGCCTACCTGAAGGAATTCGCCGGCCACGTGCGCTCGGCCGCCCCGCGGGCCGTGCTGGTGGGAGAGAACTGGACGGAGACGCCGGTGATCGCGACCTACTTCGGCGACACGGCGGCCGTGCCGGGTGGCGACGAGCTGCCGATGAACTTCAACTTCCCGCTCGCCGAGGCGATCGTCCAGGGGCTGACCTCCGGGGACGCGGCCGGCATCGCCGGGAAACTGGCGGAGATGGCCGAGGTCTACCCGGCCGGCGTCGACGACGCCCCGTTCCTCACCAACCACGACCAGACCCGGCTCGCCACCCAGCTCGACAACGACCCGGCGCGCCTGCGTGCCGCCGCGGCCATCCTGCTCACCCTGCCGGGCTCTCCGTTCCTCTACTACGGCGAGGAGATCGGCCTCCAGAACGGGCCGGGAGGCGCGGACGAATTCAAACGCACCCCGATGCCCTGGCACGCCTCGCCGGGAGGCGGCTTCAGCACCGGCAAGCCCTGGCACGACTTCGCGCCCGGCAGGGAGACGGCGAACGTCGCGGCCCAGGCCCGCAACCGCGCTTCGCTGCACTCCCACTACCGTGCGCTGATCCGCGCCCGCAAGGGCTCCGCCGCCCTGCGCCTGGGGAATCTCGAGCTGCTGACCGCGGACGACCGCAGCGCTCCCGTACTGGCCTATCTGCGCCAGAGCGGGAAGGACCGCGTGCTGGTGGTGCACAACGTGACCGGCGCCGCCGCAGTGGCCGGCCCCTTCAAGATCCAGGGAAAGAAAGCGACCGCGCTCTTCACGACACCTGGCACGGCCGCCCCGGCGCGAGGCCGGGACGGCTGGACGGTGAAGCTGCCGGCAGGGGCGAGCGGGGTGTGGAAGATAAAGTAGCGGCTACTTCTTCGGCTCCGCCGGCACGGCGCCCGGCACCACGCCAGGTATGACCGCGGGCCGCTTGGCCCGGGAGTCGAAGTCCGCGAGGATCTTCTCCTGGCTCCGGCCGGCCGGCACGAGGATGTCGATCAGGGGCGGCTGGATCGGGGCTCCCTCGAGGCCGCCGCCGAAGCGGTCCTGCCACTTGCCCGGGGAGACGGGGAGGATCATCAGCGACTGGTGGCTCGGATCGCGGCCGAGCACCCGCCGGAGGTCGAACGACTGGAGCAGGTTGGCGCCGGAGACGGCGACCGTGTAGGCC
>Ga0190265_10000548_pt1 | contig 26553 bp, 25 predicted proteins | sample Popmic124T_FD_133135 | JGI IMG/M metagenome (GOLD analysis project Ga0190265, IMG submission 133135) | Populus adjacent soil microbial communities from riparian zone of Indian Creek, Utah, USA - 124 T | ecosystem: Environmental > Terrestrial > Soil > Riparian zone | place: USA: Utah | collected...
AAGACTTCGAAGGAACCATCGACAGCGCCGTCGCATGGATCCTCATGGCCCACCTCAGGCTCCTCTCAAGGCGCCTCGCTCGAACCAGTCCGGAATTATGAGTCAGACTCTCAGGATGAGCGGGAGGGGGGTGTTTCCACTTTGGGCCCCAGATAAGCCGCGACCACCGCCGCCAGCTCGTCGATTCCGAACGGCTTGCGAAGCACCGGCACGTCGCTGCCGAGCGCGCTTTCGAGCTGGTCGCTCTCGGCGAAGCCGGTGACGAACACGATCGGGAGGCCGGGATGGAGCCGCCGCGCCTCGCGCGCCAGCTCGGCGCCGTTCATCCCCGGCATGGCGAAGTCGATCAGCACCAGATCGGGCGCCCCCGCCGCCAAAGCGGCGAGCGCCGCTTCGGCGCCGTCCAGCGTGTCGACCCGGTGGCCGAGGTCGGCGAGGATGTCGGCGAGGAAGATTCGCACGTCGGCATCGTCGTCGACGACCATGATCCGCGCCGCCGCCGCCGCCCGGATCTCCTGCTCGCCTGCCCCGTCGCCGCTTGCCGCCCCGTCGGCCGCCAGCTCGCCCGCGAAATGGGGCAGGAGCAGCGCGACCGTCGTACCCCCGCCTTCGCGGCTCTCGATGCGGAGCGCGCCGCCGGACTGGCGGCAGATGCCGTAGACCTGGGCGAGGCCGAGGCCGGTGCCCTTGCCGAACGGCTTGGTCGAGAAGAACGGCTCGGCCGCGCGCGCGGCGACCTCGGCGCTCATGCCGACGCCGGTGTCGGCGATCGCGATTCGGGCATAATCGCCGGCGGCGAGGTCGGGGCCGTCCGCTTCGCGGACGAGGCCGGTCGAGATGGTCAGCGTGCCGCCCCCAGATTCCTTGGCCAGCATGGCGTCGCGCGCGTTGATGGCGAGGTTGAGGATCGCGTTCTCGAGCTGGTTCTCATCGCACAAAGCGCGGTCGACGTCGCCGAGCCGGGTCTCGATCGCGATCGCGCCGCCGAGCGTGTGGCGGAGCATCATCATCATCGTCTCGATCACCCGGTTGACCGCGACTGGCGCCATCCGCATCCGCTGGGTGCGCGAGAAAGCGAGCAATTGGGTGGTGAGCTTGGCGCCGCGCCGGCCCGATTCGAGCGCCGCCTCGGCGACCCGCTTCAGGCGCGGCTCCTCGACGCCGCGGACGAGGATTTCGAGGCCGCCGATCACCGGCGTCAGCAGATTGTTGAAATCGTGGGCGATGCCGCCGGTCAGCTGGCCCACCGCCTCCATCTTCTGCGCCTGCCGCAACGCCGCCTCGGCGCGCTCGCGCTCGCCGACCTCCGCCTGGAGCCGGTCGAGCGCGGCGCTCAAATCGGCGGTCCGCTCGGCGACCCGCGCCTCGAGCAGCTCGTTGGCGAGCTTCCAGTCGGTGATGTCGTGGGCGACTCCGATGAAGCCGGCATGCTCGCCGGAGGGGCCCCAGCGCGGCTGCGAGATCGAGCGCAGCCAGCGCCACTGCCCATCGCGGCCGCGGCGGAAGCGCCCCTCGAGGACGAACGGCTTCAGCGAAGCCTCGCCGGCGATCGATTCGGCGATGATCCGGTCGAGGTCGTCGGGATGGATGATGTTGCGCCAGTCGAGCTCGATCGCCTCCTCATAGGTGACGCCCATGAACTCGACATAGGCGCGGTTTGCGAAGCTCCGCCGGCGGTCGAGCTTGGTCACCCACATCGGCACCGGCGCCGAATCGGCGATCAGGCGGAATCGCTCCTCGCTTTCGCGGACCCGGCCTTCCGCCGCCGCGTCGCGGTTGACCGCGGTGACGGTGCCGAACAGCCCGACGACATTGCCGTCCTCGCCGAGCAGGGGATTGTAGCCGAAGGTCAGCCAGATCGGCTGCTCGACGCCGTCACGCCTGAGCGTTCGCGGCTCGGATTCGAAGAACAAAGTCTCGCCCGCCCAGGCGCGCTCGGCATTGGGCCGGATCCTTTCCCAGGCGTCGGACCAGATTTCGCGCACCGGCCGGCCGAAGGCGGGGCCGCGGTCGCCGAGGATCTCGGCATAGGCGTCGTTATAGACGAGCAGCAGCTCCGGCCCCCAGGCGACGAACATCGGCACCGTCGAGCCGAGCACCATGCTCGCCGCGGTCTTCAGCGATTGGGGCCAGTTCTCGACCGGCCCGAGCGGCGTGGCGGCCCAGTCCTGGCGTCCGGCCAGCGACCAGACCGGCGCGCCGGGAAAGAACGCGGGCCTGGCATGGTCGGGCTGGACGGGAATGCGGTCCATCGAGCGCAGCTGCTCCTGTTTCCCGCCCCGAAACGAGCCTAGCCGCGCTGCACCGACGACGGAAGCCCGTCTTTTCAGCGCGCTGCGGCGCCCGCCTGGACCTGGCGCAGGACGCGCAGCAGATTGCCGCCCATGATCTTGGTGATGTCGGCCTCGCGCAGCCCTTCGCGGCGCAGCCGGGCGGTGATCCGCGGCAGCAGCGAGACGTCATCCATGCCGACGACTCCGCCGCCGCCGTCCCAGTCGGCGCCGAGCCCGACATGGTCGGCGCCCATCACCGCGACGGCGTGCAGCAGCGAGCGCATGAACAGGTCGAAATCGGCGGTGGTATAGGGGCGCCGCGCGTCGAGGGCCGCCGCGTCGGCGAGCAGGCGCCTGCGCCCCGCTTCGTCGAGCTCGCCCCAGCGTAAGCGTCGGTCGTTGAGCGCCTCGCGCTCGGGCGACGTGTCGTTCTCGACCAGAAAGACCGAGTTCATGAACATCACGCCGCCCGCCCGCGCCAGCCGCCGCATCCGCGCGTCGTCGAGGTTGCGGCGGTGGTCGAAGATCGCCCGCGGCCCGGAATGCGACGCGACGACCGGCACCCGCGACAGCGCCAGCATCTGATCGAAGGCGGCGTCGGAGCTGTGGCTGACGTCGATGACGATGCCGAGCCGGTTCATCTCCGCCACCCATGAGCGGCCGAGCGGGGAGAGGCCGTTCCAGCGCGCCTCGCCGGTGGTCGAATCGGCGAGCTGGTTGGTGCGGCTGTGCACCGGCCCCGCCATGCGCAGGCCGAGCCGGTGGAAGGTGGCGAGCAAGGTCGGGTCGCCGCCCAGCGGCCAGCTGTTCTCCATGCTGATGAAGGCGATTCGCTTGCCGTCGCGATGAAGCCGCTCGGCGTCGGCCGCGGTCAGCGCGAGCCCCATCTTCTCGCGATTCTCGCCGATCACCCGGTGGATCGCGGCCGCCCGCACCAGCGCGCGGTCGCGCGCCTCGGCATAACCGGCCGGGGTCAGCTCGCCCTGGGGGGTGTAGATGACGAAGAAGCCGCCATCGAGCCCGCCCGCCGCCATCCGCGGCAGATCGGTCTGGCTGCCGTCCTCTGCGTAGCGGTGGAGGTCGCCGAAATCCCATTGGCCGTCGTCGAACCGCATCGCGACGTCGAGATGGGTGTCGAGCACGATCATCCGCTCGTGCGCGTGGCGGTCCTCGGCGGTCACGTCGGGCTGTTGCGCCGAGGCCGGGATGGCGAGTGCGAGGGCGAAAGCGGGGAGGGTGAGGATTCGCATCGGGGTCAGACTCCGTTGTCGAGCCGGTCGAGGTCGCGGCGCAGCGCTTCAGCGCTCTGGGCGATGGCCTGCGCGATCAGCGCCGCCTTGAGCGCGCCAAGCGTGCCCTGGTCGGCGCCGCAATCGTTGCACCGGATCGGCGCCTCCTCGGCGACATCCCCGGCGAAGCCCTCAAGGCTGTAATTGGCGCTCCCACACGCCTCGCAGTGAATCTCGACCGAAACGTCCATCGCGGGCCTATGCCGTTAATCCGCCGGCATCGCAATCTCGGCGGCGTGGGACCGGCTAGAGGTCGCGCCTTTCCAGCCGCGCCAGCAGCGCCGCCAGCCGGTCGGCCGCGACCTGAATCTTCGCCTGGTCGGGCAGGTCCTGGCGCGCCCGCGGCGGCGACGCCGCGACTTCGACGAGATTGACCGCCTCGTTGGGATCGTTCTCGAGGTCGTACATCTCCCATTCCTGCGGTGCCTTGCCCGACGGGTCGAAATAGCGGGCGAGCTTGTAGTCGCGGCCGCGGACGCAGCGCACGTGGTTGGGCTGCGTCACCGCCCCCGGCGACAGCGCGACCGGACCCTTGCCGTGCGTGCCCTCACGAACCGACTCGACCACCGCCTCGTAGAGCGCGAACTCCTCCTGCGAGCGCTCGTCCTGCACGTTCCGCGACGGCGGCAGCGGGCCGGTGATGTCGTCGTCGGTGATGAACAGCACACCCTCGCGAACCGCGCCGTCGGGCTCGATCACCGGCATCGCTGCGCGATCCCGGGAGAGGGCGTTCTCGATGATCGCGGAGAGGTCGACCCCCGGCAGCGGCGGCACCGGCCGGCTCCGCGCCAGCTCGGCGCTGATCTCGCGCCTTTGCTCGGCATCGACGCCGGCGAACCCCAGGACGGTCGGCAGGATGTCGATATGGCTGGTCAGCTCATCGAGTTGCGCGGGCTCGGGCGCGGCGGCCCCGGGCGGCGCCGGCGCGGTGGCGCCGCCGGATTCAGGGAAGCGGACCACCATCGGCACATGCAGCGACTCCTGATAGGCGGTGTACCATTTCTCGATCATCATGCCGTGGGCGGCGCCATATTCGCCATGGTCGGCGAAGAAGAGGACGATCGTATTGTCCGCCTGCCCGGATTCCTCGAGCGCCGTCAGCACCGCATCGACATGGACGTCGACGACGGCGTGCAGCCAGGCATAAAGCTGCAGGAACAGCAGGCAGTTCGCCTCGGGATCGTCGGCGAGCTGGAACGGGATGCAGCTCCTGAGCGCGAGGTCGATGGCGGCCTCGGTGTCATGGGCGCCGGGGAGCCGCGGCAAGGCGGTGTTGATCCCGCTGACGACGTTGAACCCGAACTTGGACGCCAGCGCGAGGCCGACCTTGTAGGCGGAATCGTGCTGGCAGCTCGGCTTGCCGGCGAGCGTTTCGTTCTGGGTCGGCGAGGGCCTGGCGCAATCCTGCGGAAAGCCGAGCGGGTTGAGCGGGATGCGGATCGTGCCGGCGACCGGCGGCGGCGTCATGTCGCCCGCGATCGGCACGGTCAGCGGGCCGAAGAAGGACTGGGTCGGGGTGCGCGATTGCGGATCGTCGTTCGGCAGCGCCTGGGCGATGACGCCGGGATAGGTCGCTATGTCGTGCGGGTTGGTGAACGAGGCGACCGCGAGCCAGGGCGGGATATCGTCCGTGTCGGGGCCGGTCGTGGCCGGATCCTCGGCCGCCATCGAGGCGTAGACGCGGTTGTAGTTGGACGCGAGCCCCTGGCGGCGGATGAAGGCGCAGGCGCTGTCGGTGAAGCCGACGTCGCGATAGACGCCGAGATTGTTGGTCAGGGCGCCGTGCGGCTCCGGATAGCTCTCCTCCCAATTGTCGAAGCCGTAGCGATCGAGGCTGTGGTCGGGCGGATTGGAGACGTGCCACTTGCCGAAATAATGGGTGGTGTAGCCGGCCGCGCGCAGCCAGGTGCCGAGCGTCGGGATGCCGCCGGCCTCGAGCCAGGGGAAGTTCGGCGAGTCCCCATTCTTGAATATGCCGTCGGTCTGGGTGACGCCGGTCTTGGTGCCGTACTGGCCGGTATAGATGACCGCGCGGCTCGGCGTGCAGGCGCTCGCCGCGATACTGTGGTTGCGCAGCACCACCGCATTGTCCCGCAGCTTGAGCAGGCCGGGGAAGAATTTCGCATAGGGGTTGGACGCGTCGACCGCCCCCTGGAAGCCCAGGATTTGCTTGAGCGGCTCGGCGAAGCCGCCGTCGGCGCCGTAGGAGAAACGCGGGAAGCGATATTGGTCGCAGGTGATCAGAAGGATGTTGGGCCGCTTGGTCGCGCCGTTCCTGCCATTCGCCATGTCCACCCCCGTTCGGCGGAGCGCCCCGGCATCCGCTCTCGATGCGGACCATAGCATTGGCGCGCTCGGTAGGGCTTGGGAGACTGAACCAAAACCGCGCGGATGCCGCCCGGGATCAGTCCATTTTCATCGCAATCTCGGCGAGGCTCTCGGCCTCGATCAGCAGGCTGTCGTCGACACTGCCCTGGGCCATGCGCTCGCGGCCGACGATGACGAGGACGGGCACCGCCATCGGCGAGACGCGGTCGAGCGCGACATGGACCATCGTCCCGGCCGCGCGGTCGAGCAAGGAAGCGAGCCGGCCGACGTCGGTCATCCTGGTGCGCGCGTCGTTCCAGGCGGCCTTCAGCAGCAGGTGGTCGGGCTCGTAGCGGCGCAGCACGTCGTAGATGAGGTCGGTCGAGAAGGTGACCTGGCGCCCCGACTTGCGCTTGCCGGGATGGTGGCGCTCGACCAGCCCGCCGATCACCGCGACCTCGCGGAAGGCGCGCTTGAGCAGGCTCGAGCCCTGCACCCAGTCGACGAACTCGTCCTCCAATATGTCGGCCGAGAAGAGCGTGGCCGGGTCCTCGATCGGGTCGAGCCCGTAGCAGGCGAGCGCATAATCGTTGGAGACGAAGCCCAATGGCCTCAATCCCGCGCTCTCCATCCGCCGGGTGATGAGCATGCCCAGCGACTGGTGCGCGTTCCAGCCTTCGAAGCTGTAGGCGACCATGTAGTGGCGATGCTCGTGCGGGAAGGTCTCGACGAGCAGCTCATGGGGAGCGGGCAATTTGGAACGATAATCCTGCACATTGAGCCAATCGCGGACATCGTCGGGGAAGCGCGGCCATTGCCCGCGGTCGTGGAGGAAGTGGCGGACGCGGTCGGCGAGGTTGGTCGACATCGCCATGCGCGCGCCGAGATAGGTCGGGATTCGCGCCGATTTCGAGCTCGCGCGGACGATCAAATCCATGCCGTCGATCTTCTCGACCTCGAGCACGAGGCCGGCGAAATAGAAGGTGTCGCCCGGCGACAGGGTGGAGGCGAAATTGTCCTCGACCGTGCCGAGCTTGCGCCCCCCCCGGAAGCGGACGTCGTAGAGCGGTACGTCGACGATGATGCCGGCGTTCATCCGGTGCTGCTGGATGAAGCGCGGATGGCTCACCCGCCAGATCCCATCAGCCTCCCGGGTCAGCCGCTTGAACTTGTCATAGGCCTTGAGCGAGTAGCCGCCATTCTCGATGAAGGAGAGCACCTCGCGGAACAGCGCTTCCGACAGGCCGGCATAAGGCGCGGCGCCGCGCACCTCGGCGAGCATTTCCGCTTCCTTGAACGGCGCGGCGCAGGCGGCGGCCATCAGATGCTGGGCGAGCACATCGAGCGCGCCGGGGCGGAACGGCTCCGGGTCGAGCTCGCCCTCGCCGATCGCGTCGAGCGCGGCGCGCGCCTCGAGATATTCGAAGCGGTTGCCGGGGACGAGGATCGCCTCGCTCGGCTCGTCGAGCCGGTGGTTGGCGCGGCCGATCCTTTGCAGCAGCCGCGACGACCCCTTGGGCGCGCCCATCTGGACGACCAGGTCGACGTCGCCCCAGTCGACGCCGAGGTCGAGGCTGGCGGTGCAGACCAGGCCGCGCAGCCGCCCCGACGCCACCGCCGCCTCGACCTTGCGCCGCGCCTCGACCGAGAGCGAGCCGTGGTGGATGCCGATCGGCAAATTCCCGTCGTTGACCGCCCACAGATCCTGGAAGATGAGCTCCGCGAGGCTGCGCGTGTTGCAGAAGACGAGCGTGGTCTTGTGACGCTCGATCTCGCGCATCACGTTCTGCGCCGCCCAGCGGCCGCTATGGCCCGACCAGGGGATTTTCTCGTCCTCGGGCAGCATGATCGAGATTTCGGCCTCCGCGCCGGGATCGCCCTGGACGATGTCGACCGTCTCGAAATCGCCGTGCGGCGCGAGCCAGCCCTGGAAGGCTTCGGGGTCGGCGACGGTGGCGGAAAGGCCGACGCGCCTGAGGCCGGGCGCGATCGCCTGCAGCCGGGCCAGGGACAAGGCGAGCAGGTCGCCGCGCTTGCCGGTGGCGAAGGCATGGATCTCGTCGACCACCACGGTCCTGAGGCCGCCGAACAAGGTGAGGCTGTCGGGGTGGGAGAGGAGCAGGCTCAGCGATTCCGGCGTGGTCAGCAGGATCTGCGGCGGCCGCGCCCGCTGCCGCGCCTTGCGGTCCGACGGCGTGTCCCCGGTCCGCGTCTCGACCCGGATCGGCAGCCCCATCTCGGCGACCGGCGTCAGCAGGTTGCGCTGCACGTCCACGGCCAGCGCCTTCAAGGGCGAGATGTAGAGCGTGTGGAGCCCCTCGGTCGGCCGCTCGACCAGCTCGGCGAGCGTCGGCAGGAACCCGGCCAGCGTCTTGCCCGCCCCGGTCGGCGCGACCAGCAGCGCGCTCCGCCCGGCCCGCGCCGCGGCCAGCACTTCGAGCTGGTGCCGGCGCGGCGCCCAGCCCTTGCCGGCGAACCAACGGGCTATTGCGGGAGGCAGGGCCGCGGCCTCCTCGATTCCGCTACTTCTCACCATGCCGCGTTCCGTTCGCCTGCGTCGTCCACCTTCCCCCCTAGCAAAGGATCCCGGCCGTCGCGTCAACCGCGCGCTTCCGACGCCGAGCGGCGCGTGAGTTCGTCGGACCGATCCGCCGAGTTATCTTCGAATAATGTGGACGACGGAAACAATATTCACTATCAGATCAGATTATATATCTCGATATTGTTGCGTTCGCTTGCTGCTGGATGAGCTTCCGACATGGAAGAAAAAGGCGGGAGAGTGCAACATGACTGCGGAGAAAGCCGTAGCATCCAAGAGATGTACTGACACCAGGACGAACTTTCTTGTACATCCGGTTGATGGCATGTCTTTCGAAGGGCGGGCGTTGCTCTTCATCTGGGACACAGCCTACCTGCGCGCCTCGGCGCGCCGCGCGCGGATCACGATCAGGAAAAGGCTGATCAACCAGAGCCCCGAAGAGGCGTTCGCGCAAAACGAGAGCCTGATCGAGGAGGATGTCGAACTCGTCCAGTTCCTCATCCTCGACATCGCCCGACTGGGTACGGTGGAGTCCGATTTCGTCTGGCGCGTCGAGGTCCTGGGCCACGGCGGGCGTGAGGGGGCGCCGACGGCACTGAGCGAGATCAGGACCTTTTCCTGCGTCGCCAATCGGCTCGACCTCACCCGCCTCCACCCTCCGCAGGAGTGGACCGGGCCGGAGTTCGGGCCCGTGGCGACCCCGGGAAGTAAGCCGAGGGTGAAGAAAGGGGTGGCCGCCCTGGCATGCCCGAACGGCGATGTCGAAATGGGATCGTTCCAGAACTGGCTCGGCCTCTACGGCAGCCGTTTGAACTCGGCCACGATCTACCTCAACAGCCTGCAGCAGGGGATCGTACCGGGCAGGCACACGATCGTCACGCCGGGCCTCGATTCCCTGCTCGCGCCGCTCGGCGTGAACATAGCGCGGGTCGGGGAGGGGAATTATGCGATCCGGCTGGGCAATTCGTCCACCAGCGGCGAAGCGGATTGCATCGCCTATACCTTCGTCGTCACCCCGCAAAATCAGTATTTCTCCTTCCGCTACGCCCTGGTTCTCGAGGATGGCGGGCATTCGTCGGCCGAGCAGCCCTATTTCTGCTTCTATGTCGTTCGCGGACCTTCGTTCATGTGGTCCCCCAACAACCTGCCGGTCGTCTCGCGGCAGGTCGTGGCCGATCCCTCCAACCCCTTCTTCGGAAAGAAGGGAGACATCGTCTATCGCGACTGGACCCCGACCTGCCTCGACCTCGGCGCTTACCTTGGCGAGACGATGACGATCTTCTTCGGCGTGACGGACTGCGCGCAGGGGGGGCATTTCGGCTATGTCTACATCGACGCCCTTTGCGTCTCCAATCAGGCGTCGTCCAGCTTCACCGTGCCGACCGACATATGCCGGAGCGACGAGTTGTGGGCGGACGGGTCGGCCTCGGCCGGCGAGGCCTCCCACTTCTGGTCGATTGAGGAATCGGATTCCGGCTGGGGCCGCAATCCGCAGACCGAGGTCTCGCAATGGTATGTCGCGCAAAAGGCGGGGCCGATCAACCTGACCGCGTTCTACCAGAGCAAGGGCGGCGCATTCAAATGCAACACCCATTATCGAATCAAGCTCGCAGTCGCCAACGACTGCACGCCCTGGAACGAAAGCGTGCAGCTCGTCTTCATCCGCTGCCCGAAGGTCAGCGCCGGTCCGGATCGGTGCGTCAGCTGCACGCCCAACGGCAAGACCGCCCAGCTGGGCACCGGCAGTTCCACCCCGCAAGCCGGCCATTACTACACCTGGACCCCGAGCGCGGGGCTCAGCAATCCCAACGTGCCGCGGCCGTTTCACCAGGAAGGCTCGGTCCCCTATCCGATCACCTATACGCTCAGGGTAGTCGACGCCAAGGGTTGCGCGGGGGAGGACAGCGTCACGCTCCATTGCCGCCCGCCCAACATCGCAATCAAGATGATCGAAGGCTGCTGCAGTGTCACCTTGATCGCTCACGCCGGAAACTATTCGAACCTGACTTGGTCGACCGGCGCCACCGGCGTGGACATGATCCAGGTTTCGCAGCCGGGGACCTATTCGGTGACGGTTTCGAATCCGTGCGCGAGCGCGAGCGCGACCGTGACGGTCCCGGCCACGCTCGGCCTGACCGGGCCGTTCAACCCGGTAGCGGCTGAAAGCCGGGTGGGATCCTCGCCACTTCCGAACGCGATGCATATCAAGGATGTGGTCGTCGGCTCTCCCGCAGGCATTGCCGGTGTTCCCCATGCCTATAACGCCACCGAATACCGCCTCCAGATCTTCGACCGCTGGGGGCAGGTGATCCGGACGGTCACCGGCGCCGATTGCCAAGGCTTCCCCAATTGGTCGATTCAATGGGACACCACCAACGGTTGGGGCAATCCGGTGCCGCAAGGCACCTATACCTGGCGCCTCGAGCTGAAGAACTGCACCCACGACTGGGGCACGCCCTCGGTGCGGCGGTTCAAGAAGCGCACCTGCGTGCGCTGGTGGATCAACATCTTCGGAATCAAGCTGTTCTGCCGCCAGTGGGACGTCCCGGATGGGACCACCGAGGACATTCCCGGGGGCGTCGACAGCGTGACGGTGGTCCGCTAGTCGCGCCCGCGCTTGGCCCCGGGTTCGGTGCCGCCCATATAGGATCGATGGCGCGTCTCGGTTCCTGGGTGAAGCCTTTCCCCGAAGGCATTTATGTCGCGCCCGCCGACGCCTGGATCGATCCGTCGCAGCCCAAGGCCAGGGCGCTGGTCACCCACGGCCATGCCGATCACGCCCGCGGCGGCCACGCTTCGGTCTGGGCGACGCCCGAGACGCTGGCGATCATGGAGTGCCGCTACGGGCCGCAGGCGGGGGTTCCGGTCGCCTACGGCGAATCGATCCGGCTCGGCGAGGTCGAGATCAGCTTCGTCCCCGCCGGCCATGTGCTCGGCTCGGCCCAGATCGTGCTCGAGCACAAGAGCGAGCGGGTCGTCGTCTCGGGCGATTACAAGCGCCGGCCCGATCCGACCTGCTTGGCCTTCGAGCCGGTGCCCTGCGACATCTTCATCACCGAGGCAACCTTCGGCCTGCCGGTCTTCCGCCATCCGGCCACGGCCGGCGAGGTCGATCGGCTGCTCCAGCGGCTGCACGACAATCCCGAGCGCTGCATCCTGGTCGGCGCCTATGCGCTCGGCAAGGCGCAGCGGCTGATCGTGGAGCTGCGCTGCCGCGGCCATCACGATCCGATCTACATCCACGGCGCGCTCCAGAAGCTCTGCGAGCTCTACGCCCGGTTCGGCGTGCCGCTCGGCGAGCTTCGCCCCGCCACCGGCATTCCAAAGGACGAGCTCAAGGGCCGGATCGTTCTCGCCCCGCCGGGCGCGCTCAACGACCGCTGGTCGCGCCGCCTGCCCGATCCGATCACCGCCATGGCGTCGGGCTGGATGCGGATCCGCCAGCGCGCCCGCCAGCGCCTCGTCGAAATGCCTTTGATCGTCTCCGACCATGCCGATTGGGACGAGCTGACGACGACCATCCAGGAGCTCGCCCCGCGCGAGGTCTGGATCACCCATGGCCGCGAGGAAGCCTTGAAGCACTGGTGCATGACCCGCCAGATCAAGGCGCGCGAATTGAACCTCGTCGGCTATGAGGACGAGGACGACTAAGCCGCCCTCAGCCGCCCGGTTCCTAGCCGCCAGACACGCGCAGCCAGACCGCCAGCACCAGCGCCGCCAGGACGAGGATGCCCCAGCGCACCTGCCGCTCGAGCGCCGGATCCTCGGCCTTGAGGAGCAAGGTCGCGCTCAGCGGCATCAGCACGAGCGTGAGCCCGCCCGACAGCAAGATGCCGAGCCAGATGCTCGAGGTCGCGCCCCAGATGGCGAGCCCCGCCCAGGCGAGGCAGAACAGGAGGGGCTCGGGATAGAGCTTCGGCATCAATGCCCCGCCTGGGGCCCGCGCGCCACGCCGGAAAGGGCGAGCTGCGCGTCGATCTGGGCGACCAGCCGGTCGAGCCCGGCCTGGTCCTTCGCCTCGGCGCGGGCGACGAGCACGTCCTGGGTGTTGGAGGCGCGCAGCAGCCACCAGCCGTCGGCGGTGCTGACCCGGGCGCCGTCGGTGCGGTTCACGTCCGCCCCCGAAGCGGCGAGCCGGTCGAGCACCTCCTCGACCACCGCGAACTTGCGGCTCTCGTCGACCTGGAAGCGCATTTCGGGCGTGTTGATCACCGCCGGCATGGCGTCGCGCAAGGCGGTCAGCGAGCCGCCGAGCTGAGTCACCGCCCGGATCAGCCGCACGGCGGCGTAGAGCGCATCGTCATAGCCGTAATAATCGTGGGCGAAGAAGATGTGGCCGCTCATCTCGCCGGCGAGCGGCGCGCCGGTCTCCCTCATCTTCGATTTGATCAGGCTGTGGCCGGTCTTCCACATCAAGGGCTTGCCGCCCAGCTCGGCGATCCGGTCGTACAGCGCCTGGCTCGCCTTGACGTCGGCGATGATCGTCGCGCCCGGCATCTCGGCCAGCACCGGCTCGGCGAGGATGGCGAGCAGCTGGTCGCCCCAGACCACCCGGCCCTGGCCGTCGACCGCGCCGATCCGGTCGCCGTCGCCGTCGAAGGCGATTCCGAAATCGAGGCCCTTGGCCGCGACCAGCGCCTTCAGATCGGCGAGGTTCGCCTCCTCGGTCGGATCGGGATGGTGATTGGGGAAGCGGCTGTCGACGTCGGTGTAGAGCAGGTGATGCTCGCCGGGCAGCTTCGCCGCCAGTTTCTCCAGCGCCGGCCCGGCGGCGCCATTGCCGGCGTCCCAGCCGATCCGGAACGCGCCGCCGTCATAATTCAGCAGCAGTCGCTCGACATAACGGTCGAAAATTTCCTCGTCGCGCGCGGTCCCGCCGCCGGCCTCCCAATCGCCGGCCGCCGCCATCCGCCCCAGATTCTGGATGTCGGCGCCGAAAAAGGCCTGGCCGGCGAGCACCATCTTGAAGCCGTTATAATCGGCCGGGTTGTGGCTGCCGGTGATCATCACGCCGGCGTCGACGTCGAGCACCGACGCGGCGTAATAGAGCATCGGCGTCGGCCCCAGGCCGATGCCGACGACGTCGGCGCCGCTCTCGGTCAGCCCACGCACCAGCTCGCCTTCCAGCGCGGGCGAGCTCTCCCGCCCGTCGCGCCCGACCGCGACGCTGGCGCCGCCGCCGCGCCGGACCAATGTGGCGATGCTCCGGCCGATCGCATAGGCGTCGGCCGCGCTCAGGGTTGTGCCGACGATGCCGCGAATGTCGTACTCGCGCAGCGAGGTCGGATGGAAGATATGGCTCAATCTCTGCTCCGTTCAGGAAATGCGGCGCTGCAGCTCTTCGACGAGCGCGTCGCGCGCCGCATTAACCCGTGTTGCAAGCTCGGCGGAACCCCCGGTGTCGGGATGGACCTTGGCGATCAGCCGCCGGTGCGCCTCGCGGATCTGCTCTAGGCTCGCGCCGGGCTCCAGGCCGAGCAAGGCGCGCGCCTCGGCCGGCCGCATCGCCGCGCTGGCCGGGCTCCGCGCCCGCCACCACAAATAGATGACGCCCGCCAGCACCAGCCCAAGAAGGATCTTGCCGATCACGGCGCGCCCTTCATCCCGCCATCGCCGCCTGGCGCGGCTCGGCGTCGCTGCCCAGGGGCGCGGGCAGAGCGAGGCCGGCGATCATCTCGCGCAATTCCTGCCGCGCCGCGATGTGCGAGACGCAGACGTCGCTGATTGCGTTGAGGTCCAGGAGGGTCAGCCCCTTGGGGAAGAGCTCGCGGTAGATGACTCGCTCGCCGAGCCCCGGAATGATCCGGAAGCCGACCCGGCGGGAGAGCTCGGAAAGTGCGTCGCCGACGCGGCGCATGTTGCGCGCCTCGATATGCTGCATCCGGTTCCTGAGCACGACCCAGTCGACGCTGGCGCCGTGCGCCTTGGCGCGCTGGGTGCGGCTGTTCCAGACCAGCTCAGCGTAGAAGCTCGGCCGGCGCACCCGATAGGTCTCGGCGTCGACCTCGCCGATCAGGTCGAGGTCGACGAAGCTGTCGTTGATCGGGGTCACCAGAGTGTCGGCGCGGACCATCGCGGCGCGGCTGTGCGGATCGTCGCGGCCCGGCGTGTCGATGACCAGGATCTCGGCGCCTTCCGAGAGCCGCTCGAGCGCCGCCTCGACGCTTTCGCCCTTGTCGGGGTCGAAAGTCTCATAGGCCGGCATCGGCAGCTCGACGCCGAGCCGCCGGGCCGTCGCGGCGCGGTTGTCGAGATAGCGGCCGAGGGTACGCTGGCGGGTGTCGAGATCGAGCGCGGCGACCTTGCGCCCCTGCGCCGCCAAAGCGACCGCGCTGTGCACCGCCGTGGTGGACTTGCCGGTGCCGCCTTTCTCGTTGGCGAAGGTGATGACGTGCGGCACTTGCGGCAAACCCCGGACACTTGATCTTTGGTCGCGCGAGCCGCTACGGGCCCGGCTCCTCATCCTCTATCGGAGCCCCCCGGGCGGTGCAAATCATCCGTGATCCCGACGCGCTGAGCGCGGCGCTCGCGCTCCTCCGCGAGGGCGGCGGCACGATCGCCTTCGTGCCGACCATGGGCGCGCTCCACGCCGGCCACATGGCTCTGGTCGCGGAGGGCAAAGCGCGGGCGGACCATGTCGTCGCCTCGATCTTCGTCAACCCGACCCAGTTCGCGCCCCGTGAGGACCTCTCAAGCTATCCGCGGCGCGAGGCGAGCGACGCGGCGATGCTCGACGCGCAAGGCTGCGCGATCCTCTGGGCGCCGGACGTGGCGACGATGTATCCCGACGGCCCCGCCGCGACGATCCACGTTGCGGGGGTCGGCGAAGGCCTCGACGGCGCCGCCCGCCCCGGCCATTTCGACGGCGTCGCGACGGTGGTCGCCCGCCTGTTCGATCAGGTCCGCCCCCACGTCGCCTTGTTCGGCGAGAAAGACTATCAGCAGCTCGCGGTGATCAGGCAGATGGTCCGCGACCTGACCCTGCCGGTCGAGATCGTCGGCGTGCCGACCCAGCGCGACGCCGACGGCCTCGCTCTGTCGTCGCGCAACGTCTATCTCTCGGACGAGGAGCGGACCGCGGCGCGGACGCTGCCCCGCGCGCTGGGCGAAGCGGCGCAGGCGATCGCCGACGGCGCGCCGGTCGCCGAGGCGCTCGACCGCGCCCGGACGCGGCTCGAAGCGGCTGGTTTCGACCCCATCGACTATGTCGATCTGCGCGACGCCGAAACCCTGGCGCCGATGACGGCGCTCGACCGTCCCGCGCGCATCCTCGCGGCCGCCCGGATCGGCCGCACCCGTCTGATCGACAACCTGCCCGTCGGGCCCCGCTGAAGATATCGTCACTTCGGCGTTAACCATTTGTTGTCAGATGGCGTCCAGAACCGCCCCGACAGATGAACCAAGGGGCAATCAAATGGGTCACAGCCTGAAAGCCGGCATGTTCCTGATCGAAACCCGGATGGCCGACGCCGCGATGGGTGACATCCAGGCGCTCTACGAATTGGGGGTCGCTTATTCGACCGGCACCGGCGGGGTCGAGGCCGACTTCATCGAAGCGCACAAATGGTTCAACCTCGCCGCCCTCAACGGCAATTGCCAGGCGCAGGAATGCCGCGCCGACATCGCCGAGGACATGACCGCGCGCGAGATCGCCGAGGCGCAGCGCCAGGCCCGCGCCTGGCTCGCCGACATCGCCGACCGCCGCGCCGCCTGACGGCGCAGTCGTCATCCCGGCGAAGGCCGGGATCTCGTCGAGCCACGCCGCGACCTTCATCCTGAGACCCCGGCCTTCGCCGGGGTGACGCTCACCCCTTTTACTGCCCCGCCGCCGCAACCGCCGGCGGCGCCCCCTCCCGATAGCGTTCGAACCAGGCCAGGATCGCCGCCGCCTTGGCGCCGCTCTGCGACGGCCGCGAGGCGATGCCGCCATGGCTGGCGCCCGGCACCTTGACCAGGGCGGTCGGCACGCCGCGCAGCTGCAGCGCGGTATAATATTGCTCGGCCTCGCTGACCGGGGTGCGGTAATCCTCGCTGCCGACCACGACCAGGGTCGGCGTCCGGACGTTGCCGACCAGCGACAAAGGCGAGCGCCGCCAATAGGCCTCGGGATCCTCCCAGGGATAGCGGCCGAACCAGTAGCGCGAGAAGAAGCCCGGCCCGTCTGCGGTCAGCGCGAAGCTCGACCAGTCGATCACCGGCTTCTGCGTCGCCGCGGCGCGGAAGCGGTTGGTCTTGCCGACGATCCAGGCGGTGAGCACGCCGCCGCCCGAGCCGCCGGTGACGAACAGGCGGTCGGGATCGGCGAAGCCCTGGGCGATCGCCGCGTCGACCGCGCTCATCAAATCGTCATAATCGTTGCCCGGATAGGCATGGTGGATGAGGTTGGCGAACTCCGCGCCGTAGGAGGTCGAGCCGCGCGGATTGACCGAGAGCACGGCATAGCCGGCGGCGGCATAAAGCTGGTTGTCGGTCGCGAAATGCGGCCCGTAGGCGGCGAACGGGCCGCCGTGGATCTCGAGGATGAGGGGATGGCGCTGGCCGTCGCGATGCTCGGGCGGCAGCGTGATCCAGGCCTCGATCGGCCTTTGGTCGAACGAGGAGGCGAGCGCGATCCGGCGCACCTCGCCCAATCTCTTGCCGTCGAGCAGCTCGGCGTTGAGCCTGGTCAGCTGCCGCCGCGCGCCGCCGCGGACGAGGACAACGTCGGGCGGGCGGGTCGCGCTGCCGCCGGCGAGCGCGATCGCGCCGTCGCGCGCGATGCTGAAGCTGCCGCCGGTATAGGGCCGGTCGAAGTCGGCGCCGCTCAGCCCCTCGGCGACGGTGCGGATCGAACCGTCGAGGCCGACCCGGGCGACGCGCGTCTCGCCGCGGTCGTCATAGGAGACATAGATCGAGCGGCCGTCCGCCGCCCAGATTGGCGATTCGACGCTGCGGTCGAGCCCACCGGTCAGCGCGCGCCGGTTCGTGCCGTCGGCGCCCATCACGTAGAGCGTCGCATTCTCGTAGCTGCGGCCGCGATCGTCGAAGCCGGTAAAGGCGATCAGCCGGCCGTCGGGCGACACCGCCGGCTCGTTGTCGGGCCCGTCGCGGTCGGTCAGGGCGGCGATCCGGTTGGTGGCGATGTCGAGCGCGTAAATCTCGGTGTTGAGCCCGGCGCGCTCCCAATCGGCATCGCGGTTGCCGCTGAACAAGAGGGTGCGGCCGTCGCGCGTCCAGGACAAAGGGCCATTATTGTTATAGGGCCCGAAGCTCAGCTGGCGCGGCGCGCCGCCGTCGGCCGAGACCAGGAAGATCTGGTCGTAGCCGGGGCGCAGATAGCCCTGGCCGTCGGCGCGATAGGTGACCGCGGTGATGATCTGCAGCGGCTCGGCCCAGGTCGCGCCTTCGGGCCTGGTCTGCGGCGCGCCCAGCTTTTGCCCCTCGTCGGGCACGAACATCGAATAAGCGATCCGGCTGCCGTCGGGCGACCAGGCGATGCTGCTCGGCGCGTTGGGCAGGCCGGTGATCCTGACCGATTCGCCGCTCGCCATCCAGCGCACGAACAATTGCGGCTGGCCGCCCTCGGCGGTGGAGATGTAGGCGAGCCGGTCGCCGGCGGGCGACCAGCGCGGCTGGCTGTGCGATCCGGTGCCGGCGGCGAGCGGCGTCTGGGCGCCGCTCCTCGTGTCGATCAGCCAGATCGAGGGCCGGTGGCGGTCGGCCATGATGTCGCCGGTGCGGCGGACATAGGCGATCCACCGCCCGTCCGGGCTGATCTCGGGGTCGGCGGCGGCCTCGAGGCCGAACAGGTCGCGCGCGGTGAAGTGGCGCTCGGGCGCCTCAGGCGGCGCGGCCGGCGCCGCCGCGGCCGTCCAGAGCAATACCAACGCCCAAACAAACTTGCGCATGCTCGCCTCCCAGCATTCCTTCGTCATGCCAGCGAAGGCTGGCATCCAAGCGGACTTCGAGCGTCTCCACTTCGGCTTGGACCCCAGCCTTCGCTGGGGTGACGATTGGAGCGCGCCGAACGCGGGCGGATCATAAAGCGCGTCTCAGCCCTTGCGGAAGGGGGTCATTTCATCGAGCGCCGCGATCTCGCGCGCGACCGCGCGGCGCTCGGCGGCGAGATAGTCGGCCACCGCCTCCCTGAGCCCGGCATCGGCGATATAATGGGCCGACCAGGTCGGCACCGGCCGGTAGCCGCGGGCCAGCTTGTGCGTCCCCTGCGCGCCCGCCTCGGCCCGGCTCAGGCCGCGCGCGATGGCGACGTCGATCGCCTGGTAATAGCAAAGCTCGAAATGGAGATGCGGCACCTCGGCGATCGTCCCCCAATAGCGGCCATAGAGCGCCTCCGTGCCCGCGACGTGGAGCGCGCCGGCGATCGGCACGCCGTCGCGCAAGGCGAGGATCAGGAGCAGGCTCTCCGCCATCCGCTCGCCGAGCAGCGAGAAGAAGGCGCGGGTGAGATAGGGCTGGCCCCATTTGCGCGCCCCGGTGTCCTGGTAGAAGATCCAGAAGGCGTCCCAATGGGCCTCCTCGATCTCGGCGCCGCTGAGATGGACAATGTCGAGCCCCTGGACCGCCAGGGCCCGTTCCTTGCGGATCGCCTTGCGCTTGCGCGAGGACAGGGTGGCGAGGAAATCGTCGAAGCTGCCATAGCCCTCGTTCAGCCAGTGATATTGGCTGTCGGTGCGGATCAGCCAGCCGGCCCGGTTGAACAAAGCCGCCTCCTCGCGCGAGATGAAGGTGGCGTGCGCCGAGGAGAGGTCGTTGCTCTCCACCACCTGCTCGGCCACGGCGATCAGGGCCGGGACGAGCGCCGGGTCGCGGGCCAGCAGCCGCCGGCCGGGCACCGGCGTGAACGGCACCGCGATCTGGAGCTTCGGATAATAGTCGCCGCCGGCCTCCTCGAAGGCGTCGGCCCAGCCATGGTCGAAGACATATTCGCCGAGCGAATGGCTCTTCAGATAGGCCGGCATCACCGCCGCCGGCCGCGCGTCGGTGCCGTCGATGACGATCGGCAGCGGCCGCCAGCCCGTCTCCTCGGTCGCGCTCCCCGAATCCTCGAGCGCGGACAGGAAGGCGTGGCTGAGGAAGGGGTCCGCGTCCGCCGCGCAGCGGTCCCAATCCTCGGCGGCGAACGAGGCGAAGGCCGGCGCCAGCCGCGCGAAGACCGGCTCGCCGCTCATCGCGGCGCGCCCTCGTAGATGATTTGATTCGCATGCTCGGCCGCCCGCGCCCGGTCCTCGAGGCTGCGGCAGGTCCAGGCCACCACCTTCATGCCCGTGGCCCGCTGCGCCGCGGCGAAGCGCGAGGGAAGGTCGCGGATGTCGTAAGCGAGGAAATCGGGTCGCGCGCGCCAGAGCGCGAAATGGCGCTGGACGATGCCCCGCCACCCTTTCCCGGCCTCGCTGACCACCAGGCCGCGCGGCAGCCGGGCCGCATGGCGCGCGAACCAGTGCCCGACCTCGGGATTGAACGACATCACCGCCACCGGACCCTTATAGCCGGTCAGCGCCCGATCCACCGCACGGCTCAGCGCGGCGGCGCGGCGCTCCGGCGATTTCAGCTCGATCAATAGCGGCGCCCGCCCGGCGACGAGGGCGAGGATCTCGGCCAGGCTGGGGATAGTCTCGTCCGAGTCCCTCAGCCTGATCCGCTTCAGCTCCGCCGCGCCGAGCGTCCGCACCGTGCCATGGCCCTCGGTCAGCCGGTCCAGCTCGTAATCATGGATGACCAGGGCCTCGCCGTCGACGCTCGCCTGGACGTCGAGCTCGATGCCGCTCCCGGCGGCGATCGCAGCTTCGAACGCGGCGCGGCTGTTCTCGGGCACGCCGGGCCCGTGCAGGCCGCGATGCGCGAACGGCTTCGCGATCAGGCGGGCCAGCTCAGCCTGTCTTGACGGCGACGATTGCATCGATCTCGACCGCCGCGCCGAGCGGCAGGACCGGCACGCCGACCGCGCTGCGCGCATGGCGCCCCGCTTCGCCGAATACCCGCTCCATCAATTGGGAGGCGCCGTTGGCGACCTTGGGCTGGTCGGTGAAATGCGGGTCCGAGGCGATGAACGCGCCCAGCTTGACGATCCGCGCGACCCTGTCGAGCGAGCCCAAGGCCGCCTTCATCTGCGCGATCAGCATCACCGCGCAGCGCTCGGCCGCCTCGGCGCCATGGGCGACGTCATAATCCTCGCCGAGCCGGCCGGTGATCAGCGAGCCGTCGGCGCGGAACGGCAGCTGGCCCGAAATATAGAGGAAGCCGCCGGCCTCGACGGCCGGCACGTAGGCGGCGACCGGCGCCGCCAGCTCGGGAAGGTCGATGCCGAGCTCGGCGAGGCGGGCGGAGATGCTGTCGGTCATGGCGAGGGCGTAAGCACCGGCGCGCCGCCTTGGTCAAGCCGCTCCAGGATCCAGCCCGTCGCCTCGCCCCAGTCGTCGATCCGGGCATGGGCGAACGGTGCCGGCGGGGTATGGGCGGCGAGCCGCGGCTCGGCGACCATGTGCAGCCGCCAGACCTGGGGCGCGTGGTTCGCCACCGATTGGTGGTGGACGGCGAGGTCGTCGACGAAGACGGTCGCGCTCGGGCGCATCTCCTCGATCAGCTCGAGCACCGGCCGGCCCTTGCCGCCGCGGTTGCAGAGCACCCGGTGGCGGATGTCGAACGCCTCGAGCTGCTCGACCCTGTTGGCCTGATAGTCGTCGCCGATATTGGTGAGGATGACGATGTCGGCCGCCTCGCCGATCGCGCCGAGCGCCGCGACCGCGCCGGGGACGACATTCTGGCGATGCATCTCCCGGTCGAAGAACAAATCGAGCAGCGCCCAGACCCGGTCCTCCTTGACCGGATTGCCGGCCCGGTCGCGCATCGCGTCGCGGAAGCCGGCGGCGCCGAGGTCGAAGTCGAGGCCGTGATCCTCGTCGAGCCATTCCTTGAAATGGCCGATCATGTGCAGCAGCACCTCGTCGCAATCGGTGATCAGCAGCGGTCGGTTCATCCCTCCAGCCTCCGCCGCGCCGCGACCAGCGCCGCCGGGTCGACGCCCATGTCCGAGGCGCAGGCGAGCAGGTCCGGCTCGTGGCCTTCGAGGAAGCGCAGCACCGCGGCGAGGAAGGCGGGGTCGTCGAGCCGCGCGCGCAGCGAATCCGCCGTCAGCCCGGTCAGCGCGAGCAGCCGCTCGGCGCGCGCGTCCTCGCCCAGCGTCCAGCCGAGCGCGCCCAGCGCCAGCGTCTCGTCGTCATTTGTCTCGAATGGGATCATCGCTTAGGAGATGCGCGTGGGACAAAAAATCCTGGTTGTCGAGGACAACGAGCTCAACCTGAAGCTGTTCTGCGACCTGTTGCGCGCGCACGGCTACGAAGCGGAGCCGGTCCGCGACGGCCGCGAGGCGATCGAGCGCGCCCGCGCGTTCGCGCCCGATCTCGTCGTCATGGACATCCAGATGCCGCATATCTCCGGGCTCGAGCTGATCGAGCAGATGAAGGCCGATGCGGAGCTCAGGGCGACGCCGATCATGGCGGTGACCGCTTATGCCGCGCGCGGCGACGAGGAGCGCATCCGCGACGCCGGCGCCGAAGGCTATGTCTCCAAGCCGATCTCGGTGCTGAAATTCGTCGAGGCGGTGCGCGCTTTGCTCGACGCCGCCGCGGCGCGGGCGGCGGAGGCGCAGGAGCGGGAGCTGGAAACGCAAGAAGCGGCCGAACCTGCAAACCTGTTCCCCGGCGAAGGCCGGGGTCCAAACGATAGCGATGAAGGGGACGGCGAGGCCGACCTGGATCCCGGCCGTAGTTTATCCTGAGCGACGCCGCAGGCGGCGTCGAAGGGCCGGGATGACGCAGGACCTAAGGGCGACACGCCCTAAGGTCGTGCGTCATTTGATCTTGGCTTCCTTGAACGCGACGTGCTTGCGCGCGACGGGATCGTATTTGCGGAACGTCATCTTCTCGGTGATGTTGCGCGGATTCTTCTTGGTCACGTAGAAGAAGCCGGTGTCGGCGGAGCTGACGAGCTTGATCTTGACCGTGGTCGGCTTGGCCATGACAGCCTCTCTCGAAAATTGGGTGCGTTGAAAAAATAAAGCGGCGAAACCGCCGCCCTGCTTGCTGCGCCGCCTCTCTCTCAACTCGGCCCGATTGTCAAGGGTCGGAGACGCCGTTGTGCCGCTCATGGTTAACGGTCCGGTAACCATAAGAGTCCATCTCCGCTCCGAAAGACACGGAAGGAGCGAGGGCCATGCGGGCCGATCATGACGGGATGCTGGTGGTGCGGGCCGAGTTGTGCGACCGGCTCGACAGCCTGCAGCGCGCCGCGGCGCGGATCGGCGTCCGCGATTTCGCCCAGCGGATCGGCGCGATCCGGACGATGGCCGCGGCCTATGGCCTGGTCCCGGTCGTCCGCCTCGCCGACGCGCTCGAGCGCGCGATCCGCGCCCAGCCGCGCGGCTGCCCGGCCGGCCTCTATTTCGATCGCCTGCGCGACGCGATCGGCTGCGACCGGCTCGACGACGCCGCCAGCGAAACGCTGCTCGCCTCGGTCTCGGTCCGCCTCGGCGCCTAGTGGAAGCCCTCGTTACCGCCTTCGTCGCCGCCTTCCTCGCCGAATGGGGCGACAAGACCCAGCTCATCGTCGCGATGCTCGCCGCCGGCACCCGAAAGCCCCTCCAGGTCCTCGCCGGCCTGCTCCTCGCCGCCTTGGCGAGCAATGTCGTCGCCGCGCTCGCCGGCGTGTTCATCGCCGAGACGATCACCATCCGCGCCATGACCCTGATGACGGCGCTCGCTTTGCTCTTCGCCGCCGGCTCGGTGCTGATCCCGCGCCGCCGCCAGGACCCGATCCCGGCCCGCGTGCCGATCCTGAGCGCGCTGATCCTCTGCCTCGCCGCCGAAATGGGCGACCGCACCCAGTTCCTGACCTTCGCTCTGGCCGGCCGCTTCGACAGCGCCCCGCTCGCGGCGGCGGGCGCGACCGCCGGCATCCTCGCCGCCTGCGTGCCCGCGGCGATGCTCGGCGAGCGGCTTCAGACGGTCGTGCCGGTCCGCGCCATCCGCTGGGGGGTGGCGGCCTTGTTCCTCGTTGCGGGCTTCTACGCGGCGGTCAGCGCGCTCCAGCTCGTCTAGAAGATCGCGTCGAGGATTCCGAAGATCACCAGCAGCCCGATCACGATCACAGCGAGCACGACGAATCCGATAAGGCGAAGCATGAGACTCTCCCTGATGGGGTTTGCCGATCATAACGAGCGCTGGACACCGCCGTTCCGGCCAGACTTGCAGCGCGGCGCGGATATGGTCCAGCCAACACCGGCGAGGCCGAGTGCAACCAGCACGAGAAGGATTCGTATTACGGTCTTCATGACCCTTGCGCTTCCGCCCACTTAGCCCAGAAAGCGGCCATGCGCGATTTCTCGCAGCTTCTCGACGCCCTCGTCTACACGCGCTCGCGCAGCGCCAAGCTGAAGCTGATCGGCGATTACCTCAAGCGCACCCCCGATCCCGACCGCGGCTATGCGCTGGCGGCGCTGACCGGCGAGCTCGATCTGCCGGCCGTGAAGCCGGCGGCGATCCGCGCCATCGCCGAGGAAAGGGTCGATCCGGTGCTGCTCTATATGAGCCGCGACTATGTCGGCGACATGGCCGAGACGGTGTCCTTGCTCTGGCCGGGGGTGGGTGGGGAGAATGGCGCACAGCCGCCGGACCTTGACGACGGCACGCTGCGCCTGTCGAGCGTCGTCGAGCGGCTCGCCCGCCTGGGCCGGGCCGAGGCGCCCGGCGCGCTCGCCGCGATGCTCGACCATCTCGACACCAGCGGACGCTTCGCTTTGCTGAAGCTCGCCACCGGCGCGCTCCGCATCGGCATTTCGGCCCGCCTCGCCAAGGTCGCGCTGGCCCAGGCGTTCGGGCTCGACGTCGACGCGGTCGAGGAGGTCTGGCATGGCATCGGCCCGCCTTACGCCGCCATCTTCGACTGGGCGGAAGGGCGCGGCGGCCAGCCCACCGCCGAGAACGTCCCGGTCTTCCGCCCGTTCATGCTCGCTTATCCGCTCGAGGAGCTGCGCGTCTCGCTCGACGATTATGCGGCCGAATGGAAATGGGACGGCATCCGGGTCCAGCTCGTCCGCGTCGGCGGCGAGACCCGGCTCTACAGCCGCGCCGGCGACGACATCACCGGCAGCTTCCCCGACGTCGCCGCCGCCTTCGCCGTCGACGGCGTCCTCGACGGCGAGCTGCTGGTCAAGGGCGCGTTCCAGGGCGGCGGCGATTCGGGCGGCGGGGCGGCGAGCTTCAACGCGCTTCAGCAGCGGCTCGGCCGCAAGACCGTGTCCGCGAAGATGCTCGGCGATTATCCCGCCTTCGTCCGGCTCTACGACATATTGTTCGACGGGCCCGAGGATCTGCGCGCCTTGCCGCTGATGGAACGGCGCCGCCGCCTCGAACCCGTTGTGGAGCGCCTCGATGCGGAGCGTTTCGATCTCTCCGCATTGATCGACGCCAAGGATTTCGAGGCGCTGGAGGCGATCCGCGCCGGCGCCCGCGACGCCTCGATCGAAGGCGTGATGCTGAAGCGCCGCGACAGCCCCTATGTCCCCGGCCGCAGGGCCGGCCTCTGGTACAAATGGAAGCGCGACCCGCTCGTCGCCGATTGCGTCTTGATGTACGCGGCGCGCGGCAGCGGCAAGCGCTCATCCTATTATTCGGATTATACGTTCGGCTGCTGGGCCGAAGAGGGCGGGGGCGGCGAGCTGCTGCCGGTGGGCAAGGCCTATTTCGGCTTCACCGACGAGGAGCTGAAATGGCTCGACCGGTTCGTGCGCAACCACACGGTCGGCCGCTTCGGCCCGGTCCGCGAGGTCGAAAAGAAGCTGGTGCTCGAAGTCGCCTTCGATTCGATCCACCTCTCGAAGCGCCACAAATCAGGCCTCGCCATGCGCTTCCCGCGCATCTCCCGGATCCGCACCGACAAGCCCGCCGCCGAGGCCGACACGGTCGAAACGCTGCGGAAGATGGCGACGTGACGGGCTGACCCCAATCCGCTCATCCTGAGTAGCCGGTGAGCTTGTCGAACCGGCGTATCGAAGGACGCACCCTGATAGTCGAACGGTCCTTCGATACGCGCCTTCGACTTCGCTCAGTCCCTACTCAGGATGAGCGGTGATGGGAGGGATGGATTCTCTCAAACCGTCGGGCGCGAGCGCGGCGCGAGCGCCTGGCCGATCGAGCGGAAGTCGCGGCCGCCGGCCTGCATCGCGTCGCCGCACGCCCCGAGCAATTGCTCGCGCTCGGCGCCGGCGGGCACTTCGGCCGCGAGCGCCGCCTCCGGGTCGAAGCCCGGCCGCGCCGCGTCGATCCGGCCGAGGAAATATTGCGCGGCCACCTGGCCGAGCGACCGGATCCTTTGATCCTCGTCCTCGGCCAGGTCGGCCATCAGCCGGAAGCAGCGCAGATCGAGCGCCGCGGCGGTGACCGGCTGAGTGGCCGGCGCAGAGGTTGATGCGGCCGCCATTAGGCTGGCCGCGAGCAGCACGCTTTCCATGGCCGCCTTGGTAAACGGCAAAGGTGGATGCGGGGTCGCCAACAATGGTTGACGGAAAAATAAGCACAAAAAAAGGACGGCGGCCCGCCGGACCGCCGCCCCCGATCAGCGAAACATGCTTACTGGATCGGCACCAGGTTGACCGCCGCGGTCTTGCCGCGCCGGTCGACCTCGAGCTCGAACTCGACCCGGTCGCCCTCGTTCAGCGAGATCATGCCGGCCCGCTCGACCGCCGAGATGTGGACGAACGCGTCGGGCTGGCCGTCGTCGCGGGTGATGAAGCCGAAGCCCTTCGTCGCGTTGAAGAACTTGACCGTCCCCGAGGCCTTCTCGCCGGTCAGCTCGCGCTGCGGACCGCCGCCGGCGCGCTCGCGCGGCGGGCCGCGATCCTCGACCGGGAGCGGATCGCCCTCGATCTTGAGGTCGGTCGCCGAAACTCGTCCGCCACGGTCCACGAGCGTGAATTCGAGCGGCTGGCCCTCGGCCAGCCCGGTCAGCCCGGCCTGCTCGACGGCGCTGATATGGACGAATACGTCCTCGCCGCCATCGTCGCGGACGATGAAGCCGAAGCCTTTCTGGCCGTTGAAGAACTTGACGACGCCCTTGGCCTCGCCGACGACCTGCGGGGGCATGCCGCCGCCGC
>Ga0190265_10000549_pt1 | contig 26533 bp, 25 predicted proteins | sample Popmic124T_FD_133135 | JGI IMG/M metagenome (GOLD analysis project Ga0190265, IMG submission 133135) | Populus adjacent soil microbial communities from riparian zone of Indian Creek, Utah, USA - 124 T | ecosystem: Environmental > Terrestrial > Soil > Riparian zone | place: USA: Utah | collected...
GAGGAAGGTGTAGGTCAGCCCGACGTCCAGGTTCACGAGCTTGCGCTGAGCCTCGGGGTCGTCCCACGACTTCAGCTCGGCGACCTCCTTGCGCAGGGCCTCCAGCTTCTCCGGCTGGTAGCGGCGCAGGTCGATTCCCTCCGCGGCGAGCGGCTGGACGGCCTGGATGAGCTCTCCGGCGCGGGGCAGCGGGCCCTCGACGTCCGACCAGGCGAGCTTGTACTGGCGCTTGCCGTAGAAGCGGCCCATCTCCTCCCAGGCGCGGGTGCGCTCCTTCTGGTCGCGTACCGAAGCGGGAAGGGTCTGGGCGTCGACGGTCTGCCGCAGCAGCTCGCCGACCGACGGTGGGATCTCTTTTTTCTCGCAGCCCGTGAGGGCTGTAAGGGTAATGAGGGTGGTGAGGATCGCGATGGACGGCAGAATTCTATGGAGTACTCGGGTCCAATTCGTTGTCATGATGCCCAAGAAGACTGCAAGGGCTGGGCCCGGCCTCCATCAGGCCTTCATCCCGACCGCCTTCTTCATCGCCGCCGTGATCGACTGCCGCACCTTGGCGAAGCCGTCCCAGGGATCGCTCGGCAGACCGTCGAGGCGTTCGGCCAGGTTCTTCACCGTGAAGGTGTTGGCGCGCACGTCGCTCTCCAGCTCCTCCCAGAAGAGGGGGACGGAGACCGGCGCGCCCGGCCGGGCGCGGGTGGAGTAGGCGGCGATCGAGGTGGCGCCCCGGCCGTTTCGCAGGTAGTCGATGAAGATCTTGCCCTCGCGGCGCACCTTGGTCAGCTTGGAAGTGTAGAGATGGGGCTCGGCCGCGACGATGCCCTCCGTGAACGCCTTGGTGAACGCCTTGACCTCGTCCCACTCGCCGCGCCGGGCGAGCGGCACCACCACGTGCAGGCCCTTGCCGCCGGTCGTCTTGAGGAAGGTCTGCAGCCCGAGGTCGCCCAGGCGCTCGCGCACGGTGAGCGCCCCCTCTACGACCCGTTCCCAATCCAGGCCTTCATCGGGATCCAGGTCGAAGACCACGTAGTCGGGAAGCTCGATCTTGTCGCGGTGCGAGCCCCAGATGTGCAGCTCGAGCACCCCTACCTGGACCAGCGAGATCAATCCTTCAACGGAGTCCAGTGCGCCGTAGGGCTGGTCGTCGCCGACGTCGACCCGGCGGATGGAGCGCGGGAACTGATCGTTGACGTGCTTCTGGTAGAAGCACTGCTTGGCCCGGCCCTCGGGGCAGCGCACCAGGGTGAGCGGGCGGTCCGCCAGGTGGGGCAGGATCCAGTCAGCGATCCGGTGGTAGTAGGCCGCCAGCTCGACCTTGGTGATCCCCTGCTCGGGGAAGAGCACCTTGTCCGGGCTGGTGATGCGCACCCCGTCGATCTCCACCTCCCGCTGCCCCCGCTTCTTGCCCGGAAGGACGGTCTCCTCCGGGGCTGGGCGCACCGGAGGTTTCTTGCCTTTCTTCGTGGCGCTCTTTGGTGTCGGTTTCACTTTGGCTTTGCTCCTCACGGGCGGCGAGGCCGGCTCCTCGCGCACCACCTCGGCGGGGCTCTTGTCTTCGCGTAGGCCCTGGAACGTCGGGTGGCGCAGGATGCCGTCCCGCGTCCATTCGGTGAAAGCCACCTCGGCCACCAGCTCGGGGCGCACCCAGTGGCTGCGCCGGGCCTCGGCGCCCCGCGGAGCGTTCTTGAAGGCCGGCTCGTCGATCGTCATCTTATCCAGCCGGGCGCGCAGGGTGCGCAGGGTCTTGGCATCGAAGCCGGTGCCCACCTTGCCGGCGAAGACCATCTCCTTGCCCTCGCGGACTCCGAGCAGCAGGGCGCCCAGCCCGACGCGGGATTTTTCAGGATCGGTGAAGCCCACGACGACGAACTCCTGCCGCTTGATGCACTTGACCTTCACCCAGTCCTTGTTGCGGCCGGAGTGGTAGGGGAGGTCGGACCGCTTGGCGATCACCCCCTCCAGGCCGAAGCCGCAGGCCTGGCGGAAGAAGGCGTCGCCGCCTCCTCGCACGTGGTCGCTGTAGCGCACGGCGCCATTGTCGCCGGGGAGCACGCCGGCGAGCAGCTCGCGCAGCGCCTCCTTGCGGGCGAGGAGCGGGGCGCCGCGCAGGTCGTAGCCGTCCAGGTGGAGGAGGTCGAAGGCGAAGTAGACGAGGTCCTTGTCGCGGCCTTCCGAGAGGGCGTTCTGGAGCGCCTGGAAGCTCGTCGTGCCGTTCGGCTCGAGCACCACCACCTCGCCGTCCAGCACGGCGTCGCGCGCGGGGAGGCCTCCCGCCACGCGGGCGATCGATTCGAAGCGGTCCGTCCAGTCCTTGCCGTTCCGGGTGATCAGGCTCGCCTCGCCGCCGCGGAGGTGGCAGAGGGCGCGGTAGCCGTCGTACTTGAGCTCGAAGACCCACTCGTCGCCGCCCGGGGCTTCGTCGACCAGGGTCGCGAGCTGCGCCTCGACGCTCGCCGGGAACGCCGCCTTGCGGGCCCCGGGTATGCTTTTGGGATCGACCGCGGAGGCGGTCTCCGCCTTCTGGGCGGCCTTCTTCGTAGCCATTTTCGTGGGCTTGGCGGCAATCTTCTTCTCCGCCTTCGCGGCCTTCGCGGCGACCTTTTCCTTGAAGCCGTCCCCGGAGGCGGCCTCTTCCGGGCGGTTCGACTCCCAGACCCGGTCGCGGTCCGCGGCGATCTCCTCCAGGCTGCGGCCGGTGGAGACGCTCTCCGGCCGCTCCTCGACGATGGCCTCGCCGCTGCCCGGCCGGGCCTCGTCGTCGTCGGCCTTGAAGAGGAGCCAGTTCTCCTTGTCTTCGCCGGCGCGGTCGCCGTGCAGGCGCACCAGGTGCCAGCCGCCCTGCAGCTTCTCGCCGTCCAGGCTGAACTTGAGGTGCCCCTTGCGGTAGGCGGCCTGGGGATCGCCCTCGGGCTCCCAGGTGCCGCGGTCCCAGAGCAGCACCGTGCCGCCGCCGTACTGCCCCTTGGGGATGATCCCCTCGAAGTCGCCGTAGTCGATCGGGTGGTCCTCGACGTGGACGGCGAGGCGCTTCTCCGAAGGGTCGAAGCTCGGGCCCTTCGGCACCGCCCAGCTCTTCAGGACGCCGTCCATCTCCAGCCGGAAGTCGTAGTGGAGGCGGGTGGCCGCGTGCTTCTGGATGACGAAGGAGCTCCCCTTCTTCTTGGCGACCTTGCCCTTGGGCTCGGGGGTGGCCCGGAAGTTCCGCTTGCGCTTGTACTCTTCGAGGGCCATGGCTCAGCCTCTCAGGCGCTCTTCTTCTGCCGCCCCTTGGCGGCGGCGCGCTTGGCCGGCGCCTTCCTGGCAGGAGCTTTCTTCTTGGCCGCCTTCTTGGCGGGTGCCTTCTTCGCCGCGGGTGCCTTGCCGGAGTCTCCCCGGGCGCCACCCTTGTCCACGCTGGCCTTGAGCAGGCTCATCAGGTCGACCACCTTGCCCTCGGCCCTGGCCGGCTTCGGGGCCGGCTCGTCCGAGCCTTCGAAGTCGCCGGCCTCGGCGCGCTCCTCGATCATCTTCATGAGGTCGGTGCGGTAGTCGTCCTTGTACTTCTCGGGCTTCCACTTCTCGACCATCCCCTCGACGAGGCGCTCGGCCATCTCCAGCTCCCGCTCGCTCACCCCCTCCTTGCCGGAGGGCACGTCGAGGTCGGCCGGGTCGCGCAGCTCGTGCGCGTAGCGCAGCAGCTCCAGGGTGATGATCTCGCCCCGGGCGACCACGGCGCCCAGGTACTGCCGGGTGCGGATCACCACCTTGGCGATGCCCGCCTTGCCCGTCCGGCGCAGGGTCTCGCGCAGCAGGGCGTAGGACTTGGCCCCCTTCTTGTCGGGAGCCAGATAGTAGGGCTTGTCGAAGTAGAGGGGACTGATCTCTTCCAGCTCGACGAAGTCGATGATGTCGATCGTCTGCGTCGCCTCGGGGCTGGCGCGCTTCAGGTCCTCGTCGGAGATGACGACGAACTTGCCGTCGGCGTAAGGGAAGCCGCGCACGGTCTGGTCCCAGGGGACCTCCTTGCCGCTCTCCTCGCTCACCCGCTTGTAGTGGATCGGCGACATCGTCTTCTTGTCCAGCAGCTTGAAATGGATCTCGTCCCGCGTCTCGGCGGCATACAGGCCCACCGGGATGTTCACGAGCCCGAAGCTGATGCTCCCCTTCCAGATCGCTCTCGCCATGGCCGTCCTCCGGCTGGGCGGCGCAGCAAGATATGTGCCGCCTGGGTTCCGCGGCCGGCGAATGTGACAAGCTACCGCGATGCGCCTCCGTCTCCCACCCCGCAGTCAGACCGGCGCCCGCGTCTGGCGCGTCGAGGGTGGCCGCGTCGAGGAGCGGCCGGACCAGCTCGCGACCGAGGAGCCGCTGGAGATCCGCCTGCTCCAGGGCGAGCGGCGCCGCACGGTGGCCGTCACCATGCGCACCCCCGGCGCGGACGCGGAGCTGGCGGCCGGGTTCCTCTTCGCCGAGGGGGTGGTCGACGGCCGCGAGCGCATCCTGCGGGTGGATCACCTCGCGGATGGCGCCGAGCCGGGCTGCTCGAACATCGTCGAGGTCGAGCTGGCGGCGGACGGGCCGGTGCCCGACCTCGCCAGCCTCGAGCGTCACTTCTTCTCGACCAGCGCCTGCGGCGTCTGCGGCAAGGCGGGCCTCGAAAAGCTTCACCTGCGGATCGCCGAGCCGCTGCCGCCCGGGCCCGAGGTCTCGCCCGAGGTGGTGCGCTCGCTGCCGGACCTCCTGCGCCAGGCGCAGGGATTGTTCGCCGCGACCGGCGGCCTCCACGCGGCGGGGCTGTTCGACCCCGCCGGCGCGCTGCTCGCCGCGCGGGAGGACGTGGGCCGCCACAACGCGCTCGACAAGCTCCTCGGCTGGGCGCTTTTCGCCGGCCTCCTCCCTCTCCGCGACCACCTCGTGATGGTGAGCGGCCGGTCCTCCTACGAGATCCTCCAGAAGTGCCTGGTGGCGGGCGTGCCCGTGGTCTGCGCGGTCTCCGCTCCGAGCAGCCTCGCCGTCGAGCTGGCGAACCGCTTCAACGTCACCCTGATCGGCTTCCTGCGCGGCGACCGCTTCAACGTCTACAGCGGCCTGGAACGCCTCGCCGGGGCCGCCGTCCAGCCTTCGTTGCCGATCCTGTAATCCTTACACGCCGCCGCCTTCCGGGGTCCCGAAGACGGGACACTGGCATGGAAGGTGCACTATCCCTGGCCGGGCCGGTTGAGGTGAACGACGGCTCGGGCCGAAGGGTAAGCGAGCCAAGTAACGACCGGCGCGAGAGCCTTTCGCGGCCCCTCCCTGATGGGGAGGCGTTCCGATCGAACGATCAGCGGCGCCTCCCCCTTTTTTCCTTGGGGATGCAGGGGCCTTTTGAAAAGGAGGACTCGAATCATGAAGAAGATCCAGCGAATGATGACTCCGGCGGCAGGGATCCTGGCGCTGTTCGTCTTTGGCGGCTGTGAGAACAAGGTGGTCCAGACCGAGCGCGACGCAGAGGGCAATACCGAGATCCACGTCGACGGCAATCAGGTCGACAAGAACTTCGAGGCCGCCGAGCGCAATTTCGACAAGGCGGGCCGCGAGCTCAAGGAGAGCGCCGGGCAGCTCGGAGACGCCGTCCAGCGCGGCGCCGAGAGGGTGGAGGCCGAGGTCGGCCCCGTGGTGCGCGACGTGCTCGACGACGCGAGCGTCACCGCCAAGGTGAAAGCCCGGCTGATCGCCGACCCCGAGGTCAGGGCCTTCAACATCGACGTCGACACCGTCGACGGCCGGGTCACCCTCAACGGCAAGGTCTCGGCCGACGAGTTCCGGGACGAGGCCGAGAAGCTCACCCGCCGCACCGAGGGGGTGAAAGAGGTCCTCAACCTGATCCAGGTGGAAGGAGCCGAGCAGGGCACCCGGTAAGTCCCAGGTTCAAGGTCTCTTCGGCAGGAGCGGTCCGGAGCGCGATATGCTGATCCGCGTCCCTTCCCTCTCCTGCCATGAACCCCTACGTCGAAAGTTTCCTGCCCCTCTTCGTCGCCATCAACGTCCTCGGCATCATCCCGATCTACCTGGCGGTCACCGAGGACATGACGGCCGCCGAGCGCCGCCGGCTGACGCTCCAGGCTTCGGCCACCGCCGCCGCCATCGCGGTGCTGATCCTCTTCGCGGGCCAATTGATCTTTTCTCTCCTTGGGATCACGGTCAACGACCTGCGGGTGGGAGGAGGCCTCATCCTCCTCGTGCTCAGCATCTCGAACCTGATCTTCGGGGACTACCGGCGGCGCGACCCGACGCCTCAGGGAGAGGACCTCTCTTCGGTGGGCGTCGTGCCGCTCGGCATCCCGCTGATCATGGGGCCGGCCGCCATCACCTCGGTGCTGGTCTCGCGGGAGTCCTACGGGTACCTGCCTACGCTGACGTCGCTGATCGCGAACCTGCTCCTGGTCGTCCTCACCCTGGCCGCCAGCCCCTACATCGGCCGCTTCATGGGGCCGGCCGTGAGCCGTGCCATCGCCAAGGTGGCGAGCCTGTTCCTCGCCGCCATCTCCGTGGCGCTGATCCGGGCGGGGATCGTGGGGATGATCAAGGCGCTCTGAACGCGCCCTACCGTGCCGCCATCTGGACCTGGACTTCGAACGGGGTGCCGCGGTGCAGGTAGGTGTACGGGTTGAGCGCCTTCCAGCCCGCCGTATAGATGCCGTAGTGGAGGTGGGTGACGGAGACGGCGGCGTTGCCCGAGTTGCCGACCGTGCCGATGACCTCGCCGGCCTGTACCCAGTCGCCCTCGGCCTGCGGGCCGAAGTCTTCGAGGTGGGCGTAGTAGTGGCGGTAGCCGCCGGGGCCCACGATCGTCACCACCTGGCCGCCCAGCCCGCGCATCCCCCTGGACTCGACGATCCCCTCGGTGACGCTGCGGATCGGCGTGTGGCGCGAGGCGATGATGTCGATCCCCTGATGCCGCCGGCCGCCGTCGCGCGCCTGGCCCCAGGTGTTCCTGAGCTTGGCGGCGGTGACGCCGTCTACCGGGATCGGCAGGGTCTTGGGGAGGTCTTGCTGAAGGAGGGAGAGGTACCGGGTGTTGTAGCGGACGGCGGCCTGTTGGCAGCCGGTCAGGGGGATGAGAGTCAGCAGGGCGAGGAACGCTGTGAGTTGGAAGGATCGCCTCGAAGACATCGCCACCTCCTTGAACGGATCAGACTTATCTCGGGAACGGCAATGCCGTATCCACTTCGAACGCCACGAGCTACTGCAGTCACCTTCTTTGAGCGGCGGATCATACACCAATCCCGCCGGGCGGGTGAAGGGGGTTTGGAGGATAAGATGACCGGCATGGCCGTCCGGCGCGCGTGGGTCGTCTCCCTGCTTCTCACCCTCCTCCTTCTCGCCGGTGCGCCCGGCCGCGCCGAGCCGGTGCGGCTCGCTGTCGAGGCACCGTCTTCGCTCGCGGCGGAGGCCGCGCGGATCCGCGCGCTCGACCCCAGTCAATTCGACGGCATCCTGCGCCTCGTCGGCCTCGAGGACTCCGGGCCGCCGATCCGGGTGATCCTCGCTCCCGAGGGCAGCGGCCCGGCGCTCTACGTGCCGCCCTGGGTCGCCGCCTACGCCTACAGCGAACGGGGGATCGTCGTGCTCCTCCCGGCCCGCGCCCCGTCCTATCCCGACACCTCGATGGACGACACCCTGCGCCACGAGGTGGCCCACGTGCTGATCGCGCGCGCCGCGGGCAACCGGCCGCTGCCCCGCTGGTTCCACGAGGGGACGGCGATGATCGCCGGGCTCTCCTGGGGGCTGGACGACCGCTCGCGCCTCACCCTGGCGCTGCTCGCCGACCGCGAGTCCTCCCTCGCCGACCTCGACCAGCGCCTGACCGGCCAGGCGGCGGAGGTCCGGCGGGCCTACGCCATCGCCGGAGCCTTCGTGCGCGACCTGCTGGACCGCCACGGTCCGGACACGATCGGCAACATCCTCGCCGGAGTTTCCCGCGGCCTCTCCTTTGAAGACGCGTTCCGCGGCGCAACGGGTGAGTCGCTGGCCGCGGCCTCCGCCTCCTTCTGGCGCCGGCAGACGTTCTGGTACCGCTGGGTGCCCCTCCTCACCAGCTCCGTCACCCTGTGGATCGGCATCACCATGCTCGCCCTCTGGGCCATCAAGCGGCGGCGCCAGCGCGACGCAGCCCTGCGCCGGGTGTGGGAGGAGGAAGAGGAGCGCCAGCGCCTGGCCGCCGAAGCCCGCCTCGCCGAGGAGCTGCGCCTGGCGGGGAACGACGAGATCGTGAATTAGGCTAAGATCCACGAAACGTTCAACTTCCCCCATGAGGTGACCATGCCGGAGGCGCCCTACGTCCCGGTCGATCGGCGGCCGATCGCCAGCCGCAAGCTGCGGATCTTTCAGCGTCTCTCGACGAGCCTGGCGCGTGCCGGCGTGTCGCCCAACGCGATTGCGGCCCTCGGCATGGCCGCCGGTGTCGCTGCCGGCGCCGCCCTGGCCGCCACACCGGCCTTCCCGGGGTACGCGCGGGGCCTGTTCGTCGCCGCGGCCGCGCTGGTACAGCTCCGCCTGATCGCCAACCTCCTGGACGGCATGGTGGCCGTCGAGTCCGGCAAGGCGTCGCGCCTCGGCGAGCTGTGGAACGAGATCCCCGACCGCGTTTCGGACGCCGCCACCCTGGCCGGCGCCGGCTACGCTCTGGGCGGCGACGCGACGCTCGGCTGGCTCGCGGCCTCGGTTGCCCTCTTCGTCGCCTACGTGCGCGCCACGGGGAAGGCCTCGGGGGCCAGCAACCAGTTCTGCGGCCCGATGGCGAAGCAGCAGCGCATGATGACGATCACGCTCGCCGCCCTCTTGTGCGCCGTCCTGCCGGCGGACCTCCAGCCCCACCTGGGCCCCGGCGCCTGGGGCTTCCCGGCGCTGGCTCTCCTCCTGATCGTCGTCCTGGGGGCGGCGACCGCGCTACGGCGCCTCGGGCGCATCGCCGCCGAGCTCGAGGCGGCACCATGAGCGGCTGGCTCGAAACGGCGTTCGCCCACCCGGTCACCCGGTTGCTGACGCTCGTCACCGTCGCCGCGCTCGTCCTGGCGCCGCTCCTCATCCTCGCCTTGAGGAAGCTCGGCAAGACCTCCGACAAGCTCCACGCCGAGCTGCTGTCGCGCTGGCGGACCTGGTGCATCCTCGCGCCGTTGATGCTCGGCCCGGTGCTCCTCGGCCGCGGCTTTACGATCGCCGCCATCTGCCTGCTGTCGCTCGCCTGCTACCGCGAGTACTCGCGCGCCACCGGCCTCTTCCGCGAGAAGACGGTGAGCCTGCTCGCAGTCACCGGCATCCTCGCCGTGGCCTTCGCCGCCGCCGACCGCTGGTACGGCTTCTTCATGGCGCTCGGGCCGCTCACCGTCAGCATCATCGCCGCCGTCGAGGTGTTGCGCGACAAGCCGAAGGGGTACATCCAGCGCACGGCGCTCGGCGTCTTCGGCTTCCTCTTCTTCGGCTTCTCCTTCGGCCACCTCGCCTTCCTCGCCAACGACGAGCGCTACCGGCCGCTGCTGCTGGCCCTGCTGTTCTGCGTCGAGTTGAACGACATCGCCGGCTTCGTCATCGGCAAGCCGCTCGGCAAGCGCAAGCTCATCCCCGAGACCAGCCCCGGCAAAACCCTCGCCGGGGCCGTGGGAGCGCTCGTCTTTACCTGCGGGCTGACCCTCGTGCTCATGCACCAGGTCTTCGCCGGCACCGCCCTCGACCGCTGGCCGCTCCTCCTCACCCTGGGGGTCATCATCAGCGTCGGCGGTCAGCTCGGCGACCTGATGCTCTCCTCGATCAAGCGCGACGTCGGCATCAAGGACTTCGACGTCCTGCTGCCCGGCCACGGCGGCCTGCTCGACCGCTTCGACAGCTTCGTGCTGGTCGCCCCGGCCGTCTTCCACTTCGTCCGCTACTTCGGCGGCGTCTCGGTCGGGCACTGACGATGGACGACTTCAAGCTCGACCCGGCGAAGGACTTGGGGCTCCCGCTCGACGAGCGGATGAAGAGCCTGCGCCGCGAGCCCGAGCTCGTCGACTCCGGCCTCAACATGCTCTGGTGGACGGCTGTCCGCGCCTACCTCGGAGCCTGGCACCGCCTGGAGGTCCTGGGCCGAGATAATCTGCCGGCCGGACCGCCCTTCGTGCTGATCGCCAACCACGCCAGCCACCTGGACACCTTCGCCCTCGGCGCCGCCCTGCCCTGGCGCCGCCGCCGGGCGCTCTTCCCCATCGCGGCCGGAGACACCTTCTTCGAGAGCCTGCCCGTGGCCGCCTTCGCCGCCTTCGTGCTCAACGCCCTGCCCCTCTGGCGGCGCCGCGGCGTGGGCCGTCACACCCTGGAGCAGCTCCGCGTCCGCCTCGTCGAGGGAGGCTGCTCCTACATCCTCTTCCCCGAGGGCACCCGCTCCCGGGGCGGCGACATGGCGCCCTTCAAACCCGGCATCGGCATGCTGGTCGCCGGTACCGAAGTCCCCGTGGTGCCCTGCCACATCGAAGGAGCCCACGCCGCCCTCCCCCCGGGCCGCCACCTGCCGCGCTGGAAGAAGCTGCGGGTGAGGATCGGCGAGCCGCGGACGTTCAAGGCCACGCCCAACGACCGCGAGGGCTGGGCGGCGGTGGCAGAGGACCTGGAGCGGGCGGTGAAGGATCTATCCGGGAGCTGAACGTTGGTCGTTTGGGATCGCCTGTAAGGAGTTGTTACTTCCTGCGTTTCCGGGATTTTCGGCCTACGGATGCGTCTTCCGCCGTATTTGGTGGGCCTTCCACAACCACTTCAAATGGCACTTTGCTGACGCCCAGCCATTTATCGCCCTCAAGCATTTCAACCACAATCCAGTACCGGCCTTCGCCGCGTAAGGGTAAGACGGGGAACCCAACATGGGTACGCAGGCGCCTAAAATTGGCCAGATCAATTTCTAGCTCAGGAGCATCCAGCGCCGTTATCAGCTGCCCATCCGGCGCCAAGACTCGGACCCGAGCCTTCCCCGTCTCAGGGATATTGAGATCGGATCGCGTCCAAAAACTGAGCACCACCCCGCCCACTTCAAAGCCTACGGGCTGAGGAAGCTCTTCTGTCAAGGAGGTGGGCATCTTGACCGTCAAGGCTTCAATCGAGTCAATCAGAGAGACTTGGCTGGTGTCACGATCCGTGATCACCCTTTGGCAGAAAACTGACCAGATATGATCCATTATCGTCGCCCCAGCGTCGCCACTGTATCGCCCGCCCCCTCCGGAGATGCAATGGCTCGCATTGCGCGATGCTGCGCGATGCTGGAGATCTTCGCCAAAGGGGCCTCTGTATCGCTGACGTCGTCTTCCCGATCTTCTAGTCTGATGCGAACAACCGAGCCGACGGCCATGGCGAGCTTTACCATGGTTTCTAAGGTGAAGTTGCCGCCTCCGTTGAGCAGCTTGGTAACATAGGGACGAGAAGTCCCCATGCGCTGTGCAATATAAGCATGGCTCAGTCCCCCCTGTTTCTTTATTTTAGCCTGCAGCTCTCGGGAGAAGTCCGTAACAGCGATATCGCGCCAATAAGCCATGGATGCTTGTGCTTGCTCGAGGAGGACGGAGAACCGTTCGGCTAGTGTCATCGCGACTTTCTCCTTACCAGATGCAATGCCTCTTCAATCTTCAATGAACGATGAGCAAGCGCATCAAAATACAGCCGCTTCTCGTCACTTGCAGCGGCAATCTCGTCGGGAGGGGTGTGGGGAAATGTTTTGACGAAGGCGCGTACACAAACCACGCAAGTGGGATCACCATAGAACCAGAGCACTCGCACCTTGGTTCCACGCTTCGCATTCTTCCGAAACTCCAACAGCCCGTCCGTCCCTTTTAGCGGTATACAGATGTTTGGGTTGTCCTCTTGAGGACCATAGGCCGGCACGGTGTCGGCTAGCAACGACAGCATGGCGTTCTTCTGATCCTTGGCTGAACTCCAGTCGGCAAGCTCAGTTAGCACCTGCTCGGTAATGAGGACTACATACTTCCCAACGCCAACGCGTAGGAGTTCCATGGTAACTTTGAAGTTACCTGGTGTCAAGATCGCCCTGCCCACTGCGGCCGGGCGGCCTTCGGGGTGCTCTCCAACTGTTGCTCCGTCATCTTCGCGGTCCCGTGCTCCCTCCCTATGCCGGAATCAAGCGTTCAATGATCCGCCTTCCGTGTCGCCGACGTCGCTTGCGTAGTCCGTAGACGTACTTTAGCATGCCGATCGACGAAGACTCCGCAACGGCCTGGTCGAGAGTTGGGGCCGCCGAGCTTCCAGTGGAGCGTGCTGGTAGACCGCTAGAGTTAGCCGCGCGTCCGCTCGTCCAGCCAGCCGAGCAGGTCGGTGACGACACGGGGGCTCTGTCAGGCCTCGGTACGGGGGCCCCTGCCCTCCTGAGGGCAGTCCCTGCCGTCATGACGGGGGCCACTGCCCTCCTAAGGGGGACCACCGCCGTCATGAAGGGAGCCACCGCCCCTCCTGATGGGGTCACTGCCCTCCTGAAGGGGCCCACTGCCATCCTGAGGGCGGCCACTGCCGTCATGACGGGGGCCGCTGCCCCCATGAGGGGGCCACCGCCGTCGTGAGGGGAGTCACCGCCCTCTTCAGGGGGCCCACTGCTCTCATGACCGGGGCCACTGCCCTCACGAGGGCAGCCACTGCCGTCATGACGGGGGAGAGTCCTATGGGTACTGGAGCAAGTCCCGAAGCACCGGGGGTCGTACCCGGATTGCCGGGACTCTCTCAGGTCTCCCGTGCAAGGAGGCCCAGCGCGAGGAGCGCCCCCGCGGGCACCAGGCCAACGGCCAGGAGCACCGAGGGGCCTGCCGTCAACAGGGTGGTGGACCCGAAGGCGAGGCCGAGCCCGGCCGTGAGCAGGCCTGCGGCCTGGCCCCAGATCGCGGGGCGGGCCGCACGCTCCCCGGCCTCCTGACGCTCCTCCAGCCGGAGCAGGATCTCGGCCTTCCACCAGAGCTGGCTCGCGGTGGGCAGCAGGGCGGGCTCCGTCTCCGCCGCCAGCTCGCGGAGGAGGCGGCCGACCTCCATCTCCTCGTGTTCATCCGTCGGTCTCATCGCTGCGACTCCTCACGGCCCAGCCGGGCCAGCATCTCCGCGAGCTTGCCCCGCGCCCGGAAGAGCATCACCCGGATGCTGCCTTCCTTGAGCTCGAGGATCTCGGCGATCTCCTGGTGCGAGTAGCCCTCCACGTGGGCCAGCCAGAGCAGGGCGCGCTCGCGGGCGGGGAGCCGCGAAAGGGCGCTCTCCACGTCCATCTTGGCCGGCAGGTCGCCGCCGCCCGGGGGCTCTGGCCGGCGTGAGAAGATCCCGAGGAGGCCCGTCTGTTCCCTCCGCGCGCTCCGCCACCGGTCGTGGAGGAGAGACGTCGCGATCCGGTACAAGTAGGCGCGGGACTCCCGCTCGCCGCGGCTGCCGTCGTGCTTGCCGAGGAACTTGAGATAGCTCTCCTGGACCATGTCGTCCGCCAGGGCCGGGTCGCCGCAGAGCCGCCGCAGATAAGCCCATAGACCGCGCGAGGTCTCGGCGTAGAAGGCCGCGAAGGCGGCCTCGTCCATCCGCAGACCGGGAACGGCCGCCTGGGAGGCGGCCGTTCCCTTCTCCTCGATGGCATGCACTAGGGTCATGGTTCCACTCATGGAAGCGAGCCCGCCTCAAGCCGCGAGAGTGCTCCGGATGTCCTTCAGGTCCCCATCCTGCGGCAGCTTCCGGCTGAGGCGCAACGACAACCAAGCCGCGATCAGGATGCCGATCCCGACGGCGATGCCGAGCACGCCCGGCACGAGAAACGTCTCACGTTCGTTCCACACTCTCAGGAAGGACAGCACCATAAACCCCATACCGGCCAGCAATACCACCAGTCCGGCCCTCAGAGCCCGCAGGGCTCCGTTGCGCGAGTCTGACCGCTGATCCGAGAAGCTCAGGAAGAGCTTCTCGCCCGCCGGCGAACCGAGGAAGGCGAGCAGCTCCTGGCCCGTGCTGAAGCGCTCCAGCAGGCGAAACCGCTCCTCGGAGCGCCGGCGCCTCCCCTCCAGGTTGAACTTGACCACCACCCAGATGATCCAGCCGATGAAGGCAAATTGCCCGAGCAAAAGAACTACTACGCTCCAACTATCCATGGTCATCCCCCTATCGCCGAGCCGGATGGGAGTGTCCGGCCGTGTTTTCGAGGGTTGTACGACGGGGGAGGTTCGGTGGTTAACAGATCCTCAGACCTTGTTCGCCTTGAGCTCCGCCAGGGGATAGTGCGTCCCGCGCCAGTCGATGCCGTCGTTCCAGAGGGTGACGACGGTCGAGCGCCAGAGGATGTAGAGGAAGAGGAGGACTCCGAAGGGGAAGGTGATGCCGTACCAGCGGCGGACGCCGCCCAAGGGGGCGTTGATCCAGCAGAGGGACAGGATGAGGAGGACGGTCGCCAGGTTGAGCAGGCGGGTGGCGCCGCCGGTCGCGAAGACCGCGACGAAGGGCCAGAGGTTCAGGAAGAGCATGGCGAGCGTCGCTCCGAGGACCGCCGGGATGCTGTAGTCGATGCCGGGGAAGGCGTTCTTCATCATCCCCTGCACCAGCTCCCGCACCGAGGTGTACCACTCGACCCGGATCGCCCCCTGTCCGAAGACGAACTCCTGCCGGAAGCCGTTCTTCTTGAGCAGCTTGCCGAGCTTCAGGTCGTCGTCCGGGCGCATGGCGATGGCCCGGTGGCCCCCGGCGGCGTGGTAGGCCGACGCCCTGACCAGGTTGAAGGCGCCGATGCCGATGTGCCGGGGGCTCTTCGGGTCCTTGACCTTCCAGGGCCGGGTGAAGAGTGCGAAGAAGAAGGCGAAGGTGCCCATGAACATCTCGAAGATCAGGCTGGGCGAGTTGACCTGGGGAGAAGCGGTCAAGTGGTCCAGCCCTTCGGCGGCCATCCTTCCCACGGCGCGGCGCAGGGTGGAGGGCTCCATCACGATGTCGGCGTCGGTGAAGAGCAGCAGCTCGCCCCGGGCGCTTTCCGATCCCAGGTGAAGGGCGTGGTTCTTCCCCAGCCAGCCGGGAGGCAGCTCCGTCACGTGGACCACCCGCACCCGGGGATCGGTCGCGGCCATGCGGTCGAGGATCGCACCCGTGCCGTCCGTCGAGCGGTCGTCGACGGCGACGATCTCCAGGTCTTCGTAATCCAGATGGAGGACGCTCCCGAGGGCCTCCTCGATGTTCCTCTCCTCGTTCCTGGCCGGAATGAGGATCGACACCGTGGGCAGAGGGCGTGCCGACAGAGGCGGCAGATCCTTCAAGAAGGGGATCGACCGGCTGCCGAGGACGATCTCGCTGCCGATCACCAGGTAGAAGAGGAGGGTAAGGACGGCGAGACCGAGGAGGAAGAAGGCCATGGGCGGGCCATGGTACGCCACGGGAGGCCTTTGCAGGGTGCTGCTGCTCCCTCCTCTCCCCGGCGGGTGGATGGAGGGCCGGGAGAGGAGGGTTGGGGAGGTGAGGGCCCAAGGGGCGAAGCCCCGAGGGTGCTCAGCCGGTCGAATCGCCTACTCGGCCACCACCGTCGCCTCCACAGCCGGCCCGAGGGCGGGGAGGCCCAGCTTCTCGCGGATCTTCACTTCGATCTCGTCGGCGAGGTCGGGGTTGTCGCGCAGGAAGTGCTTGGCGTTGTCGCGTCCCTGGCCGAGGCGGATGTCGCCGTAGGAGTACCAGGCGCCGCTCTTGACCACGAACTTGTGCTCGACTCCGAGGTCGACGAGCTCGCCGTTCTTGGAGATGCCCTCGCCGTAGTCGATGTCGAACTCGGCCTGGCGGAAGGGGGCGGCGACCTTGTTCTTGACGATCTTCACCTTGGCGCGCGAGCCGGTCACCACCTCGCCGTCCTTGATCGAGGCGATGCGGCGGATGTCGATGCGCACGGAGGCGTAGAACTTGAGCGCGCGGCCGCCGGTCGTGGTCTCGGGGTTGCCGAACATCACGCCGATCTTCTCGCGGATCTGGTTGATGAAGACGAGGGTGGTCTTCGACTTGGCGACGATGGCGGTCAGCTTGCGCAGCGCCTGGGACATGAGGCGGGCCTGGAGGCCGACGTGCGAGTCGCCCATCTCGCCTTCGAGCTCGGCCTTGGGGACGAGGGCGGCGACCGAGTCGATCACCACGACGTCCACCGAGTTGCTGCGCACCAGCATCTCGGCGATCTCCAGGGCCTGCTCGCCGTTGTCCGGCTGCGAGACGAGGAGGTTGTCGATGTCGACGCCGAGCTTCTTCGCGTACTCGGCGTCGAGCGCGTGCTCGGCGTCGATGAAGGCGGCGATGCCGCCGCGCCGCTGGGCCTGCCCGACGACCGAGAGGGCCAGGGTGGTCTTACCCGAGGACTCCGGACCGTAGACCTCGACGACGCGGCCGCGCGGGAAGCCGCCGATGCCGATCGCGTGGTCGACGGAGATCGAGCCGGTGGAGATCGCTTCGAGACCCAGGGTCTCGCGCTGCCCCAGGCGCATGATCGCCCCTTTGCCGAACTGCCGCTCGATCTGCGAGAGGGCACCTTCGACAGCCTTCAATCGGTCCGCTTTGGTGTCTGCCATGAACTTTCTTGCTCCTTTGGGCTGGGATGGTCCCGGTCGCCATTCTACTGCCCTTCGTCGAGCGTGGGAGGCGGCGCGCCTGGGACCGGATGCGGCAACACCTATCTTACTAGTCGTAAATGCGGCGGTCAATCCTCTGTCTTGCCTATCTTCCCTTACGGTATAAGGTTCGGAGAGAGTAGACAAGTTTCGTTCAGCGGAGTTTTTGGGGAATACTGGTCAACGAAAGGGGCCGCTTCGTGGTCGCCCTGCCGGACGGCCCGGAGTACCGCTCGAGGCACCTGCCGGAAATCCATCTCGACCTTCTGCTGTTCTGGAAAGTGGTCGACGAGAAGCTCCGCTGATTTAGAGCCCACGCCAGTCCCCTCGATGGGCCGCTGCGGGCGGTCCGGCCTCTCGTCCGCTATAATTTGCGTTCTTCTTTGCGGAGGCGTCGATGGTCCCGTCCCTGAAGCTCTCTCAGCCGTCCGGGTTGCCGGTCCTGACCGTGGGGCTTCTGCTCGCCCTGCTGGCAGGCTGCGGGCCTTCGGCGGCGGAGAGGGTGGAGCAGGCGCGGTCGCGCTACCAGGCGGAGGTGAACGGCTGGGTGGTGGATCAAGACCCTTCGACGATGCCGCCGCGGCAGAGCGTGCTGCTGGACATCGTCGTCCACCACGACAGTGCCGAGAAGCTGCCCGGGATCACCTTGGACCTCACCCAGTCCGGCGCGGACCGCAAGGAGAAGCGGCGCTGGAAGGTCTGGGTGGACACCTCCTCTCTCGAGCCCGGACCGGGGACCCAGGTCTCCCACCCGTTGCGTGATGCCGACGTCCAGCCCGGCGACCGCTTCCGTGTCGAGGTGCGGCACCCGGTGCCGGCCGAGGAGCGCGGCGAATACAAGGAGCTCTCCGGCGTCTCCTGAGCCCGCGAGCGGCTCTCCCCCTCAACGATCTACCTCCCGTGAACGTAGAAGAGCCTATATGGAACCTTTAGTCGTCGAGGCCACCGATGAATCCGCGGCCTCCGAGCCGATCCGCCGTCTGGAGGACAACGTCGCGCGGGTGATCCGCGGCAAGCGCGAGGTGATCCGCCTCGCCACCGTCTGCCTGCTGGCGCGCGGTCACGTCCTCGTCGAGGACGTCCCCGGCGTGGGCAAGACCACTCTCGCCCAGGCCCTCGCCCGCTCGCTGGGCCTCGCCTTCCAGCGCATCCAGTTCACCAGCGACCTGCTGCCTTCGGACATCATCGGCGTCTCGATCTTCAACCAGAAGAACCAGGCCTTCGAGTTCGTGCCCGGGCCGCTCTTCGCCAACGTCGTGCTGGCGGACGAGATCAACCGCGCCACCCCGAAGACCCAGTCGGCCCTGCTCGAAGCGATGAGCGAGCGCAAGGTGTCGGTCGAGCGCAAGCGTTTCTCGCTGCCCGAGCCCTTCGTGGTGCTGGCGACGCAGAACCCGTTCGAGTACCAGGGCACCTTTCCTCTCCCGGAGTCGCAGCTCGACCGCTTCCTGATGTCGCTCTCGCTCGGCTACCCGCCGCGGGCGGACGAGAAGGACCTGCTGCTCTCGGGCGGCGTCGAGAACGTGCTCGACAACCTCCAGGCCGTGCTCAGCCGCGAGGGGCTGGTCGACCTGCAGGAGAGGGTGGGCCGGGTGCGGGTGGCCGACAAGCTGGCCGACTACATGCTGACGCTGGCCGAGGCGACGCGCCACGGCGGCGACTTCCTGCTCGGCGTCTCGACCCGCGGCGCCCAGGCCCTGTTCCGCGCCACCCAGGCGCTCGCCCTCTGCGAGGGGCGCGGCTATGCCATTCCGGACGACGTGCAGCGCCTGGCCGGGCCGGTCCTCGGCCATCGCGTCGTCCTGAAGCGCGGCACGACCGACCTCAGCCAGGCCAAGAAGGCGATCGAGCGGGTGGTGGCGGCGACGCCGGTCCCTCTATGAAGAGGCCTCTATGAGGAAGCCGCGCGCCCGCCGGGCGGTCCCCGAAGGGATCCGCATCACCACGGTGGGCCTGTGGTACGTCCTGCTCTCGGTGCTGGTGGGCATCGCCGCCACCAACACCGGCAACAACGCCCTCTACATGGTGCTGTCGCTGATGTTCTCGGTGTTGATCCTCTCCGGGATCGTGTCGCGGGAGAACGTGCGCAACCTGGAGGCCGCGGTGGAGCCGCCGGGGGAGGTGTTCGCCAACCGGCCGTTCAGCCTGGCGTTCACCCTGAAGAGCAAGGCCCTGTTTTTTCCGCGCTGGTTCCTGCTCTTCACGCTGTCGCGCTCGGCGCAGCCTCTCCTCATCCCCTACCTGCCGCGCCGCGGCCGCAGCGTCGGCCAGCTCGACATGATGGTGGGCTCGCGCGGCGTCCACCGCTTCCCCCACGCCCACGTCTCCAGCCTCTTCCCCTTCGGTTTCTTCCGCAAGGGAGTGCGCTATCCCGTCGACCTCGAGGTGCTGGTCTTCCCCGAGCTGTTCGCCGCCGCAGGGGTGCGCCCCGAGGAGGCCGACCAGGCGGGCGAGGAGTCGAGCCGCCGCTCCGGGCCGGGCCACGAGCTGCACTCCCTGCGCAACTTCCGCCGCGGCGACGACCCGCGAGGGATCCACTGGAAGCAGACGGCGCGGACAGGCGAGCTGATCTTCACCGAGCGGGAGTCGGAGCGCAGCCGGAGGCTGTCCATCCTGTTCGACAACGCGGTGGGCGACCTCGCGGACCCGGTCCTGCTCTCGCGCTTCGAGCGGCTGGTGAGCGAGGCGGCGACGGCGGCGGTCGACTACCTGGCCCGCGGCTTCGAGGTCGAGCTGGTCACGCGGGACCGCAGCCTCGCTTTCGCCGCCGGCGCGCGGCAGCGGCTGGTCGTCCTCGAGACCCTCGCACTGGTCTCGCCCCAGCCGCGGCGCGCCGAGCCGCTCGCCTCGGCGGATCCCAGAGCGCCGCAGCTCCGGGTCCACATGGAGCTCGAGGCTCCGCAGGCGGTCGCGGTATGAGCTTCGGCCGCCAGAAGCGCCTGCTGATCGGGCTCCTGGCCCTGCTCGCGCCGTTCCCTTTGCCGTTCAACGGCGTCGTGGGATGGCCGGTGGTGGGCCTCTACATGGCCGGGGTCGTCTACTTCCTGCGGCGCGCCAGCCTCGATCCGCCGCGCTGGCTGCCTCTGTGGGGAATGAACGTGCTGGGCGTCGCCTACCTGCCGCTCTTCCTGCTCGACCTGATGGTGATCTCCAGGGGACGGCTGGTGCAGCCGGTGCTCCATCTCTGTCTCTTCGCGCTGCTGGTGAAGCTCTTCGCCATCGTCCGCGAGCGCGACAAGTGGCAGGCCTCGATGGGGATCTTCTTCCTTTTCCTGGCCGCGATGGGCACCAGCGTGCATCCCACGATCGTGCTCTACCTCTGCGCCTTCCTGCTGATCGCCCTGGTGCTGCTGACGCGCTTCGCCTTCCTCCATGTCCTCTCCGGCTTCGGCCGCGACGATCCGGCACTCGCCCGCATCCCGCTGCGCGGCTTCCTGGTCTTCGCGACGGCCGGCTCGATCGCGCTCGCGGTGCCGCTCTTCCTCTTCCTGCCGCGCGTGCGCGCCCCCTTCATCGTGGGCCGCGGCGCCGGCACCGGCATGGAGATCGAGGCCGCCGGGTTCTCCGACGAGGTCACGCTCGATTCGATCGGCATGATCCGCAGCAGCCGCGAGGTCGCGGTCCGGCTCCTGGAGGAGGGCGGGCTGAGCGATCCCAACCAGGAGATCCGCCTCAAGGCGGCGAGCTACGACATTTACCAGGGCGGCACTTGGCGGCGCTCTCCGCCGCTCGGCCCCTTGAAGCGCGCCCAGGGTGGGGTCCGCTTCCGGCTCGCTCCGGGGGAGCCGGTCCGCTGGATCAAGATCTGGCTCCAGCCGCTGCGCAGCCAGAGCATGCCGCTGCCGGTCGAAACCCTGGTGGTCGAGCCGCGCACGCCCAACCTCCTGGTGGACGAAGGGGGCGCCGTCTCCTTCCCGTTCAACGCGCTCGAGGTCTCGGAGTACCGGGCCGGCCTCGGGCGGGTGCCGGCGCTCACCGGAGCGGTGCCCGCCAGGGCCGGCGACGGCTCGCTCGACCTCCAGGGTGTCACGCGGCGGGTGGCCGGCCTCGCCTCGGAGGTGTCCGGGCAGGGGCCTTCCAGCGTGCGGGCGCGGCGCATCGAGAACCACCTGATGCGGAGCTACGGCTACACGCTCGACTTCGCGGGCCGCTCGGCCGACAACCCCATCGAGGACTTCCTCTTCCGCTACAAGAGCGGGCAGTGCGAGTACTTCGCCTCGTCGATGGTGCTCATGCTGCGCGCCCAGGGCATCCCGGCGCGGCTGGTGACCGGCTTCCTGGGTGGCGAGTTCAACCCTTTCGAGGGATATTTCATCGTGCGCGACAGCAACGCCCACGCCTGGGTGGAGGCCTACCTTCCCGAGGAGGGCGGCTGGCGGATCTTCGACCCCACGCCTCCCGCCGGACGGCCGGAGGGCGGCAGCGAGGGCCTGTCGCTGTTGGCCCGGCAGGCCTGGGACTTCATGCTCTTCCGCTGGGACCGTTACGTCCTGACGTTCGGCATCTACGACCAGATCCGCATCTTCGGCGGCCTGCGTGACCTGTGGCAGGACTTCTGGTCGATCTTCGATCACAAGAAAGCGGCATCCCCGCGCCAGGCCGGCCTCGAGCTCGACGCCGGGAAGGCGGTCTCCCGCGGGCCCGGCGCTCCCGGAGGCCTGCCGGACGTACCGCTCCCCGTGGCGCTCGGCCTGACCTTGGCCGCGGCGGCCGCCTGGGTGCTGTTCCTGCGCCTGCGCCCGCCGCTCACCGCGACGGCCGCCTACCGCCGTCTGCGGCAACGGGTCAACCGCTCCGGCGCGCCGCTGCCCGACTCGGTGCCGCCGCTGACGCTGCGCGAAGAGGCGGCGTCGCGCTATCCCACCGCCGCCGAGCCTGCGGCGCGGGTGGTCCAGTTCTACCTGCGCGAGAGCTTCGGCGGCGAGAAGCTGCGGGAGGACGAGCAGAAGGACCTGAAGGCCGCCTTGGACGAAGCTGAAAAGAAAATGCGCAAGGCCGGTTGACGCCCTGCTTTTTGGATTAGAATCTCCCCCCTCAAAGCTCGACTCAACTGCGCGCTCGCGTCCGGGAGGTCTTCATGAACGTCCTCTGGCTGTATGAGATTCCTACGTTCGCCCTGGGCCTTCTCATCGTCTCGGTTTTCATTGTGCTGTCGGTGGCCGGGCTCTGGCTGACCCGGCCCTGGGTGCGCCAGCACGCCAGCACCTACAACGATCTGGCCAACGACTACATCGCCTTCGTCGGCGTGTTCTACGCCCTGCTCGTGGGCCTGATCGCCGTGGCGACCTGGGAGAACTACACCGGCGTCGAGGCCATCGTCTCAGCGGAGGCCGCCGCGGTTTCGGATCTCCACTACGACGCGGCGGGCTACCCCCCGGCGGTGACCGACGAGCTGCGGGAGACGCTGCGCTGGTACGTCAAGGGTGTCATCGCTGAAGAGTGGCCCGAGCAGCGCCACGGCATCGAACCGACCAGGCACGCCTCGGGCCGGCTCAGCCAGACCATCCTCCATTTCGAGCCCACCACGATGGGACAGCAGGTGGTCCACGCCGAGTGCATGCGTCAGGTCAACGAAATCCTCACCTATCGCCGGCTGCGGCTCCAGGCGGTCGACGCAGGCCTGCCCGGGCTGATGTGGCTCGTCCTGCTGGTCGGAGCCGCGATCGCGATCGGCATGACCTTCTTCTTCTGGGCCGAGAGCTTCCGGGTCCACGTCCTCCTGACCATGGCTCTCAGCGCGATCATCGGCCTCGTGATCTTCGTCGTCTTCTCCCTCGACCGTCCGCTGGTGGGCCGCATGAGCGTGGGCCCGGACAACTTCGAGGAGGTCCTGTCGCGGGTGCTGGAGGATCGGTCGGGCTCCTGAGGCTCACCGCAATCCCGAAGGCAGCCGCGGCGAGGAGAGGAGCCGGGAGAACTCCTCCCAGCGTTTCGCGGGGTTGTCCGCGGTGCCGCCGCGTTTCTCGATGTACTCGCGCACCATGTCCTGGCCGAGGTTGTAGTTGATGACGTAGCTCCGGTACTGGTCCATGAAGCGCACCCGTTCCGCGGCGCGGTCCGGAGCCATGAGAGCGTAGCGGACAAGCCAGGCCTCGGCCTCCTCGCGCGGGATCTCCCCATTCAGATAACGCCGGGCCGCCTCGTTGCCGGCGTAGGCCAGCCCCTGCAGCAGCCCCTGGACCTCGTAGTACCTCGCAGCCGAGGCGGGGTTCAGGCCGGCCAGCGGGAAGAGCTTCTCGCGCTCGAAGGCGACCCGCTCGGCACCGGGGAAGGCCACCTCGATGCCGAAGTTGGCAGTGCCCTCGGCGATCAGCGACTGAGGCGAGAAGAGCGGGTAGACCGAGAGCTCGGGCCAGCCGCGGTCGCGCACCAGGTGCTTTTCGAGCAGAGCGTTGTAGACGTGGTGCCCGGGGTAACCCTCGTGGCAGGCGAGGTCGACGGCGCGGTCGCTGAAGATCGGCAGGTCCGTGTTGACCTGGATCAGGCTGTGGAACCCGCCCTTGTACCAGTTGTAGGCGCTCCACGTCTTGCCGGTCACGTACTCGACCTCCAAGCTCTCCCCCGGCGGCAGCTCGACGTGCTCGGCCGTCCGCCGCCGGCACTCGGCGATGGCGGCGGTGAACACCGGGTCCAACCGGTCGCGCGGGATGACGAAATCCTTCCGGAAGGCTTCCAGCCGCTCGATGAGCGGCCCCGTGCCGGGAAGCGCCGCGTCGAGCCGGGCGAGGATGCTCTGGAAGTGGGCCGCGTCCCGGGTGGGAGCCACGGCGTCGTAGAGCGCCTTCGACTCCTGGTCGAACTTCATCTTCGTTCCGGAGAGCAGGTCGACCCGCGCCGCCAGCGCCTGGAGCTGCCGCGTGAGGTATTGGTGGCGCAGCCGCTCCAATTCGTCGCCACCAGCCTGCGGGTGCGCCTCCAGGGTGGCGATCAGGGCGTCCGCTTCGGCGCCGATCTCGGCCAGGGGGCGCTTCGCGGCCTCGGCTGCGCTCCGCCACTCGGGCGGACCGTAGTAGGCGTCTACGTAGTCGGGGTCGTGCTGCCCGACGGCGAGGACCAGCTTGACGTAGGACTCGGCGGCCTCGTTCATCTCGAAAGGGTCCTTGGGAGTCGTGGCGCAACCCGCCGCGAGGCAGGAGAGGAGCAACGGGAGTGTGAAGGTGCGGAGCGGCTTCATGGGCTCTCAGAACCGGTACGAAAGTCCGATCGCGACGACCGGGTAGAGGTCATAGTCGGAAGCCTCGTCCTCGAGCTCCAGCTCTTCGCGTTGCAACAGGATGTCGAGCGCCTCGCGGGCCCCGGGGACGGTGTTGATCGGGCTGCCGGCCGGGATGATCGGCGTCAGCGTCACGTCCGCCTCCCCCTGGAACACCACTCCCAGATCGAGGAAGAAGCCGATCTTGCGGTTCGTCGAGACGGCGTTTCCGAAGCCGAGGCCGGCATAGGGAACGAAGGTGTCGAAGTCGGCCTCGGCGTCGAGCGTGCCGACGAGGCCGACCGGCACGGGGACGCCGCCGATGTCGTAGAAGCCCGAGGCCGGCGGCAAGCTCGATCCCGTGACCTCGTTGCCGTTGTAGACCAGCCCGCCGGTCAGGCGGAAGGTGCTTCCTCCCGGGTGCCAGTCGAGAAGCGCCGTGCCGTTGCGCAGGCTTGCTTCGGCGTCGTACTCGATGTCGCTCGCTTCTCGCCGCTCCGAGTAGTTGAATCCGTTGACGCCGAGCCGCACGTTCCACTGCCGGGAGAGCCCGGCCGTCAGCTCGGCGCCGAGCCCCAGGGTACTCGCCTTGGCCGCGATCGCAAGCTCGGCGTGGGCGGGGGTGGCGGTGATCACGGTAAAGAGCAGGACGGCGGGCAGGGCGAGGCTCACTTTGTCTCTCATGGGCGGAAGACTACTGCAAGACGGGGGCCGGACGGACGGTAGTAGACTTGCCCGGTCAGAGGAGGAGGGTGGTATGCAAATCGGAATGATCGGACTGGGCCGCATGGGGGGCAACATGGTGCGCCGTCTGCTGCGGGGCGGGCACGAGTGCGTGGTCTTCGACCTGAACCCCGCGGCGGTCGCCGGCCTCGCCGGCGAGGGGGCCGCCGGCTCGGACTCGCTCGAAGACTTCGTCGCCAAGCTCGCCGCGCCGCGCACGGCCTGGCTGATGGTGCCGGCGGGCGAGCCCACCGAGGCGATGGTGCGCCGCCTGGGTGAGCTGCTCTCGCCGGGGGACGTGATCGTCGACGGCGGCAATTCCCATTTCAAGGACGACGTGCGGCGCGCCCGCACGCTCGAGGAAAAAAGCATCCATTACGTCGACGCCGGAACCAGCGGCGGCATCTGGGGGATCGATCGAGGATATTGCCTGATGATCGGCGGTGAGCGTGAGACGGTCGAACGGCTCGATCCGATCTGGAAGACCCTGGCTCCCGGGCGCGGCGACATCCCTCTCACCCCCGGGCGCGAAGGGCGCACGAGCACCGCCGAGGAGGGCTACATCCATTGCGGGCCGCCCGGCGCCGGGCACTTCGTCAAGATGGTTCACAACGGCATCGAGTATGGATTGATGCAGGCCTACGCGGAAGGTTTCGACATCTTCAAGAACGCGGTTTCCGAGGGCCTGCCGGAAGAGCATCGCTTCGAGCTGGATCTCGCCGACATCGCGGAGGTTTGGCGCCGCGGCAGTGTCGTCTCCTCCTGGCTTCTCGACTTGACCGCGAGCGCTCTCGCCGAGAGCCCCGATCTCGCCGGTTTCACCGGCTTTGTACAAGACTCCGGCGAAGGCCGGTGGACGATCGAAACGGCGATCGACGAGGCAGTGCCCGCGAACGTTCTTGCCGCTTCCCTCTTCGCCCGCTTCCGTTCGCGCCAGGAGCACACTTTCGCGGACAAGCTCCTCTCGGCGATGCGCCACAAGTTCGGCGGTCACGTCGAGCGCCCGTCGGGTGGTTGACGGAGATCGATCATGACGAACACGGAACAGACGGAGACGGTGGAGGAGGGTGCGAGGCGTCCGGCTTCATCCTGCGCGATGGTCATCTTCGGAGCGACCGGCGATCTCACCCAACGCAAGTTGATCCCGGCCCTCTACAACCTCGCGAAAGAAGGGCTGCTGCCTGAGGAGTTTGCCATCGTCGGCGTCGGCCGCTCGCCGCTTTCGGATGAAGACTTCAGGCGCCGTTTGGCCGAAGGGCTCGAAGAACTCGGGTCCGAGCCGATCGATGCCGGACGGCTCGACTGGCTGATGAAGCGCCTGCACTATTTCGCCGGCGACTTGAGCGACAAGGCGACCTTCGAGCGACTGGCCGAAAGGCTTGCGCAGGTGGATGAAGAGCACGGCACGCACGGCTCCTACCTCTTCTATCTCGCCATTCCACCCCGCCTGTTCGGCGAATTCGTCGAGCGCCTGGGCGAAGCCGGCCTCACGAAAGAAGACGAGGGTCGCTGGCGGCGGGTGATCATCGAAAAGCCTTTCGGGCACGACCTCGAGTCCGCGCTCGCCTTGAACCGGCAGATCCGCGAGGTACTGGCGGAGAGCCAGATCTATCGCATCGATCACTACCTCGGCAAGGAGACGGTGCAGAACGTCATGGCGTTTCGGTTCGCCAACGGCATCTTCGAGCCGATCTGGAACCGGCGCTACATCGATCACGTCCAGATCACCGTCGCCGAGACGGTCGGCGTCGAAGGGCGCGGCGACTATTACGAGGAGGCCGGGGCTCTGCGCGACATGGTGCAGAACCACATGTTCCAGCTCCTCGCGTTCACCGGGATGGAGCCGCCGATCTCGTTCGCCGCCGACGTCGTGCGCGACGAACGCGTGAAGGTGCTCTGGGCCATCCGCCCGCTTTCGCACGAGGACGTGCTGCGCCAGGCCATTCGCGGGCAGTACGGCGAAGGCGAGGCCGGCGGCGCGAGGGTGCCCGCCTATCGCGGAGAGGAGTCGGTCTCTCCGACCTCGAACACCGAGACCTTCGTCGCCCTC
>Ga0190265_10000550_pt1 | contig 26521 bp, 21 predicted proteins | sample Popmic124T_FD_133135 | JGI IMG/M metagenome (GOLD analysis project Ga0190265, IMG submission 133135) | Populus adjacent soil microbial communities from riparian zone of Indian Creek, Utah, USA - 124 T | ecosystem: Environmental > Terrestrial > Soil > Riparian zone | place: USA: Utah | collected...
ACCTCGACATCGACCGCGAGATGGAGGAGCCCACCAATGATTGAGCTCATCGCTCTGCTAGTCGCTCTTGCAACGCCTGACGATCGACTCAACTACCTAGCGGTCGGACATATGTCTGGATCTCCCGGGGCGGCGGGCAAGCCCCGCCCCTACATTACTGCCCAAGTGAACAGTATTTCGTGTTGCGCAGAGCTTCCGCGCGTGGCTTCCGCGCGTTGCGGAGAGGTCTCCGCGTCTCGCGCAAACCTATCCGGCCCTCACCGGACCTTCGCCGCCTCCCCCTCCCGCCCGGTCTCGCGCAGGAGGCGCGACCAGTTGGCGAGCGACTTGTCCCACAGATCGTAGGTCGCGCCTTCTTCCCGCAGCTTCATCAGCCGCCGGAAGAGAGGCTCGGCCTCGGCGTAGCGGCCGTGCTCGCAATGGAGGTCGGCCAGCGAGGCGATCGTGCGCACGAGTTGGGGATGGGCGGGCTCCAGGGCCGCTTCGCCGATGGCGAAGGCGCGTTCCAAGAGGCGTCGGGCCTCGTCGTCCTCGCCGAGGTCCATGCGGGCGATGCCGAGGTTGAGGAGCGTCCTGGCAAACTGCGGGTGCTCGGGGCCATAAACCCTTTCATTGGTCGCCGCCAGACGTTCCAGGAGGGCTGCGGCCTCCGCCAGCCGTCCCTGCTTCTGGCGCAGGAGCGCCATCCCCTCCCGGCTGCCGGCGAGGTCGAGGTCGTCCTCGGGGAGAGCCGCTTCGCGGATCTCCAGGGCACCCAGGAGGAGCCGCTCGGCTTCCTCCACCCGGCCGCGGTAGTAGGCGATGCCCCCGAGGTTGTGCATAGCCTTGGCCACGCGCGGATCGCGCTTTCCCCACAGTTTTTCCTGGATTGCGAGCGAGCGCCGCAGGGCCGCCTCGGCCTCGTCGAAACGGCCCCGGGCGGCGAGCGCCGCGCCCAGGTTGTTGAGGACGTCGGCCACGTCGGGATGCTCTGGCCCGAGCCGGTCCTCGCGGATGGCGAGGGCCCGGTTGAAGAGCGGCACGGCCTCGCCCTTTCCGGAGAGGTGCGCGACCGCGCCCAGGTGGACGAGAGTCTCCGCGACCTCCGGATCCTCGGGTCCGTGGAGCCGCTCGCGCACGGCGAGGGCTTCCGCGAGCAGCGGCCGGGCCTCGTCATAAAGGCCGAGGTCGGTATGGATGCCGCCCAGGGTGTCGAGGAGGCGCGCCCGCAGGAGCGGCTGGTCATGGAGCTCTCTTTCGAGGCGCTCGGTGCCGCGCCGGAGGAGCTCCCTGGCATCGGGCATCTCGCCCCGGGCCTGGCGCGGGTCCGCGGCCTGGAACAGCTCTTCGAGGAACTGCGCCACCGCGTCGGCCCGCGTCGCTTCCTGTTGGGCGCGTCGCGCCTGGGAGGCGGTGGCGACGAGGCCCCCGGCGAGCGTCAGGAGGACCAGGGCCACCGATCCCGCCAGGCGCCGATGCCGGCGCACCCCCCGGCGCAACTGGGCGAGCGCGCCTTCCGGCTCGGGCAGCGGCACGGTGACCTCGATCTCCGTGCCCGCGCCGGGGGCCGAGACGATGCGGCACCGGCCGCCGAGCAGACCGGCGCGCTCTTCGATGCTCGCGAGCCCCAGCCCGCCGGCCTGATGGGCTTCATGGGGATCGAAGCCGGCGCCGTCGTCCGCCACGCACAGGCGCGCCTGGCGGGAGGAGATCCGCAGCGTGACATGGACTTCGCGGGCCGCGGCGTGGCGGATGATGTTGGAGAGGGCTTGCTGGGCGATCCGATAGAGGCCGAGCGCAATGTCCTGAGGGAGCTGAGGAAGCCGGCCTTCTTCCTGGGGCAGGCTGAGCCGGACCGGCAGGCCATGCCGCCGCTCGATCTCCCCGCAGGCATCACGGAGGGCTTCGGACAAACCGCGGTGCTCCAGGATGGCGGGGTGGAGCTCGTGGCTCAGGCGGCGGAGGTCCTCGCCCAGCCTGGCCAGGTCCGCGCCGAGGACATCCAGCCCGGAGCGCCGCGGGTCGTCTTCCGCGAGCTGCCTGCGCACGGCCGCGAGCTCGAAACCGAGGGCGGCGAGGCGCTGGCAGTGGTCGTCATGGAGCTCGCGGGCGATCCGTCGCCGTGCCTCCTCTTCGCCGGCGATCAGCCGGGCCACGGTCTGCGGGATGTCGGTTGCCATGTCACATCACGGCACCGCCAGGCTGGGCCGCGAGGAGCGCCAGCTCCACCCGGCTCTCCGAACCCAGCTTGTCGTAGGCCTTGTTCAGGTGAGTGCGGACCGTGGTCACCGACACGCCGAGGTGCCGGGCGATCTCCTTGTTGCTCAGGCCCTGGCCCACCAGGCGGACGGTGTCGAGCTCGCGCGGCGTGAGAAGCTCGTTGACTGCCGTGGGCGCCGGGGGAGCGACGGGGCGCCGCGCGGCGGGCTTCTTCGCAGCGTCGACCATGCCCCGGGTCACGACCGGGCTGACGTAGAAGAGGCCCTTGAGCACCTCCCGGACGGCAGTCCCGATCTCCTCGGGCGCGGAAATCTTGGTCAGGTAGCCACAGGCGCCGGCCTCGAACGCCTCCCGCACCCAGGACGGATCAGCGTGGACGCTCAGGATCAGCACCCGTGCGCCAGGTATGGCCTTCCGGAGGCGGCGCGTGGCCTCGAGGCCGTCTACGAGCGGCATCGAGATGTCGGTAATGACGAGGTCGGGCCGCAGCCTCTCCGCAGCTTCGAGGAGCTCGCGGCCGTCCATCACCGCAGCGACCACCTCGAAGTCGGGTTCGAGGAGCTTCCGCAGGCCGTCGAGCATCATCGGATGGTCGTCGGCGAGCAGCACTCTGGGGCGTACTTCGGACATGTTCCCTCCTCCCCTCGCATCTGGGTAGAGACCTGAGAATACTCTATAGCGCGAAGGTTACGAACGGCCTTGCGGAGAGGGGGAGGGGGAGCCTGGGGCATCACCCCAGGCCCGGGTACTTTCAGGCCTTTGCGCCGTGGGCCTTGAGCAGCTCGATGACCGCATCCTGCTTGCCCGCGATGGCATGCCGGATCAGCGGGATGCGGTGCGGGCCGGGCAGGTCCACGACCTTCGGGTCGGCCGCCAGGAAGGCCTTGACGATGTCGATCCTCCCTAGCATGGCGGCGCAGAAGACGTCCATGCGGGCGCCCATGGAGAGCAGATACTCGGCCACCGCCGCGCTGCCGACGTGCGAGGCGCCGCCGAGGCCGGTCTCCCAATCCCCTCCGCCCCAGTCATTGGTGGCGTTGACGAGGGAGGGCTGAGCTTCCAGCATCTTCTTCGTCTTCTCCATGTCGCCGTGGGCGGCGCTCACGAACTCCCTCACCAGGTCCTTGTCGAGGGGCGGACCCTTGTCGGGGATGGTCTGCGCGGTCTGCGCGAAGAGGGGCTGGATGGCACCGACGGCGATACCGGCTCCAGCGAAGGCTCCGGCTTGCAGGACGTGGCGGCGCGTGAGGTCGGTCATGGCATGTCTCCTTTACCGGCCATCGTATGGTAACCCGGAGGAGCCCGCCTCTGCCGCTGGTGGGAGGCGCCGGACTATGACTTCCGGCCTATGCGCGGGATGCCGGCGGGCAAGTATCATCCTGGCATGATCTCCGTCGCCCGCGAGCACGTTCGCGATTCCATCCACGATTCCATCCAATTCTTGCGCTGGGGAGGCCTGGCCGCCTGGCTGATGGTCGGGCTGCCGGTGATGACCCATCCGCACGAGAGCCCGGCGGTCCTCCTGGTCTGGACGTTCGCCTGGTTCCTGTTTGCCGCGGCATTCTGGACGACTTCCGGGGAGAGGGAGATTCCCCGGTGGGCGGACCTCGGTCTGCTCGGGCTCCAGGCCGCCTGCGTGATGGCCCTGGTGCTCACCCTCTGCGACGGCTTCGAGGGCGCCCTGCTCGTCCTGGTCGCGATGCAGCTCGCCTCGCGGGTGGACCGCCGGACCGGGCTCCTCTGGATCGCGGTCCAGACCGTCCTTCTCTGCGCCGCGATCACGATCCACTGGTCCCTCCGGCCGGCGCTGATGCTGGCTCCTCCCTACCTGGGATTCCAGATCCTGGCCTTCCTCGCCTTCGAAGCGCTGGACCGCGAGGCGCGGGGACGCCAGGAGCTGGCGCGGATCAACGCCGAGCTGCGCTCGACCCGGGAGCTGCTCGCCCACGGCAGCCGCATGGCCGAGCGGCTGCGGATCGCGGGGGAGCTGCACGACGCGCTCGGCCATCACCTCGTGGCCCTGAGCCTGAACCTGGAGGTGGCGGCGCAGCAGTCTCAGGGAGAGGCCCGGGAGCAGGTCAGGATCTCGCAGTCCCTCGCCCGGCTCATGCTCACCGACGTGAGCGAGATCGTGGATACCCTTCGGAAGGAAGAGGCGTTCGACCTGCGCCGGGCGTTGACCTCCATGGCCGCGGAGATCCCCCGGCCCAGGGTGCACCTGGTGTTCCCCGATGGTCCGGACGACTTCGCGGTCGAGGACGCCGAGCTCGCCCATCTCCTGCTGCGCTGCTGCCAGGAGATCGCGACCAACGCGGCCAAGCATGCCCAGGCCGAGAACCTCTGGCTGGAGCTGGTGCGGGAGGGGGATTCGGTCGGAGTGCGGGCGCGGGACGACGGCCGTGGCTCGGAGCGGGTGGAGGACGGCCGCGGCCTGACCGGCATGCGCCAGCGTCTGGAGCAGGCAGGCGGGCGCCTGGAGATTGCGACCGGTCCGGGCCTGGGTTTCGCGGTGGCGGCCCTGGTGCCGCTCCGGAGAAGCGTGTGAGCCTCCGCGTGTGTGTGGTGGAGGACGAGACCCTGGTGCGCCATGGTATCCGGAAGCTCCTGGAGCTGGGCGGCCGGGTCGAAGTCGTCGCCGAGGCGCGGGACGGGGAGGAGGCTCTTATCCAGATCGAGCAGGTGCGGCCCGATGTGGTCCTGCTCGACATCCGGCTGCCGCGGCTCGACGGTATCGGGGTCCTGAAGGCCTTGCGCCAGAAACCCGGCGCGCCCCCCTGCCTGGTGTTGACCACCTTCGACGACCGCGAGGTGACCCTGGAGGCGATCCGCGAGGGGGCGCGGGGCTTCCTGCGCAAGGACGTGTCGCTCGAACATCTCCTGGAGGCCATCGAGACGCTCGCCTCCGGGGGGACGTATCTCCAGCCCGCCGTGACCGAGTCGCTCCTGCGGGGACTGGACGGCGCGCGCCGCTCTCTGCCGAATCCGGGTCTCACGCTGATCGAGCCGCTGACCCCCCGCGAGGCCGAGGTCCTGGGATTGATGGCCGCCGCCTACACGAACCGCGAGATCGCGGACGCCCTGGGCACGGCCGAGGGCACGGTCAAGATCCACGTCTCGAACATCCTGTCCAAGCTCGGCGCCCGCGACCGCACGCAGGCCGTGCTCAGCGCCCTGGAGCTCGGGCTCCTTTAGGAGGGTTTCATGCTGAACCGGATCGGACAGATCTCCCTGAACGCCCACGACGTGGCGCGCGCCACTGCCTTCTATCGTGACGTGCTCGGGATGCAGTGCCTCTTCGAGTTTCTCCCGAAGCTGGCCTTCTTCGACTGCGGCGGCGTCCGCCTGATGATCTCCCTGCCCGAGGACGGTTTCGACCATCCCGGCTCGGTCCTCTACTACAAGGTCGACGACATCCGGGCGGCCTACGAGGCGATCAAGGAGAAGGGGGCCGAGTTCCTGGGAGAGCCCCACCTGGTCGCGAAGATGCCCGACCACGAGCTGTGGATGGCGTTCCTCAAGGACACGGAGGGAAACACGCTGGCGCTCATGAGCGAGGTGCGGTAGCTCTCCGAATCCACTCCACCTTGTCCTGGTAGTACCCCGGGGCGTAGCGGGTGTAGATCCGCTCGCCGTCCTTCTCCTCGAAGAGGACGATGCCGTGGTCGGCTCCCGGGAAGACGATGCTCTCGAACGGCTTGCCCTTGGCCCGGAGCTGCTTCAGGACGGCTATGGTGGTCTCGTTCGGGGCCTCGATGTCGTCTCCGCCGATCAGCCAGAGCATGGGGATGTCCAGTTTTTCGAGGACGGGGCGGGAGTCGTAGAACCAGTGCCGGTCCAGGCCCCGCGGCATCATTCGCGGGCCGGCGAGGCGCATCGCCCAGGCGGGATAGCTCATGACCGAGCCCGCGGTGCTGTCTCCGAGGGCTTCGACCCAGGGCTCGTCCTTGAAGCGGGCCTTGAGCTCGCCGACCCGGTCCCATCCGTTCTCGAAACGGCCCCTCATCACCTCGTGCGTGGCCCTCGTCAGCTCGTCGGCCTTGGCGAGGTCCTCGTCGCCGAAGCCGCGCTTCCGGAGCTCGTGCAGGGTCTCCTTCCGGTCCTCCTCGGCGGGGGAGTCGATCATCCCGTAGCCCACGAGGACGAACTTGACCGCGTTCGACTTCGAGGCCGCCAGGGGGGAGATCCAGCCGCCCTGGCTGTAGCCGGTCAGTCCGATCCTCTCCCCGTCGATCCCGGGCTGCTGCCTCAGCCACTCCACGGCGGCCACCGCGTCGCCAGCGAGCTGGGTGAAGTCCATGCCGAACTTGCCTTCCGAGCTGCCGGTGCCCCGCTTGTCGAAGATTAAGGTGGCGATCCCCTGGGGAGCCAGCAGCCAGGCGTCGTGGTAGAAGACCGTGGCCGCGTCCTTCTCCGAGCCGTGGACCACGACTACCGCGGGGTGCGGCCCCGGTCCCGCGGGGAGGACCAGCCGGCCATGGAGCTCGATGTCCCCGCTGGGGAAGCGAACGGTCCTCTCCGTGAGCTGGAGGCGCTCCGCCCGGATCTCCTGCGAGCCGAGGCGCCAGAACAAAGTGCCGGAGGTGAGCCGGGCGGTCCCGGCCGGCGGCACCTCCGCGTCCCATCCCGGGCGGATGGTGAAGCGGTCGTCGTCCTCGGGGTAGAGGGTGTGGACCTCGCCGTTGGAGAAGTCGCGGACCCTCCAGGTGTTCTCGCTGGTCGGGCTGATGCCGACGATGCGGCCGTCCGGGAAGCGATAGGCGCCGGAGAAGCGGGTGTCGACCGGCCGGGAGCGGAAGGCGAGGAAGAGAGCGAGACCCCCGGCGAGGGCCAGGAGGAGAAGGAGGGTGCGCCGTTTCATGCCCACACTACGGGCGGGCGGGGTGGTGGGTTTCGCTGCTAAGCTCCGCTTCACCCGATGAGACGATCCTTTCTTCTCCTCTCCGTCCTTGCCCTCACTCTCTGCGTGGCCCCCGCGGGGCGTGCCGCGGAGCCGGTCAATCCCTCACTCGCCGATCAGGCCCGGGCTGCCCTTGCCCAGACCTCGGGCCGGCTCTCCGTCTCCGGGCTGAGCCGTCCGGTCACGGTGCTGCGCGACACCTGGGGCATCCCCCATATCTACGCCGAGACCCAGGACGATCTCTTCTTTGCCCAGGGGTTCGTGGCCGCCCAGGACCGGCTGTTCCAGATGGAGCTCTGGCGCCGGGCCGCGGAGGGGCGGCTCGCCGAGGTCCTGGGTCCCCAGGCCGTGGAGCGCGACCGCGTCGCCCGATTGCTCCGCTACCGGGGGGACATGGAGGCCGAGTACGCGAGCTATGCCCCCGACGCGAAGCCGATCCTGGAGGCGTTCGTGCGCGGCGTGAACGCCTATATAGAAATGATCGGCGATGGCGGCGACCGGCTGCCCGTGGAGTTCCAGTTGGCCGGCTTCCGCCCCGAGCCCTGGACCCCCGAGGTCTGCCTGAGCCGCGTCGCGGCCCTGGGCGTGACGAGCGGGGCGGCCATGGAGGTGGTGCGGGGCCTGCTGATCCGGGAGCTGGGGCTGGAGACCGCGAACGAGCTGGTCCCGCCCGAGCCGGCCGTTCCCCTGGAGGTGCCGCCGGGGATCGACCTCAAGGACCTCGATCCGAAGATCCTGGCTGGCTTCCGGTCCGCCGGAGAGGCCGTTAGATTCGACACCAAGGACGGCAGCAACAACTGGGTGGTGGACGGCACGCTCTCGGCCACGGGCAAGCCGCTCCTGGCGAACGATCCCCACCGCACCTTCGCCGTGCCGAGCCTGCGCTGGATGGTCCACCTCGTGGGGCCCGGCTGGAACGTGATCGGCGCTGGAGAGCCGGCCCTGCCCGGAGTCGCCGCGGGACACAACGACCGCGTGGCCTTCGGGTTCACAGTCGTGGGCATCGACCAGCAGGACCTCTACGCCGAGGAGACCCATCCGGACGATCCGAACCAGGTCCGGTCGAAAGGGGGCTGGGTCCCGATGCGGATCGAGCGGGAGACGATCCGGGTCAAGGGGGCCGCGCCGGTCCAGGTGGAGCTGAAGTTCACGGAGCACGGGCCGGTGCTTCACGAAGACCCGGCCCGGCGCCGCGCCTGGGCCTTGCGCTGGGTGGGGACCGAGCCGGGCACGGCCGGCTATCTGGCCGGGCTCTCGCTGAACAGGGCGCGGACCTGGCCCGAGTTCCTGAAGGCGCTGGAGCGCTGGAAGGTCCCCTCGGAGAACCTCGTCTACGCGGACGTGGACGGCAACATCGGCTGGAAGGTGGCCGGGCTCACCCCGGTGCGCCAGGGATGGAACGGGCTGCTCCCCGTGCCGGGAGACGGCCGCTTTGAGTGGCAGGGTTTCCTGCCCGCCTCCGAGCTGCCGGGCGAGGCCAATCCGGCGCGGCACTTCCTGGCCACGGCGAACCACAACATCCTGCCGCCGGGCTACCGGCGCGTCCTGGGGTTCGACTGGGGCACGCCGGAGCGGTTCCAGCGGATTGCGGAGGTGCTCTCGCAGCCGGGCCGGAAATTCTCCGTCGCGGACTTCGAACGTCTCCAGCACGACGAGGTCTCCCTGCCGGCGCGCGAGCTGGTCGGCCTGCTCGTCCAGGCGCGGGGGGCGGACGAGGAGCTGCGCCCCTGGGTGGAGCGGCTGGCGAAGTGGGACAGGACCGTGTCGAAGGACTCGGCCGAGGCGGCTCTCTACGAGGTCTGGTTGACCCGAATTGCCGAGGGCTTCGAGACCCGTCTGCCCGAGGGGGTCCGGCCGCTCCTGGAGCGCGCCCTGTCCGGAGTCCGCCTGCTGCCGTTCCTGAAGAGCCCGGCCCCGCGCTGGTTTGGACGCTGGTCGGGAGACGATCCCCGGGCCGGCCGGGACGCCCTCCTGCTGGCGAGCCTGCGGGAGGCACTGGCCGAGACCCGCAAGCAGCTCGGGGACGACCCCGCGAAGTGGCGGTGGGGGGCGCTGCACCGCACCGGCTTCCGGCACCCCCTGGCGACCACGGACGAGCGCCGGGAGCTGTTCGGCCTGCCTTCCTACGAGATAGGCGGGGACGGCAGTACGGTCCATCTCACGGCAGGCGAGAATTTCGCCGTGGCCCACGGCGCGTCCTTCCGCGAGATCCTCGACGTGGCCGACTGGGACCGCTCGGTGGCGACCAGCGTGCCGGGCCAGTCGGGCCAGCCGCTAAGCCCGCACTACGGGGACCTGCTCCCCCTCTGGGCCGAGGGCCGGTACTTTCCGCTGCTGTACAGTCGGGAGAAAATCGAGGCGGCCTCCAGGGAGCGGCTGGTCCTGGAGCCGGCTCCGGGGAGAGCGCCATGATCCAGGGCAACGGCTTCCTCCTGCGCACCGTCTACGAGTCCGACGTGGACGCTCTCTACATGGCTCGCTCGGACGTGTCGGAACGGGGCGACTACATCCCGCCGCGCATGGGATCGCAGCCCCGGTTCCGCAAGGAATTCCAGGAGACAGGCTTCTGGACAGAGGACAACGGGGTCCTGCTCGTCATCGATCCTGACGGAAGGATGCTAGGGCAGATCGCCTACTTCCGCCCGGTCTTCTACTCGGATGGTCTCGAGATCGGCTACCAGTTCTTCCAGCAGGCCAGCCGGGGCAAGGGGATCATGACCGAGGTGCTCAAGCTCTTCTGCAGCTTCCTCTTTTCCCACCGCAGCCTCTACCGCCTGCAGCTCATGGTCCACCCCGGCAACGAGGCCTCCCGCCGGGTTGCGGAGAAGGCCGGCTTCCGGAAGGAGGGCGTCCTCCGCGGGGCGTTCTTCCACCGCGGCGACCACCACGACCTGGAGATCTACTCGCTCCTGCGGGACGAGTGGACGCCGGTGCCGCCTTTCACCCCGCTGGACCCCGCTGGATGAAGGGCCGCGCCTCCTACCCCAGGAAGCCCAGGTCCGGCGTGTCGAAGCGGCCCAGGTTGGGGAAGACGAGCGAGAGGTCGCTCGCCGACACCCCGAACCACCTGGCAAGCGTCGCGGAGTACTCGTCCACGGAGATCGTCGGAATCCAGCGGCCGTCCCCCGAGTCGTCGGGACCGTCGACGGCGAGCGTCGGAACGTCCCCGTAGAAGCGTCCGCCGGCCACGTCGCCGCCCACGACCAGGTGATGGGCTCCCCAGCCATGGTCCGAGCCGTCGCCGTTGCTGATGTAGGTGCGGCCGAAGTCCGAGGCGGTGAAGGAGGTGACGTCGCTGGCCACGCCCAGCTCCACGGTCGCCGAGTAGAAGGCCGAGAGGGCGCCGTCGAGCTCGGCGAGGAGGTCGGCGTGCGCTCCCACCTGTGCCAGGTCCCCGACCTGGCCGCCGTGAGTGTCGTAACCGCCCGCGGCGCAGAAGAAGACCTGCCGCCGCAGGCCGAGCGCCTCGCGGATCGAGATCAGCCGCGCGATCATCCGGAGCTGGCGAGCGAGGTCCGTCTGGGGGAAGGCCGTCTGCAGGGGCGGCGCGACCTCCAGGGCGGCGGCCAGCACACGGTCCTGGTCGAGGGCGCGCTGGAACACGTCGCGGTAGCCCGCCTGGAAAAGGTTTCCATAGCTCCGTTCCATCAGTTTGCGGATGGCGATCGACGGCGGGTGGTTCCACTCGTTGCCGTCGTAATACCAGCCGAGCCCGACGCTGCCGTCCGGCGACACCTGGTACTGGGTCACGGCCGATCCGATCTGGAACGTGTTGTTGCCCGCGAGCGACATGGACATCGAGACCTGCGGGCTGGTGTTGAGCGTGTGCAGCAGGTCGGCGGTGCGGCCGCCCCAGCCGCTGCGCCCCGGCTGGTCGGGGATCCCCGTCTGCCAGTGCATGGTCTGGTCGCTGTGGGAGAAGAGCTGCGGCGGCAGCGCGGCCGTGCCCGCCAGGTACTCGGCCCGGGTGACCGGCGCGACCAGGGGGCCGACGTTCGAGACGAGCGCGACCCTCTGCTGATTGAAGAGCGTCCTCAATCCGGTCAGGTTCGGGTGCAGCCCCCACTGCCGGCCGCCGGCCCCGGAGAGGGGCGTGACCGGCAGGAGCGACGCCTGCGGCAGCGCCAGGTTCGAGCGCGCCGCGGCATAGGCGGGGTAGTCCACTCCCCGCGGCACGATCACGTTGTTGCTGTCGTTGCCGCCATAGAGGAAGACGCACACCAGCGCCTTGAAGTCGCCGTCGAGCGGGGCGGCCGCGGCGATGCGCCGCATGTCGAAGGCCGTGGCGGCGAGCGAGGTCATCCCCACGGCAGTGCAGACCGAGCCGCGGAGGAACTGGCGGCGGGTGAGGCCCTTGGGCTGCTCCTGATCACTCATCGTTGACTCCTATCGCTGCCCCATGAACTCGGGCGAGAGGCCCACCAGCCAGATCAAGGTCTTGACGCGTTCCAGCGGATCGTCCGGGAAGTCGGGATCGGCCAGAGCCTGCGCATAGATCGCGCGCGTCTCCGCGGACATGCGGTTGGCGCAGAAGATCAGGTTCACCCGGTCGAGGAGGGCCGAGTCGCTGGCTGCGGCCGTGAAGTATAAGTAGTCGAGGTTGATGAACCTCTCGTCGTTGGCGTAGCCCTCGAAGATCACCGGGTGCAGGAAGTTTGCGGAGCCGAACACCGAGGTCTCGTTGATGATCTGCAGCTCCGGCGACACCAGGCCGGCCTCGGCGATGGGGCCGGGCTGGGCGTAGGCCGGATCGAAGAAGTTGAACACCGTGGGCGCCTGCAGCGGGCTCTGGTTCAGGCCCCACTCGGCGCTCGACAGCCAGTAGTAGCGGAAGCGGCCGTCGGACGGCGGCTGGGCGCGCAGGGCGCGCAGGATGGCCACGAAGCGCACGATCGGCTCGCGTACCTTGCCGTAGCCGGGCTGGAGGTAGGCGTCGGGGCTCCGCGCCTCCCAGTCCAGGAGGATCGCCCGCGCCACCGCCTTGAGGTCCCCGCGCACGCCCTGGCCGTTGTTGTCGAACGCCTGCCCGCAGCGGTAGACGTAGCCCGGGCTCGGGTTGCTCGTGACCAGTCGCTGGATGAGCTGCCGGCAGATGAAGGGGCCGGCGTTCGGGTGCTGGAAGATGTTGTTCAGCGCGGCCGAGAGGTCGGCCTGCGGGCTCTGCCCGGCGGGCAGGGTCACGCCGTTCAGGAGCAGCTTGGACCCCGTGGAATGGTGGTCGTTCCAGGCCTCCATGGGCTGCCGCCAGTCCTCCTCGGGCCAGTAGAAGCGCCACTCCTCGGAGCGGTTCTGGTCGGCGTGGGTCCAGCCGGTGAAGACCTGGGCGAAGCCCTTGATGACATCCTGATTGTAGGTGTCGATGGGCAGGCCCCACTCGTCGAGCTGGAGGGTGCCGTCCGGGTGGAGCCTGTAGAGCCCGATGGAGAAGAGCTGCAGGATCTCCCGCGCGTAGTTCTCGTTCGGGTTGCGCCCGGTCTCCGGGTCCTCCTTGTCGTTGCTCAGCATGTCCAGGTAGGCGCCCATGGCCGGCGAGAGCGTGACCTCCTCCAGGAGCTGGCGGAAGTTGCCGAAGGCGTTGCGGTTGAGGAGGTCCATGTACACCGCGACCTGCTCGGCTTCGAAAAGATCGTCGTCGTCCGAGGAGATCACGAAGATCTCGCTCAGGGCGAAGGCCATCCGCTGGCGGAGCTGGTCGGGCCCCTGGATGGCCTGCTTCCAGAACGACTCGCGGGCGATCCAGTTCGGATGGTCGCCGAGCTCGGGCGGCTCGATCGAATCGAGCTGGGCCAAGTGCGAGGCCATCGGCTGCGCGAGCTGCGCGTTGATCCAGGCGGCATAGCCCTGCGACTGGACCGCGGCGATCGCCTCCGGGGTCGGCCCGTACGTGGCCTGCATCAGGAAGCGGGAGGCGTCGGCCGCGGTCGGCGGTCCCGGCGGCAGGGCAGGTGGAGGAGCAGGCGGAGTGAAGACCGTGCTCCCGTTGGCGATGCGGAAGAACCCCTTGATCTCGCCGTTCGGGTAGGTCGCGCTGTGCAGGTTCAGATAGCACTGGCCGGCGCGCAGGGCGGCCAGGATCTGCGCCCGCGTCCAGGCGCCCGTCGATACGATGTTCCAGACCCGCGAGCCGTCCGCCGCGGGCGGGGTGGTGTCGAGATCGAAGATGATCTGGCCGTCGGGCGCGTGGATGTGATGAGCGGTCAGGGTCGCGCTCAGGTTCGAGTGCGTCTCGCGCAGCACCGCGGTCTGCTCGTCGGCCGCGAGCAGCAGGGTGGTCCGGCCCGAGCCGAGCGACAGGGCGCCGCTCTGTGGTGTCAGGGACGCGAGATACAGGACCTCCTGCCGGAGGATCGAGTACGCGCCCTGAGTGACGGGGCTGTCGGACAGGCCGGTCTTGTAGGAGATGGCCCGGAGGTTGGAAGTGCTCGTGAGCGTGACCGGTCCGGAATAGACAGTGCCGTGGGTCCGCGACGGCGCGGAGCCGTCGGTCGTGTACCGGATCTGCGCCCCGGGGGTGCTCGACACGATCTCGATCGTCTGCTCGCCCTGGTAGCTCCCCGGAGGGGGATTGAAAGCGGGGCGGGCGGTGGTGGAGGAGAGGGCCGGGTCCACGAAGTACCCGGTGACGTCGATGATGAGGCCGACCTCGCCGCCCGCGCGCGAGAAGGCCGTCAGCCCGCCCCCGGCGCCCAGCGGCAGCACGGCGTTGTTCGCCCGGTTCCGGCCGGCGCGGAAGCTGATCGTGGACGTCGGCGGCTCGGGGGAGCCGGAGGCGGTGAAGGCGATGTCGCCGCCGACCAGGGGGACGGCGGTGACGTTGACGGCCACGGCCTCCGCCGCCGTGGAGACGCCGCACCGGCCCGCGATCCCGAAGCCGCGGGACTCGCCGGCGGTGAGGTTCGGGCCCCCGGACGGCCCGGCCGCGCCGCGGGTGTCGACGACCCGGCACGGGGTAACAGTATGGAAATCCGTGCCCGCCGCCGCCAGGGGAGCGGACCAGAGAAGGGAAGCAAATCCCAGAAGCGGCAGCCACCCGGTTGCGCGAACGCTCATTTCCATCCTCCCGCGGTCTGTACTGCTGAGCTGGAGCCTCATCCTCCCGCGGAAGGGCTTCCGGTGTCAGTGACGGGGGTCACGGGGCAGGTGTGATCTGCTTCACACCGTTCTGATAAGCTGAGGCCATCGCGCGAAACCCACGCTGAGGAGGATCAGTGCCGGGCCCTTCACGTCCAGGCAAACCTCATCCGGAGAGCGGGAAGGTCTCCCGCTACGAGCTCCGCGAGCTGCTTGGCGAGGCTTCCTCGGGCCCGGTGTACAAGGCCTGGGACCCGGAGCTCGAACGCTCCGTCGCTCTGCGCCTGATCCCTCCGGGGCTCGCTGGGCAGGGGGAGGACCGGCAACAGCTCCTCCGGGAGGCGCGGACCGTCTCGCTTCTCGAGCACCCCAACGTCTGCCCGGTCTACGAGATGGGCGAGGCCGACGACGGCAGCCTGTTCCTCGTGTCCGGCTATTGCGAAGGGGAGACCCTTGCCGAGCGGATGCAGCGCAGTCCGCTCCGGCCGGAGGGGGCCGTCGAGCTCGCCGCCCAGATCGCCGCCGCCGTGGCGCAGGCCCATGAGCAGGGGATCGTTCATGGTCGGCTGCGGCCCACCAATGTGCGGATAGGTGCCGACGGTTTGGCGCGGGTCGTCGACTTCGGCCTGTCGGGGCTGGAGGAGCGGACCTGGGCCACGGCGCTGGACAGGGCGGCGGCCTCGGCGATGGTTTCAGAATACCTCGCGCCCGAGCTGCTCGGCGGCGAGGCGGTGAGCACCCGCTCGGACGTCTGGGCGATCGGGGCTCTGCTCTTCGCGATGATGACCGGCAAGCCGCCGTCCCGGCTGGGCCTGGCGGGCCAGGAGCCGATGCCGGCCACGCGCGAAGGGATGCCCGACGACCTCGCCCGCATCCTCGACCGGGCGCTCGCGACGCGTCCGGCCGAACGCCACGCGCAGGCCGGTGACCTGAGGGATGACCTGCGCGGACTGCGGCGCATGGGCTCGCGGCCGTCCGCGTCCGGCGCCTCTCCGGGCGCAAGAACGCCGGGGAGACCTCCCGAAGTGGCCGGGGCGCGGCGCCTGTCGCAGTACCGGATCGGCGAGCTGCTCGGCGGCGGCGGGATGGGCGTCGTCTACAAGGCCGAGGACCTCCAGCTCGGGCGCACCGTGGCCCTGAAGTTCCTCCCCCTGGAGCTGGCGAGCGAGCCCGCGGCCAAGGCGCGATTCCTCCAGGAGGCCCGCGCCGCCTCGGCGCTCGACCATCCCAACATCTGCACCATCTACGAGGTCGGCGAGACGGACGAGCACCAGCTCTACCTCGCCATGCCCTGCTACGACGGCGAGACCCTGAAGGCCAGGATCTCCCGCGGACCGCTGCCGGTGACGGAGGCGCTCGATTGCGCGCTCCAGGTCGCCCGCGGGCTGGCCAAGGCCCACCGCCAGGGGATCGTGCACCGGGACGTCAAGCCGGCGAACCTGATGGTCACCGCGGACGGGCTGGTCAAGATCCTGGACTTCGGAGTCGCCAAGCTGGCGGGGGAGGTGGGCCTGACCCGCACCGGGTCCACCGTCGGCACCCCGGCCTACATGGCCCCGGAGCAGATCCGGAGCGAGCCGGTCGACGCCCGCGCCGACCTTTGGTCGCTCGGCGTCGTGCTGTACGAGATGGTGACCGGCCAGCGGCCCTTCCCCGGAGAGAACCAGGAGGCGGTCGCGCATGCCATCCTCACTCGGGAGCCGGAGCCGCTCGCACGCCTGCGCCCCGATGCGCCTGCCGGGCTGGAGCGGATCGTCGGAGGGCTCCTCGCCAAAGATCCCGCGCAGCGCTTGCCCACGGCCGACGCCGTGTCTGCGGATCTGCGGCTGCTCCTCGGGCTCCCACCCTCCTCGGTCGCGGCCTCCGCGCTCCCCGCGCTCCTCAGAACACCGCGCAAGTCTTTCCGCGTCTCCTGGCGGCGCGGGCTGGCCGTGGCGCTCGCGCTGCTCGCGGCCGTCGCGCTTCTCCTCCGGCTGCGCGATCCTTTTGCCGGAGAAGAGACGCCGCGCCAGGCCACCTTTTCCCAGCTCACCGACCGCGAAGGGCGCGAAATGTTCCCCAGCCTCTCTCCGGACGGCAACTATTTCGTCTACTCCAGGCTCGACGGCGGCGACCAGGACGTCTTCCTGCAGCGGGTGGGCGGCGGCAACCCGATCAACCTGACGGCGGAATCGCCCGCGGACGACTCGCAGCCCGCGTATTCGCCCGATGGCCAGTGGATCGCGTTCCGCTCGGAACGCGGCGGCGGCGGTCTCTTCATCATGGGGGCCACGGGCGAATCGGTGAGGCGGATCACCGACTTCGGCTTTCAGCCCTCCTGGTCGCCGGACAGCCGCGAGCTCGCCTTCTCCACCGAGGCGGTGACCGATCCGATGGCGCGTAGCACCCTGCGGCAGGCTTGGCGGGTCGAGGTCGCGACCGGGCGCCGGAGGATGGTGGCGAAGGGGGACGCGGCCCAGCCGAGCTGGTCCCCGGGCGGATATCGCATTGCCCTCTGGGGCATCGACGACGACCGCTGGAGGCTCTGGACCCTGCCGGCCGACGGAGGGACCCTCACGCCGGTCCTGGATGCCGATGAAAAAACCAACCCCTGGAGCCCGGTCTGGTCGCCGGACGGCCGCCATCTCTACTTCCTCAGCAATCGAGGGGGCAGCGTGAACCTCTGGCGCCTCCCGATCGACGAACGGTCGGGCCGGGCGCTGGGCGAGGCGGAGCCGGTCACCACCCCGGCGCAGTCCGTCAGCGCGTTCAGCCTGTCCCGGGACGGAAGGCGGATCCTCTACTCTACCCGGGAGACGCGGTCGATCGTCGAGAGCGTCGGGTTCGACCCCGGCACCGGCAGGACCGAGGGATCGCCCAGGACGGTGGCGCGGCTCATGCGCAAGGTCTCCGTCGTCGAGCCGTCGCCCCGCGGCGACTGGCTCGTCATGGCCGGCGAGGCTCCCGCCGGCGAAGACCTCTTCGTGATGCATCCGGACGGCAGCGGCCTCCGGCAGCTCACGGACGATCCCCACCATGACCGCTTCCCGGACTGGTCTGCCGACGGACGAAGGATCTTCTTCTTCACGGACCGCAGTGGACGCCTGCAGATCTGGACCGTCCAGCCCGACGGCGGCGGCCTTCGCGCGGTGATCACCCGGCCGAAAGCAGAGCCCTTCAACCCGCACCCTTCCCCCGACGGCCGCTGGTTGGCCTGCAACCTCGGGTTCGAGGGGGTCGTCCTGTTCGATCTCCTGCAGCCCCTCAAACCGCCCGTCCCGCTCGCCATCCGCGGAAAGGAGGACCACATCCTGGTTGCCAGCTCCTGGTCCGCGGACGGCGCCGAGCTGGCAGGACAGTTCGCCCCGCGCAAGGTTCTGCAGGACCTGGGGAGCAGTGGCAGCATGGCCGTCTATTCCCTCGCGTCGAAGTCGGTCGAGGTCCTGCCGGCTGCCGGCGAGTGGCCCCGCTTCGTCGGGGATGGCCGGATTCTGCTCTTCTATCGGGACGGCGCCATCCACGCCATCGACCGGCGGAGCCGCCGGTCCTGGAAGGTCGCGGCGCCGCCGGAGGGCTCCGTTTTCAATTACGTCGCTCCGGCCCGGGACGCCCGCACCCTCTACACCGTCCGTACTCTGAGCGAGGGAGACGTCTGGCTCATGGATCAGCGCAGTCCATGAAATTTCGTGGAGCTCCGCTCCACTGAATGAGATGGGGCCGGGCGAAAACGATCGCCGCCCTACTCTGCAGGAGATCTCCAATGAGCTTCAAGACCAAAGAGCTTCAGGTCAATCTGGGCGAGAAAGGCAATGAGCTCACCACCACCTGCCAGACCGGGAGTTGGGCCACTATTCCTCCTGTTTCTTCTGTGGGCTGCTCCTCGCCGGAGGCCGCACGCGATACCCTGCGGCAGCAGCTCCGGAAGACCCTGAAGACCTCGAGCTGATCACAGGGTTGCCGCTCACCCCGGTCTCCGAATAGGATTCGGGGCCGGCATGAAGACAAAAATCCTCGTCACCGGAGCCCTCGGACAGATCGGCTCCGAGCTGGTCCCTGCCCTGCGCGCACGCTACGGCGAGGACCAGGTCGTGGCCTCCGACATCCGCATGCCCCCCCGCGGCACCGAGGGGCCTTTCGAGTTCGTCGACACCACCAACCCGCGGCAGATCACCGACGTCGTGCGGCGCGACGGCATCGGCACCATCTACCACTTGGCCGCGCTCCTCTCCGCCACCGCCGAGAGCAAGCCCCAGGTCGCGTGGGAGGTGAACATCGGCAGCCTCTACGACATCCTGGAAGTGGCCCGGGAGAACCGCTGCGCCGTGTTCCATCCCAGCTCCATCGGCGCCTTCGGACCCGACACGCCGAAGGAGCAGACGCCGCAGGACACGGTCCAGCGCCCCACCACCATGTACGGCGTCACCAAGGTGGCGGGCGAGCTGCTCTGCGACTACTACTTCCACCGCTTCGGCGTGGACACCCGCGGCGTGCGCTTCCCCGGCCTCATCTCCTACGGCGCCCCGCCCGGCGGCGGCACCACTGACTACGCGGTCGAGATCTTCTACGAGGCCATCCGGCACAAGCACTACACCTGCTTCCTGGAGCCGGACACCCGCCTCGACATGATGTACATGCCGGACGCCATCAAGGCCGCCATCGACGTCATGGAAGCCGATCCGGCGAAGCTCGTCCACCGCAATGCCTTCAACGTGACCGCCATGAACTTCACCCCCGAGGAGCTGGCGACCGCGATCCGCGGGCACATCCCGGACTTCACCCTCGACTATCACGTCGATCCCATCCGTCAGGCGATCGCCGATTCCTGGCCCGATTCGCTCGATGACGGCGCCGCCCGCGAGGAGTGGGGATGGTCTCCCGAGTACGACCTCGGCGCCATGGTTGGGGACATGCTCGAGAACCTGAGCAAGAAGATGAAGCAGGACGGCCGCACCCGCAGGTCCTGAGGAGAGCCCATGCCGCACGACCGTTTCCACCAGGCCCTTTCGACCGAGCTGGACGCCCTGCGCGAGCGGGGCACCCTCAAGGGGGCCGAGACCGTGATCGCGAAGGTCGTCCCGGCCCGGGACGGGAAGGGCCCGCGCTACCTTCTGGAAGGGGAGGGGGACAAGCCCTTCCTCAAGATGAACTCCAACAATTACCTGGGTATGTCGCTGCGCCGGGAGGTCATCGAGACCGAGGAGCACACCACCGCGGAGTACGGGGCCGGCCCCGGGGCCGTGCGCTTCATCAGCGGCACCTACCGCCACCACGTCGAGCTGGAGGCGAAGCTCGCCGCCTTCCACGGCCGCGAGTCCGCCATGATCTTCAGCTCCGCCTATGCCACGACGCTGGGCGTGCTCGTCCCCCTGAGCAACGCCGACACCGTGCTGATCAGCGACGAGCTGAACCACAACTGCATCATCAACGCCATGCGCCTGGCCCGTCCCCAGGACAAGCAGATCTACCGCCACCTCGACTACGCCGACCTGGAGTCGAAGCTCGCCTCGTCCGCGGGCAAAGCCCGCCGGGCCATCGTGGTCACCGACGGCATCTTCAGCATGCGGGGCGATCACGCGGAGCTGCCGAAGATCCTGGAGATCGCGGAGCGCTTCGACAGTGAGTATCCCGAGAACGTGGTCGTGGTGGTGGACGACTCGCACGGTGTGGGTGCCTTCGGAGCGACCGGCCGGGGCACGGAAGAGTTCACGGGCTCGCGGTCGGTGGACATCCTGATCGGCACGCTGGGCAAAGCCCTCGGCGTCAACGGCGGCTACGTAACCGGCAGCCGCCAGCTCACCGAGTACCTGAGAGAGACCGCTCCCCTCTACATCTACTCGAACCCGATCACCCAGGGAGAAGCTGCGGCCGCGGCCAAGGCGCTGGAGATCCTGGACAGCGACCGGGGCCGCGAGCTCCTGGCCCACCTGCGCGAGATGACCAAGCGCTTCAAGGACGGCATCGTGGCCCTGGGCTACGAGACCCTCCCCGGCGAGCACCCGGTGGTGCCGCTCATGGTGCGGGACACGCCGAGGACCAACGCCCTGGTCAAGCACCTGCGCGAGAACGGCATTCTCGCCACTGGCCTCAAATTCCCCGTCGTCCCCAAGGGGGATGAGGAGATCCGCTTCCAGATCTCCGCCGAGCACACGCCGCAGGACGTGGACGTCACGCTGAAGGCGCTGGAGTCATTCCCGGGGCGTTGACTGGTCCGAAAACTCTCCACCGCTGTCCAGGTGGCCGAGCGGCTGGGGCTGTCCGTCTCCGGGGCCAAGTCGCGCGTGCAGCGAGCGCGCAAGATGCTCGCTCGCTGCCCTTACCCTCTTTCGAACCAGCCTTAGAAGTGGGCCGTGATCCTGCCGGGGAACGACTCGTTGTCTGCGGTATCGACGGCGATTACCTCGATGTCGCTGGCACCGAAGTCGACCTCGACTTCCGCGGTAGTGTTGCCGACCACGACAGCGCGCAACTCACCGTTGACGTAAACGTCGTAACGGATGAGCGACCGTGGCGCGAGATCATCCGTCGAGGGATCCCATCTCACGATGAGGTGCCCAGAACTTTCTGCCGTGATGTTCATGGGCTCTGTCGGCGGTGTGCGGTCGTTGGGGTCAGCGGGGTCGGTCGTCACGAAAACGGGGTCGCTGTGGGGCGACAAGTTCCCGTCACCGTCCCGAGCCCTGACGGTGAATGTGTATGTCGTTTCTTGATCCACCGGAACACAATACGTCGGCACCAGGACGGCGGCGCAAGTAAAAGTACCTGCTCTCGAATTTACCGTGGCGATGGGCTGCCCGTCGATGAAGAGCGAGTACCAGATGGTCGTACCGTCGTCGGTGGACGACCAGGTTAGCGAGGCGTGCGTCGGGCCAACATCCTGCACTGCCACGGCAGGCTTCGTCGGCGCGGCGATTTCCCCGGGCAACGTGACCGTCACGGAGTTGCTGGACTTGGAAAGGTTCCCAGCAGCGTCCTTGGCGTAGACCCGAAAGGTATACGTCTTGCCAGATTTCAGGCCCTCCAGCGTGTGACTCGTCACCGTCTGACTGACGGTCACGGCACTACCAGCACAGCAGATGATGTAGCTGAAGCGGCCCGAATTGTCCTTGGAGGGCTCCCATGCCAGCGTTACGCTGTCCGATGTCGTCGCCGTGACCATAAGGTTGGTCGGCGCCGTTGGTGGTGTGCGATCTCGGGCGGCAGACAGGACCGATGAACCAAACAACATCGCGAGCAGCAAAATCCGGCCTGCCGTGAACAATGAAGGGAATGTTCTCGTCATGTGAGCTCCTCTCTGCGAATTTGGGCCCGTTAAGGCACGCATTCGTTCGCGTGAAGTTTCGTAGGCCTCTGCACGATGGCTACCGCCCACTCTCGGTTTCACCCGAGTACGCCGAGTCGGGTCATAACGCAGCTCTGCGACAGGAAGCCGTGCGGAAGACCCAACCCGCCCCCCACCGTAAGACGCGCTCGCACGTCACAGCAGACGAGAAGGACACACATCATGATGGGCATTAGCGCCCAAGAAGGTGGCTCAAGCAGATGCCACCGTAAACCTGTCAAGCCAAAGAAATTGCAAAGAAGGTGCCACCGTAATCCAGGAGATCTCGATCGCGGCGAGGGGATGAGATCGCGTCGCGGACGCTCGAGCGTGGGGCATGGACTACGAACCGAGAGGCCGGTGCGGGGGGTGTAAGATCTCTCCATGGCCTCTCCTTCCACCCCGACGGCCAGGGAGCCGCTCTCCAGCGTCGACTTCGCCTGGCTGCGGATGGACGATCCCACGAACCTCATGCACATCAACGGGATTCTCGTCCTCGACCAGCCGGTGTCGTACGAGAGCATCCGGGACATCATCGAGCAGCGCCTGCTCGCCATCCCGCGCTTCCGCAACCGGGTCGTGGTCCCCAAGCGGGGGAAGCCCTACTGGGAACCCGATCCCGGCTTCGACATCGCCAACCACGTCGGCCGCATCACGCTCCCGGACCCCGGCGGCGACGCCGAGCTGCGCGCGGTGGTCGAGGGGCTGATCTCCCAGCCGTTCGACCCTGCCCACCCGATGTGGAGCTTCCAGGTCATCCAGAACTTCCGCGGCGGCACCGTCGTCATGGCTAAGCTCCATCACTGCATGGGCGACGGCGTGGCCCTGATGCTCGTCCTCCTCTCCATGACCGACCGGACACCCGAGGCCGATCCCGCCGCGCCCAACCCGTTCCTCAGCCTGTACACCCGCCACGAGAAGGGGCAGGAGGAGGTGGAGCACCTGGACCTGGACACCATCCGGCAGCTCGCGGAAGAGATCATGCCCGAAGGGATGAAGCTGATGCTTCACCCCGCGGAGGCGTTCCGCAAGGTGAAAGGGTGGATCAAGGGGCCGGCGGCCACCGGCGCGCTGGGGCGGCTGGTGCTCCGTCCCTCCGATCCCCGCACCGTCTTCAAGGGACCGCTGGGCGTGCCGAAGAAGGTGGCATGGTCCGAGGCCCTTGCCCTGGATGAGGTCAAGGCCGTGAGCAAGGCCCTCGAGGGGACCATCAACGACGTGCTCCTTTCCGCCATGACGGGGGGCCTTCGGCGCTACCTGGTGAGGCACGGCAACGCCGAGCCGCCGCACGACCTCAACTTCCGGGCGGCCATGCCGGTGAACCTCCGCACCATGGAGGGGATGAGCCAGCTCGGCAACCAGTTCGGACTGATCTTCCTCTCGCTGCCGGTGGGGATCGCCGATCCCCTGAAGCGGCTGGCGGAGCTGAAGCGCCGCGCGAGCTCGCTCAAGCGCTCCCTGGAGCCGGTGGTGGTCTTCCGCATCCTGGACACCCTGGGGATCGTGCCGCGCAAGATCCAGGACCTGGTGGTCAGCATCTTCGCAACCAAGGCCACGGCGGTGATGACCAACGTCCCGGGGCCGAAAGAGGTGCTCTACTTGGCCGGGAAGCCGATCCAGGACATCTACTTCTGGGTGCCGCAGGCGGGACGCGTAGGGATCGGCATCAGCATCTGCAGCTACGCGGGCCGCGTGCGCCTCGGCGTCGGCACCGACGCCGGCCTGGTCCCGGACCCCCAGGACGTCATCGCGGGCTTCCACGAAGAATTCGAGGCCATGCGGAAGCTCGCCGGCCGCACCGGCGAGCTGAGCGCGGCTCCCGAGCCCGGAGTCGCCGCGCAGCGCGGCTGATCCTCGGCTGATCCTCAGAAGGCCCTGGGCTGGAAGCCTTCGGGCACCTGGAGCTCGAACTGCCCGTCGTGGATGCGGGCTGCGCCCGGACGCGGGGCGAGATCCCCAGGCACGCCCTCACTGCCTTGCCGGCATTCTGGCAGGGAACCAGATCCGGGAGAAAGTTTTCGGGGTAGAATCTGGCCGAACCCGTCGGAGAGGAGGCCGTCATGCCTTTCGGAAGCTTGTGGCTGCCCGTCGTCGTCTCGGCTGTCGCGGTCTGGCTCGTGAGCGCCGTTCTCCACATGGTCCTGAAGTACCACAGGGCCGATTTCAAGCAGCTCTCGAACGAGGAGGCCGTCGGCCAGGCCCTGCGCGCGGCGACCCCGGGGCCCGGCGCCTACGTCATCCCCCATTGCGAGATGTCCCAGATGAAGGACCCGGCCGTCCTCAAGCGGTACGAGGACGGTCCCGTCGCCCTGATCAACGTCATGCGCAACGGCCCGCCCAACATGGGCAAGACCCTGGGGCAGTGGTTCCTGCTCTGCTTCCTGGTGAGCCTCGTGACCGGCTATGTGGCGCGCCACTGCCTCGATCCCGGCGCGGTCGGCATGGAGGTGCTGCGCCTCACGGGAACAATGGCTTTCGTCGGCTACGGGTTCGGGTACATCCAGGACTCGATCTGGCACGGCTTCCCCTGGTCCAACGCGCTGCGCGGCATCGTCGACGCCGCCATCTACGCTCTGGTGACAGGACTGCTGTTCCGCGTGCTCTGGCCGGGGGCCTGAGGAGAGCCCATGCGACTTCTCACGATGATGATCCTCCCTCTCCTGGCAATGCCTGCCGCCGCGCAGTACGAGGTCCAGAAGCCCAGGGACAAGTGGCAGCAGCCCGGAGAGATCCAGCAGCCGAAAGGCACCTGGCAGCAGCCGGGCGAGATCCAGGTCCCGAAAGGCATCCAGGCGATCCGGGCCGAGGAGGAGAAGTGCACCAAGCGCTTCCAGGTGGTGGCCGACGCCCTCTTCGAGTTCGACAAGGCCACCCTCAACCCGGATGCCGAGGAGACGCTGAAAGCCCTGGTCCCGCTCTTGCCAAGGCCGGCAAGCATCCGGCAACCGTGGAGGGGCACACCGACTCCAAGGGCGCCGACGACTACAACCAGACCCTGAGCGAGAAGCGGGCGCGGACCGTGAAGGACTGGCTCGTGGCCCGCGGCGCGCTCGCCGGCACCGCCGCGGTCCAGGGCTGGGGAGAGCGGCGCCCGGTCGCGCCCAACGCGAAGGGCGACGGATCGGACGATCCCGCCAGCCGCCAGAAGAACCGGCGGGTGGAGGTCGTGCTGGACGTGTGCAACGAAGCCGGTTGAAGGCCGAATCGCTGCCATGACCCGAAAGACGGTTGATCCGGTCCTGGAGTTCTGCCGCAGCCTTCCCGGCGTCACGGAGGACGTGAAGTGGGACAACGACCTCGTCTTCTCCGTCCGGGCTCTGCAGCCGCGATCCCCGGCTTCTTCAGGAGATCGGCTTCGGCGCCATGGTGAGCTTCGAGATGGCGGGCGGTGAGGAGGCGGTCCGGGCCTTCGTGGACGGGCTACGCTGGTTCGCCCCGAAGCCCGCCGCCGGGCCGGGATCGGCGACGGGCTGCTGCGTCTCTCCGTGGGGATCGAGGCTGCCGAGGACCTGGTGGCCGACGTCTCGGCCGGCCTGGACCGGGCGTTCCTCACGCCGCCGGCTCTTTGCCGCCGAACAGGGGCGCCGCGATCGGATCAGGAAGATATGGACGAGAGTCTTCGAAACCGGACGATTCAGAAGCTTACCGAGTCACCCGGTAAGCTTACCGAGCGCCTCAGAAGCTTACCCAGCCGCTCAGAATCTTACCGAACGATCCAGAAGCTTACCGAGCCGCTCAGAAGCTTACCGAACCGTCCGGTAAGCTTACCGAACGATTCAGAAGCTTACCCGGCGGCTCAGAAGCTTACCGAGTGACTCGGTAAGCTTCTGGATCATCCGGTAAGCTTGCCGGGTCATTCAGTAAGCTTAAAGCTCCGCTGGAAGAATGATCGCAAGATGCCGATGCACGGCAACGACGTCATCGCTATTGAGCAGAAGGGTGGCTCCGTCCGAATCTTAAAGGGTGAGTCGAAGAGCGCCGGGACGGTATCCGAAGCCACGATGAAGGGGGCAGCGGAGGGGCTCGACCGCGACGACGGGCGGCCGAATCCGTCGACGCTCGCCTTCATCGCGAAGCGCCTTTACGAGGCAGGCCGAGACGTTGAGGGGAAGGTCTTCGAGGATCTCCAGGCCAACGGCGCGATCGCGGCCAAGGACGTGCAGCACCTGATCTTCACGTTCGCCGGAAAGGCACGTTCGTACTCGATGCTGCCTCCGTCCGCCCTCGACAAGAACCTCGCTTCGAGCGAGCGCGCCCTGGCATTCTTGCTGCGTCGTGACCTCCTCGCGCTGCGCGAGCTGATCCTCAGTTGGTTAGGGCGCGCCGAACACTCCGACGAGGCGGTCGCGCAACGCCTCGCGAACGCAGACGACGAATTTGGCCCCGAGGATGCGGTGGTGTTGGCCCTGACGACGACCTACTTTCGCGCGCTCGGGCTCGCCGACACCGCATTGCTTACCGGCGAGCGCGCGCGCTACGAGGCCGCTATCGGGGCCCTCGCCAAGCTCATCGCGGCCTCCGGCGACGTCGGAAACGTCCCCATCTGGTGGGTCGCGACGCTGACTATTCATCTTCTCCGGGATCTCTGGGACCAATGTCTTCATATCCAGCTCCCGGACGATGGGGGACCCAGCGGCGATCTCCCGAATCGATGGGCCGACCTTCGTCGTGACTTCATTGCCCAACTAGCGGTGCGAAGGCCGCCGCACATCGACCTTTGGCCTTCGCAGCTCGAGGCAGCGCAGCGATCGGTCGACACGACCGACGATCTCGTGATCGCGCTGCCGACGAGCGCCGGCAAGACGAAGATCGCAGAGCTTTGCATTCTGCGGACGTTGGCTGATGAAAAGCGGGTCGTCTACGTGACACCGCTGCGTGCGCTGTCAGCGCAGGTCGAGCGCGTCTTGGCGAGGACTTTCGCCCCCCTCGGCGCAGCCCCCGCAGATCCAGACATATGTCCGACCGCTAGGTAGTTGAGTCGATCGTCAGGCGTTGCAAGAGCGACTAGCAGAGCGATGAGCTCAATCATTGGTGGGCTCCTCCATCTCGCGGTCGAT
>Ga0190265_10000551_pt1 | contig 26460 bp, 22 predicted proteins | sample Popmic124T_FD_133135 | JGI IMG/M metagenome (GOLD analysis project Ga0190265, IMG submission 133135) | Populus adjacent soil microbial communities from riparian zone of Indian Creek, Utah, USA - 124 T | ecosystem: Environmental > Terrestrial > Soil > Riparian zone | place: USA: Utah | collected...
GGAGCGATCCCGCTCGGCGATCCCGTACGTGTTGGCGTAGTAGGTGCCCGGCCGCGACCCGTCGAACGAGCCGGGGTTGTACGACGCGGCGGACGCGTGGGGCGCCTCCGTCGCCGGCACCTCCGCCACGAGGCACCGGCGCGAGGGGAGCCGGCCGAACCAGTCGGGGGCCGCCCGGTCGGCGCGCTCGATCGCGTCCCGCGCCACGGCCAGGAGCTGCTCGGGGCTCTCCCACCGCAGCGTGGCGTCCTCGGTGACGCGCCGCCGCACGTCGGGGACCGTGCGCGCCCCGAAGAGCGCCGAGCCGAGGGCGACGTAGTCCTCGCCGACCCGCTCGACCTGCTCCAGGCCGATGCGATGGATCTGCTCGGGGCTGAGATCGGTCGTCGTGTGCGTGCCGACGAGGGCGGCGTAGGTCGCCTCACCGTCCGGGAGCCAGCACAGGCCGGCCTGCTCAGGCGAGCGCCCGCTCGGCGCGAGCTCGGCCGCGAGGACGTCGCGGTACGTCGCGAGCGCTTCCCGCACGGCGCCGGTGAGCAGGCGCTCGCGCTCTGCCGCGCGCGGCCCGGTGAGCGGCGGCCGGCGCAGCGGGTCGTTCGCCGGGTCCTGTGCGAGCTGCGCGTCGACCCGCGCGACCGCCGCGTGCACACGATGCGCCACGGGGGTGCGGCCGGTCGCCAGTCCCATGCGGTGGCGGTCGGCGGCGGCCGAGAGGAACCGCGGCACGGCGGCCAGCCGCTCCAGGAAGTGCCGCTCGCCCGCTTCGTCCTCCGGCCGCTGCCGCGGGAGCCGGTTCAGGACGGTCGCGAGCGGCGCGACGTTGTAGTCGAGGACCGTGTGCTCGACGAGGCGCGCGTCGAGTCGCACGGCGATGGCGTCAGCCTGCTGTGCCACGACCGCGCGCGTGACCTGGTCGACGTCGCGCGTCGTGCGGGCCGCCTCGGCGATCGCGAGCGCCGTGTCCCGCCGGTCGCGCTCGGCGGGCTCGCCGATGTCGTGGAGGCGGCCGTCGAGCGCCGGGACGGCGCCGTCGATGAAGGGGTTGAGCGGATCGTCCTCCGCCAGCGCCTCCAGCAGCTGCTCGGTAAGTGAGTTCACCCGATCAAGGTATAGTAACTAGACCGATTCCGCGTCTAGCCGGCGCGGACGCGACGACGGCGCGCGTGCGGCGCATCTCGTTGCGCACGACCATGACCGCTTCGTCGACGCCCATGCCGGGACGCGCGAGCAGCAGGTCCGCACCGACGCCCATCGCGAGCTGGGCGCAGAGCTGCGCCGCCCGCTCGGTGTCGGTGCAGGAGCCGCCGCAGTACGCGCCCACGCCCGCCTCCCGGCAGATCTGCAGCGCCCTGACGACCTCGTCCAGGCCGCCGAGGTCGGGCGTCTTGACCTGGATCATGTCCGCCGCCCCTGCGCGCGCGAACGCGGCGACGTCATCGACGGTGTTGCACCACTCGTCGGCGACGACCTCGACATCGGTGGGCACCGCGCGGAGCCGGCGGCGCAGCTCGGACAGGCGCTCGATCTGCGCGGCCCGCGAGCCGGCGTCGACCGGATGCTCGACGCGGAGCCGCAGCGGCGCGGCACGCTCGCCGAGCCGCGCGAGGTATGCCGCGCACGCACCCGGATCGGGGAAGATCCGGCCGAGCATCCCGTAGCAGTCGAAGTGCAGGATCGGCAGGTACGCGGGATCGTCGCGCAGCGCGAACACCCGGTCGCGCACCCAGCCGACGTACGCCAGCAGCACCTCGCCGTCGGCGCCGACGAGCTCGAGATGGTTGATCAGTCCGTGCGGCAGCTCGTCGACGGCGCGCAGCACCATCCGGTCCACCCCCTCCCGGCGCGCCATCCCGCACTGCGCGAAGATCGGGACGACGTCGAGCGGTGCCCCGGTGGCGTACTCGGCCGCGACGGTCTCCGCGACGGTCCGCCGCGACGCATGCGCCGCCGCGGCGAGGAGCGCCTGGCTGAGCCCGTACCGCACGGCGACGGGCAGGTCGATCGCCGCCAGCCACTCGCTGGCCGCCCGGAACGACGTGACATCGAGGCCGGCGACCGCGCCGGCGACCCGCGAGCGGACGACCTCCTCGGCGCGCGCTGCCTGGAACAGCGGCTCGCGTCCGGCCGCGCCGCTGTACTGGACCGAGACGCAGTCGCCGTGGACGATCCCGCCGTCGTCGAGCCGCAGCATCACCGACAGCGCCTGGCCCGCCTGGCGCACCCGGCGAAAGCCGGGCGTGACGGGATCGCCACGGTAGGCGAAGCCGTCGCGCCCGGCGCCGCCGGCGATCGCCGCCTGGTCGTCGTTGGCGAACGCCGCCTCGCCCACGGCGGTCAGCAGTTCGATGACCTTCACCGAGCGATCGTATCTCCTTACCCAACTTGGCCAGAGTGACATACCTCTGCGCGGGCCGGGCGTATGCTGGCTGCATGACCGATCGCCCGCCGCGCACGCTCGCCGCGCTGCTCTCCGAGGGAACGGTCGTGGCGCCGACCGCCTACGACATGCTCGCCGCGCGCATCATCGCCGAGGCCGGGTTCCCCGCGGTGTTCTGCTCGGGCTACGGGCAGGCGGCATCGGCGCTCGGCCGCCCCGACGACGGATCGCTCACGCTCGACGTCGTGGTGGAGCGTGCGGCGGCGATGGTCGCCACGGCCGGGGTGCCCGTGATCGTCGACGCGGACACGGGCTTCGACGATCCGGCCGAGACGACCAGGCGGCTGGCGGGCGCGGGGGCCGCTGCCGTCATGATCGAGGACCAGGTGCCCGACAAGCGCTGCGGTCACGTCGCCGGCAAGCGCGTGGTCGACGCGCGGGAGATGCTCGAGCGGCTCGCGGCCGTGCTCGATGCACGCCCGGCGCACCTCACGGTGATCGCGCGCACCGACGCGCTCGGCCCGCTCGGCCCGGACGAGGCGCTGCGACGCGGACGGCTGTACGCCGAGGCGGGCGCCGACGTCGTGTTCGTCGAGGCGCCCGAGTCGCGCGAGCAGCTGCGCGCGATCCCCCCGGCGCTGCCCTGTCCCGCGATGGCCAACGTCCTGCCCGGCGGGCGCACGCCCGAGCTGAGCGCCGACGAGCTCGCGGCGCTCGGGTTCCGGCTCGTCGTCTTCGGGCTCGTCGACCTCATGCTCGCCACCGCCGCGCTGCGAGCGGGCTTCGCGGAGCTCGCCGCGACCGGCCGGGTGGACGCGGTGACGCCGCCGCTGCTCGCGTTCGATCAGCTCAACCGGCTCACCGGGCTCACGCCCGGCGGGTGAGGTGCCCGAGCGTGGCCGGCCCGACGCGCCGCAGGGACGCGAGCCGCTCGCGCGCGAGCGCGTCAGCGGCGCGGGCCGGCGACGTCCCGTCCAGCTCCGCGCGCGCAAGCACGTCGCGTACGAGCTGCCCCACGCGCCGGACGCGTCGCTCCGTCCGCACGGGGTCGTGTCCGAGCATCTCCTCCTCGAGGAAGATCAGCCCGCCCGCGTTGATGCAGAAGTCCGGCGCGTAGAGGATCCCGCGCTCGTGCAGCGCCTCGCCGTGCTCCGGCGCGGCGAGCACGTTGTTGGCCGCTCCGGCGACGATCGCGCAGCGGAGCGCCGGCAGGCTGGCGTCGTCCACCACGGCACCCATGGCACACGGTGCGAGCACGTCGCACGCGGTCGCGGTCGCCGCGGCGGCGTCGATCGCCCGGCCGCCGAGCCGTGCCGCCAGCGCGCGCGCCCGCGCGCCGTCGACGTCGGCGATCAGCAGCTCGGCCGACTGCTCGCGCAGCAGCTCCGCGAGCGCCGTCCCGACGTGGCCGGCGCCCTGCACGCAGACGCGGACGCCGGCGAGGTCGTCGGTGCCGCGCGCGGCGGCGAGGCACGCGCGGATCCCCTCGAACACGCCGAGCGCGGTCATCGGCGACGGGTCGCCCCGCACGCACGACACGTGCTCCGCCTCGACCGCGATCGCCTCGAGATCGGCCATGTCGGTCCCGACGTCGATGCCCGGGATGTAGCGACCGCCCAGCGTCTGGACGAAGCGCCCGTGCGCCCGCATCAGCGCCTCGCTCTTGTCCCGCCGCGGGTCGCCGATGATGACGCTCTTGCCCCCTCCCAGGTTGACCCCGGCGGCGGCGGCCTTGTAGGTCATCCCGCGCGCGAGCCGCAGGCAGTCGCGGAGCGCCGCGGCGCCGTCCTCGTAGGGCCACATCCGCACGCCCCCGAGCGCCGGCCCCAGCGTGGTGTCGTGGATCGCGATGATCGACCGCAGCCCGGTCGACGCGTCATGGCAGTGGACCACCTGCTCGTATCCGCCGTCGCACATCGCGTCGAGGATGCCCTGGGCATCGGGCCCGGCGGACGGGGAGGCGGTGAGGGTCGGGGTCACGGGCATCGGCGCTTTCTCGGCGAGTGAGTATTCGCTCGCCAGGGTATTCGCCAGCTCGCAGCAGCGCAAGGAGCACGGTGGTCGTGTACGATCGTCGGAGTGAGCGCTCATTCGCCAACCCGCGTCGTCCTCACGAAGATCGGGCTGGACGGCCATGACCGCGGGGTTCGCGTGCTGGCGCGTGCGCTACGCGAGGCCGGGATGGAGATCATCTACCTCGGGCCGTGGGCGGAGATCGCAGAGGTCGTGAGTGCCGCGGTCCAGGAGGACGTCGACGTCGTCGGCGTCTCCTCGCTCGCGTACGACCACCTGCTCGTCCCCGACCTGGTCGCCGCGCTGCGGACTGCCGGCTTCGACGGGGCGGTCGTCGTCGGCGGGACGATCCAGGACGCCGACATCGAGCTGCTCGAGGCCGCCGGCGTCGCCCGCGTCTTCCATCCGGGCGAGTCCCTGGACGGGATCGTCGACTTCATCCGCGGCTGCACGCGGCGACCCGAGGGGAACCTCCATGGCCGTTGACAGCGACGTGCGTCACAACCGGTCGGGGATCGAGCTCAAGCCCGTCTACGGACCGGACGATGCCGTCCTCCCCCACGAGCTTCCGGGCGCCGAGCCGTTCACCCGCGGCATCCACGCGACGATGTACCGCGAGCGGCCGTGGTCGCGCCGCCAGCTCGTGGGCCTCGAGACCCCCGAGGCGTTCAACGAGCGCCAGCGGCAGCTGATCGACGCGGGCCAGACCGCGATCAGCCTGATCATCTGCAACTCGACCTACCGCGGTCTCGACGTCGACGAGGTCCCGTCCGTGCTCGTGGGCACGTGCGGGACACCGATCAACTGCCTCGACGACGTCGCGATCGCGCTCGACGGCCTGGCGCTGGACGAGCTGAGCATCGCGCTGAACGATCCGTCGCCGTTCACGGTCGCCGCGCTGCTGCTCGTCCATGCCGAGCGTACGGGCGTGGACTGGAGCGGCCTCCGCGGCACGAGCAACCAGTCGGACATCCTCTCGCACTTCGTCGCGAACCACATGTTCCTGCGGCTGCCGCCCCGTGCCGGCATGCGCGTGCTCGTCGACCACGTCAACTTCATGCGCGAGCACGCGCCCGGCTGGAATCCCGTCAGCGTGGTCGGCCAGCACATGCAGCAGGCCGGCGCGACGCCCGCACAGGCGCTCGCGTTCTCGCTCTGCACCGCGATCGAGTACCTGACCGCCGTCTGCGCGAGCGGCCGGCACGTGGACGAGTTCGCGGCGCGCGTGACGTTCTTCCACGACATCTCGATGTCGTTCTTCGAGGAAGCCGCGAAGCTGCGCGCGCAGCGGCGCATGTGGGCGCGGATCCTGCGCGAGCGCTTCGGCGCGCGCGAGGAGCGCACGCTCAAGTTCAAGGTCCACACCCAGACGTCGGGCGCCGACCTGACACGGCAGCAGCCGCTCAACAACATCGTCCGCGTGACGGTCCAGGCGCTCGCGGCGATCCTCGGCGGGACGCAGTCGCTGCACACCGACGCGTTCGACGAGGCGCTCGCCACGCCGACGGAGGATGCGGCGCGCATCGCGCTCGCGACGCAGAACATCCTGGCTGCGGAGGCCGGCCTCACCGACGTCGTCGACCCGCTCGGCGGCAGCTACTACGTCGAGGCGCTCACCGACGAGCTCGAAGCGCGCGCCTGGGAGATCATCGCCGAGGTCGACCGGCGCGGCGGCATGCTCGCCGCGTGCGAGGCGGGCTACGTGCAGGACGAGATCGGGCGCAGCGCCTGGGAGTTCCAGCGCGAGGTCGAGGAGGGCACGCGCACGATCGTCGGGGTCACCCATCACGCCGATGGCGCGGGCGCGCAGCCCGAGAGCATCCCAGTCCAGCGCGTGGCCCCCGAGCGGATCGCGATGCAGATCGCCCGGGTGCAAGCGTCGCGCGAGCAGCGCGACCAGGACGCCGCCGGCGCGGCACGCGACCGCATCCGCGGCCTCGGGGGCGACCTCGGGGACAACGCGTTCGCCGCGATCGTCGACGGCGCGCGCGCGGGGCTGACCCACGGCGAGCTCGTCGCCGCCTCGCGCGAGGCGTTCGGCTTCGGCCGACCGCTCGCGCTGGTCTAGGAGGCCCCTGAGGAGCGCGCGGCGCGTTCGAGCACGCGCTCGGCGATCGCGTCGCCGAGCCCGGCGGGATCGCGTGCGCTGCTCGCCAGCGCCTCGAGGAGCTGCGCGTCGAGCCAGCGCTCGGGGCACTCGAGGAGGCGGCGCTGGACGACCTGGCCGGCGCGCTCCAGCGTCTCGCGCCGCAGCTGCTCGGCGCGCCGCGAGCGCAGGGCGCCGGTGCGCCGGCGCGCCGCGATCGTCCCGCCCACGTGGGCCGCGAGCGCGCTGACACCGGCGCCGACGTCGGCCTGCGCGGACAGCACCTCCGGTACGGGCCGGCCGGCCGGCCGCACCCTGAGGGCCGCCGCGAGCTCCGTGCGGGCGCGATCGGCACCGGGCAGGTCGGCCTTGTTGACGACGATCACGTCGGCGATCTCGAGCACGCCCGCCTTCATCGCCTGCACGGCATCGCCCCCGCCGGGGGCGACGACGAGCACGACGCAGTCGGCGGTGGCGGCGACCGCGACCTCGCTCTGCCCCACGCCGACCGTCTCCACGATCACGACGTCCATGCCGACCGCGTCGAGCAAGCGCACCGCCGCAGGAGCGGCCCGCGCGAGCCCGCCAAGCTCGCCCCGGGTCGCCATCGAGCGAACGAACACGTCCGGGTCCGTGGCCAGCGCCGCCATGCGGACGCGGTCGCCGAGCACCGCCCCGCCCGTGAGCGGGCTCGACGGGTCGACGGCGAGCACCGCCACGCGCCGACCCTCGCCGCGCAGGTGCTCGATGAGCGCGGCGACAAGCGTCGACTTCCCGGCTCCCGGCGTGCCGGTGATGCCGATCACGTCGGCGCCGCCGGCCAGCCGGAGCACCTCGTCCATGACCGGGTCCGGGACCTCGCCGCGCTCGATCGAGGTGATCAGCCGGGCCGTCGCCACCAGGTCGCCGCCCACGGCGCGGGCGAGCAGTTCCTGCGTCACGGGTCGACGCGCTTCGCGACCTCCACGACGCCGATCACCTGCCCGACCGACACGCGCTCCTCCTCCGCGACGCAGTGCTCCGCGAGCACGCCGGTCGCGTCGGACTCCACCTCGATGTTCGCCTTGTCCGTGACGACGTCGAGGATCGCCTCGCCGGTCGTGACCCCCGCGCCGGCCGCCACGAGCCATTCCGCCACGAACGCCTCGGTGATGCCGTCGCCCAGCTCGGGCAGCTTGATCTCGTGTCGCATGCACGTCTCCTTGGTCGGGGTTCAGGGCAGCCAGTCGCCGGGCTGCTCGATCCGGTCGACCAGGTCGGCGAGGAAGCGGAGCGCCGGGACGCCGTTGACGACCGCGTGGTCGAAGGTGAGGCTGAGCGGCAGCACGCTGCGCACCGCCAGCGCGCCGTCCGCGACCACCGGGCGCTCGACCGCGCACGCCGCGAGCAGGATCCCGGACTGCCCCGGCACGAGCACCGGCGTGCCGAAGACGGGGAGCCGGACCATGCCGGTGCTCGACAGCGTGAACGTTCCGCCGCGGACGTGCTCGAGGCGCAGCTTGCGCGCACGCGCGCGCGCCGAGAGCTCCTCGATCGCCTGCGCGAGCTCCGGCACGGCGCGCGTCTGGGCGCGCGCGACGACGGGCACGCTCAGGGTGCCGTCCGGCGCGGCGACCGCGACGCCGAGGTTGACGTCCGCGGGCTGGACGACGTGCTCGTCGACGAGCGTCGCCGACATGGCGGGATGGTCGGCCAGCGCGCGGGACAGGATGCGCGCCAGCAGGACCGTCAGCGTCACCTTCGCACCCGCGCCGTCGATGTCGTGCCGCGCCGCGAGCAGCCGGTCGGCGAGCGCCTCGGCCGTGAGCGTCACGGGGACCTTCCCCTCCTGGCCACGCCGGAGGCCGTCGATCGTCATCCGCTGCATCGGCGTGAGCGGCGTCGCCGTCACGAGCCGCCCTCCGAGACGCAGCTCCGCACGGCCGCCACGATGCCCGGAGCGGTGGGAAGCAGCGCATCGCGGAGCGGCTCCGCCCATGGCACGGGCACGTCGGGCGCACCGAGCAGGACGGGCGCGCTGCGCAATCCGAGCCCGTGCTGGGCCACGCGCGAGATCACCTCCGAGCCGATCCCGCCGGTCCGCCACGCCTCGTGCACGACGACGAGGCGGCCCGTTCGGCCCACGGACTCGAGGATCGCCTCCTCGTCGAGCGGCGCGACCGTGCGCAGGTCGAGCACCTCGAGCTCGATGCCCTCGGCGACGAGCCGGTCGGCCGCCGTCAGCGCCGTCCGCACGCTGCGGCCATAGGTCACCAGCGTCGCGTCGCGCCCGGGGCGGACGGTCGCCGCCTTGCCGAGCGGCACGAGGGCGTCGTCGCCGTCGACGGTCTGGCGGTAGGCGTTGTAGAGGAAGATGTTCTCGACGAAGAGCACCGGGTCGTCTGACCGGATCGCGCTCTTCATCAGGCCCTTGGCGTCACGCGGGTTGCTCGGGATCACCACGGTCAACCCGGGCGAGTGGGTGAACAGCGCCTCGTAGTTCTGCGGGTGTGCGCGGTAGGGCCCGTCGCCGCCGCGGGTGCGGACCACCATCGGGACGCGTCCGACGCCGGCGGTCATGAAGCGGAGGTTGGCCGCGAGCTGGATCAGCGGCGTCGCCGCGACGGGCAGCAGATCGCTGAACATGATCTCGACGATCGGCCGCATGCCCATCACGGCCGCGCCGACGCCCATCGACGTCGCCGAGGACTCGCAGATCGGGGTCTCGATCACGCGCCCGTCCCCGAACTCCGCCCACAGGCCCTCGGTGGACTTGAGCGGACCCTCGAAGGCACGCAGGTCCTGGCCGATGAGGACCACGTCCGGGTCCCGGCGCATCTCCTCGCGGATGCCGGCGAGGACCGCCTCGCGGAGGGTCACCGGAGCCGCCTGCGCGGCGGTGTCAGACATGGACCATCGCCTCCTCGCGGTCGAGGTCCTCGGGGCTGAGGAGCGGCTCCTGCTCGAGCGCCTCCGCGGCGGCGGCGAGCTCGGCCGCCACGTCGTGCAGCGTGCGCTCCGTCGCCGCCGCCGGGACACCGAGCGCTTCCAGCGCAGCCGCGGCGCGCAGCAGCGGATCCCGCTCCGTCCAGGCCTGGTGCTCGTCGGCCGAGCGGTACGCCGCCGGGTCGGCGCCGAAGTGGCCCGTCTGGCGGTAGGTGAGCGCCTCGACGAAGCTCGGGCCGGCACCGGAGCGCGCCGCCGCGACGGCTTCGCCGACGGCGTCGAAGACGGCCTCGACGTCGTTGCCGTCGACGCGGCGCGACGGCATCCCGTAGCGCGCCGCCCAGTCGGCGATCGATTCGCCGGCGAGGCTGGTCGCCGTCGACGTCGAGATCGAGAACTGGTTGTTCTGACACACGAACACGCACGGCAGCCGCATCGCCGCCGCCATGTTCAGCGACTCGTGGAAGTCGCCCGTGCCGGCCGTCCCGTCCCCCATCGAGGCGACGGCGACGCGCGACTGGCCGCGGTGCCTGAACGCGAGCGCGGCGCCCGTGGCCACCCCGAGGTTCGGGCCGAGGACCATCGTCACGTACGGCATGACGCCCCACTCGAGCCCACCGGCGAACGAGCCGTACAGCCGTCCGAGCGTCGGGCTCGAGCGGCGCTGCACGACGCACCCGAGCACGTCCCGCAGCGGGCGTCCGCGAAGCCACGGGATGATCAACGCCCCGCGGTAGTGGGGCGCCGCGAAGTCCTCCCGGTCCAGGCCGAGGTAGGTCCCGACGACGGTGGCCTCCTCGCCCACGCCCGCGTACCAGTGGGGCGACTTCGCGAGGCAGTAGCGCTCGATCTCGCGGCTCATCGCCATCGCGCGGTGGGCCGCCTCCAGCTCGTTGCGGTTCATCTCTCCCACTCCTCCGATCGCTGTGCGAGTGAGCGCTCGCTCGCTGGGGTGAACGTACCAGCCCTGCGCCGCGCGTACAATCCGGCTCGATGCCCCGTCGCCCGCGCGCCGCGCCGTCCGTCGTCGGCAATCTCAAGGACGCCGCGCTGCTCGAGCGGCGCCGCGAAGAGCTCGTCCGCTGCGCGACCGCCGTGTTCGTCGAGCGGCGCTTCGACAAGGCGTCGGTGAACGACATCGCGGACCGCTGCGGGTGGAGCATCGGCTCGCTCTATCGCTACGTCTCCTCCAAGGAGGACATCCTCGTCCTGGTCTGCGAGGAGATCTTCCGCACGATCTCGATCGACGAGCTGCGGAGCGCCTCGATCGAGGATCCGCTCGAGGGCTTCCGCGGCGCGCTCGGCCGCTACTGCGACAACGTCCACCGGAACCGCGCGCAGGTGCTGCTCATGTACCGGGAGTACACGCAGCTCACGCCGGACGCCCAGCAGCACTTCAAGCGCCGCGAGAGCGAGATCTACGACGTGCTCGCCGGCGCGGTCTCGCTGGGCGTCGAGCGCGGGGTGTTCACGTGCGACGACCCGCGGCTGTTCGCGATCGACTGCGTCATGCGCGTCCACACCCTCGCGCTGAAGGACTGGGCGCTCGGCCGGCGCAGCTACAAGCACACGCGGCAGCGCCTGCTGACCTGGTCCGAGCGCGCGCTGGGCGTGCCGCCGCCGGGCTGAGCGCCCTTCGGGCGCTGAGGTGGGGATCGTGGTTGTCATCCCGATATCGGTCTGGAAGAATACGGAGAATGGCTAAAGTAGTTTGCCTTTAGCGGGCAGCCTACCGGACCGGAGGGCACGATGGGATTGCGCATCGGCGTCGATGTGGGTGGAACGTTCACCGACCTGCTCGTGTACGACGAGGACACCGGCGCTGTGGCGTTCGCGAAGACCGCGAGCACGCCCGAGGAGCCGGAGCGCGGTGTGCTGGCCGGGATCGAGAGCGCGCTGCCGGAGGGCCGGGTCGCCACGGCGCGCCAGTTCCTCTACGGCCATACGGTCGGACTCAACACCGTGCTGACCCGCACGGGCGCGCGCGTCGGCCTGCTCGCGACGCGCGGGTTCCGCGACACCCTCGAGATCGGCCGCGGCGACCGCTCCGACCCCTACGACCTGCGCTGGGAACGCCCGCGGCCGCTGGTGGCGCGCCGGCACCGGATCGCGATCGGCGGCCGCATGCTCGCGACCGGCGAGGAGCTCGAGCCACTCGACGTGGAGGCCGCGCGGGCGGCGGGGGTGCGCTTCGTCGAGCAGGGCATCGAGTCGGTCGCGATCTGCTTCCTGCACGCGTACGCCAATCCGGCCCATGAGCTGGCCGCGGAGCAGGCGCTGCGCGACGCCGGCTTCGGCGGCGACATCTCACCCTCGCACCGCGTCTCGGGCGAGCATCGCGAGTACGAGCGCACGTGCACCACCGTCATCGACGCGTACATCCGGCCCCGTGTCGCGCACCACTGCCGGCGACTGGACGGTCGCCTCGGCGACGTCGGCTTCACCGGCACGAAGCTGATCGCGCGCTCCGGCGGTGGGGCGATGTCGTTCGACGAGGCGATGCAGCGCCCGTTCGAGTCGCTGCTCTCGGGGCCCGTTGGCGGCGTCGAGGCGACGCTCTCGCTCGGCGAGGCGCTCGGCCTCGACAAGCTCGTCGCGGCCGACGTCGGCGGCACGAGCTTCGACACGTGCATCGTGACCGGCGGCACCGCGCCGCAGCTGTTCGAGGGCCGCATCGCCGACATGCCCGTGCAGGCGCCCTGGATCGACGTCCGCTCGATCGGGGCCGGAGGCGGCTCGATCGCGACCGTCGACGCCGGCGGGCTGTTGCAGGTCGGACCGGCCAGCGCGGGCGCCACGCCCGGTCCCGCCTGCTACGGACGCGGCGGCGAGGATGCGACCGTGACCGATGCCGCCTGCCTGCTCGGGATGCTCGGCGACGACCGCCTGGCGAGCGGCCTCACGCTCGACCGCGCCGCGGCCGAACGGGCCTGCGCGCGGCTCGCGGAGGCGCTCGGGCTCTCGCTCGACGACGCCTGCGCGGGGATCCTGCGCGTGGCGTGCACCGCGATGACCGACGCGGTGCGCGAGATCGCGGTCGAGTACGGCACCGACCTGCGCGACGCCAGCCTCGTCGCGTTCGGCGGCGCGGGGCCGCTCTTCGCGACGCAGCTCGCGGCGGAGCTCGACATCGCGCGCGCCGTGATCCCGCCGTACGCGGGCAACTTCTCCGCGTGGGGCTTCCTCGGCGCCGACGTCGTCCAGAGCGCTGCGCGCACCGAGCTCACCCGGCTCGGGCCGGACGCCGTCGGGGCGCTGCAGCAGGTCGTCGACGAGCTCGTCGCCGAGATGGTGCGGCGCGACCCCGCGCGCAGCGCGACGCTCGAGGTCAGCGTCGACGCCCGCTACGTCGGCCAGGCGCACTGCCTCACGGTGCCGCTCACCGTCGACGAAGGCCGGCTCCTCGACGGCGCCGACGCGATCGGCCTGCGGTACAACGCCGCGTTCCTGCAGACGTTCGGGCACCCGCTCGACCACCCGGTCGAGACGGTGACGGTCCGCGCGGCGCTGCGGACGCGCGCCGCGCGCCCGCAGGCGTCCGCGCCCGCAGCGCAGACGAACGGCGCCGCGGGCCCGATGGCGCGGGCCTACTCGCTCGAGCGGCGCGAGTGGTGCGAGTTCCGGCTGGTGGAGCGGCGGTCGATCGCGGACGTGCTGGACGGGCCCGCGATCGTGAGCGAGCCGACGACGACGACGTACCTCGACGCGGGACATCGGCTCCGGCTCGGTGCGTGGGGAAGCATGATCATCGAAAGGGCGAGCTGATGCACCTGTCGACCGAAGCCCCCGGGCTCGTGACCACGCGTGGGGGACATGGCGCGGCCGGGCGTGCCGCCGACCGCGATCCCGTCACCACGCAGGTGATCCGCAACGGCCTGAACTCCGCGGCCGAGCAGATGAAGCGCGCCCTGATCCGCACGTCGTTCTCGCCGGTGATCTACGAGGTGCTCGACTTCGCCGTCGCGCTGTACGACCGCGAGATGCGCATGCTCGCGCAGGCGCCGAGCCTGCCGCTGTTCATGGGCACGCTGTCGTTCTGCGTCGACGGCGCCGTCGAGGACGCGGGCGGCGTGGACACGCTGCGTCCCGGCGACATCCTGCTCCACAACATCCCGTACTCGCACGGCTCGCACCCGCAGGACGCCGCGCTCGTCGCGCCCGCCTTCGACGGGGACGAGCTGGTCGGGTACGCCGCGATCAAGGCGCACTGGCTCGACCTGGGCGCCAAGGACCCGTACTGCACCGACACGGTCGACGTCTTCCAGGAAGGGCTGAAGTTCCCCGGCGTGCGCCTGTTCCGGGAGGGGCGGCGCGTCGAGGACATCTACCGGCTGCTGCTCGCCAACTGCCGGGTGCCCGATGCCGTCGCGGGCGACGTGAACGCGCAGGTGATCGGCGTCCGCCAGGGCGTCGACGCGCTCCTGCGGCTCATCCACCGGCACGGCCGCGCGCGGTTCGACGAGGCCGTGGAGCACATGTTCGACCACGGCGAGCGCGTCGTCCGCTCGTTCTTCAGCGAGCTGCCGAACGGCAGCTACACCGGTCGCGGCTGCATGGACGACGACGGCGTCGTGGACGAGCAGGTGCCGTTCGAGATCGACGTGCACATCTCCGACGACGAGGTGCTCGTCGACTTCTCGCGGGTCCCGGGCGCGTGCCGCGGACCGATCAACGTCCCGCTCGCGTCGACGGTCTCGGCGAGCCGCACGGCGATCACGATGCTCGCCGGCGGCGGCGAGGCCCCGTGCGAGGGCCACTTCCGCCCGATCGCGGTCGTCACCCGCCCCGGCTCGCTCTTCCACGCCCAGTCGCCGTCCCCGTGCTACCTCTACGGCTGGCCCGCGCTGCAGGCGATCGAGGTGATCTACGACGCGCTCGCCGACGCGGTCTCCGATCTCGTCCCGGCGTGGAGCGGCGGGGACCTGTGCGGCCTGACGTGGTGGGGCACCCGGGTCGCGACCGGGGAGGCCTGGGCGGACTCGTCGCCGAACCCCGTCGGCCAGGGCGCCCATGCGCGGGGCGACGGGGCGCACGCGCTCCTCCACATCGCCGAGTCGGCCACGCGCTTCTCGCCGATCGAGGTCTGGGAGCAGCGCGATCCGCTCGTCGTCGAGCGCTACGAGCTCGCACAGGACTCGGGCGGGGCCGGCCGCCACCAGGGCGGGCTCGGGGTCGACCTCGCGTGGCGCGCCCTCGAGCCGATCCAGATCACGACGCAGCTCGAGCGCACCCAGTCGCTGCCGACGGGACGCCTGGGCGGTGGCCCGGGCACCCCGAACGCCGGGTTCCTGCGCGCGCCGGACGGCGCGCGCCGTCCGGTCGGCAAGGCGACGCGCCTCGACATCCCGGTCGGCTGGGCGATCGAGGTCCGGTCGGGCGGCGGTGGAGGCTACGGCGAGCCGGCGCAGCGTGCGCCCGAGCGGGTCGCCGCGGACCTCGCCGACGAGGTCATCTCGGAGGGCTTCGCGGCGGAGCACTACCCCCACGCGAACGGCTGATCACCCCGCAGCCAGCGCGTCGATCAGCAGCACCTGCGCGAGCAGCGCGGAGCGCAGGTCGTGCAGGTCGACCGACTCGTCCGCCGCGTGGACCTGCGAGCGATCGTCGTACGCGCCCCAGAGCACCGGCTGGATCTCCGGGAACACGTCGACGAGCGCCGGGAGCAGCGGCAGCCCGCCGCCGCAGCCGGCGACCTGCGCCTCCCGCCCGTACGCGCGGGACATCGCTGCCAGCGCCTGCTGCTCGACGGCGCTCCCGGGCTCCAGGCGGACGCCGCGGGCGGTCTGGTGCACTGCGAGCTCGACGTTCGCACCCCAGGGGGCGACGCGGCGCAGGTACTCACACAGCCGGAGCGCCGCGCGGTCCGGATCGTCGCCGGGCGCGAGCCGTGCGCTGATGCGCGCGCGAGCGGTGGGCACGAGCGTGTTGGCAGCGCCGTCGACGGGCGGGAGATCGAGGCCGATCGCGTTGACCGCCGGCCGCGCGAACAGCTGCGCGTCGAGGGCCCCGTCGCCCAGCAGCTCGACGCCCGCGAGCAGCCCCGCCGCGGCGCTGAGCTCCGCGCGGTCCACGAGCGCCCCGCTCCAGGACTCGTGGAGCAGGCCGGGGACGACGACGTCGCCGTGGTCGTCGTGCAGCGTCGCGAGCATGCGGGCGAGCGCGATCGCCGCATCGGGCACGGGCCCGCCGAACAGGCCCGAGTGGATCGGCGCCGCCAGCGTCGACACGACGACGTCGACGGACGCGAGGCCGCGCAGCGCCGTGGTCAGGGTCGGCTCGCCGGTGCGCCGGTTCCCGCAGTCGGCGAGGACGATGCAGTCCGCCCGGAAGCGCTCGGGGTCCGCGCGCAGGAGCCGTTCGAGGCTGCCGTCGGCCGCCTCCTCGGCCCCCTCCACGAGGACGGTCAGGTCGACGGGTGGCCGCCCCGCGAACGCGCGCAGCGTCCCCGCGTGCATCGCGATGCCGCACTTGTCGTCCGCCGTCCCGCGGCCGTAGAGCCGCCCGTCGCGCTCCGTTGCGCGCCAGGGCGGAGAGCGCCACGCGTCCTCCGGGCCGGCGGGCATCACGTCGTAGTGCGCGTAGAGCAGCACGGACGGCCCGCCGCCCGAGCTGCCGCGCGCCCGGCCGACGACGGCGGGCGGAGCGCCGGGCACGTCCACGAGCGCGACCTCGCCCCAGCCGGCCGCCGCCAGCACCCGCGCGGTGAGCTGCGCCGCGTCGGCGAGCGGCTCGCGCGGCGCGCCGGGCAATCCGACCGACGGAACGGCGACGAGCGCCGCGAGGTCGTCGCGAACCTGCGGCATGAGCTCGTCGACGTGGCGCTCGAGATCGGTCATGGGAGCTTGGGCGGAGGCGGGCGCGGGATCAGCGCGTGACCTCGCCGAACCGCGCCACGTCGATGTTCCCGCCCGACAGGGTGACGCCCACGCGCTGCCCGCGCACCCCGACCTTCCCGGCGAGGATCGCCGCGAGCGCGCTCGCGCCGCTCGGCTCGACCACGAGCTTCATGCGCTCGAAGAGGAACCGCATCGCCGTGACGATCTCCGCGTCGGTGACCGTCACCGCCTCGTCGACCAGCTCGCGCGCGATGGCGAAGGTCAGCGCTCCCGGTATCTGCAGCTGCTGGCCGTCGGCGATCGTCCGTCCGACGTCGACCTCGACGCGCCGTCCGGCCGCGAGCGAACGGCACCAGTCGTCGGAGGCATCCGGCTCGACCGCGACGATGCGAGTGTCGGGATGGCGCGACTTGACGGCGAGGCTGCAGCCGGAGAGCAGCCCACCGCCGCCGGTGCACACGACGAGCATGTCGAGCTCGCCGGTCTCGTCGATGAGCTCGAGCCCGGCGGTCCCCGCGCCCGAGACGATGTACGGATCGTCGTAGGCATGGACGAGCGTCGCCCCACGCGTGCGCGCGAGCTCGTCGGTGAGGGCGTCGCGGTCGTCGCGGTAGCGGTCGTAGCCGACCACCTCGGCGCCGTAGCCGACGGTCGCCGCGCGCTTGGACGCCGGCGCGTCCTCGGGCATCAGGATCGTGGCCCGCGTGCCGCAGAGCGATGCCGCGAGCGCGAGCGCCTGGGCGTGGTTGCCGGACGACGAGGCCACGACGCCGCGCGCGAGCGCCTCGGCGCCGAGCGTCGAGACGCGGTTGTAGGCGCCGCGGAACTTGAACGCCCCGGCGCGCTGTAGGTTCTCCGCCTTGAGCAGGACGGTGCCGCCCGTCTGCTCGTCGAGCGTGCGGCTCGTCATGACCGGGGTGCGCCGCGCGATGCCGCGGAGCCGGTGCGCGGCCGCCTCGACGTCGACGTCGTGCCGGCGCTCCATCACGCGTGCAGGGCGACCGGCGTGCCGAGCCCGCGCGTTCGCGCGGCGGCGACGAGCTGCACCGCCGCCACGGCGTCCTGGATCGCGGTGCCCGTGGAGTCGAACACGACGACGTCGTCGTCCGACGTGCGCCCCTGGACCGATCCGGCGAGCACGTCCGCCAGCTCGACCGCGTTCGCGGCCAGCTCGGCGTCGACGTGCTGCAGCTCCCCGGACTCGCGCGCCTGCGTGCGCACGTCCGCGACGACGCGTGCGGACGCGAGCAGCGCCGGGTCGAGCTCCTGCTTGCCCGGTCCGTCCGACCCCAGCGCGAGCACGGTCGCGCCCGGGCGGACCGCGGCGGCCGGGAAGAGCACCCCGCTCGCGGAGGTGAGCGTGATGACGACGTCGGCGCCGGCGACGGCCTCGTCGAGCGCCTCGACGACCCGGGCGCCGTGGGCCGCCGCCAGCCCGGCGGCCCGAGCAGGGTCGCGCGCGTGGATCGCGAGGTCGAACGCCGTGTCCGGACGGAGCCCGCGCAGCGCACGGCAGTGGTACTCGGCCTGCTTGCCCGCCCCGACGATGAGGATCGAACGCGCCCCGTCGCGGCCGAGCGCACCGAGCGCCACGAGCGACATCGCCGCCGTCCGCATCCCGGTGAGGTACGCCCCGTCGAGCAGGGCCAGCAGCTCACCATGCTCGGCCGAGAACAGCGCGACGAACCCCTGCGGGGGCCCGAAGAAGGCGCTCACCTTCGCCGTGAACACCGCGCTCTCGAGCTGCGCGCCGCCGAGCACCGCGTGGAACCCCCCGCCACGACCGGCGAGATGGCGGCGCAGGATCGGCAGGCCTTCGCCGCGGCCGTGACGGACGAACGCCGCCTCGATCTCCCGGGCCAGCGGGTCGAACTCGAGCAGGCCGTCGAGCTCCGAGCGGGTCAGCAACAGCGTCATGCGACAGCCCAGCCGTCCATGTCGAGGACGTAGTCGAAGCGCCAGCTCTCCACCCGGTCCGAGAGGACCGTGGCCGCGACGTCGTTGTAGAGGATTCCCTTGGGGAACGCCGCACGCCAGATGCGGCTGATCTCGTCGTAGCGGCGCTGGTTGGCCTCCTCGTCGGTCGAGGAGCGCGCCTCGGCGAGCAGTGCATCCGCCTCCGGCAGGCAGATCGCCGCCGGATTCTGCGGCGCGCCGGGCGGCTCGCACGCCATGTCATAGCCGAGGTAGAACCCAGGATCCACGAGCGCCGGACCGTCCAGCCGGAGCGCGGCCTGGACCTCGTAGGAGAAGACGGCGCCCGCGTAGTCGGCGGACGAGAGCTTGTCGATCTTCAGGTCGACGCCGATCTCCTTCCACGACGACTGGAGGATCGTCGCGAGCTGCTCGTGGATCCCGTTCCCCTGGTCGATCGTCAGCGTGACCGGGATCGGCGTGCTCAGTCCGGACTCGCCGATGAGCTGCTTCGCCCGCTCGACGTCGGTCTCCAGCGGCGTGGTCAGCTCGGGGTCAGCGTGCGGGAACGCGGGCGCCAGCGGCCCGTACATGGGCTCGGCGAAGCCGCTCGCGACCTGCTCGACGATGGCGTCGTACGGGACCGCGAGCAGGAACGCCTCGCGCACCTTCTGGTCGCCGAACGGCTCCTTGTTCCACGGCAGCAGGATCTGCTCCGTCGTGCTCGTCGGGTTCACCATCACGCGCGCGCCGGACTCCTTCAGCGTCGCGGCGCCCTGCTTCGAGAGCCCGATCGTGACGTCGGCCTGACCGGACTGCGCCTCGAGCAGCAGGGTCGAGTCGCTCTGCACGAAGCTCACCTCGATGCGGTTCGCGGGCGGCGCCGCGCCGGCCCATTCCGCGTACTCGGGACGCGCCTCCATGACGAGGCTCGTGCCCGGCCGGTAGTCGGCCATGCGATACGGACCCGAGCCGGCCTCATGCGTCGCGAGGTACTTGTCGCCTTTGCTCTTGACGACCGACGGGTCGACGATCGACGCGCCGACGGTCGTGTAGGAGCGCAGCGCGTTCGGGTCGCTCTTGCGGAGGCGGATGACGACCCGCGTGTCGCTCGGCGCCTGGATCGACTCGATGTTGTCGGGGATCAGGTTGGTGATGAACGCCGCCCCGATCGGCAGCCCGAGGGCGCGCTCGAACGAGAACTTGACCGCCTTCGCGTCGACCGGCTCCCCGCTCGCGAACGTGAGCCCGGGCTTGAGCGTGAACTCGTACCGGCGGCTGTCCTCCGACGCTTTCCACGAGGTCGCCAGGTAGGGCTCGATCTTCGTCGGATCGGTCACCGTCGTCCCGTTCTCGTCCTCCTTCGTGCCGAGCTTCACGAGCCGCACGTAGAAGTTCTGCGAGACGGTGTCGGTGAGCTGCAGCGTCGACGGGGGATCGAGCGTCGCCGGCGCCGTGCTCAGCGCGACGCGCAGCGGCGCGCCGCTCGACGCGGCCTGCTCGGAGCCGCTCGCGGGGGTGCCGCCGGCACCGCCACCGTCCGAGCCGCCGCAGCCCGCGACCATGGCAACCGCGCCGATTGACGTCAAGATCGCGAGCGAACGCCTCGCTCCAGGCCACGTCGAGCCGGCCGCACGTCGAATGCTCATCAGGCCCTCCCCTCCGACTGGATCGGTATAAGCTCCAGACCGTTATCGTATATGTTCTTTGCCATTAGTGGCAAGGGCGGGGCTCAGACCACGATCGTGGAGTTGCCGCCCGCAGCCGGCTCGAGCAGCTCCACCGGGTGCTCCGCGAGCTCGGCGAGCCGCGCGAACGCCCGCGCGATGCTGTCACGCGGTGCGTCGGCGCCGAGCAGGAGGCGGAGGAGCACCCGCGCCTTCGGCGCGTCGAGCCAGCCGGCCGGGATCGCGCCGGCGCCGATCAGGTCCCGCTCGGACCCGGCGAACCCGTAGGTGCGGCGCAGCACCTCGCCCGCGCCGGTCCGCGACGCGAACACGACCGGGAGCCGCCTGGCGACGGCCGCGAGCGCCCGCACGATCCGCGCGGGCACGTGGCCGCCGCCGAGGGTCTCCACGACGAGCCCCCGGTAGCCGAGCGACGGCACCGCGTCCACCAGCGCCGGCTCGTCGGCCGGGCCGATCGCCAGGAGCGCGACGGGCGCTTCGGACAGCCGGCGCGGCAGCTCGAGCGCGGCCCGTCCGAGCGGCCGCAGCGCGATCCGCGGCTGCCCTTCGCTCACCCATCCGATCGGACCGACCGCCGGCGAGGCGAACGCCGCCGGGCTCTGCGTGTGCCGCTTGCCGACGTGGCGGGCCGCATGGATCTCGTCGTTCATGACGACGAGGCAGCCGGCGTCGTGCGCGGCCGCCGCGCTCGCCACGGCGACGGCGGCGAGCAGGTTCGCACCGCCGTCGGCGCCGACCGTCGCGGGATGGCGCATCGCACCGGTCACGACGAGCGGTCGCGGGTTCCGCACCAGCAGGTCCAGGGCGAACGCCGTCTCCTCCATCGCGTCGGTCCCCTGGACGACGACGGCCCCGGCGCAGCCGTCGCGGAGGCGCCGCTCGACGAGGGCGGCCACCGCGACGAGGTCGGCGGTGTCCAGCTCGCCCGACGGGAGCTGGCGGAGCGAGGTCACCTCGACGTCCGCGACATCGCGCAGCCCCGGCACGCCCGCGACGAGCTCGTCGCCGGTCACGGTCGGCAGCACGCCGTCGCCGCCGTCGCCGGCGACCGAGGCGATCGTGCCGCCGAGCGTGACGACGGCGATGCGCGGGAGTCGCCGCACGGGTCGGCTAGTGGGTTCCCGCCGACGAGCGCTCGCTGACGAGCCGCCCGGACTCGAAGCGGTCGAGCGCGAACGGCGCGATGAGCTCCGGCGCCTGCCGGGTGGCGACGTGGGCCGCGAGGGACTTGCCGCCGGCCGGGACCGCCTTGAACCCCCACGTCCCCCATCCGCTCGTCAGGAACAGGTCGGCGACGTCCGTGGCGCCCATGATCGGGCTGTAGTCCGGCGTCATGTCGCAGAGGCCGGTCCACGCGCGCCGGACGCGCATCCGCGACATGGCGGGGATCAGGTCGATGCACCGGGCGGCGGTGCTCGAGATGAAGTGCTGCGTGGAGCGGGTCGACTGGCTCGGGTAGCGCTCGATCTCCGCGCCGACGAGCAGCTCGCCGCGGGACGTCTGCGAGACGTACACGAGCAGGTCCGCGCTGGTGATGATCGGATCCAGCATGGGCGCGCAGGCCTCCGTGACGAACGCCTGCAGCGGGTGCGTGGTGATCGGGAGCGTCAAGCCGGCCGTGCCGGCGAGCGGAGAGACGTAGCCACCGAGCGCAAGCACCACCGCGCCGGCGTCGATCCGGCCCGCCTCCGTCTCGACCCCGACGCACCTGCCCCGCTCCACCACCACGCGGACCACCGGTGTCCGCTCGTGGATGTGCACGCCGAGCCGTCGCGCGGCCGCCGCGTACCCCCAGACGACGGCATCGTGGCGGATGACCGCACCCGCGGGATGAAACGACGCGCCGAGGATCGGGTGGTGCCCGCCGCCGGACATGTCGAGCACCGGGCACAGCTCGGCGACGCGGTCGGGACCGATGAACTCCGTGTCGACGCCGAGCAGCACGTTGAGCTCGGAGCGCTCGCGCTGCAGCCGCAGCTCGCGACGCGAGTGCGCCAGCCAGAGCAGGCCGCGCGTCGACATCAGGGTGTTGTACTCGAGCTCCTCCGACAGGCCGCGATAGAGCTCGAGGCTGCGACGGTAGAACGCGATCGTCTCCGGCGTCTTGTAGTTCGCACGCAGCGTCGTCGTGTTGCGACCGGAGCCGCCCGACCCGATGTACGAGCGCTCGAGCACGGCGACGTCGCGGATGCCGTGGTCGCGCGCCAGGTAGTACGCCGTCGCGAGCCCGTGCGCCCCGCCACCGACGACCACGACGTCGTGCCGCTCGCGGCGCGGGCTGTGTCCGAGCCGCGTCCTGCCTCTCGTCACCAGCACGGCTACCCGACCAGGCGTTCGTCAGATGCGGTGAACGCAGCGTTCCAGTCGGCCGGCCCGGCCCGCGACGCCACGCCGACGTCGCGCAGCGACTCGCGCACGTACCACTCCGCGGTCGCGGGATACAGCACGGCGATCGCGTCGGGCAGCACGACGATCTTGGCCGGCAGACCGAGTACGTCGCCCTGCAGCAGCGCGACCGCGGAAGCGGGCTCCGCGATCCGCAGCGGGCTGATCGCGGCGAAGATCTCGTGGCGGCGCGGACCGCGCAGGAGCACGCCGCTCCAGCCGTCAGTGACGTCGCACACGCAGGCACCGGGCTCGAGCTCGAGCACCGCGCGCTCGACGGCGGGGTCGACGCCGGCGTCGGGAGCGCCGAGCCAGAGCGCCTCGTCCTCGGCCACGCCGAGCACCGTCCAGTCCGCGCCGGGGTCGACGGCATCGATCGTCGCCGGCGCCGCCGCGAGCTGGATCAGCGTGAAGCGCAGGGGCATCGCGTCAAACACGGAGCCGCACCCCTTCCGGGTCGTAGAACGGCGGGGTGCCCACCTCGCCCTGGTGATGTCCTGCCGTCACCGTCGCGGGCACCGAGCCGTCGTCGCCGCATTCGAGCCAGCCGAGCGAGACGCCGTGCCCGAGCACACCCGAGCGTGCGGACGAGGTGACGTTGCCGGCGAAGGCGCCGCCACTCGTCACGACGGATCCCTCCGGCGGCGCATCGTCCCGCCAGCGGATGCCGCGCAGCCGCCGCCGCGGCGCCTCCTCGGCGAGTCGGGCGAGCCCGTGCTTGCCGATGAAGAACGGCTTGTCGTCGCGGACCGCCCAGTCCATGCCGGTATCGCGCGGGGTCGTGTCGAAGTCCGTGTCCTGGCCGACGATGATGTGCCCCTTCTCGAGCCGCAGCACGCTCACCGTCTCCAGCCCGTGGGGCCGGATCCCGAGGTCGCGACCCGCCTCGAGGAGCGCGCTCCACACCTGCGCGGCGCGGCCGGCGCGGAGATGCAGCTCGTAGCCGAGCTCCCCCACGAACCCGAGCCGGATCGCGTGCGCGGAGACGCCCGCGACCCGGATCTCGCGATGCTGCAGGTACGGGAACGCGCCCGGCGCGAGGTCGTCGGAGCTCAGCGCGCCGAGCAGGTCGCGCGCCCGCGGACCCGCGACGTTGATGGCGCCGAGGCTGCGCGTCTGGTTGACGATGTTGACGCGCAGGCCCCACGCCGTCGCCCAGCGCCTGAGCCACGCCTCCGCGGTGTTGACGCCGGTCGTCGTGAACGTGAGGAAGTAGGACCCGTCGCCGTACGCACAGATGACCCCGTCGTCGAAGATGTAGCCCGCCTCGCTGAGCAGGACCCCGTAGCGGAGCCGCCCGGCCGGCAGGTCGCCGACCCCGCACGGATAGATCCGCTCCAGCAGCTCGGTCGCGTCGGCGCCCGACAAGCGCAGCTTGCCGAGGGTCCCCACGTCCATGATCCCGACCCGCTCGCGGACCGCCCAGTACTCCGCGTCGAGGTCGCCGTAGTCCGACGGGCGCACCCATGCCCCCGCCCACTCCCAGCGGGCGCCCTGGGCGTCGTGGTGCGCGTGCAGCGCCGTGCGCTCCTCGATCGGCCGGCGCTGTCCGGCGGCGAGCTCGTCGATCCGCACCGGCCGCGCGGGTGGACGCGCCGTCGTCGCCGCAGCAGCCTCCCCGGACGGGGAGCGCGCCTGCACGAAGCGCTGGAGGTGGTGATGGCACATCGCGCCCTGGCAGGGGCCCATCGTCGCGGTCGTGTAGCGCTTCAGCAGCTCGGTCGACTCGTAGCCCTCGGACCATGCTCGCGCCAGATCGTCGGTGCGGACGTCCTCGCACAGGCACGCGAAGCCGCCGCACGTTCGCGCGGGCGGGGGCGCCGGCGCGGGCACCGGACCGCCCGCCGCGTCCGTCATCGCAGCACCTGCGCGGCGGCCGCTCGCGATCGCCGCGGCCAGGTCGGCGTTCGGCTCGACCGCCTCCCCCGCCCCGACGACGCCCTCGATCCCCGCTGCCTGGCGCAGGAGACCGTCGCGCGGAACGCGCGCGGATGCCACGACGAGCGCGTCGCAGCGGATCCGCTCCTCCGTGCCGCCGCGTTCGATCCGCACCGACGTCAGGCGCCCGCGCCCGTGGGCCGAGACGACCCCGGCGTCCGGATCGAGCAGGACGGCGACGACGTCCGACCCCGGGCGGCGGATCGACTCGAGGTGATCGTGCGCCTCGGCGGTCTCGCCGACCAGCACGACGCGCCGCCCGAGCCTGACGCCGTGGCGCCCGGCCATCCGCGCCGCTCCGCGCCCGAGCCACGTTCCGGGCAGGTCGTTCCCGGGGAACAGCGGATGCGCCTCGATGCCGCCGGTGGCCACGATCACGCGCCCGGGGTGCGCGACCAGCAGCTGCCCGCGCGCACGGATCGGCACGACGGGACCCTCGTGGACCGCGACGGCGGCCGCGTTGGTCAGCAGCTCGATCCGCGGGCGCTGCGCGACGTCGGCGAGCAGCGTCGCGACGGCCGCCGCCGTCGGGCCCGGCGCCACCTCGAGTGCCGGCTCGGACTCGTCGACGAGCAGGACCTCGGCGCCGCCGTCCGCCGCCTCCACCGCAGCGGCGAGGCCGGCCGGCCCGGCGCCGACGACGAGGACGTCGGGGTGCACGTGGCGCAGGCCGATGCCGGCGCCGAGCTCGACGTCGGGCACGGCACCGCGTCCGGCGGCGCGCCGGACCCACGGCTCGACCGCGTCCCAGACCCGGGGCGCGGCCACGATCTTGTAGTAGAAGCCGACGGGGAGAAGGCCGCGGGCGTACCACGCGACCGCCATGGCGTCGCGTTCGACCGAGGGCCAGCCGCCTTCCCGCTCGACGCGCGCCACGCGCTCCGCCGGCGTCGTGCACGCCGGTACCTCTGACTCGCCGTCGACCCGGCAGAGGCAGTTCGGGCAGTCTCCCGTCAGGCAGTACAGGCCGCGCGGACGGTGGAACTTGAACGAGCGGCTGAAGGTGCGGACGCCGTCGCGGTAGAGCGCGGACGCGACGCTGTCCCCGGGCTCGTACGGCACCCGGCGGCCCTCGAACTCAAACGACGCCACTGCTGTCGTTCGTCCGGGTGTCACGGTCGATCGCGAGCCAGCGGCGGCAGCCGAGCTCGTGGAACCACTGCTCACGCTGCACGGCGGCGACGTTGTCGCGCGCCCAGAGCGCCAGGCCGACCTGCGGCGCCTCGAACGGATCCGGGCGCAGCTCGCTGTCGAAGCTGAACTCGGTGTAGTCGCGGCGCCCGCAACGTGGACAGTCGATCTGGAGACCCATTGCGGCGATGATAGGGTCTTGACCTAGATCGGTCAATCTGCCAGACCAGAACTGCGAGGTTTCCATGCCGCTCGCCGTCCGCGCCGCGGGCCGCTCCCTCCTCGACGAAGCCGTCCCGACACCGTTCGCATACGTCGCCGTCGAGCGCGTCGAGGCCAACGTCGCGGCGATGGCGGACGCCGCCCGGCGAGCCGGCCTGGCGCTGCGGCCGCACGTCAAGACCCACAAGCTCGCGGCGATCGCCCGCATGCAGCTCGCCGCCGGGGCGGCCGGCCTGACGGTCGCGAAGCTGGGCGAGGCCGAGGCGCTCGTGCGTGCCGGTGTCGTGACGTCGTACCTGATCGCGCATCCGTTCTGGGGACGCGCGCAGATCGAGCGCTTCGTCGCCCTCCAGCGGGAGTGCGAGGCGATCGCGTGCGTGGACTCGCTCGCCCTTGCCCAGCGTCTCTCCGACGCGGCGCGGGACGGTGCACTGCCGGTGAGCCTGATCGTCGACACCGGGTACGGCCGTTTCGGCGTCCCGCCGCAGCAGGCCCCCGGCGTCGCGCTGGAGATCGCCGCGCTGCCGGGTGTCGTGCTCGCCGGCATCCGCTCGCACGCCGGCCAGGTCTACGGCGAGGCCGACGCCGCCGTCCGGCGGAGCGCGGGGCTCGAGGAGATCGCCACGATGACCCACGTCGCCGACGGGATCCGGTCCGCGGGCGTGCCGCTGAGCGCCGTGAGCGTCGGCAGCACCCCCGGCGCCGCGGCGGTGCTCGCCGCCGAGGACCGCGGGGCGGTGACCGAGCTGCGGCCCGGCAACTACGTCTTCTTCGACCGCCAGCAGCTCAGCATGGGCGTCGCGGGGCTCGACGACTGCGCGCTGACGGTGGTGTCGACCGTCGTCTCCCGCCCGCGCGCGCGGCGCGCTATCCTCGATGCGGGCAAGCTCACGCTCTCGAGCACCGCGGACCCGCTCGCCTCGGGGTACGGGCTCGTGCTCGACC
>Ga0190265_10000552_pt1 | contig 26438 bp, 23 predicted proteins | sample Popmic124T_FD_133135 | JGI IMG/M metagenome (GOLD analysis project Ga0190265, IMG submission 133135) | Populus adjacent soil microbial communities from riparian zone of Indian Creek, Utah, USA - 124 T | ecosystem: Environmental > Terrestrial > Soil > Riparian zone | place: USA: Utah | collected...
GGCCCCGGCCCCGGCCCCGGCCCCGGCCCCGGCCCCGGCCCCGGCCCCGGCCCCGGCCCCGAGATGATCGCGGTGGAGGGCGGCGCGCACCTGATCGGCGCCCCGCCGACCGGCTTCGCCTACGACAACGAGCGCCCTCGCCATGAGGTCGAACTGGCGCCCTTCGAGATCGACCGGACTCCGGTGACCAACGGCGCCTACGCCCGCTTCCTGGCGGAGACTGGCGCCGAGCCGCCGCTCTACTGGGAGCGCGACGGCGAGGGCGGATGGGTTCACACCGCGATGGGTCGTCGCGACCCCGTCGACCCGAGCCTGCCCGTCGTCCACGTCTCCTGGCACGAGGCGAGCGCCTTCGCTCGCTGGTCCGGCAAGCGGCTGCCGACCGAGCCGGAGTGGGAGGCGGCGGTGCGGGCCGGCACACCGACCGGGGACGAGGACACCGGCGCCGTCATGCAGGCGGTCGGGCAGGTCTGGGAGTGGACGTCCTCCGACTTCCTCGCCTACCCCGGCTTCGAGCCGTTCCCGTACCGGGAGTACTCGCAGGTCTTCTTCGGTGGCGAGTACGAGGTGCTGCGGGGCGGCTCCTGGGCGACCCACCCCGACCTGATCCGTCTCAGCTTCCGCAACTGGGACCTGCCACAGCGCCGGCAGATCTTCGCCGGGTTGCGCTGCGCGAAGGACGCCGGCTGATGCCCTCCGAGGCCGCTCCCCAGCAGATCGAGATCGAGGTCCACCTCAGCGCCGACGGCCGCGCCAGGATGGCGCACGAGGTCCGCCTCGGCCTCAAGGCAGACCCCAAGGAGCTGGCCCCCAAGTACTTCTACGACGAGCGCGGCTCGCAGCTCTTCGAGCGGATCACGGAGCTGCCCGAGTACTACCCGACCCGCGCCGAGCGGTCGATCCTCGCTGAGCGCTCGGCGGAGATCGTCGCTGCGGCGGGCGAGCCGGGGACGCTGGTCGAGCTGGGCTCGGGCTCCGCCGCCAAGACCCGCCACCTGCTGGGCGCGATGCGCGACGCCGGCTGCCTCTCCACCTACGTCCCGGTCGACATCTCAGCCAAGATCACCCACGAGACCGCCGAGGCGCTGGTCGAGGAGTATCCCGGCCTCGCGGTCCGCGGCCTGGTCTGCGACTTCGAGCATGATCTGGAGCGGATCCCGAACGGCGGCGGCGGCCGGCTGGTCGCCTTCCTCGGCGGCACGATCGGCAACCTTCACCCGGACGCCCGCCTCGAGTTCCTCACCGGCCTGGCGGCGCTGCTGGAGCCGGGCGACCGCTTCCTGCTCGGCACCGACCTGGTCAAGGAGCGGTCCCGGCTCGAGGCGGCCTACGACGATTCCGCCGGCGTCACCGCCGAGTTCAACAAGAACGTGCTGCTGGTGCTGAACCGCGAGTTGGGCGGCGACTTCGACCCGGCCCGCTTCGAGCACGTCGCCCGCTACGACGCTGAGGCGGCTCGTATGGACATCCGCCTCCGCTCCCTGACCGAGCAGACGGTTCGGCTCGACGGCCTCGACCTCACCGTGCGCTTCGCCGCCGGGGAGGAGATGCGGACCGAGATCTCGGCCAAGTTCACGCGCCCGCGGCTCGAAGCCATCTACCGCGAAGCCGGCCTGCGCCCGGCCGGCTGGTTCACCGACGCGGCCGGGGACTATGCACTGAGCCTCGCATCGGTTTAGAGTCTCTCAACCAAACGCAGACAGGGAAAAGACTCGAGGAGGACCCAAGTGAGCCTTGATGTCCACCTGTACGGAGAGCGAATCGGAACGCTATTTCCAGCCGGGGAGAACGACTACCGGCTGGCCTACACGCCCGAGGTCGTCGAGGACGTGGGCGCGGGGGTGGCGCTGCTGAGCAACGCGCTGCCGACCCGCACCGAGCCCTACAGCGCCGAGGCGACCCATGCCTTCATAGAGGGCCTGCTGCCCGACGGCATGCGGCGGCTGAAAATGGCGCGGGAGCTGGAGGTCGACCCCAGCGATGGCTACGCGCTGATCGCCGAGACGGGTCGCGACTGCGCCGGAGCGGTCACCTTCCTGCCGAAGGGGACGCAGGTCGAGCCGGTCGACGCCGGTTCGGTCGCCTGGCTGAGCGACGAGGAATTGGAGGAACTGGCGACGCCGCCGGCGAGGCGTCTCTTCGACCCCGCCACCGGGCAGCGGATGCGCTTCGCCCTCGGCGGGGTGCGCCACAAGCTCAGCCTCGTCCGCGAGGGGCCGGGCGGACGCTGGGCCTGGCCCGAGGCGGGACTGGCGAGCACCCACGTGGTCAAGCCCGAGACCGGCGAATACCCCGAATTCGTCGCCAACGAGATGTTCTGCACGAGCGTCGTCCGCGAGGTCGGGCTGCCGGTCGTCCCGATTGAGGTGGAGACGATCGCCGGGCGGCCCTGTCTCGTCTCGAAGCGCTTCGATCGCAAAGGGGTCGGCCTCGGTGCGACTCGGGTTCACCAGGAGAGCTTCTGCCAGGCGCTCGGCTGCTGGCGGACCGCCTACGAGGAGGACACCGAAGGCCCGGGCTTCGCCGAATCGTGCGGCCTGCTGAAGGCGGTCACCGGCGAGGGCGATCCGGCGATGCTCTTCTCGATCGCCTTCTGCAACTACATGCTGGGCAACGGCGACGCCCACGGCGAGAATTTCGCAGTGCTCTTCCACGAGGCCGCGATGTCGCTGGCGCCCTTCTACGACATCGCCTCGACCGCGGTCTACGACGAGCCGCTGCACACCGGGATGGTGATCGCGGAAGACTATTCGGAGACTGCGTACCTGCTCGAACTGGCCCAGATCGCCGAGGAATGCAACTACGACTTCGACGTGTTCCGCAACCTGGCCGCGAGCACCGCGGAGAAGCTGAACCAAGCACTCGACGTGGTCGGCGAACAGGCACGGGACGAGGGCTGGTACGCCCCGGTGATCGACGGCATCGCCGAACTGGCCGGCGAACGCGCCTTCGGGCTCGGGGTCGAGGTGGAGTACTGAGGACGGAGAGCGTCTGGGGGCCGGTCCGCTTGGCGCGCCGCTCCGAGCGCGGGTCCGGTGGCGCGCCGCCTCCCTCAGGGCGCGGGCCGGGGGGCGCCGCTCCGGGCGCGCGCCGGCGGGCTCAGGGCGCGAGCGCCTCGATCGTCTTGCCAAGCTCGTCCCGCGTGACGATCGGGGTGAGGATCGGCAGCGTCACGCCCCCCGCGACGAAGGCGTCGAGCCGCTCGCGCATCTGCTCGGGCGTGCCGAAGACGAACATGTCCTCGATCAGCTCCCAGGGGGCCGCGGCGGCGGCTGCCTTCCGATCGCCCGCCTCCCATGCGGCGACCATCGGGTCGATCTGCTCGCCGTAGCCGAGCCAGCGGTAGAAGGCGGCGTAGACGGGGACCGTGATGTAGGAGGAGAACATGAAGCGGGCCAGTGGCTCGACCGCCTCGCGCTCGCCCGGCAGGCAGAAGAAGCGGCAAAGCAGCTCGAACCCCTCCGGGGCGCCCTCGAGCTGCGCGGTCACCCGCGGCAGGCCGGCCAGCGGCAGGAAGTTGGTGAAGGCGCCGTCGGCGCGCTCCACCGCCAGCTCGAGCATCTTGCCGCGCAGGGCGGCGAGGACGATCGGCACCCGCTGCGCCGGCGCGGTCTCCAGCTTGAAGCCGCTGGCGGTGCGTTCCCCGTCGAGCGCCGTGCGCAGGAACTCGACCGTCTCGCGCACCTTGCTCAGCGGTCGCTCGAAGGGAATCCCGTTCCAGCCTTCGACGATGCGGTCCGAGGAGGAGCCGATCCCCAGCGCGAAGCGGCCCCGCGAGGCGTCGGCCAGCGCCGCCGCCTCCTGCGCCAGCAGCGCCGGGCCGCGCTGGAAGACCCCGACGACCCCGGTCCCCAGGCGCACCCGCTCGGTCCAGGCCGATCCCAGCGCCAGCGGCGTGAACCCATCCGGCCCGTTCGTCTCACCGCTCCAGAGGTCGGTGTAGCCGGCCGCCTCGGCGCACCTCACGAGGTCCTCGTGCTCGGCAAGCGGTAGCCCCGGCAGCGGCAGCGTCAGTCCCCAGCGTTGGGCCATGGCGGGGCCGACTCTATCGGGACGTTGCTAGATCTCGATGAGGCTCAGGTGCTCACCGGGATTGGCGAGGGACTGGATGTCCGTCGGATCCGAGCTGGCGACTCGAGAGGGACGCTCTACCGCGCAGCACACGACATGGGCGTCGGTCACGTCGCTGGCCCCTCGAGTGCCGAGACGCACGCCGATTTCCTTGGCGCGCCCTTCGTCAAGCGAGTCGATCGCGCTGGCCGCAATCAACCGAGCCAGGGGCGCCGATCGAGGACCACCGCGCCATGTTTGGGCCAAGGCGCCGGCCGGGACAATGACCTGACCTCTGCGGAAACCCTCCTTGACGATCGCCCGCGTCCGCGGGTCTCCGTGTTCGTACGCAATCAGCGCTCCCGCATCGAGGACGAGATCTCCCGGGAGGTTCGGTCGAGTTCCCTGCGCGCCCATTCTTCTGCCCCTTTGCCGATCGGACCGTGCTCTGCCTCCAACATGTCGAGCGATTCCTGCAGGGCCCGCCGCTTGCCGTGCGCCCGCAGCGCCTCTTCGACGGCCCCGGAAAGGCTCGATGCCTTACCAGCTTCGACGTCTGCCCGTGCGAGCTCCAGAGCCTCCGCCTCGACTGAGATGGTCACTCGTTCTTTCATACGAAGCATCATACAGCTCCTTTTGCTCCGAATCTCTCTGTTGCATTCGGCTACTGCACGTCAGTGTCCGGCCGACCCTATGAGGGCGAAACGCACGCGTGGTGCGCGGAATGTGTCAATTTCTCAACGCGGGAACGGCAACATCGCCCCGTCCGCAGCACCGGGCCAGCAGCGTCTCTGACGTGCCGCAACTTAAGTACCCATATGGCCCTCTAAGACACGGCACGTCCTATAGCCTGCGGTCCGCATGGGCGAGACCCCGCCAGACCTGACGCCGGGTCCCAGCAAGCCCGACCGCAACCTCGCCCTCGAGCTGGTCCGCGTGACCGAGGCGGCGGCGCTCGCCGCGGCTCGCTGGGTCGGCCGGGGCGACAAGATCGCGGCCGACCAGGCCGCGGTCGACGCGATGCGCCACGTGCTCGACTCGGTCGCCATGGACGGCGTCGTCGTGATCGGCGAGGGGGAGAAGGACGAGGCGCCGATGCTCTACAACGGCGAGCAGATCGGCGACGGCAGCCCCCCGGTCGTCGACATCGCCGTCGACCCGCTCGAGGGGACGCGGCTCTGCGCGCTCGGCATGCCCAGCGCCCTCGCCGTGATCGCCCTCGCCGAGCGCGGCACGATGTTCGACCCCGGCCCCTGCGTCTACATGGAGAAGATCGCCGGCGGTGAGGAGATCGCCGACCTGCTCGACCTCGACCGGCCGCTGCCGGAGACGCTGAAGCTGGTCGCCGAGCGCAAGGGCGGCAGCGTCGGCGACGTCAGCGTCGTCATGCTAGACCGGCCCCGCCACGAGGAGGCGATGCGGAAGGTGCGCGAGGCCGGTGCCCGCATCCGCCTGATCACCGACGGCGACGTCTCCGCCGCCCTGCTCGCGGTCAGCGAGCGCTCCCCCGTCGACCTTCTGTGGGGAATCGGCGGCACCCCGGAGGGCGTGCTCTCGGCAGCGGCGCTGAAGTCGATGGGCGGCCAGCTGCTCGGCCGCCTCTGGCCGCGCGACGACGGCGAGCGCCAGGCCGCCCTCGACGCCGGCTATGACCTCGACCGCGTCCTCACATCCGAGGACCTCTGCTGGGGCGACGACGTCTTCTTCTCGGCCAGCGGCGTCACCGACGGCGACGTCCTGGAGGGCGTTCGCTACCGCGGCCCCGGTGCGACGACGGAATCGCTCGTGATGCGCTCCCGCTCGGGCACGGTGCGCCGCGTCCAGGCCCGCCACGATCGCGCCAAGTTGCGCGCGATCATCGGCGAGCGCTACGGCTGATCGGCCACGGGTCAAGCGGCCTCGCGGAGGGCCTGGCGAGGCGAGCTCCGCGGGGGTGGAGGCGTGGCCTCGCGGAGGGCCTGGCGAGGCGAGCTCCGCGGGGGGCGGACGCGTGGTTTCGCGGAGGGCCTGGCGAGGCGAGCTCCGCGGGGGCGATCGAGGCACAAGGCGCCGTCGGCACCCCCCGTCGGTGGCTCAACCGTTCGCCGGCCTCTTTGCGCGGCGGCCCGTAGCCGTCTAGAGTCTTGTACCAAGGGAAGACTTGATAGCGACTTTGGGAGGACCCAAGTGAGCCTTGACGTCTACCTGTACGGGGAGAGGATTGGGATCCTGTCCCCGGCCGGCCAGGGCGACTGCGAATTCGCCTATTCCAAGAACTGCCTGGAGCGATTTGGTTCGGGCGCGCCAGTGCTCAGCACGTCGCTGCCGACCACCGACCAGCCTTACAGCCCGAGGGCCACGAAGGCCTTCGTCGAGGGCCTGCTGCCCGAGGGAATGCGGCGACTGAAGCTGGCCCGGGAGCTGGGAATCGACCCCGGCGACGGCTACGGGCTGATCGCCGAGATCGGCCGCGACTGCGTGGGAGGCGCCGTCTTCCTGCCGCGGGACGACCCGGCCCTGTACCTGGCTCCTTCGATCGCCTGGGTGGGCGACAACGAGCTGGAGGAGCTCGTCTGCGCCCCGCCGCCGCGGCTCTTCGACCCCGAGCGCCCGCAGCGGATGCGCTCCGCCCTGCCGGGCGTCCGCCACAAGCTCAGCTTGACTCGGCCGCGGCCCGGTGGCCGCTGGGCCTGGCCGCAGGCCGGCATGCCGAGCACGCACATCGTCAAGCCGGAGACCGGCGAATACCCCGAAATGGTCCCCAACGAGATGTTCTGCACGACGGTCGTCCGCGAGGCCGGGCTGTTTGTCGCATCGGCGGTCGTGGAGACGATCGCCGGGCGGCCCTGCCTCGTCTCCGAGCGCTTCGACCGCACCCGCGAGCACCGCGAGGTGAAGCAGCTCCACCAGGAGAGCTTCTCTCAGGCGCTCAGCTTCGCGCCGGACGCAGATCCGGACAGCGAGGAGGCCGACGGCCCCGGCTTCGCCGAATCGTGTGGTCTCCTGCGGGCGGTCGGCCAGGAGAAGCGCATCACGAACCTGCTCGCCGCGACTCTCTGCGACTACATCCTCGGCAACGGCGACGCTCACGGCAGGAACTTCGCGCTGATGGTCGTCCCCGAGGGCTCGCTCCTGGCGCCGTTCTACGACATCGTCTCGAACGCCGTCTACGACGATCCGACACACGTCGGGATGACGATCGCCGAGGACTACGCCGAGACCGCCTACCTGCTCGAACTGGCGGAGATCTGCGAGGAAGGTCGCATCGACTTCGAACACTGCCGGCGGGTTGCCGCGAACGTCTCGGTGAGCATGAGCAGGGCCCTCGAGACGGTCGCCGAGCAGGCGCGCAGCGAGGGCTGGCACGCACCGGTGATCGACGGCATCCTCGAATTCGCCACCGAGCGCGCCCTCAACCTCGGCTACGAGGTCCAGTATTGAGCTCTCGAGGCGTCCTTTGCGACCTTGGCTCGCTTCCGAACCCAGCCGTTTTCAGGGCAGGGCCGAATCGTCGTGCCTTGGCTCGAATCGTTCGTGGCCTTGGCTCGAATCGTTCGTGGCCTTGGCTCGAATCGTTCGTGGCCTTGGCTCGAATCGCCCCCTTGCATCCCGGCACGGGGTCGGGCGATCGCCCCTTGCATCCCGGCATCGGAATCGCTCGAATCGCCCCTTGCGTCCCGGCATCGGATCGGTTTAGGATCTTTGGGGGAGCAGGGAGACAGCAGAAACGACTCCAAGGAGACCCAAAGCGAGCCTTGACGTTCACCTCGGTGGAGAGCAAATAGGCACCCTCTCCAGGGGCGCGGGCGACGGCTACGTGTTCGCCTACGCGCCGGGCGTGGTCGAGACGCACGGTCCCGGCACGGCGCTGCTCAGCAACTCGCTTCCCGTTCGCGCCGAGCCCTACAGCGCCGACACGACCCGCGCCTACGTGGAGGGACTGCTGCCGGAAGGGGCGCAGCGAGAGCGCATCGCTGACGAGCTCGGGATCGATCCGGACGACGGCTACGCCCTGATTGCGGCTTTGGGCCACGACTGTCCGGGAGCGGTCACCTTCCTGCCGGAGGGCGAGGCGGCGGACTTCACCCCGGAAACTGGTTCGCGTCACCGCACGAGCGGCTCGGCTCGTGGACCACGCCGCGCGCCTCGCGGAGCCGCGCTCGGCGGCGATCGCCACAAGCTCGGCCTGGTGCGCGATGGCTCCGACGGGCCCTGGACCCATCCCGAGCCGGGCACGCGGAGCACCCATATCGTCAAGCCCGAAACCGGTGAGCATCCGGAAATCGCCGTCAACGAGATGTTCTGCATGGCGGTCATGCGACAGTCCGGGGTGCCGGCGGCCAAGGCGTTCGTGGAGACGATCGACGGCGAGGAGTGCCTCGTCTCGCCGCGCTTCGACGTCGCCTGGAACGGCATGGCCTCGACGCGGCTGCACCACGAGACCTTCTGCCAAGCGCTCGGCATCGCGCCCGGAGCGGAGGAGGGCAGCCGCGAGGGGGACGCCCCCGGGTTCGCCGAAGCCTGCGGCCTGCTGAAGGCGGTTGGCCTGAAATCGGAGCGGTCGACGCTCGTGCATGCCGCGTTCGGCAACTATGTGCTCGGCAACGGCGACGCGCACGGCAGGAATTTCGCGCTGCTCTTCCGCGATGGCGACGTCAAGCTCGCCCCGATCTACGACGTCACCTCGACGGTGATCTACGACGACCCGATCGAAACCGGAATGGTGCTTCCCGACGACATCGACGTGACGACGTACCTGCTCGGGCTGCGCCGGGTCGCCGAAGAATGCGACATCGAATTTGACATCTTCCACATCCACGCGAGCTGCGCGCTGAAGTACGTCTGCGACGCGATCGAGATCGTCGCCGAACGGGCGGAGGAGGAAGGCTGGCACGCCCCGGTGATCGACGAGATCTTCGAGGTCGCCCAGGACCGTGCCGGGCGCTGCGCCGAACGGCTGCTGCTCTGGGACCATCTGGACATGTAGGGGTGGCCGCGCTTCTCTGAGCACCGCGGACTGAGAGCACTCAGACCGTGAGCGCCTGCGCCGAGAGCACCCGGTCTGTTCCCATAGAGAACCGCAGTTGTGTCATAATGCCTTTCGCATGGACGCTGGTGGCATGGGAGTGGCCAACGGGGAGCGCACCGGGACGCGCATCCTCACCTTGCTGGCCGCTCCTCTCAATGCCCTCATCCTGAGCAAGCTCAGCCAGGGCCCGAGGCGCCTCGTCGAGCTGCGCCGCGAAACGGGCTCACCGCAGACGACCCTTCGCGCCCACCTCAAGGAACTGAGCGAGGTGGGGGCGATCGCGAAGCGGCGGCTTCACCCCTTCCCGAGCGTTCGCGAGTACGTGCTCACCAATCCCGGAAGCGAACTGCGCTTTGTCGCCACGACCCTCGAGGCCTGGCTTGCCAAGGACCCGGGTGAGCCGCTGCCGCTCGGTGGCGACGCTGCGCGAGCGGAGGTGAAGGCGCTCGTGGAGGGGTGGTCGTCGAAGATGCTCCGCGCCCTCGCCGGCGGCCCCGTCACCCTGGCTGAGATCGATGAAACCATCGAGTCCCTCAGCCACCAGTCCCTCGAGCGCCGCCTTGCGGGACTCCGTCGCGCGGGCCTGGTGACGGGCGGGTCCGGCCAGGACAGGAGCACCCGCTACGAGGTCACCGAACGGCTGCGCCAGGGCATCGCCCCGCTCGTCGCTGCAATCCGCTGGGAGCGCAAGCACCTCACGGAAGTGACCGCGCCCGTCACTCCTGTCGATGCGGAGACCGGCCTGCTGCTCGCCATCCCGCCGCTCAGGCTGCCGGCTGAGATGTCCGGCAGCTGCCGGCTGGGAGTCGAGTTCGACGAGTGCGGCGAGCGCCGCCTGGTGGGGGTGACGGTGAGCGTCGAGGAGGGCCGGATCGTCTCCTGCACGACGCGCCTTGACAGCAGTCCCGGCTCCTGGGCCACCGGCCCCGCCGCAGCCTGGCTGCGCGTCGCGATCGAAGCCGATCCGAGCCGTCTCGAGCTGGGCGGGAACCAGCGCCTGGCCCGAGCCCTCCTCGACGAGCTCAACCGCGCGCTGTTCCCTCCTCGATTGATATAAAATCCCGGATTGATGGGTCGACATGGCGGATATCGCAGGGCGGTTGGTCCGCGCGCGGGAGGCGCCCGGTGACCGAGGTCGAGGTTCCGCCCGACTGGTATCGCTCCGGCTTCCCGGCCGAGACCACGACGCAGATGCCGTGGGCGGACCGGACGGTCGCCGAAGTGGACCGCGCCTTCGGCATGCTGAAGCCGGAGGGGTCCGAGCGGGTGCTCGACCTCGCCTGCGGCATCGGCCGGCACTCGCTCGAGCTGAGGCGGCGGGGGTTCGAGGTGGTCGGGCTCGACATCTCGGCGGAGCTGCTCGAGATTGCCGCGCGTGAGGCCGAAGCGCAGTCGCTGGACATCTCCTTCGTCCAGGCCGATCTGCGCCAGCTCGACTTCGAGGACGAGTTCGACCTCGTGCTCAGCCTCAACGACGGGGCAATTGGCTACTTCGAGACCGACGAGGAGAACTACCGCACCTTCGAGGTCGTCTCGCGGGCGCTGCGCCCGGGCGGCGGCCACCTGATGCAGCTCCCCAACGTCCTGCACGCCGAAAAGCATCTGCCGCAGAAGACCTGGATCGCCGGCGAGGCGACGGTCGAACTCAGCGACCACCGCTGGAACGGCAAGGACCGCTACCTGGAAGGGTTCACCGTCCCGATCCCGATCGGCGAGGTCTTCGAGCGCTTCGAGCCGATCCCGTTCCGCCAGCGCCTCTACTCGGTCGACGAACTGAACGACCTCTACGAGTCGGTCGGCATGCGCCTCGCAAACGTCTTCCGCGGCAGCGGCAAGCCCCGCATGCCGCGAGACAACCAGTACGAGATCTTCGTCGAGGGCCGGAAGGCGTAGCGAGGCTGCGGGGTGGGCTGCGCCGGGGTTCGTGCCTCGGCACGGGTCAGTGCAGCGAGGCCGCGCCGAGGACAAGCGCTGCGGTTCGTGCCTCGGCCCGTCATTCGGTCCCACCGGACTCGGGGTCCCGCCATACCCGCTTGTGCCACGGCGGGCTGACCGCGAAGCGGTAGCCGTCCGCTGCGGCGGCGACCGACTCCAGCGGGACCAGGCGGATGCGACCGGCGGGGGCTATGCGGTCGAGATCGAGGTAGCCGCTCGCGTTGCCGGCATGGCTGCCGCCCGAGACCCGTAGCAGGCCGTGCTGCGGCCCCCAGCCGTTGCGGGGGCGGACGCCGAGGGTCTGGGCAATCCCGGTGAGCGAGTCGATTCCTGCGTCGGATCCCGCATTGGCGAGGCCGGGGCTGTGGTTGTAGCCGTGGTGCGAGGAGGCGCGTTCGTCGACGCGTCCATCCGGTCCGATGCGGATCTGCACGCTCTCCCAGTCGTCGCGGTGATAGCCGGCTGCGCCGGCGATCGGCACACCACGCAGTGTCGCCGAATCGGCGTAGTAGAGCCAGTACTGGATGTAGAGATTGCCGGCGCGCTCGCCGCTGCAGTCGGGGGCGCCGGGTAGTGAGGCCCCGCCCGGTTCGCCACGATCGGGAGCAGTAGGTCGTGGGACTCCGTCCGGTTGGCCACGATCGGGGGCGGCAGGTCGTGGGGTCCCGCCCGGTTCGCCACGATCGGCGCCCGAGCCCCATCCATCCTCCGGCTGAAGGAGTTCGGCGTCCGATCCAGCGTCCAGCGGAGAGAGTTCGGCGTCAAACTCGTTCCCCGTCCCCCGGCAGTCGATCACGTGGACGAAGGCGGTCACGGGCAACCCCGCATCGGTTTCGCCGACCAGGCCCCGTGCCGTCCCGTCCCCGCACGCAGGGCGGCGGCAACGGCGGAAGTCGACCGGCAGGGCGCGCGACCCGCGCTCGAAGGCGATCGACGGCATCTGCTCCCGGACCAGCCCGCCGACCTCGGTGCCGTAGGCGGAGATCAGCGCCGGTTCGTCGCCGCAGCCATCGGCGAGCGCCGCGGCGCAGAGCAGCTTCGATCCGAGCTCCCGCGCCAGCGCCGCTCCAGGCACCCGTGCACCCGCGGCAATGAGCCCAACGAGGAGCAAGGCCACAACGGCGAGGAGCCCAACCCACTCGACCGTCCCCTGCCCCCGCTCCCCTCCTCTGTCCCCCCACGGCCACCTCACAGGAGTAGAAAGCAACAGCACGCCATTCTCGCCCCCCTGCAGGGACGTGCCGCGGCTTATGGACGCATATGGTCCGTAAGCCGCGGCACGTCAATGGTCCGTAAGCCGCGGCACGTCACATGCCAAGGAGGAGGCGTAGCTCGGTTGCGACCCTTGCCGGCTCCCTATCGAGCCGGCGCCGAGTGAGCCGAACTACCCGAAAGCCCCCCACCTGCATCGCCGCGTCGCGCGCCCGGTCATTCTCGAATGCCGCACGGTGGCCGTGGAACTGGAAGCTGTCGGCCTCGACCATCAGCTTCTGATCCGGCCAGAACGCGTCGACCTCGCGTCCGAGGACGACCTGGTTGGTCTCTGGGGTAGGCAGGCCGTACTCACGACAGAGTGACAAGACGCGGTCCTCGAGGCCCGACCGGGTCGTGGATGGACGACCCTCCTCCAGCAAGTGGCGCAGCGGCTTTAGTCCCCGCCGGCCATGGCCCCGTGCATAGACACGCTCCAACTCCGCCATTTTCAGCAACCGCAGCCGGCCTGCCTCGTTGAACGCCCCTTCGAGCGTCCGTTCGTCGACCGCCTCGGCAAGATCGAGAAGCGTGCGGGCCACGGTCGTGACCGGTATCCGCTCCATCGTCGTCCGCTCCTCCGCGTGAATGCCGCATTCGTGGATCACGATGCCAGGCGTTTCCCTGCGCTTCGGCACCAGCACTTCCGGCATGCGCCACCGCAGCAAGCCCCAGAGCCCAGCGGCGCTGCGGTGGCTCAGCAGCGCCCCTTCGCCACATGCGAGAACGGCCGCCAGCCACTCGCCACGTTGGTTTACTCGCTCGCGCCCATATGCGAAGACCTCACGGTGCAGCCGAAAGAGCCGCCCCGTCTCCACGCGGCGGCTGATCGTGCGTGGACCAAGTCCCGCCGCGAGGAGCTGCGATCGAGCTAGGACACCATGCTGCCGGTCCGCCAAAGCGGCAAGCTCGCGCTCCCGCTGCGCGAGCGCACTCCGACGTGCCGCGGCTGAAGGACACATATGGTCCTTAAGCCGCGGCACGTCCAAACTCGCCCCCCCTCACGGGCATTATTTGCGGCTGAAGCCGGCTCGCGGCCCGGGGGGCAAGGAGCCGGCAACGGCGCGCCTGTGGCGGGGCTAGAGGTTGCCGATCTCGGCTGCTATGTCGGCCGCGGCCTGTTTGGCGTCGGCGAAGAGCATCGAGGTGTTCGGTTCGTAGAAGAGGTCGTTGTCGATGCCGGCGAAGCCGGGGCTGAGGGAGCGCTTGATCACGATCACCTGCTGGGCCTGGTCGACTTCGATGATCGGCATGCCCGCGATCGGGCTGTCCGGGTCGTTTTTCGCCGCCGGGTTCGTGACGTCGTTGGCGCCGACCACGACCGCGACGTCGGTGCGCGGCATTTCGGGGTTGATCTCCTCCATCTCGCGCAGCTGCTCGTAGGGCACGTCCGCCTCGGCCAGCAGCACGTTCATATGGCCGGGCATGCGGCCGGCGACCGGGTGGATCGCGTAGTTGACGGTGACGCCGCGCTTCTCCAGCTCGTCGGCGACCTCCTTGATCGCGTGCTGGGCCTGGGCGACGGCGAGGCCGTAGCCGGGGACGATCACGACCGAGTCGGCATAGGCGAGCTTGATCGCCGCGTCCTGGGAGCCGATCGAGGTGTGCGGGCGCTCCTCCCCCCCGCCCTTCGCCGCGGCGGGCGCCCCGCCGAAGCCGGCGAAGAGGATGTTGCCGACCGAGCGGTTCATCGCCGTCGCCATCTCCATCGTCAGGATCGTTCCCGAAGAGCCGACCAGGGTGCCGGCGACAATCAGCGCCACGTTGTCTAGTGCGAAACCGGCGGCGGCGGCGGCGAGGCCGGTGAAGGCGTTGAGCAGCGAGATCACGACCGGCATGTCGGCGCCGCCGATCGGCAGCACGACGAGGTTGCCCAGCAGCGCCGCGGCGAGCAGGACCCCGACGAAGAGCGCCTCCGAGGGGCTGTCGTTGTCGATTGCGAGGACGACGCAGGCGGTGAGGACGCCGATCAGCAGCAGGCCGTTGATGACTTGCTGCCCCGGCACCGCGAGCGGCTTGGTCGGAATCAGGTCCTGCAGCTTGGCGAATGCGACGTTGGAACCCCAGAAGGAGACCGAGCCGACGACGGCGGAGAAGAGCACCGGAATCAGCGTGTCGAGGGGGATCTCGTGGCCGAGCGAGATCCCGTGGCGGATCTCCGCCCAGGCGATCAGCGCAACGGCGCCGCCACCGACCCCGTTATAGAGAGCGACCATCTGCGGCATCTCGGTCATCTGGACGCGCAGCGAGGCGATCACTCCGATCGCACTGCCGACGAGCAGGGCGCCGAACAGAATGCCCCAGTTGCCCATGCCGTCGAGCAGCAGCGTCGTCACCACGGCGATCGCCATGCCGACGGCGGCGATCAGGTTGCCCTGTTTCGCCGTGGTCGGGTGGGTGCCGCGGCGAACGCCGAGGATGAACAGCGCGAAGGCGACGATGTAGAGGGCGGTGGCGCCGTCGCCGCCCGGCTCGAGCACGGCGCTGGGGAACTGTGCGGGACCAAGCAGTGCCGAGGGCACCTGCGCGAGAGGGCTCACGTCAGCTGCCCCCCGCCGATCCGTCAGCGCCCGAGGCGCCGGTGGCGCCGGGGCCCTCGACCCGCTTCGGCTTGGGCTTTCTGGAGAACATGCCCAGCATCCGGTCGGTGACCATGAAGCCGCCGACGATGTTGATCGCGCCGAAGGCGATCGCGATCGCGCCGATCACGTACTCGAGCCCGTCGTCGGCGAAGCCGACGACGATCAGCCCGCCCAGCATCACGATCCCGTGGATCGCGTTGGTCTGCGACATCAGCGGCGTGTGCAGGGTCGTCGGCACCTTCGAAATCACCTCGAAGCCGACGAAGGCGGCGAGGACGAAGATCGTGATCTCGGTCATCAAGTCCATGCGGCAACCTCCTGAGGGGCGGTGCTCTCCGGACGGCCCGCTCGTTGCGCGCTCATTTGGCGGCCCTCTCGTTGCGTGCTCACCTGGCGAGCTACTTGATGCGCACTCACGTGACGAGCCACTCGTCCCGCGCTCATTTCGCGGCCCTCTCGTTCTTGATCTCGCCGCCGTGGGTGATGCAGGCGGCGGCGACGATGTCGTCCTCGAAGTCGACGCTCAGCTCGCCCTCCTCGGTGACGAGCAGGCCGAGCAGGTTCTCGAGGTTCTTGGCGTAGAGCTGCGAAGCCGGCGCCGGCATCTCGCCGGGCAGGTTGCGGGTGCCGACGATCTTGACGCCGCCTTCGACGACCGTCTGCCCGGCCTGAGTCAGCTCGCAGTTGCCGCCGCTCTCGGCGGCGAGGTCGACGATCACCGACCCGGGCTGCATCCCGCGCACCGCCGCGGCGGTGATCAGCAGCGGCGCCGGGCGACCGGGGATCGCGGCGGTGGTGACGATCACGTCCTGGCGGGCGGCGTTCTCGACGATCGCGTCACGCACCTTCTCGTTCTCCTCATCGGTGAGCGGACGCGCGTAGCCGCCCTCTCCTTCAGCATCGGGGATGAAGTCGAGTTCGAGCGGGCGGCCGCCGAGCGAGGCGATCTGCTCCCAGGCGGCGCGGCGGATGTCGAAGCCGGTGACGACCGCGCCGAGCCGCTTCGCGGTGGCGACCGCCTGCAGCCCGGCGACGCCGGCGCCCAGCACGAGCACCTTGGCCGGCGGCACCGTCCCGGCGGCCGTGGTCATCATCCCGAAGAAGCGGCCCGACTCGCGGGCGGCGATCAGCGTCGCGGCGTAGCCGCCGGCGGCGGCCTGGGAGGAGAGCGCGTCCATGGCCTGGGCGCGCGTCGTCCGCGGGATCGCCTCCATTGCGAAGCTGGTGACGCCGGCCGCGGCGAGGGCCTTGTTGGTCTCAGCCGCCGTCCAGGGGGCGAGGTGGCCGACCAGCACCTGCTTCGAGTTGAGCCGGCCGATCTCCTCGGCGCTGGGGGTCGCGACGCGGAGGACGACGTCGGCCCCCCAGGCAACGGAGGGGTCCCCGGCCTCGGCGCCCGCCTCCTCGTACTGAAAGTCGGGATGGCCGGCGGCGTCGCCGGCGCCGGACTCGACGATCACGTCGAGGTGATCGTTCTTCTTCAGCGATTTGACCACGTCGGGGACGAGCGCGACGCGGCGCTCGCCATCTGCGGTCTCTTTAGGCACTCCGATCTTCATGCGGCGCGGAAGGTTATGCAATGAGGCTGGAGCCGGTCAGCCGGCCATCCCGGAGGACGTGCCGCAGCTTAAGTACCCATATGGTCCTCTAAGCTGCGGCACGTCCGGCCAGCGCCGCCAGGCGCTCGATCGTGTGCAGCTGCTCGCCCCGGTCGACGTGGACCGGGGAGACGATCAGGCGGTCGATGCCGGCGCCGCGGAAGCGCTCGATCCGCTCCGCCACATCGGCCTCGCTGCCGACCAGCGAGGTCGCCTCAACGATCTCGTCGGGCATCGCCTCGAAGGCGCCACCGCGGTCGCCCTCCTGGAAGCGGCGCTGGACCTCGTCGGCGACCTCGCCGAAGCCGAAGCGGTGGGCGAGGTCGACGTAGAAGTTGGTCTTGCGGCTGCCCATGCCGCCGAAGTAGAGGACGAGCCCCGCCTTCACCACGTTCTTGGCCGCCTCCTGATCGCCGTCGATCGCCACCTGCAGGGTCGGCGAGACCTCGAGGTCCGAGCGCTGTCGCCCGCCCTTCGCGAAGCCGGCCTCCAGGTGCTCGCCCCAGGTCGCCTCGAAGGCGTCGACGCTGAAGAAGATCGGGATCCAGCCGTCGCAGATCTCCGCCGCCATCTCGACCGATTTGCGCCCGATCGCGCCGACGAACACCGGAATCTCATTGCGCAAAGGGTGGAAGTTGAGCTTCAGCGCCTTGCCCTCGCCGCCCGGCAGCGGCAGCGTGTAGTGCTTGCCTTCGTGCTGCACCGGGCCCTCGCGGGCGATGATCTCGCGCACGACTTCGATGTACTCACGGGTCCGCCCCCAGGGCTTCGCGTAGGGGACGCCGTACCAGCCCTCGGAGACCTGCGGGCCGGAGGGGCCGAAGCCGAAGAGGAAGCGCCCGCCGGAGAGCTTGTCGATCGTCGCCCCGGCCATCGCCGCGGCGGCGGGCGGCCGCGCCGGCACCTGCATGATCGCCGCGCCGAGCTTGATCGTCTGCGTCTGCGGCGCCAGCCAGGCGAGGACGCTGACCACGTCGGAGCCGTATGACTCTGCCGCCCAGACCGACTCGAAGCCGGCCCGCTCGGCTGCCTGGACGACTTCGACGGCGTCCTCACCGGCAGGGCCGATGCCCCAGTAGCCGAGGTTGAGTCCGAGCTTCAACGCCATCCGGCTCGGACCCTATTGAATAGGGGGACGTGACCGCTGCCGCCGAGATGCAAGTGACCGCTGCCGAGAAGCGCCCGATCGCTGTCACTGCGGCCTCGTGAAGCTCATGACCGCTGCCGCTGCCGAGAAGCAGAGCCAATGACGGCAATCGCCAAGAACCAGGACGCTGGGCCCACCTCCGCACACGAGCAGGGCCTGTCGAGCACCGAGGCGGCGAAGCGCCTGCGCAAGCTCGGCGCGCCCCGGGAGAGTTCCTCGCGCTCGACCGCGAGCATCGTCGCCGGCAACGTCTTCACCCTCTTCAACGCGATCATCGGCTTCTTCGGGATCCTGATCCTCTCGCTGGGCCTGCTCGCCGACGCCGCCTTCCTCGGGATCGCGATCGTCAACTCCTACATCGGGATCCGCCAGGAGCTGAAGGCGAAGCGGACGCTGGAGGAGCTGGCGGTGCTCGTCGCCCCCCACGCCAAGGTCGTGCGCGACGGCGAGGTGGTCAACCTGGCGGCGGAGGAGGTCGTCCCCGGCGACGTCGTCGCGCTCGAGCCGGGCGACCAGCTAGTCGCCGACGGGGAGGCGATCTCCAGCCGCGGCCTGACCCTCGACGAGTCGCTGCTGACCGGCGAGGCGGACGGGGTGCGCAAGGGGCCGGGCGACCGGTTGCTGTCGGGGTCCTTCTGCACCGCCGGCTCCGGCCACTACCGAGTCGACGCGGTGCGCGAGGAGAGCTACGCGGGACGGCTGGCCGGCGAGGCGAAGGCTTTCCGCCACCCGCCCTCTCCCCTGCAGCACGAGGTCAACCGGGTGATCGTCGCCTGCACCTACGCGATGGCGCCGCTGGCCGTGCTGCTCGTGATCACCTTCCAGATGCGCGGCACCGACCTGATCGAGGCCGCCCAGACGGCGACGGCCGGGCTGGTGACGCTGATCCCCGAGGGGATGGTGCTGCTGATGAGCGTCACCTTCGCCGTGGCCGCGGTGCGGCTGGCGCGCAACGACACGCTCGTGCAGCAGATGAGCGCGACCGAGAGCCTCGCCGCGGTCGACACGATCTGCGTCGACAAGACTGGCACCCTGACCGACGGCGAGCTGCGGCTGCTGGGGATCGTGGTGGCCGAGGGAGTCGACCACGGCGAGGCGCAGGCGGCGCTGGGGAGCTTCGCGGCCAGCGCCGGCGACCGCAACCGGACGCTGGAAACGATCGCCGCGGCCTTCCCCGGCAAGGCGAGAAGGGTCGGCGGCGAAGTGCCGTTCTCCTCGCGTTGGAAGTGGAGCGGGCTAGCATTGAAGGGACCGCGACTCCGCCCGTCCGAGGCCGACCAGGGGACCGGCTCCTCCGGCGACACCTCTCGTATGACCTCCTACGTCCTGGGAGCCCCGGACGTCCTCGCTCAGGCAGGGGTGCTGAGCCTGCCGCCGGGGCTGGCGCGCAAGCTGGAGGAGGAGACGGCGGCGGGGCGCCGCGTCGTCGCCTTCGGCCAGGCGAGCGAGGCGCTTCCCGAGGACGCCGCGACCGCGCCGCCACCGCGGCTGAAGGCGCTGGCGCTGGTCGTGCTGGAGGAGACGCTAAGGCCCGACGCGGCCGAGACGATCGCCTTCATCCGCGAGGAGGGCGTCGACCTGAAGCTGATCTCCGGCGACGCGCGGGCGACGGTGACCGCGGTCGCGTACGCGGTCGGCGTGCCGATCGACGCCGGCGTCATCGCGGGCGTCGACCTACCCGACGACCCGGAGGGCCTGGCCGAGGCGGCGCAGCGCAACACGATCTTCTGCCGGATCGCACCTGAGCAGAAGAAGGCGCTGGTCGAGGCGCTGCGGGCGAGCGGCCGCTACACGGCGATGATCGGCGACGGCGTCAACGACGTGCCGGCGCTGAAGCAGGCGCGCCTGGCGGTGGCGATGGGCTCGGGCGCGCAGGTGACCAAGGGCGTCGCCGACGTCGTTCTCCTGAAGGACGAGTTCGCGCGGCTGCCGGAGGCGGTCGCGGAGGGGCGGCGGATCGCTCGCAACATCCACCGCCTCGGGCGGCTCTACCTGACCAAGAGCGTCTACGCGGCGACGCTGATCCTTCTGGTCGCCGTGCCCGGCTTCGCCTTCCCCTTCCTCCCCCGCCATCTGACGCTGGCCGTCTTCCTGACGATCGGGATCCCCTCCTTCGTGCTGGCGCTGGCGCCCTCCGACGGACCGCTCTACCGGGGGCGCCTGCTGCGGGCGCTCGCCGCCTTCGCGGTGCCGGCGGGGCTGGCGACGGCGCTCGGCTCGATCCTCTGCTTCTTCCTCGTCGACACTGTCTTCGGCGGCTCGCTGGAAGCGGGACGCACCGCCGCGACGACGACGCTGATCGTGCTCGGCCTCGCCTTCGTCCTGCTGCTGGAGCGCGGCCCGGGCCGCGAGCACATCGCGATCCAGAGCTACATGCTGGCGATGGTCGCCGGCCTCGGCGCCCTCTTCGCGCTGATCCTGGCGGCGGCCCCCGTCCGCCACTTCTTCGAGATGGCGCTGCTCAGCTCCACCCAGTGGTTCCTCGCCCTGCTCTGTGCCGCGGCCGGCCTGACGATCGCGAGCCTGCTGTGGCGATTGCCACAGATCGAACGGCTGGAAGCGGTTGATTGATTCATTGATCGATTTGCCCGCCTCTAGCCGGGCAAATCAATCAATGAAGAGTCAAGCCGTCAGTCGCGGCGCACGACGGTCAGATTGAGCTCGGGGAAGGGAAGCGGCTCGGTGGTGCGGTCGAACTCGGCTAGAGAGACGTCGCCCAGCGTGGCAAACGCCTCCCGCACGCGAGCCAGGTATTCGCTGCTGACGCAGACGTTCGCGTCGGCGACGCCGGCCCGGCAGCGGGCGCGAGCGGCCTCGGTCGCCTGGTAGGCGAAGACACGATGGGGAAGGCCCTGCGGTGGCACTGACCCCTGGGGCACGGGATGGCGCTGTGGCGGCGCTGGCCCCGGGGGTGCGGGAAGGCCCTGTGGCGGCGCTGACCTCGGGAGCGCGGAAAAGTCCTGGGGTGGCGCTGACCCCGAGGGCGCGGGAGGGTCCTGGGGTGGCGCTGACCCGGAGGATGCGGGACGGTCCTGGGGTGGCGCTGACCCGGAGGATGCGGGACGGTCCTGAGTCGGCGCCAACCCGGAAGGCGCCGGCTCGAAGGACTCGGAGACGTCGATGCGCGTGTAGTTGACCTCACGGCGGTCGAGGACGGCCAGGGCTGCCGGGTCGACCGGAATCGCGAGGCCGTTGACCGTCCCTTCCCCGCTGACGGCTCCCTCCCCGCTGACGGTTCCTTCTCGCCTGACGGCTCCCTCCCCGCTGACGGTTCCTTCTCGCCTGACGGCTCCCTCTCTGCGGGCGGCTCCCTCTCTGCGGGCGGCTCCCCTTCCCTCCATGCTCGGCTCGATGTCCAGGTAGGCGACCCGGACTCGCGGCCGCTCTCCGGTGTCGGGATCGACCCAGTGCTTGGGGTCGTTGACCTCCTCCCAGTTGTTCATCGCGGCTCCCCAGAGGCGCCTGAAGCCGCGGAGGCGGCCTTCGACCACGGGGAACCCATGCCCCTCCAGCTCCAGCGGCTCGCGCAGCGCGACCAGGGAGCCGTAGCCGAAGACGTAGGCGACAGGCGAGCTCGAGGTCGGCGGGCTCGAGTAGCCGAACACGTCGACCGGCGAGCTCGAGGCCGGCGCGTTCGCCTCGGGCACCAACGCCTCCTCCTTCAGGGAGTAGCCGGCGGCAGCACGAACTGGGTGACGACGAGATTGGCGGCGAGGCGCGGCTCCTCGCCGTCGCGGCGGCGCTCGACCCTGACCTCGATCACCACGGTGCTCTTGCCGACGTGGAGGGGCTCGGCGACGGCGACGATCTCGTCGCCGTCGAGGCCCGCCGCGAAGACGTTCAGCTTCAGCTCGATCGTCGTGAAGTTGTGGCCCGGCGGGATCGCGCGGAAGGTCGCCCAGGCGGCGACGGTGTCGCCGAGCGCGGTCCAGACGCCGCCGTGGACGAAGCCGCCCGGATGCAGGTGGCGCTTGTCGATGTGGATCCTGCCGCGTGAGTGGGAGTCCTCCACCTCCAGCGGCTCGATCCCGAGGTCGCCGGGGAAGCTCCCCGGCAGGAACCCGCGCACGGTCTCCGGCGTGATCGTCGAGTTGGGATGCGGCGCGTCGCTCATCGCGGCGCCGACCCTACTTCACGACGAAGGATTGACAGAGAATTTGCATTCTGCGCGCCACCCGCGCGCATCGTTCTGTCTACAGTGCGATCATGAGCGCAATGCCGCACAGCTGGACCGACGACCGCCTGGACACCTTCCAGGCTGAAAACCAAGCACCGCTTCGACAAAGTCGATGGGCGTTTCGACAAAATCGACCGCCGTTTCGACGAGGTCGACGAGCGCTTCGAGGCGGTCGACAAGCGCTTCAAGGCGGTCGATGAACGTTTCGATGCGGTTGACAAACGGTTCAAGGCGGTCGATGAACGTTTCGATGCGGTTGACAAGCGTTTCGACAAGGTCGAGGTCGACATCAAAGACCTGGGCCGCGAGATACACGCGAGGTTCGACTCGCTGAACGCGAGCTTCTTCGCGCTGCAGCGCACGATGCTTCTGTTCAGCGGCGCTCTCCTCGTCGCCATGGCCGGAATCGTCGCCCAGGTCTGAGCCGCCGCCCCACTCGCCCAGGTCTGAGCCGCCGGCCCACTCGCCCGGGTCTGAGCCGCCGGCCCAGCGAGAAGACAAAGCCGTCCGGCCGCTCCTACTCGACGCCGAAGCCGCGCAGGCCGTGGTCGCCGAAGGGCTCGTCGCGCTCCCGCACCGCCTCCTTGAAGCCGTCCTCGGCGGCGCGCCGGACGAAGCCGTGTCCCTCCTCGGTGTGGCGGGCGACGCCGTCGAAGAAGGTGCCCAGCAGCTGGGTCTGGTGCAGGCCCTGCGCGTAGAGGGACTGGTTGACCAGCATCTTCATCATCACCAGCTGGTTGATCGGCAAACGGGCGACGCGCTCCAGCAGCGCCTCGAAGCGCTCGTCGAGCTGCTCGGGCGGCGGCGCCTCGGTCGCCAGCCCCCACTCCGCCGCCTGCTCGCCGTTCAGCGAGTCGCCGGTCAACAGCAGCCGCTTCGCCCGCATCGGGCCGACCCGGGCCGCCCACAGCGCCGTCGTCGGCGAGCCCCAGACGCGAGCCGGCGGGTAGCCGATCTTGGCGTCGTCGGCGACCACCAGCATGTCCGAGCAGAGCGCCATGTCGGTGCCGCCGGCGACGCAGTAGCCGTGGACCTTGCAGATCACCGGCTTCTCGGAGTGGAAGAGGCTCATGAAGCCGCGCACGTTGCGCCACATGAACTGGAAGTCGGTAACCGGGTCCCAGTTCGATTCGGGCGCGTGGTTGGCGGCGATCGTCGCCGGGTCGAGGGGGGAGCCGGGCGACGGGGTTGCGGCAGAGGCGACGAGCGGCGGGGTTGCGGCCGGGGAGCCGGGCGGCGCGGTCGGGGAGCCGGGCGGCGCGATCGGGGAGCCGGGCTGCGCGGTCGGGGAGCCGGGCTGCGCGGCTGCGGCCGGGGCGCCGTGCGGCCCATCGCCGGCGTCGCCGACGGTGACACTCTCCCCCAAGCCGCTCATGTCGCCCTCGGCCGAGGCGACCAGGTCGTAGCCGCCGCAGAAGCCGCTGCCGGCGCCCGCCAGGGCGATCGCGTGGACCGCGGGGTCGAGGTTTGCGCGCTCGACGCAGGCAGCAACCTCCCGCGGCATCCGCGGCACGATCCCGTTGCCCCGCTCGGGCCGGTTCAGGGTGATGCGGGCGATTCGATCACCAGTCTCATAGGTGACCGTTTCCAGTTCCTGCAACTTCGATCTCCCGTCGTGTGGGGAGCGAAGTCTACGATCCCACCCATGGCAGAGAGACTCGTAACGCGATCTGAGTGGCTTGCCTCACATCCGCCCGCACCAGAGCGGCTGAGCCAGACGCTGGCCGGCGTGGCCGATCGTGCCCGCCGAGGCGAGAACTTTCGCCACGCCGCGCGCGAGTTCCTCGACGAGTTCTCGCTGCGAGACGACGCTCGCAGCCGGACCGAGGCGATCGTGGACCGACCGGCGGCCACTGGGGATTCTCGCCATGACGCCTACCTCGGCGCCCTCGCGGAGCACCTCGCCGCAGTCCACGGTCTCGAGCGACCGCCATGGTCGGTGGAGTCGCAGCGCTTCCTCGATCGCTTCTGGTTCGTCAGCGAGGAGCCGGGATTTCGCGCGATGGCGATAGCCCAAGCCCCTGCTGCCTTCCGGCGGCGCGGCGTGTTCATCCCGGAGCGGTCGCTGCACCGCGTCTGAGCGATGGACCGGAGCGAGATCATCGATGCGCTCACCGCCCTCGCCGCGGAGCTCTATCGGCGTGGTGTCAGTGGGGAGATGTACATAGTCGGCGGCGCGGCGATCGCCCTCGCCTTCGACGAGCGACGCGCGACCCGCGACATCGACGCGGTCTTCGAGCCGAAGAGAGTCGTCTACGAAGCGGCCGAAGCCGTGGCCGAGCAGCGGGGGTTACCAGGGGGGTGGCTCAACGATGCCGTCAAGGGCTTCCTCGCCGGGCAGGACGCCGGCGCCGCGCCCGTGCTCGACCTACCGGGCCTGCGGTGCCTTACCGCCTCGCCCGAGACGCTGCTGGCCCTCAAGGTACTGGCCCACCGGGTGGGCGAGGACGAGGCGGATCTGCGGCTGCTGGCGAGCGAGCTTGGAATAGAGCGCGCCGACGAGGTGTTGGCGATAGCCGAGCGAACCTTTGGCGACAGGCTCGATCCCGCCGCTCGGTTCTTCGTCGAACAGGTCTTCAGCGCCGAGTAGGGCGCCTACCCCCTCCTCAGTTCAGCCGCTCGACGATCATCGCCTTGCCCTGGCCGCCGGCGACGCACATGGTCTCGAGGCCGACCTGGTGGTCGTCGGTCTCCAGCACGTTGAGCAGGGTGCCCATGATGCGGGCGCCGGTCATGCCGAAGGGGTGGCCGAGGGCGATCGCGCCGCCGTGCGTGTTGAGCTTCTCCAGCGGGATGTCGCACTCGTCCATGATCGGGATCACCTGGGCGGCGAAGGCCTCGTTGAGCTCGACCGCGCCGACGTCGTCGATCGTCATCCCGGCCCGCTCGAGGGCCTTCTTGATCGCGCCGATCGGGGCGACGCCCATGTACTCGGGCTCGTTGCCCCAGGTGGCGGCGGTGACGATGCGGGCACGCGGCGTCAGGCCCAGCTCCTTGGCCTTGGTGTCGCTCATGATCAGCACCGCGGCGGCGCCGTCGTTGAGCGGGCAGGAGTTGCCGGCGGTGACCCCGCCGCCACCGAACGCCTCGGGCAGTTCGGAGAGCTTCTCCAGCGTCGAAGAGGCGCGCGGGCCGTCGTCCTTGGCGACCTCGGTCCCGTCGGGCAACTTCACCGGGACGATCTCGCGGTCGAAGAAGCCGTCCTCCTGCGACTGCACCGCCAGTTCCTGCGAGCGCTGCGCGAACTTGTCCATGTCGGCGCGGCTGACCTCATACTTGTTGGCGACGTTGACCGCCGTGTGGCCCATTTCGATGTAGGCGTCGGGCTGGCCGTCGTTGCCCTGCAGCTTCGGGTTCTGGTCGTCGGCGCCGGCCGGCTCGGTGCGCTCGTTGTAGCGGCTCACCCACTCGATCCCGGCGGCGATGTAGACGTCGCCCTCGCCGGCCTTGATCGCGTTGCCGGCGTGGCGGATCGCGTCGAGGCTGGAGGAGCAGTAGCGGGAGACGGTGACCCCGTTGACCGTCTGCGGCAGCTTCTCGGAGAGCAGGGAGACGATGCGGCCGATGTTGAAGGCCTGCAGCCCCTGCGGCATGCCGCAGCCGCAGAAGAGGTCCTCGACGCTGGCGGGGTCGACGTCGGGGTTGCGCTCGAGCAGCTGGTCGACCACGTAGGCGCCCATCTCGTCGGGGCGCAGCTGGGCGAGCGAGCCCTTGAAGGCGCGGCCGATCGGGGTGCGGACGGTGTCGACGATGACTGCATCGGGCATGGGGGACATCTCCTTGGAGGCGTGGACGCGAAGCTGCTGTCTGGAGCGTATTTGACCGAGGCAGCCGCCGGCTGCCGGCTCCGCGCATGCCGGCGGCGAGCCGTCGGCGCCCGCCGACCTGAGGCGTCCCGACTACCCGGGAGTGCAATAGGTTTAGGGCCATGCCGCTCGACGGACTGCGGGCCTGGATCGGTGAGGTGGAGCGCAAGCTCGGCATGCGGACGCGTGTCTTCCTGGTGCTGGCGACGATCGCGATCGGCGGCGCCGGGGCGGCGATCTACCTGGCGCTCGACACCCGCGACGACGCGGTCAGCGAGAGTGACGTGCAGGCGCTGCAGGAGCGGCTCGAAGAGCGGCTCGTCACGGGCGGTGCGACGGGGGCCGCTGGCAGCCTGACCCGGCTCGAAGCCGAAGTGAACTCGCTCGAGGCGGAGGTGGAGCAGCTGCGCGGCGAGCCGGGATCGGGTGGCGACGGCGGCGCGACCGGGTCGGGCGGAACCGGCACGGAGGGCGCCTCAAGCGGGACGACCGGCGCCGCCGGGGATAGCGAAGCGAGCGACGGCGGGGCGACGGCAGGCGGAGATGAGGTCGACAAATCGAGGCTGCGCGATCTGCTCGAACAGGCGAAGGAGCAGAACGAGCAGGCCGAGGAGACCCAACAGCCCTGAGCCGCCTCTTGCTCTCCCCCGCCCCTTTGTGCCAAATCGCACGTTCTTCCCCCGCATCGTCCCCCGTCTCGGCTAGGTTGTCGCAATCCACCTCGCGCCCAGCGCGAGTCCGCCGAGCGGCAGCGAAAGGAGACCCAATGCCTGAGGGCTACTGCGTCAAAGAGCGCAAGAAGGTCGAGATCAAAGAAGCCAAACAGGTGACCATGAAGAACGGTCGCCCCGCAATCCAAGGCTTCTGCCCCGACTGCGGCACCA
>Ga0190265_10000553_pt1 | contig 26403 bp, 30 predicted proteins | sample Popmic124T_FD_133135 | JGI IMG/M metagenome (GOLD analysis project Ga0190265, IMG submission 133135) | Populus adjacent soil microbial communities from riparian zone of Indian Creek, Utah, USA - 124 T | ecosystem: Environmental > Terrestrial > Soil > Riparian zone | place: USA: Utah | collected...
CCCGCGACACCTACCAGAAGGTCCTCACCTCCGCCCGGCACGGCGCCATCACGACGGAGATCCTTCCGGCCGCGGACCGCCCCTTCTTCCCGGCGGAGGGCTACCACCAGCAGTACCTGGACAAGAACCCGGCGGGCTACTGCGGCATCGGCGGCACGGGCGTCTCCTGCCCGGTGGGGGTCGCGCCCGCCGGCTGACCTGTGCGTCCATGATCTGCTCTCGGACGGGGCGGCTCGGTACGGCCGGTGTGCGTCTGCCGTACCGCGTCGGCTGCGTGCGTGGCGTTCGGCGACGGCTCCTGCGCAACGGCATCGGCAGGGGCGGCCGTGGAAGACGCCCCCTTGCCGAAGTTGCCGACGCGGCGTACCTGTTGGTTCGGCTACTTCGGCGCGTCCTCGACGGAATGCCCCTGGGTGGCAGGCACAGACCAGGCACGTCGGTTCAAGGAACGCGGACGACAGGAAGACGACAGGGAAGGGGCAGAAGCGCCACATGTACCGACTGACCGTCCTCTACGGACACCCCGAGGATCCCGTGGCCTTCGACAAGTACTACACGGACACGCACGTCCCGCTGGCCAAGAAGATGAAGGGGCTCACCGGCTGGACGATCGGCCACTGCGAGGCCACTGAGGGCGGCGAAAAACCGCCCTACTACATGATCGTCGGCCTGTACGCAGAGTCCCGCGAAGCCATCGAGGCGATCCTGGCAAGCCCGGAGGGGCAAGCCACCGTCGCCGACGTGCCCAACTTCGCCACCGGCGGCTCATGGTTCTTCTTCGACGACGAGCAGGCGATCATCCCGGTCAGCCTGAGCTGAGCAGCGTTCTCGGCTTCCCTCACCGTTGAGTCACCTCGGACAGTCGAGAGAGGCCCGACGGGTCGCGTCCAAACTCTCCGGCCGCACAAAGGGACTCAACTGACGTCCATGTACCTGGACTTCGCCCCGCGCGGTGGCCTGCTCGCCACGGCTCGGATCTGCGAGTGGGGCCAGGAGAAACCCGAGACCCGCAGAGCGCCCACTCAGGAGTCCGCGTCGGCCTCGTAGGTCCCGTACTCGGGCAGCCCTGTCGGCTCATAGACCTGGGCCGTGACTCCGCTCGGTGTCGTCTCGTTGCTCAGCAGCTGCAGCCCGGCCGGGGCGCCGTTGTCCGGGAACAGCCGCCGGCCACCGCCCACGACCACCGGCGCGATCATCAGCCGCAACTCGTCGACCAGTCCGGCGGCCAGCAGCGACGCGCCGAGGCGGGCGCTGCCGTGGATCTGCAGCTCCCGCCCGGGTTGCTGCTTCAACTCGGCGACCTGGGCCAGCACGTCCTCGGAGAGGATCGTGGTCGGATGCCAGTCGGCCTTGGTCAGGCTGTGGGAGGCGACATACTTCGGCAGGCCGTTGAGCTTCGCGGCGACCGGGTCGTCCGGGTCGTTCATCTTCGGCCAGTCACGCGCGAAGTTGACATAGGTGCGGCGCCCGAACAGGAACGCGTCCACCTTGCCGAGCCAGCCCGTGACGATCCGCATGAAGTCGTCGTCCAGGTGCGGCACGAGCCAGCCTCCCTGTGTGAACCCGTCGCTGGTGTCCTCCTCCGGGGACCCGGGACCCTGCGCCACGCCGTCCAGCGACAGGAACTCCTGCAGAATCAACCTCACGGTGCACTGCCCTCCCTCAGTCCCGGGACGCTTGCCGCCTCGGACCGGTTGAGACCGCGCGGCCCGCGAAAACTCATCGCGCTTCCCGACGGGAGAACCTCCGGAGCGGTCGCGATGCCGCTACCGGGCGATCACGGACCCTCATCTCCACCGCGCCGTCAATAACGCGTGCGCCCCTCACGGTCGCCGGGGCCGTCGGACGGAGTCCCGGGTCGCACGAGGCCCCGCCGCGTCGCCCGTACGGGCGACGCGCGAGCTACTCACACAGCCGCCAGGGAGCAAACTGAACAAGAGGGGGATACCAGGACAAATCGGCGCAGTGGCGGACCACGGAAGAGACGGTGGCCGGGTCGATGACGGACGACGATGACGGCGGTGACGGCGGGGACGGCGGTGACGGCGGGGAGGCATCGGTGCAGACGCCGGTGCCACTGGGCGAGCTGCTGGATCTCGTCGACGAGGCCGTCGTGATATGCGACCAGGCCGGGGAGACCGTGCGTGGGTTCAATCGTGCCGCCGCCCGCCTCTTCCCCCGGCTGCGCCCGGGCGAGCCCGTGAGCGCGTCGGCGGCAGTTCCGCTCGCTCGCGCAGCCGCCCGTGGAGCGGAGCGCTTCGAGGCCGCCTACGAGGGCCGTAGGCTCGACGGCCGCACTGCGTGACGTGCTCGCCGGTTTGCAGGGACCCTCGGGCGCGGAGCGCGACGAGGATGCCGAGTTCCTCGGCCGGTTGCTGGACTCCCTGGCAGCGGCCGTCTTCGTGGACGACGCACGCGTGTTCACCGGCCAACTCGCCTTCGCCGCGGCATATCTCAGGGCCCGCTCTGCGGACACCGGCTGCCTCCGCGTGGTGGTGGATGCTCTCGCCGGGCGACTGCGCGGGTCACCCAGGGTCCTCGACAAGGTCTCAGCGGGCCGCCGGTGGCTCAGCGAGCAGGAGGACGCCCCCCGGGCCGGCGCGTGACCGCCTGTCAGCGACAGATGTGCAGTTCCCTGTGGAGACGGATCAATGTCGGTACGCCCGTGCGGAGTTGAACGCGAGGACGGTCCGCGGTCTCTGTTCCGGGGATCAGCGGCGCATCCCGGTCGGGGAGCGTGACGAAGCGCCATGTGCGGCCGACGTGTTCCAGGCGGCCCGAAGACGACACAGAGTGTGCCTGGGCGGGAGTCAGTTCAGGGAGGCGCGGTGGCAGGCTTCGCGGACGATGCGGTCGGCGGTCTCCTCGGGAGTGAGGGCCGCCGTCTCGAACCACCAGCCGACATCGCCGAACTCGCGCTTCATGTCAGCGTCGAGGGCTTCGTAGCCGTCGAAATCGAACCGGTCGCGTGGATCCCTGATCGTGTTGCGATATCGGCAGACGTCAATACCCGGTGCGAGGACGACGAGCATGACCCGGCGAGTCGTGAGGCGATCGAGGAAGAAGTCCAGCTTCTCCCGAGAGGGGATCATCAAGTCGAGCACGGGCGTGAAGCCGGCATCGGAGAAATTGGTCGCCAGCGCGCACAGATTCCGGTGCAACAGCTCCACTTGCCGCGCTGCTTCGTCGGCCGGCTCCCCAAGAGCCCAGACGAAGCCGCTGACGATCATCCTGTTGAGCTCGTCACCGTCGAGCCGGGCGGAACGTGGAAGCCGCTCAGTGACGAGCCTCGTCACCGTCGACTTCCCGGCCCCCGGCATCCCCGTCACCATCAAACAGTTGGACGTCCCAGCGGTGGTCACGCGGTGATGGTGTCAGCGTGCCTGCCGGCCGGCAATCGTATTTCCGGTGCACGGTTCTCGTGAGCGGTGTCAGGTGAGTCCGGCGAGGTCGAACTCGACGCGGACCTCGTCCGCCAGGCGCAGGGCGCCGACGAACGCGGAGTACGGCTTGATGCCCCATGTGCTCTGTACGACGGTGGCGCCGCCGCGCACGCGCCCATCGCTGTCCAGGCGTGCCTCGACGGTGATCGGACGAGTCGTTCCCATGATCGTGAGATCCCCGGTCACGGTGACGGACTCCGGGCTGCCTGCGACCCCTGTCGAGGTGAAGGTGATGCCGGGGTACTCGGCGGGGTGAAGGATCTTGTCCCGCATCGTCTGCTTGATCTCAGCCCGGTCGGCGTCCGTGAGCGGCTTGAGTCCGCCGACTCCCTCCAGGACCTCCAGAGAATCGGCCTCGACCGTGACGGACACAGTCGACCGTCCGGGATCGGCAGCGTCGAACTCGATTTCCCCGGACCATCGGGTGACCTCGATGGTCAGATCGTGACCGGCCTTGCGACCAAGCCCGGTGCGGCTCGTCTTGAGCCTCAAGTGCCCTGTTCCCGAACCGATTCGGTATGTTCCGCCGACAGGCTGCATGCGGTCAACATACGTCCGGCAGCAACGATGTCCATCCCTGTAGTCACGCCGGTGACAATCCATCGCGGCATCAAGAACAGCGGCGCCGGCCGGTCTCCCCACCGCAGCGTGCTTCAACGGGTGTCGCACGACCGGCAGTCGGGGTCACTCTGTCCGGGTAGGCAGTACGGAGAACGTCGTTGGCGGCGATGCTGCCCGGCCGACGCGACCGAGGACGGAGAGCCAGAGCCCATGCTGAACGCCTTCACCGACCGCCTCCCCACCCCCGAGGAAGCCTTACCGGGACGCACCGAGCCGCTGTTCTCCGTACCGGAGACCCACCCCGCGCTCGGCACCCGCCTGCTCGGCCCCTACCCGGAAGGCTCCGAGACCGCCGACTTCGCGCTCGGCTGCTTCTGGGGCGCCGAACGCCGCTTCTGGCGGACCCCCGGCGTGTGGACGACACTCGTCGGCTTCCAGGGCGGCATCACCCCGCACCCCATCTCCGAGGAGGTCGCCGACGGGCGCACCGGGCACGCCGAGACGGTACGCGCTGTCTTCGACCCGTCGAAGGTCTCGTACCGCACGCTGCTCGAGCTCTTCTGGGAGTCCCACGACCCCACGCAGGGCTTCCGCCAGGGCAACGACATCGGAACCCACTGCCGCTCGATCGTCTTCCACCACTCCCCCGCCCAGCAGTCCGCGGCGGAGGAGACCCGCGACGCCTACCAGAAAGCCCTCAGCGACGCGGGCTACGGCGCCATCACCACCGAGATCGTCCCCGCCGAATCCTTCCCCTTCCACCCGGCCGAGGCCCGCCACCAGCAGTACCTGGACAGAAACCCGGCGGGCTACTGCGGCCTCGGCGGCACGGGCGTCAAGCTGACCGGCGGCTCGCCCGTGTAGCCCAGGCGCTCGGACAGTCGGGCGGCTGCTTCGTGAGCCAGGGGGACCAGGGCGAGGAGTTCGTCCCGCCCGGCTCGGACGGATGGGATCGAGATGCTCAACCCCGCCGCCACAACGCCGCAATGGTCGCGCCTGCGGCCGATGCGCAGGAGCTGGTGCGCGGGTTGGGGACACGGTGGTTCGCCGAGGCGGTCCTCTGAGCGAGCAGGTCGATCGCGCGGTGGCGCTCGGCACCGCTCTCGGCTCGGCCCTCGGCTGGGCGCGGGAGCACTCAGCCACGGACCACGGGAACCTCCAGGCCGGAGACCGCCCGCGCCCCGCTGTCCCGCTCTTCGGCGAGCATCGCGTACACGGCCAGATCGGCCCGCTCACCCTTGAGCATCTCGCCCTGGACGAAGAAGGCTTCGCGGCGCATTCCCATCCGCTCCATCAGCCGCTGAGAGGAGGTGTTGTCGCCGTTGCACAAGTCGACGACGCGGTGGAACCCGTAGACCTCGAAGGCCAGCCGGAGCAGCTCCGAGCCTGCCTCGGTGGCGTAACCACGCCCGGCGTGGCCGGGGTGCATCACGAAGCCGATCTCGGCCCGTCCCAGCTCCGCGCTGAGCCAGCGGAGGTTGAAGTCGCCGATGAGGCGGCCCGATTCGCGGAGTTCCACGGCGACGGCGAGGTTGTCGCCCTCGACATCGAAGCCGACATCCTTGATGCGCTTGGCGAGCACGGTGCGGGTCTCTTCGCGGGTGAGCGCGTCCCACAGCAGGTACCGCGCCACGTCGGGGCGGCTCTGGATGTCGTACAGGTCGTCGAAATCGTCTTCCGTGAACGAACGCAGTACGAGCCGCTCGGTGACAACGCGGTCCATGAGCTGACAACTCCGAATTGAGTGTGGCTGACCGGAGTTCGGAAGATAGCAGTACGCCGGCGAACGCGGCCCTGCCGCCGGCGCTGCTCCTCGCGGGGGTGCTGCCGGACACCGGCGACGGAGTCCGCCGTCAGCGACCGCCGGCCTGGTGCCGAGCTGCGAGGAGTGGGGACGAGCCCCACTCGGATAGTGCGTGCGCCATCCGAGGATGCAGGGTGTACTTCCGCCATGACCGAGTACCGCCAGCAGCACTCGGACGAATGGCTTCAGCACTTCGTCCGCCGGGGCCACCACGCCCCGAGGCCTCTCGCCGCAGGAGTCGAGGGTGCCGTCTACTGGCTCGAGGACGGCATCGTGGCCAAGGTCTGGAGCGGACGGGCGCCGGCTGACCTTGATCTCACGGGTCAGGTGTACGCAGACATCGCCCGCTACCCGCTGCCCTTCGCCACACCGGAGATCCTCGACGTCGAGGAACGCGAGGGTCTCACCATCACCTACGAGCGCGAACTGGCCGGGTCACCGATGCGCTCCGACGACGGGGCGCCGCAGGACGCCGAGCTGCCCTCCCCGGAGGCCGACGCCCTCCTCACAGTCCTCCGGGGTCTCTCCTCCGTCCCCGGCACCGAGGCCATGCGGCGCCTCACCGTCCAGGGCGACGACCGCCCACTCTGGCAGGGCCACACACGCTTCCCGGACGCGCTCGCTGCTCTGGTCCAACGCGCGGTCCGTCGCCACAGCGACCTGCTCGCCGCCCACGTCTCTGACCTCGCCCACGCGGTCGACTGGACGGTCAAGTCCCTCAGGAACCTCTCCGACTCCCCGATCACCGCTGTTCACGGGGACCTCGTTCCGCCCAACATCCACGTCGGCGACGACGGCCGGCCCACCGCGCTCCTCGACTTCGGCTTCTTCACCACTGCCGGCGACCCGGCTTTCGAGGCCGCCGTGACCGCCGCGGTCTGGGACATGTACGGCCCTCATGCCGAAGCCCACACAGCCGCCCTGACGCGGTTGTTCGCCACCGAGCTCGGCCACTCCCGCGAGACGATGGCCGTCTACCAGGCCGCCTACGCCCTGGCCACCTACGACCTTTTCGCCTCCGACGGCAGCGACGGTCACTTTCCCTGGTCCGTCGCGCTCCTCAACCGGGCAAGGGCTCAGGGGCGTTGAAGACCGTTCACATTTGCTCACCCTGCGACCGCCCGCGCCCCGCATCAGCGGGCCGTGGGCCTGCCGGAGGTAGATTCTTCCGTCCGACCAGCAGCCGCAAAGAGCTGTGAGGGCCTGGGGTCACGGGAGGGGACCGCGACATGAGCGGCAGCGCGGGCGATCACGCCGTGGTCGTGGGAGCGGGGCAACCCGGCCCAGCGGGCCGCGTGCCGACGGACGGCCGGCGTCCCGTCCCGTGACCGGGAGTTCGATGTCACTCGTTGGGAGGACGATGAGCTGGTTCCACTCGGTACGCTTGGCCGAAGGGATCACACTCTGGCCCATGGGAGCAGCTATGACGACCTCCGCCGCTGGGCAACCACTCGTCCCCCAGCCACCTGCCACCGTGGCTGCGCTGCGCCAGGCCCTGGCACAGATCGACCCGGCCACACTCCCCGCCTACACGCGGGAACTCGACCTGGCGGCGGACCACTCCCGGCAGAGCGCGGATCTCGCTCCCTTGCAGCGCTTCATCGCACAATGGGCCGTCCACGTTCACATCCAGCGTCAGCCGGACCTCGCGGTGGAGTTCCGTCGCTGGGAGGATCTGGCCGAGTCCGGCGACGCGTCACAAGCCCGACGCGCTGCATCAGAGATCGGCCGAATCCTCGATGAGGCCCACTCCGCGCTTGCGCTCTTCCCACGGTGAGCACCGAATGGCGCTGGGAGTACGACCCGGACCACGCAAACGTGGCCGGTGGCGTGCCGAAGCACGTCGTGGCAGAGGTGGAACGCCTCACGGGACAGCTGGTCGAACTGGCCGAAGTGGGCGTCGACGTAAGCGACTTCGGCAACGGACCACGCCCTGGCGGCTTGCGCAGAATGGACGCGGCAGGCGGCTGGTTCTACTTCCTCGTCGCACCCCGGGACAAGCTGATCGTCGTCGTCCGAATCATCCCGCCCTTCGTGGACCTCTAGACACCTGTTGCCGACGCCCCTCCCCACACCCGCTCTTACGGGGCATCGAGGCGGCCCTGCGGGGGAAACCTGTGGCGGAAGCCCTGACGGAGCGGCGATGCTCACGGGCATGGCAGACATCACGGAAACACCTGGGGAATCGCCAGGGGGCGCGCGCGAGCGGCACTTCGGCTGGTCGGACATGTTCGTGCACCCCGATGACGACCCACGCTCCGACGGAGGCTTCGAGGGCGAACGGGCCTCGCTTGCCGGGTTCTTGCGCGATCAGCGGCTGACGCTGGAGATGAAGTGCGAGGGGCTGGACGCCGATGCCCTCGCCCGGCGTTCGGTCGAGCCTTCCGACATGTCCCTGCTGGGTCTGGTGCGGCACATGGCCGGCGTCGAACAGAGCTGGTTCCGGCGGGTGCTGGCCGGGCAGGACGTGCAGCGGCACTACCGCTCCGAGGCCGACCGCGACGGGGACTTCAGCGGCGCGGTGGCCGACCCCGGGGTCGTCGCGCAGGCGTGGGAGACCTGGCGGTCCGAAGTCGCCTTCGCGGAGCGGTTCGTGGACGAGGCGGAGGACATGGACGTCACCGGCACGCACCATGGGGAGAAGATCACACTCCGCGACGTGCTGGTGCACATGATCGAGGAGTACGCCCGTCACAACGGCCACGCGGACTTCCTGCGTGAGCGCATCGACGGCCGGGTGGGCCAGTAGCAGCGGGCAGCAGAAGGCGCCGGCCGCGGGCTACGGCTTGCGGCCGACGGCACCGTACATGGCGATGTCCTCGTCCGCGGCCTGTTCGGAACTCCCGGGCTCCGGACGCCACTTGTGCATCTGGACCAGTCCGGGCTCTTCGAGTTCCAGGCCGTCGAAGAAGCGCTCCGCCCCGTCCCCGGTACGGAACCGGAGCGGTTCGCCGCGGGCCTCGTACTCGCGTGAGACTCCCGCCAGCACCACCGGGTTGAAGTCGTCGGTCGCGACCGTCATCGCCACATGGCTTCCCGAAGGCATCGCGTCCACAAGGCGCTTCACCACTCGGTACGCCTCGTCGTCCTCGAGGATGAAGTGCACCACCGAGATCAGCATCAGCCCGACGGGCCGCTCCAGGTCCAGCGTCTCCCGTACTTCGCGGCTGTCGAGGATCGTGTCCGGTTCGCGCATGTCGGCCTGTACGAAGCCGGTGCGGCCCTCGGCGGAGCCTGCCGAGCCCGCCATCAGGGCGCTCGCGTGCCTCCCCACGAGGGGGTCGTTGTCGACGTACACGATCCGTGACCCGGGAGCGGCATCCTGGGCGACTTCATGGAGGTTGGGGCGGGTCGGGATGCCGGAGCCGATGTCGAGGAACTGCCGGACGCCCTTCTCCGCCGCGAGATACCGCACGGCGCGGTGCATGAAGGAACGTCCCGCGCGCATGTGGGTCCGCAGCGCGGGCCATACCGCCAGTGCGGCGTCGCCCGCCTCCTTGTCGATCGGGTAGTGGTCCTTGCCGCCCAGGATGTAGTCGTAGATCCGGGCGCCGTGCGCATGTTGCGTGTCGAGTCCGTCGGGCTCACGTGGCCCGCGGGGCTCCCGGAGCTCGCCGGACGTGCCCTGGCCGTCCGGCGGCGTCCCGCCCGGCGTCCCGCTCATGGCATGCCCCCGCTTGGTCGAGGATCCTCAACTTCCTTGCCTCAGCCTACAGTTGGCCGACTCCACCGGGGAGACGACCGCCCCCGTACGCATCTCTTCCAACCTGCGGGGACGCCCTCCTTCGCCGGACGGGCGGCGCGACGGCGACGCGGCGACACCGGGCCCGCACCCGCGCCGTATTGACCTTGCCGTTACGTCAACGTCTTCAATCAAGGCATGCGAATCGGGCGAGCCCGCCCCCGGCAGGCTGAAGGAGAGAACGTGATGCTCAGGATCTCGCGTGCGGCCCTGTTCGCCGTGATACCCGCCGAGTTGCTGCTCGCGGTTCTGCTCATGTCCGGGGTGCCGCTGCCCGGCCCCGTGGTCGTGCTGGCCGAGGTGGCAGTCGCGTCCGTGCTCCTGCTGGAAGCCGCCACCGTCTGCCGCCTCTTCAGGACCGAACGCATGGGCGGCGCGGACCGGCGTACGGCGCTGCGGGCGAGCTTCCACCGGCTGGTCCCCGTGCAGGTACGGAGGATCGTGTCCTTCGAGCTGAAAGGGATGGCCGGTCTCGCGCTGTGGGCGACGGGCCGCCGCAACGGTGTGCCCCCCGGTGCCACCGTCGTGCCGTACTCGGGGGAGCAGTTCTCCACCCTGCTCGCCCTGGTGTTCGTGATGGGGGTCGAGGCGGTGGGCATGGAGATCCTGCTGCGGGAGTTGGGGGCGCCTGCGGGGCTGCGCGCCGTGTTCCTGGTGATCGACGTCTATTCGGTCGTGGCCGTACTGGCGATCTTGGCGACCAGGGTGACCCGCCCGCATGTCGTCTCGCCCGCCGAACTGCGAGTCCGCTCGGGCGCCTTCTTCGACCTGCGCATACCCCGCCGGCTCGTCTCTTCCGTGCGGCTGTCGCGCAACTACAACGAGCGCGGCCTGGCCACCGTCGACGACGGGCGGCTTGCCGTCCCGGCGTCCTCCCAGACCAATGTGGTCGTCGAGCTGACGGAGCCGGTCACGTTCGTACGTCCGCTCGGCAGCCGCGCACAGGCCACCACGGTCCGGTTCTTCGCGGACAGCCCCAATGACATGCTGGAGGCACTACGGCCTGCTTCGATGGCCGTGACGGGGCCGGGAGTCCGACGCGGGACACGGGGTACGCGACTGTCAACCCGCCCCCCGCGTGAACAGGACGAACGCTCATGACCCTTCAGCATCCGGCCGAGCGAGGTGGCAACCAACGCGGCCGCTTCGAGCGCATGGCCGAGTCGGCTTCCAACGTCACCAGTTCGCCGCTCTTCTACTGCTTCTGCCTGCTCCTGGTCATCGCGTTCGTCGTAGTGCACTTCGCCGGTGTGCCGGTGGTCTGGATGATCTTCGTGGGGGATCTGATGGCGGCGGTGAGCCTGCTGCTGCTCGCCCTGCTGAAGAACACCGAGCGGCGGGCGGAACACGCTCTTCAGCGCAAGCTCGACGCCCTTGCGGCCGTGTTGCTGGAACAGCACGACGGCGGTTCTCACAAGGCCCACGAGGATCTGCGGTCGGCCATCCGCATGGAGGAGGACGTGTGAATCCGGACCTCGTACCCCGCCTCGCACCCCGCTCCTCGCCCGCCGCACCGGCGTCCTCGCCTTCGGAGCGGCGTGCGGCACCGGTGGCTCCGGTGCCGTACGCCGCAGGAAAGACGGCGGCCGTCGCACAACCTGAATCCAGGACGCCGACAGGACGGCCGCCCGCCTCGTTCCGCCAAGGGAGCAGGGGAGCTCGTCTGCTCCCGGGGGTTCCCAGGGCTCTTACGCTTCCCCGGCCCGGTCAGGACCGGCCCGGTCGAGCCGCAGGTCCGGCGTCTCAGCCGGCCTGGGCCGCGGCGATCATCTCCCGGGCCTTGCCCTCGCTCTCGTCGTAACGGTCGGGGAAGGCCGACCGCTGGACGCTCTGCGCGAGCTCACCGGCGGTGAAGCCGGGGTTGTTCGCGTCGTTCGGGATGGCCTGGTCCAGGAACGCGTTGGTCGCGTAGACCGGGTCCAGGATCTGCTCGGGTGTTCCCCAGCCGGCGCTGGGCCGCTGCTGGAAGACGCCGAGGGAGTCGCGGTCGCCACAGTTGAGGTTGTTCATGTGGGACTCGACCCAGCCGGCCTCGAAGGCGGCGAGCATGACCTTGTCGGTGACGCCACGCTGAGTCGCCACGTCGTGCACGGTGTTGATGATCGCGGCGTCGAAGTCCGGCGGGACCGCGCACTTCTCGTCCAGGATCTGGGCGTTGGCGCGGTGGTCCTTCCCGTCGCTCTCGCCGGCGTTGGCGTTCACTGCCAGGCCGCCTGCGACGAGTACGCCCACGGCCAGAGCAGTGGCACTGCGGACCAGCGTCTTACGTCTGATCTTGGTGGTGATCGTCATTGGGTTTTTCCTTCCAGGTGGGGACAGGAAACGCGCGTAGATACGCGTCCCTGCTGGCGCGGAACCCTGAACCCCTCGCCACTCCTTCGGCCTTGGGGTGACCGGCGGAGCGGCGAGCAATCGATTTCGTGCCGGACCGTACAAGCCTGACGGTGGCACGTCAATGAACGCTGGTTTTCCCACTCCAGGCACAAGGGACAGGTCAGTGAATTGCTCCAGTGAAACTGACAATTGCCTGTTTGTGCGCCACCGCCGCAGACCGCTCTGGACCAATGAAAACTAAGCAACGTGCAGAGATCTTAAAGAAATCGATTTCAGCAGAACACTCCCCCGAGGCGCGCTTCCGGCCGTTCGGCGACCACTCCCCGCACGCGGTCGTTTGTGTAGTTGTAGTGGCCATCGATATATTCGTGGTGCGTACAACAACATGCGGTGCCCGCACGACGCCCCCCGCAGCCGAGCCTCAGGAGACCGGCAGGCACCCGACCGAGTCGAAGGGACGCCCCTTGATGAACGGGCCGGACATACCCACGCCCGAGGCCCCCTCGGACCTCGCCCGCACAGCCACCCGACCCGGACGGGCGCCCGCCGCCCCCCACACCCCGGAACGCCCCCAGAGCCCCTTCCGTCAGCCCAAGGCCGTCTGGGCCGTGGCGTTCGCCTGCGTGATCTCCTTCATGGGGATCGGGCTCGTGGACCCCATCCTGCCCGCGCTCTCAAGCCAGTTGGACGCCACTCCCAGCCAGGTGACGCTGCTGTTCACCAGCTATCTGGTGGTGACAGCCGTGGCCATGCTGATCACCGGCTGGGTCTCCAGCCGCCTCGGCCCCAAGCGGACCCTCATCGCCGGCCTCGTCGTCATCGTCGTCTTCTCCGCGCTCGCGGGGACGGCCGGCAGCATCGACGGGATCATCGGCTTCCGCGCCGGATGGGGCCTGGGCAACGCGCTGTTCATCGCGACGTCCCTCGCCGTCATCGTCGGCTCGGCCAGCGGCGGCTTCGCCGGCGCGATCGTGCTGTACGAGACCGCGCTCGGCGTCGGCATCGCCACGGGCCCGCTGCTGGGCGGCCTGCTCGGCGATGTCAGCTGGCGCGGCCCCTTCTTCGGCGTCTCCGTCCTCATGGCGGGCGCACTCGTCGCCACGGTTGTGCTGCTGCCCGCGTCCCCCGCTCCCGAGCGGCCCGAATCCCTCATCGAACCCCTCGCCGCGCTGCGTCACCGTGCGCTGGCCACCACGAGCGTCACGGGGCTGCTCTACAACTGGGGCTTCTTCACACTGCTCGGCTACGCCCCGTTCCTGATGCATCTCTCCGCGATCGAGCTCGGCTGGGTCTTCTTCGCCTGGGGACTCCTCGTCGCCGTGTTCGCGGTCTTCGGCGCCCCCGCGCTGCGCGGCTGGTTCGGCACGCCCCGCACGCTCTACGGCAATCTCGTCCTCATGGCCGCCGACCTCGCCCTGATCGGCATCTTCCCGGACGAGCGCTGGGTCGTGATCGGTGCGGTGATCGTCGCGGGTGCCTTCATCGGTGTGAACAACACCCTCGTCACCACTGCCGTGATGAGCATCGCTCCGGTTCCGCGTCCGGTGGCCTCGGCGACGTACGGCTTCGTCCGCTTCATCGGCGGCGGTCTCGCGCCCTTCGCCGCGGGCAAGCTCGTCGAGCACTACAACGCCCACGTCCCCTTCCTCCTCGGCGCCGTGAGCGTCATCGCGGGTGCCGTCCTGCTCAGCACGGTGCACCGTCCACTGGCGGAGGCGGACCGGACGGTCTGAGGCGCGCGGGCAGCCGCCCGTGCCCACCTCGCCGGCTCCTGCATGAGCCCCGCGGCGCTGGGGACCCGGCAGGGGACTCTCCGCGTCGGCGCGCGTGGATAGGGGACGTGCTTGGAAGGCCGACGTGCTTGGAAGGCCCACACGCCTGGAAGGAAGTGGCAACATGCGCATCGCGTTTCTCCTCGCCCCCGAGGGGGTCGAGGAGATCGAGCTGACAGAGCCGTGGAAGGCCATGACGGACGCCGGGCACACCCCGCGGCTGGTGTCCACGAGGGCAGGCCGTATCCAGGCGTTCGACCATCTCGACAAGGCCGACACCTTCCAGGTGGACCAGACCGTCGACGAGGCGTCCGCGGAGGAGTACGACGCTCTGCTGCTTCCCGGCGGGGTGGCGAACCCGGACCTGCTGCGGCTGGACGACGACGCCGTGCGGCTGGTGAAGACCTTCTCCGAGGCGGGCAAGCTGATCGCGGCGATCTGCCACGCCCCGTGGATGCTGATCGAGGCGGACGTCGTACGCGACCGTACGGTCACCTCGTGGCCCAGCCTGGAGACCGATCTGCGCAACGCCGGGGCAGACTGGGTCGACGAGGAGGCAGTCGCCGACGTCGACGGCCCGAACCCGATCGTCACCAGCCGGAAGCCGGACGACCTCAAGGCGTTCAACGAGACGGTGCTGGCCCAGCTCGGCGGCTGATGAGCGGCATGCCGGGACAGACGCCAAGTGGTGCGTCGAGTAGAACTGGGCCTCATGGCTGAAGAGTTCACCGTCCCGGTCACCGTTCGCGGATACGAGACCGATGCCCAGGGGCACCTCAATCAGAGCGTCTATCTGCAGTACGCGGAGCACTCCCGCTGGATGATGCTGGAGGCTGCCGGAGTCCGGCAGGCCGGCCTTCTCGCCGCTGGGGTGGGCCCGGTGGTCCTGGAGACCACCGTCAAGTACCGGCGGGAGCTGCGGTCGGGCGACGACGTCGAGATCACCTGTCTGTTCCGGTGGGGAGAGGGCAAGACGTTCGAGGTCGTGCACGACATCCGTACGTCCGACGGCCGTATCGCGGCCCAAGTGGCCAGTGTCGGAGGGATGTTGGACCTGGAGCGCAGACGTCTCCTCGACGATCCCCGCCGGCCGTTTCTGGAACTGGCCGCGCAGCCCGAGGTGATGGGGCTGTAGAAACGGCGCGCGACAGGCGCGGCACAGGAACAGGAGGGGCAGGAGCAGGGCGCAAAGAAGGGCGGGGTACGGGCTGTTAGCCCGTACCCCGCCCTTCGTACCGTTATGCGACCGGCCTGACCGGCCCGCCTGACGGTCGACGACCGCTCAGCTCGCTCAGCTGCTCCGGCTGGCTCGCCTCAGACGGCGGAGCCCGCCTTCCACTCCGCCCAGCTCATGTTCCAGCCGTTGAGGCCGTTGTCAGGCTGGACGGTCTTGTCGGGGGAACCCTTGACCTCGACGATGTCGCCGAGCATCGAGTTGTCGTAGAACCATGCGGCGTCGGTGGTCTTGTCGCCCGCACCGCGCTTGTCCTTCAGCCCGACGCAGCCGTGGCTGGTGTTGCCCGAACCGAAGGGCGCACCCCAGTAGTTGCCGTGGATGAAGGTGCCGGAGGTCGACAGGCGCATGGCGTGGGGGACGTCCTTGATGTCGTACCCCTCGGCGCCCTTGCGGCCGAAGCCCACCGTGTCGCCGTCCATCCGCGTCTCCTTGTGCTTCTCGGAGATCGCCATCTTGCCGTTGTACGTGGGGTTCTTCTCGCTGCCCGCCGAGATCGGGAAGCTCTTGAGCTCCTTGCCGTCCCGCACGACCGTCATCTTGTGGTTCTTCACGTCGACGGTGCTGACCTGCGAGCGGCCGATGTTGAAGGTGACCTTCTTGTTCTGCACGCCGGTGACGTTCTGCGCGCCCTTCACACCGTCGAGCTTGAGGTCGAGGGTGACCTTGGAGCCGGGCTTCCAGTACTCCTGGGGGCGGAAGTCGAGGCGGGTGTCGTCGAACCAGTGCCCGGCGACCTCCTGGCCGCTGGTCGAGTCGACCTTGATCGCCGACTGGACGGCCTTCTTGTTGCTGATGGCCTTGTCGAAGTTGATCGAAACCGGCATGCCCACGCCGAAGCTCGCGCCGTCGTCGCCCGTGTAGGTGCCGATGAAGCTGTTGTCCGGGGAGACGGTGGTGAAGGCCGAGTTCTCGACCGCCTTGCGGCCTCCGCCGTCCTCCGCCTTCGCCGTGATCTTGTACTGCGTCGCCCGCTCCAGCTGGTCCGCCGGCTTCCACGACTTCTTGTCGCCGGACATCGTGCCTTCGACGGACGTGCCCCCCTCGACGGATATCAACTTCACGTCGGTGAGCTTGCCTTTGCTGACGGAGACGTTGCCGCCGGTGTTGATGCTGGCGCCTTCCGAACCGTCCTTGGAGGCGATCTTTATTCGGGCCTCCGAACTCTTCTTACCTCGCGTCTCCGACTTGGCTTTGCCAGCCCCGTCACCACTGTCCGACATTCCACAGGCACCCAGCGTCAGCACCCCGCCGAGCAGCACAGCCGTCGCCGACATGGCCTTTCGGTGCTTACCCAGCGTCGTCACAGGCTTCTCCATATGCGTCAGAATCCCAAGCTCCCCGAATCACCGCGTACTCCCCCGTGCCGGACCAAGGGGACATGTGCGGACCCAGCTCCACAGAAGAGAACGCTCTGGGGCTGGTGACCGGTTCCACGTGTGACAAAACTGTGTCCCAGGACACGTACCGCTCGGGACGAAGAGGTCAGCCGCGCGACCTCCTGGTTGAAATGCCTGCTCAGGGCCTGTCCAGACGGGATCGGCGCCTGTGGCCGCAGTCAGCTCCGGCGTCCACCCGATGCGTATTCTGCCTCGTCCACAGTGTCCAGATCCTCGTCGAGGTCGTCGAAGGCGGCGAGAGCCTCGAGATCGTTCTCGCCGACCTCCTCGCTGCCCCAACTCGCATGCGCCAGCTCCACTCCCGGCAGTTCTCGCACGAGATCGAACGGTTCGACGAGATAGGCGATGGCCTCCCCCGCATCCGCCGCGATGATCTCCCTCGCGTGCGCTCGTTCTTCGTCCGGCATCAGCTCGTCGCCCTCTACGCGTTCGAGAGCCGACCTGGTCAGCGCGCCCGCGTCGGCGATCTCGACGACCATTTCCACGCGGAGCCGGATGTGCGGACCGGGGCCTGAAGGTTCGGAACGCGGTGTCTCGTCAGCATCCATGACGGGAGCGTAAGCGCACAGGAGGCGCGGGTTCCGTACGACCCGCGGCTGTCTATAACATCGGCCTCCGTGCCGCCAGTTCATGGTGTGCGCACCGCTCGTCGCTCATGCGCCAAAGCACTCGGAAGGGGCTTCCTCGTGCCCGCAGTCGGACTCTCCACCGTGTCCGCCCACCGCCGCTCCCTGGTCACGGCAACCGCCGCTGGTGCGGTGCTGTGCGCCCTCTGGTTCGTTCCCACGGCGAAGGCCGCCCCGGACGGTACGGGCACGGGCGTGAGAAGCACGGTGAACTCGGCCGCCCACGGGCAGAGCGCGCACACCGCCCCGCAGGAACCGTCCGCAGCCGTGCAGCCCGCCGGCGTGGCACCGTCGGACATCCGCGACCTCGGCACGCCCTCCGTACTGGCCGGCCTCGGACTCGCAGGCGCCGGCGGTACCTTGATCATCCGCCACCGGCGCCGCGCGGCTGCCGTCCGTACGTCTCAGACGAGTTCGCCCGTCACCGACTGAGCCGCGCGCACCAGCGCCCCCGTCCGTACGAACTCCTCGGACACCGCAAGGTCGGGCGAGAGGAAGCGGTCCGGGCCCGGACCTTCCACGCCCGCCTCGCGCAGTGCCCGTACGACCGCGAGTGACGCGGCGGCCGGCGTCAACCGGCCGCCCTCGGCGCGTAGTTCGACCGCGCGCGTGGCGGCGTACAGCTCGACGGCGACGACGCGGGTGAGGTTGTCCACAGCTGTGCGCAGCTTGCGCGCCGCGGACCATCCCATGGAGACGTGGTCCTCCTGCATCGCCGAGGACGGGATGGAGTCCGCCGAGGCGGGGACCGCCAGCCGCTTCATCTCGCTGACCAGAGCGGCCTGCGTGTACTGGGCGATCATCAGCCCCGAGTCGACGCCGGCGTCGTGGGCGAGGAAGGGCGGCAGGCCGTGTGAGCGGTTCTTGTCCAGGAGGCGGTCCGTGCGGCGCTCGGCGATGGAGGCGAGATCGGCGGCGGCGACGGCGAGGAAGTCCAGTACGTACGCGACGGGTGCGCCGTGGAAGTTGCCGTTGGACTCGACACGTCCGTCCGGCAGCACGACCGGGTTGTCGACGGCGGCGGCCAGCTCGCGCTGCGCGACAGTGAGGGCGTGCGCGAGGGTGTCGCGCCCTGCGCCCGCGACCTGCGGGGCGCAGCGCACCGAGTAGGCGTCCTGGACGCGGGGCGCGTCGTCCTGGTGGTGCCCCGTGAGTCCCGAACCTGCCAGCACCTTCAGCATGTTGGCGGCCGAGGCCGCCTGGCCGGGGTGCGGCCGTATGGCGTGCAGTTCGGGCGCGAGCACCTTGTCGGTGCCGAGCAGCGCCTCCATGGTGAGCGCGGCGGTGATGTCGGCGGAGGTGAAGAGGCGGGCGAGGTCGGCGCCGGCGAGGAGGAGCATGCCGAGCATTCCGTCGGTGCCGTTGAGGAGGGCGAGCCCTTCCTTCTCGCGGAGTTCGACGGGGGCGATGCCGTGCGCGTGGAGCAGTTCGGCCGCGGGTGCCACGGTGCCGTCGGGCCCTTCGGCTTCGCCTTCGCCCATCAGGGTCAGGGCGCAGTGCGACAGGGGTGCGAGGTCGCCGGAGCAGCCGAGGGATCCGTACTCGTGGACGACGGGGGTGATCCCCGCGTTGAGCAGGTCCGCGATCGACTGGGCGACCTCGGCCCGTACGCCCGTACGTCCCGAGGCGAGGGTCTTCAGCCGCAGGAACATCAGGGCGCGGACGACCTCACGCTCGACGCGCGGGCCCATGCCGGCGGCGTGCGAGCGCACGATGTTGCGCTGGAGCTGCGCGCGGAGACCGGGGCTGATGTGGCGGACGGCGAGGGCGCCGAAGCCGGTGGAGACGCCGTAGACGGGTTCCGGTTTCGCGGCCAGCTCCTCGATGTGCCGCCTTGACGCGTCGAGGGCGGCCAGCGCCTGTGCCGACAGCTCCACGCGGGCGCCGTCCCGGGCGACGGCGATGACGTCCTCGGGGATCGTGCCGGACTCTCCCAGCACCACGGTGTGCATACTCATATTCAGGCACCCTAGAGAGTGAATCGAACCCTGTCACGACCGGGTCCTCGAACTGGGAGGCGGAGAAGCTGCTTTCACGGGCCTTCCACTCCCCTCTTCGCGTCTTCGCGGAGGGCTGAGCTCACCCGTCCGTGCGCCCGCCCGGCCGTCGTGACGCGTCAGGTGCGTCCAGAGCATGCGGTGCCTCGGTTACGTCCGGAGCCCCGGGCGCCTCGGTTGCGTCCGGAGCATCCGATGCGTCGCGCGTGTGGCCCCGGAAGTGGCGGCGGTCCCCCACCGGCTCCGACACCCCCTGGTCCTCCGCCTCGGACGCGTCGGCAAGCCGCACCACGGGGCCTTCCACGCCGCCGTCACGGCCCGCGACCACCGGTCGCTGCGCCCGCGCGGCCTTCGCCCGGTACTGCGCCGCGTCCGCGAGCCGGAAGAGACGCGCCGCCGACCGTACGGGGCCGATCGGGTCCCCCGTGGAGGCGACGCCGCATGCGACTCCGTCCCCGGCCTGCAGTCCGACCGCCTTACGGCAGACCTCCTCCGCCGCCCTCACCACCCGGTCCGCGTCGGGCCCCACCGTCAGCAGACAGAACTCGTCGCCGCCCAGCCGCGCCGCCAGCGCCCCCGGCAGCGTCGCGCCGCACAGCGACAGCACTATCCCGAAGCGCTCCAGCAGACGGTCGCCGGCGGCGTGCCCGAGTTCGTCGTTGACGCGCTTGAGGCCGTTGACGTCGCAGACGACGAGGCTCACCACGGTGCCGTCCTCGCGGTGCCGCTGAAGTCCGTCCTCCAGCTTCCCCTCGATGGCCCGGCGGTTGGCCAGGCCCGTCAGCTGATCCGTGAAGGCGAGGCGGCGTACCTCCTCCAGCTGCTCGTTCTGAGCGATTCCCGCGGCGATGATCTCGGCCAGTATCGTCGCGAAATGCGCGTCCGACTGGTCGAAGACGGGCTCCCCGACGCCGCGGGCCACATACAGCTGGCCCCAGGCACGGCCGTGCAGCACGATCGGCGCGACGACGCAGCAGCCACGGCCCCGGCGGCGCAGGGCCTGCACGCGCGGATGAAGAGGGACACCCGCTGCGACGCCGTAGCGCTCCGCAGCCGTCTCGATCCAGGCCTGCGGCTCGTCCTTGCCCTCCAGCGTCCACCGCTCACGCAGCGACTCGGTGATCTCCGGGAAGTCGTGCACCGGATAGGACTCGTTCTCGGGGAACTCGCTCTCGCCCACGGCGAGCTGCCCGACGTTGACGAGCACGTCGAGGCGTCCGCGCGCCCGGTCCCAGGCGGATACGGCGGCGAACGTACCGTCCATCGCAGCGCAGGCCTGTATGGCGGCGGCGTGCGCGACCTCGCGATGCGTGGGCTGACGGGGATGCGCGTCGCGGAAGCGCTGCGCGGTCGCCATGGACTGCGCCAGCTCGACGACGGCCCGCAACCGTGGGTCCTCTCCCATGAGGCCAGGCTAGGAGCGTTCGGCGCACCCTGCCGTGTGGGTTGCTCCTGGCCGACGCACCGCCGTACGGGCGTCCGTCACTCCCCCGGCCACTGCGGCTTCCGCTTCTCGTTGAAGGCGGCCACGCCTTCCGCGCGGTCCCCCGAGAAGGCGACGGTGCGCCAGGCCGCGTCCTCGATCTCCAGACCGGCCCGCAGGTCCAGGCCCCAGCCCGTACGCAGCGCCCGCTTCGCGGCACGCAGCCCGACCGGTGAGTTCCCGGCGATACGGGCACCCAGCGCGAGAGCTTCGGCACGGTCCTGGCCCGACTCCACCAGCTGGTCGACGAGGCCCAGCCGCTGAGCCTCGTCGGCCTCGACCCTGCGCGCGGAGAAAATCAGCTCGGCGGCGCGGGCGGCGCCGACCCTGCGGGGCAGCAACTGGGTCCCTCCGCCGCCCGGGATGACGCCGACCGACACCTCGGGCAGCCCGACGACGGCGCTGGGGTCGGCCACGATCAGGTCGCAGGACAACGCCAGTTCGAACCCGCCTCCGAGTGCGTAACCGTGCACGGCGGCGACGGTCGGCATCGGGAGTTCCAGCACGCCGGTGTAGGCGGCACGCGCCGTCGGACGGTGCCGGCCGAGGTCGGCGTCACTGAGGGAGTTGCGCTCCTTGAGGTCCGCACCCACGCAGAAGGCCCGCTCGTTGGTGGAGCTGATCACGGTGGCGCGTACGTCACGGTCCGCGGCGAGGTCCGCGCACGCGTCCGCGAGACGGGCGGCCAGTTCGCTGGAGACGGCGTTCATGGCCGCGGGGCGGTCCAGTACGAGTTCGGCGACGTGGGTCCCCGCGTCCTTGCGGACGACGATCCACTCCCCGTAACGCTCTTCGCTCACGCTGCTCATCCGACGCCTCCGGTTAACGCTCGCTCACCGATGTCCGCGGGCAACTGTACGGTCACGCCACGGGCGTCGGGCAGCCTGCCCTGTCAGACCCGTCCGGCAGACTCCGGACATGGATCTCACGTTGCAGCTGACGGTCGACTGCGGCGACCCGCAGAGGCTGGTGGCCTTCTGGGCCACGGCGCTGGGCTACGTCCCCGAACCTCCCCCGGAGGGGCACGCCACTTGGCGGGACTTCTGGACGGCGACGGGCGTTCCGGAGGAGGAGCTTGCCGACGGCGCCGGAGAGACACCGGAATCGATCGTCGACCCCCTGGGCCGAGGGCCGCGTGTGTGGTTCCAGAAGGTCCCGGAGCCGAAGACCACCAAGAACCGGGTACACCTCGATCTGGACGTGGGCGGTGGCCGTGAGACCCCGCTGGCCGTTCGCATCGAGCGGGCCACGTCCAAGGTGGAACGGCTGACCGAGGCCGGCGCCGAGGTGGTCCGGATCGTGGATGAGCCCGGCATGGACTACTACTTCGTCGTGCTGCGGGATCCTGAGGGCAACGAGTTCTGCGTCGGCTAGGCGGCGAGCGGTCTCGCCGGACCGGTGAAGGCCGCCGTGGAGAACTCAGCCGCAGAGGGCTCAGCGGCGTCCCAGCATCCAGGGCTCGACGACACCCAGCCCGCGCACGGGCCGCTGGTAGAGCGGCTGGAGCGCGTAGCGGTAACCCGACAGGTCCTCGGTCTCCTTCTCCGACTCCGGCGCTTCGCCGGCGGCCACGAGCTCCGCCCGGAAGTCGCCGTCGACGAGAACCCTGTCCTTGGGCGCTATCGACGTCAGCCTGCTCGCCAGATTGACCGTGTTGCCGAAGACGTCGCCCATCCGCGTCGTCATCGTGCCGAAGGCGATGCCGACGCGCAGTTCGGGCATCGTCGCGTCGTTCGCCATGGTCTCGATCAGGCGCAGCCCGATCTCGGCTGCCGTGCCCGCGTCTTCGGCGACGTAGAGGACTTCGTCGCCCAGCGCCTTGATCAGACGCCCGCCGTTCGCGGCGACGAGGTCGGCCGCCGTGGTCTCGAACGCCTCGACCAGCTCGCCCAGTTCGTCGTCCTCCAGACGGCGCGTCAGCCGTGTGAAGCCGACGAGGTCGGCGAAGGCGATGGCCTGCCGCCGGTCGACGGTCTCCTCGTCGTCCAGGGCCTGGACGACGCGTCCGGTGGCTGCGGCGAGCTGCCGCCGCCAGACGTACACGAGGAACTCCTCCAGCTCGGGCAGCAGCAGCTGCACCAGCGGATAGGTGACCTCGTTGCGCGTCATGCCGGGCTCCGGCGGCTCCGTGAGGCCCATCAGGAAGGAGTCGATCTGCCAGTCGGCCAGCCGCGAGGTGGTCTGCCCGGTCGAGCGGGCGACCTGTACGGCCGTCGTCTCGCTCAGCAGCCCGGCCTCCACGAGACCGGCGAGGCGACGGAGCGCCAGTACGTCGGCCTCGGTCAGTGCCCGTGCCTGACCCACGTCCGCGAAGCCCATGGCCCGCCAGAAGCGGGAGGCCAGCTCCATGGAGACGCCGGCGGCGCGTGCGGCCTGGAACGGCGTGTACTGACGGTGCGAGCCGAGGATGAGCTCCTCGATGCGCAGCGCGCTGGGGTCGTCGTCGGTGGTCTCCGCGGGGTCGCTCTGCCCGCTCGGCGTCTGCTGCCCGCCGTCAGCACCGGCGTCGCCTTCGTCCGACGCGGTGCCCGAGGCGGGTCCGTCCGGTGCGGGCTGCCCGTCCGCTGCCTGCGATTCGGCTCCCGGTTCCGGTTCCGCCGCCGACTGTGACTCGGACGTAGACGCGGGAGTGTCCGGTTCATCGTCGGCCACTGTCCGCCCCTCGCCAGGTCCGGTCGTCCCTGCGCACTGCCCTTCCGTTCTCTTGCTGAGATCTTCCGGGGATCACCGGGACGCGCTGCATCCGCGTCCCCTCCGCCGCGTGCCCACAATACGGCAGCAGTGTCCTGAACAGGCCCCTCTGCGAACGCACCATCAGGGATGCGCCACCGACTCGGCGGAACACCCGCCGGGTGCGCCGCCCCCGCCCGCGCTCACGCCCCCGCGCCACCGTGCCCGCGCAGGTGCACGATGTCGCCCGCGGCGACGGGACGCTGCACTCCGCTTTCCGTGCCGATGACGAGCCGTCCGTCGCTGTCCACCGCCACTGCCTCGCCGACCAGTTCCTCACCTCCGGGCAGCTCCGCCCGTACGGTACGTCCGAGCGTGGAGCACCCCGCTGCGTAGGCCTCCAGCACTCCGCTGCCGAGCGGGTCACCGTCCGCGGCGCTCCAGCGCCCGTACCAGTCCTCGACCGAGCGCAGCACGGCGCGCAGCAGCGGGTCGCGGTCGGTGCCCTGCGCGCCGGCGAGGACGAGCGATCCCGCTGTGGGGACGGGCAGTTCGGAGCTGCGGAGCGAGACATTGAGGCCGATGCCGAGGACGACTGCGGCGTCACCTCCGACGCCTGCGTCAGCACGTCCCTGCGCTCCGCGGGAGGGAACCGCGGTCCGTTCGGCGAGGATGCCGCCGATCTTCCGCTCCTCGCCCTCGATGTCGACGAGGACGTCGTTGGGCCACTTCAGCCGGGTGTCCACTCCGGCCGCGCGGGCGAGCGCGCTCGCCGTGGCGACTCCCGCGAGCAGCGGCAGCCAGCCCCAGCGCTCCTGCGGAACCTGCGGTTCGAGCAGCACCGACACGAAGACCCCGGAGCGGGGCGGGGCGCTCCAGCCGCGGTCGAGGCGGCCACGTCCCGCGGTCTGCTCCTCCGCGACGAGTACGGCGCCCTCCTCGGCGCTGCCGTCGCGTGCGCGGTCGGTGAGGTCGGAGTTGGTCGATCCCGTGCTGTCGACCACGTCCAGCGACGTCCACAGACTGTCCGCACTGATCAGCGCACGGCGCAGCGAGACGGCATTCAGCGGCGGGCGGCTGAGGTCGGACCAGCGGCTGCCGGAGCTCTCGGGCGGGTTCGGCGTCATGGCGTCAGCGTAGATCCGGCAGCCGGGGCGGCGCCCTCTGCCCGGCCGCCCGTGAGCGTGAAGCGCCGCGTCGAAAGCACCCGGCCGGAGACTCAGTGTGGCCAACGCCGCACCGCCGAACGGCTGCTTCGCGGATAGCCTACGAACCGGTAGCCGCACGCTGACGAGTAGGAGCCCCACGCAGATGTCCGAGCAGGAGAGCAGCCCAGACATCCACACGACCGCGGGGAAGATCGCGGATTTCGAGCGTCGCGCCGCGGAGGCGACGCACGCGGGCTCGGAGCGCGCGGTGGAGAAGCAGCACGCGAAGGGAAAGCTCACCGCACGGGAACGGGTCGGTCTGCTGCTGGACGAAGGCAGCTTCACCGAGCTGGACGAGTTCGCCCGGCACAGGTCCACCAACTTCGGTCTGGAGAAGAACCGTCCGTACGGCGACGGAGTCGTCACCGGCTACGGCACCGTGGACGGCCGTCCTGTGTGCGTGTATTCGCAGGACTTCACCATTTTCGGCGGCTCGCTCGGCGAGGTCTACGGCGAGAAGATCGTCAAGGTCATGGACTTCGCGCTGAAGAACGGCTGTCCGGTGATCGGCATCAACGACGGCGGCGGCGCCCGTATCCAGGAAGGGGTCGTGGCGCTCGGGCTGTTCGCGGAGATCTTCCGCAGGAACGTGCACGCCTCCGGTGTCGTCCCGCAGATCAGCCTCATCGTGGGCCCCTGCGCGGGCGGCGCGGTCTACTCCCCCGCGATCACCGACTTCACGGTGATGGTGGATCAGACCTCGCACATGTTCATCACGGGCCCGGACGTCATCAAGACCGTGACGGGTGAGGACGTCGGCTTCGAGGAGCTGGGCGGCGCCCGTACGCACAACTCGACGTCCGGTGTGGCGCACCACATGGCGGGCGACGAGAAGGACGCCATCGAGTACGTCAAGGCGCTCCTGTCCTACCTGCCGTCCAACAACCTCTCCGAACCGCCGGTCTACCCGGAGGAGGCGGATCTGGAGACGTCGGACGAGGACCGTGAGCTGGACACGCTGATCCCGGACTCCGCGAACCAGCCCTACGACATGCACTCCGCCATCGAGCATGTGCTGGACGACGGTGAATTCCTCGAGACGCAGGCGCTGTTCGCGCCGAACATCGTCACCGGCTTCGGGCGGATCGAGGGCCAGTCGGTGGGTGTGGTGGCCAACCAGCCGCTGCAGTTCGCGGGTTGCCTCAACATCGACGCCAGCGAGAAGGCGGCGCGCTTCGTGCGTACCTGCGACGCCTACAACGTGCCGGTGATCACCTTCGTGGACGTGCCGGGCTTCCTGCCGGGCACCGACCAGGAGTACGACGGCATCATCCGGCGCGGCGCCAAGCTGATCTACGCCTACGCGGAGGCGACGGTGCCGCTGATCACCGTCATCACCCGCAAGGCCTTCGGCGGCGCGTACGACGTCATGGGGTCCAAGCACCTGGGCGCCGACCTCAACTTCGCCTGGCCCACGGCGCAGATCGCGGTCATGGGAGCTCAGGGCGCGGTCAACATCCTGCACCGCAGGAGGCTCACGGCGGTCGAGTCCGACGACGAACGCGAGGAACTGCGGGCGGAGTTGACGCAGGAGTACGAGGACGCGCTGCTGAATCCGTATGCCGCGGCCGAACGCGGGTATGTGGACGCTGTGATCATGCCGTCCGAGACCCGCCGTCACATCACACGCGGTCTGCGCACGCTCCGCTCGAAGCGCGAGCAGCTGCCCCCGAAGAAGCACGGCAACATCCCGCTGTAAGGAGGCCGTTCGCCATGCTGGAGCCGACGACAGGGGAACACCCGCCGATCCCGCCGATCAAGGTGGTGCGGGGCAATCCGACACCGGAGGAGCTGGCCGCCGCCCTGGCGGTGGTCAGGGCGCGGGCCGCCGCGATGGTGTCCGAGGTGCCCGCCTCCAGGTCTGCCGACGAGTGGTCCGACCCTGCCCGCACAGTGCCGCGCCGTGTCCCGCACCCGGGGCCGAAGGCGTGGCGCACGGCGTACTGGCCCGCCTGACCTGCCTGACCCGTTTGGCATGCCCCGTGCCCGCCCCCGCCGCGAGGCGGGCACGGGGCGTGACTGAGTACGCGTACTCAGGCGCCCGTGCCCTCTGCGTCGCAGCATGGAGTACATGCTGTGGTCCGACCCCCGCGACGAGCCTCCGAAGGAGATGCGCGCGACTCTGACGA
>Ga0190265_10000554_pt1 | contig 26401 bp, 24 predicted proteins | sample Popmic124T_FD_133135 | JGI IMG/M metagenome (GOLD analysis project Ga0190265, IMG submission 133135) | Populus adjacent soil microbial communities from riparian zone of Indian Creek, Utah, USA - 124 T | ecosystem: Environmental > Terrestrial > Soil > Riparian zone | place: USA: Utah | collected...
CGAAAAAGAAGGATGAAGAAAATAACGCGGCTTGATCAAAGCCCCTGAAGTGAGGTATATCAACAACCACTGGCCGGTTTTGATTCGATAACCCGTGGCCGGTTTTCAACTGATAGATGACACCGCGTCCGAATGCCTGCCGTCGTGGCGATCACAGCGATTCTCGGCGGCGAGACGTCCGTTCAGACCGTACCCATCCCGCACGACTGCGTAGATGGGTTTACGGAGGCGTATTACGCGCGCCCGGAGCGATTTCTGGACGCGTCCGTCCGTCGCAGCCAATCAGTGTGGGGCTTTGTCGAGCGCGAAGTGGAAGTACGGTTTGTCCGAGCCCTCGGGGACGACCTGTCGTCCGGGGCCTGGGACGAGCGCTACGGGAAGTGGCGCGCCATGGCGCATTTCGAGGGATCGCTGCGTTTGATAGTTTCGGACAGGCGGCCCGCGTGATGCCAAAATGATCTCGAGGGGTGAAACGGTCGCCCTTCACTTGGACGGGGCGCGCCTCAGTTGTTCGCTATCGATCTCACCATGGTCATCATCGCCTACTCGAGCGCTTTCGCAAAGGATTGTCGTCGTCGTGACAATGCTGCGTACGCATTCGGATTACTCCCTCCTTGCTGGTTCTCTGGCGGCGCGCGAAGCCTCAAGTTGGGCATGCCATTCTGCCGCTTTGCCATCGTAGTCCTTGTCAGGTTCGGCCGCATGCCACGCCTTGTAGAGTTCGACGAACCCGGTTTGCACATTTGAGCGATCCCGTTCCGTTGCGGCGGGGGATTCAGACAGGATAGAATCTGCTTCGATAAGACTCAATTCGGCTGCGTCAAACCGACTGGCGGCGGCATGGTTTCGCCCGAGCGCTGTCAAGAACCTGCTGAACGCCGACGGATTATCCTCGCGAAGAACTCTTCGCGCTGGTGCTTCGGCGGGCGCTAGAAGCTTCATCGCCTCCTCGAATCTCCCGAGGGAATTGAGCAGCGCGCCCAGGTCGCCAATAGACTTGAGTGTCGAACTATGTTCATCACCCAGTGCGGTTCGGTGTAATTCGACGGATTTACGAAGGTACGGCTCGGCCGCCTCCATTCTGCCCTGGTCCCTAAGCAGTGAGCCCATGTTGGAGATTGACTTCAGGATGTCAGGATGGTCCTTGCGCAACAGTCGGCGTCGTGTTTCGAAGACTTCGCGGTAGTACGGCTCGGCCTCCGACAACTTGCCCTGAGAATGTACCAGGAGGCCCATGTTGCTAACGGAAATCAACGTGTGAGGATGCTCGTCGCCCAACACGCGTCGGCGCCTCGCCAAGGCGTCGCGTAAGTGTGTCTCCGCCTCGGCCAGCTTGCCCTGCTCCTTGAGCAGCAGGCCCAGGGTATTCGTAGAGACGAGCGTGGTAGGGTGGTCTTCGCCGAGCAACTGAATTTGTTTCTCGCGCGCCTCACGGTAACACGCCTCGGCTTCCGTGAAATCGCCCTGGGCCCGAAGCAGGTTGCCCATGCTGTGGAGGTAAGTCAGCGTGTAGGGGTGATCGTGGCCGAGAATACGGCGCGACGTATCGAGCGCCTCACGATAATAGGGCACTGCATCTGACGTTTTACCCAGTGCTAGGAGCACGCCACCCATGTTGGCAATAGCAACCAGCGTCCGAGGGTGGTCATTGCCTTCGAGTCGGCGGCGCTTTTCCAGCACCTCCTGAAAGCAGCGATGGGCTTCGACAAGTTTTCCTTGGTCGCGCAGCAGTCCGCCCATTTTGTTGATCGAATCCAAAGTGTCCGGGTGTTCCTCGCCGAGCACGCGGCGGCGCTTCTCCATCGCCTCGCGATAGAACGGTTCAGCATCGCCCAACTTGCCCTGTGCCCAACGGAGATAGCCCATGTTCCGAATCGAACGAAGGGTATCGGGGTGCTCGTCCCCCAAAATTCGCCGGCATTTTTCCAGTGCCTCGACCCGGTAGGCCTCTGCGTCCGCGAGTTTGCCCTGCCATTGAAGCAGAGTGCCCATGTCGATGGTTGAACTGAGCGTGTCGGGATGCTGATCGCCCAGGACGCGGCGGCGAATGGCCAGCGCTTCCTCCTGCGGCCCGCTCGCGGCAGCGTAAAGCCCGAGCTCCTGCATCGTTGAGGCTAGCGTCTGTAACAGTCGCGCCCTCAGCAGTGGCTGATCGGCAAACTGTTGGTCGATCGCCGCGAGAGTGGGGTGGAAGAGACGTTCGTCCAGCGCAGTCAGGGCCAGCCCGGTGAAGTCGCTTCCCGCAATGAGCTTTTCCAACTCCGCGACCCGGGCATCAACTTCCTCCGGCGGCAACTTGGAGCGTTTGGATGCGGCGCGCGCTTTTTCAATCAAGTCTTCACGAAGCTGTAAGCCCATCATTTGAAGCTACGACCGTCGCCCCCCAATGCCTGGAGATCTGCTTGCGCAACACATACACGAATGAGTCGCGTTTCGCCTCGATCGGTTCACCGGCGAGGAAATGCCGGAGGTCTTGCGCCAATTCGCCCGCCGATTGGTAGCGTCGGTCAGGTTGTTTGGCCAGACACTTCAGCACGATCGTGTCGAGATCGCCGTCGATTCGTCCCGTCACGGATCGCACGCTGCTGGGCCGCATGGGTGGGGCATTCACGATGCGGTCCTGCACGTCGCGGGCTTTCCCCGTCACGGGGTACGGAAATGCACCCGTGAGCAATTGATAAAGGATGACGCCGAGGGAATACACGTCCGTTCGCAAATCGATTTCGTTGGTCTGGCCCGTGACCTGCTCGGGGCTGGCCCACGGCATTGATCCGACAAACTGGCCGGTGAGCGTCATCGTCTGCGGCGACGAATCATCCGCATTAGCACCGGTCAGTTTCGCCAGCCCGAAGTCGAGGACGTGCGGCTCTCCCGCTTCATCAATCCGAATGTTCCCGGGCTTCAGATCGCGGTGAATAATGCCGCGCAGGTGGGCGGCGTGAACGGCGTCGCAGATTTTCATGAACAGTTGCAGCGACTCTTCACGCGAGTGATCCGCATCCACCAGATACTGATCCAGCCCTCGGCCGCGAACGTAATCCATGACCAGGAAGGAGTGACCGGCGGAAAGGCTGCAATCGTGGATGGTGACGATATTCGGGTGGTTGAGGCGACTGAGAACATGAATCTCGCGCTCGAAGCGGGTCAGTTCTGTTCTGTCGGCAAACGGCCCCTGTCTGAGCACCTTGATCGCAACGACACGATCGGTGGATTCCTGAATCGCCTCGAAGACAACGCCTTGGCCCCCGCGATGAATTTCGCGCACCAGACGATAGCCCATGAAGGAATCCGGCGACAGCGAATGGCGATTGAATGCGGCCGTAGCCGCGTCAGAACTTCCGGCGTCTTCACGCGGAATGCTGGCAATTTGTTGCCACGCGAACTCTACAAGCTGGCTATCGGAATCGACAGCCTTGTCGGAGGCGGGTTGATGATCATTGCGCATGGCGTGTTCCGTGAACACCTTGGAGTCAGCGCTGCCCGGCGATACGCTCTTCAGGTTTTTGCGAGCACAATACCGGGACGACTTTTTCGCCCCGAAATCACGGGGCGTCGCTGAAAAACCTTGAGGCCGCGCCCAGTTGTTGCTGAAGCCGCGCGTGCGCGCGGGAGCGAAGCATGAGGACTGCGCCAACGGAGCGCCTCATTGCGGCAGCCACCTCCGCGGGGGCCTTGCCTTCCAGATCCGAGAGCCGCACCACGGTGCTGTAATCGACGGGCAGGGCCTTCAATGCGGTTTCGATAGACTGCGCCGCTTCCTTTTCCGCCGCCTGCCGACTCGGCGTTGTTGTGGTTACACCCAGTATCTCGAGCAACGCCATACATGAACTCTGCTGTTCCGGTTGCACGATTTGCCTCGCCGGATGGGGGCGCCTTTGGCGCTCCAACCCCTTGATGGCATCGCGCAGCGTATTCTGGGCGATGCGCATCAGCCATCCGACGAATGCATCCGAGTCTCGCGCGGTGAGCTGATCGATGTGCAGGAACGCCTCCATGTAGGTCACCTGCATCACGTCATCTTCCTCGATCACGGAGCGCCAGCGGGAATCGATTTTTCCGCGAATGCCTTCGCGGGCGACGGGGCCAAATCGCTTCAAAAGTGTCTTGAGAGCGTCCATGTCGCGCGATGCGGCGCGACGCAGAAGTTCGGCGTCGGAATCAGCACCGGTATCGGACATTCATTGATCCATAAAGTGTTTAGGACGCCCGCACTGCGGCATAGATCAGTTTATCACACTCCATCAGGAACAGAACCTCGTCTTCGACGAGCCCCGAGCAAGGGCGCACTGAAGCAATGGAGTCTCATGGGGTGCTGGCTCCTTGCCTTGCTCGGCATAGCAAGAAAAACGCCTGCGGCGCGTGATTTCGGAAGGAATACGTCGTCCTTGAAGAGTCCGATCCACTATTTATCGAGCGAGGAGTTGCGCCATGCCATGTACAGGTTGGGCCCTGCCCGCCGCGATCATCGTCGGCCTTGCGGCATCACGCGGCGCCCTGGCCGTGACCATCACCTGGACCGGGGGCGCAGCAACCAACTCTTGGCACACTCCAGCCAACTGGAATCTCAACCGCGTTCCCGAGCCCGGGGACGACGTGGTCATCCCGAACATGGCGCCCGACGTCAACGTGACCTACTCGTTGGGCAGCACGACGATCAACAGCCTGACCAGCGCCGAAGCGTTTACCCTCACCAGCGGCCAGGCCACCACGCTGACGATCAATGCTGCGTCCACTTTGAATGGCACCTTTGCGCTTTCCGCCACCTTGGCCGGAGCCGGCGATGTCACCGTGAACGGAGCGATGAACTGGACGGGCTTTGGCACGATGTCCGGAACGGGGCGGACGATCATCTCCTCCAGCGGCAGCCTGACGATCAGCGACACCAGTCCCAAAACGCTGAGCCGGACGCTTGAGAATCACTCGGCCAACGCCAGTTGGACCAACGGCAACATGCAGATGAACAACGGGACGTTCAGCAACGCGTCCAGTGGAACACTCACCGTCAATGTGCCCACGGGCCTCAATTTCTCGGGTTTCGGCGGCACCAACGCGGTCACCAACGCCGGCACATTCAACAAAATCGGGCCGGCAACGGTGAGCACCAATACGCTCGTCCAGTTCAACAACACGGGCACGGTCAACGTGGATGGCGGCGAACTCTTGATCGGCGGAGGCGGCGCCAACGCCGGCGTGATGGACGTCGACGCCGGGACGAACCTCAGGCTGTTATCCGGCATGACGCACAGTCCGACCTCGACTCTCATCGGGCTGGGAACGCTCACATTCGGCGGGACGCACAACTTCGCCGGGACGCTGCAGACCGATCGCATCATCTATATGCCTGGCGGCGCGATCGTTCACCTGAACGCGAATTACACGTTTGCCGGAACGCTGAACCTGGGCGGCCAACTGGGAGGATCCGGTGACGCGACGATTACCGGGACTTTGAACTGGACCGGATTTGCCACGATGTCCGGTGCAGGTCGAACGATCTGTGCCGCTACAGCGACAGTGACCATCAGTGATATTGGGTCGAAAAATCTGGACCGTCGCCTCGAGAATCACTCGCCCAATGTCAACTGGACCGGCGGAAACCTGCAGATGAACGGCGGAACACTGGCCAACGAATCCGGCGGGATCATCACTCTCAGTCACAATACCGACAGCGTCATAATCCCGTCGGGCCCCGGCACTAATTCAGTTACAAATGCCGGCGTGTTCAGAAAAACCGGCCCGAGCCCCATGACGGTGTTCAACACTATTCCCTTTAATAACCCTTGGCACTCTCGACGTACAGGCAGGGTTACTCCAACTTGCGGGCGGGTTGTCCAACGCACGGGCACCACTCTGTCAGGAGGGACGTACTTAGTCGCCGGCACGTTGCAGTATCCCGCGGCAAACATCGCGACGAGTGCCGCGTCGATCGTGCTCGATGGCCCCGCGTCGGCCATTCAAAGCGTCGGCGGCGGAAATGCGCTCGCCAACTTCGCAACCAACACCGCAAGCGCCTCCTTCCAAATCAGGAATGGCCGCAACCTTGCGGTGGCCGGACCATTCAGCAATGCCGGACAGGTGACCATCGGACCCGGTGACAATACCTTCAGCGCGAGCACGTTCAACAACCCGGGCGCCATCACAAAGACCGGCACGGGATCGGGAAGCATCAACTCCACGGTTTCGCTTACCGGCGGCGGAACGATCGACGTGCAGGGCGGAACGCTCACACTAACGACGTTGACGAACTTCTCCGGAACAACGCTCACCGGCGGGACTTACAGGGCGACCGGTGCGCTGCGCTTCGGCAACGCGAATATCGTAACCAACGCAGCCAACATCACTCTCGATGGCCCTGCATCGGCGATTGAAAACACCCTCGGCGTCAATGCACTCGCGAATCTTGCTGGCAACAGCGCGGGCGCTTCCCTCCAGATCATGAATGGTCGCGATCTCGCCCTGTCGGGTGACTTCAGCAATTCCGGTCAGGTGGCGATCGGGCCGGGGGACGACACGCTGAGCGTCCCGGGTAACTACGTGCAATCGGCAGGCTCGACGAAACTCGACGGCGGGGTGCTCGACCCCGCCGATCTGGCAACCATTCAGGGCGGCGACCTCAAAGGCAATGGCTCAATCCTCGGCAATGTGATGAACGCCGGAACGTGCAGGCCCGGCCTCTCGCCGGGCAGCATTTCGATCAGCGGTGACTACACGCAGACAGTCGCCGGCACGCTGGAGGCGGAAATCCAGGGGCCAACACCCGGCACGGGATACGACCAACTGACCGTCGCGGGCGAGGCGATCCTGCTTGGGACGCTGCGCGTCCTTCTGACCGGCGGCTTTGAACCCGATGTCCAGGATACGTTTGACATCGTGACCGGCGGCGCAATCGGCACGAAGTTCACGACTATCGAGATGCCGCTGCTTCCGAATCTGAAGGGTTGGCAGATCGATGCGTCGCAGGAGACTCTGCGTCTGAACATCGTCGATTGCGGACCGGGCGATGCCGACGGCGACGGAGTGGGCGACGCCTGCGAGACGGTCCCCGACCTCTCATGGTTCACCATCGACGGCGGAGGTCGGACCTTCAGCAGCGGCGGCGAATTCAAGCTCGGCGCCACCATCGGCCAGCATGATGCGGGCCGGGCCGACGTACCGCTCACAGGCGGCATCTTCAGTCTGGTCGGAGGCTTCTGGGCCGGCGTGGAGATTCCGGAGATGTCCGACTGCCCGCTACTCGGCGACATGAACTCCGACGGCCTGCGCAACGGCATCGACATTCAGACCTTCGTCGGCTGTCTGCTGGACGGCGGGCCGCCAGCCTGCTCCTGCGCAGATGTGAACGAAAGTGGCGCCGCCGACACGGAAGACATTACCACATTCGTTCAGATGCTAACGAACTAATAGTCTCAGGCCAGGAGCATGACATGAACTGTCATCTGCGCGGTCTCTCAGCGACGTGTGTTCTCGCAATTGCGCTTCCGTTAGCGGCGCAGACGCCGCTCGGCACAGATTTCACGTATCAAGGACAGCTTCGGGGTTCCGGTGTTCCCATCGTCGGAAACGCGGACTTTCAATTCTCGCTCCACGACAGCGAGATCGGCGGCAGCCAGGTCGGCACAACGCTCTCAAAGACAAACGTCGGCATCGTCAACGGCCTGTTTACCCTCTCACTCGACTTCGGTCCGTCGGCATTCAACGGGCACGCCCGCTGGATTGAAGCGTCGGTCCGCAGCCCCGCCGGATCGGGCGGATTCACGACGCTGACGCCCCGGCAGCCTCTGGCGGCTGCGCCCTATGCCTTGCAGACCCGCGGGATCACGGTCGATGCCACCGGCCGCGTGGGCATCGGCACCTCCACGCCGGGAAGCGTCATCAGCTCAAAACTCGATGTAGTCGGGGGCGACGTCGTGGTCTCCAGCGGCTCCGGCTTCCTGTGCCTGGACGCGAGCGGCACCCAAGTCAGTTCGGGGATGTCCAGCAGCAGCAGCGCGGACCTGCGGCTGATTACTGGCGGCGAGGCACGCATGCGAATCGGCGTCACCGGCAGAGTAGTGATTGGCCCCTCTTCTCAGCTTTCCGGGGCAGAGGCCGGACTGCACATCAGGAATGAGCCAACCCCCATTGGCGGCACCCTGGCCCTGGAAGGGAACACGCATACATTCTTGAGCCTCTATCCCGATGGCCCGGTGGCAGGGCGCAAAGGTTATTTCGGTTTTACATCGGCGGGCGGTTCGGACATCACCCTCGCCAATGAGACCGGAACCGGGCGCATTGTCCTTGACGCTCCCAATGGCATTGTCATGACGGATTCAGGCGGGAGCCACTTTCCCGCAGGCGGCATGGAAGAACTGCGTCTGGTGCGCGGCAACATTGACGGAAACGGCACGACCGACGCCGGCACAGGCTTCACCTGTGAGCGCCTCAGCGAGGGCGATTATGAGATCATCTTCAACCCGCCTTACACGGGCACACCCAGTGTCACAGTGACCTGCGTACAGGCGGACGGCGATAACCGCTACGCCAACACGTTCGACCTCACGGCGAACCATGTATTTGTCCTCATCGAGTTTCCCGGAGGTTCAGGCACGGACTCGGACTTTTCGTTCTGCGCGATCGGTCCGCGGTAGGGATCTTGGGCGTTGGCCACACTCGTTCACGGAGAAGGTCATGACGATTCGAGTGATACTTACAACGACAATACTCGTGGTCACATCCATCGCAGGCATCGTCTCGGCCCAGACGCCGCTTGGCACTCATTTCACGTACCAGGGTCAGCTCCGGGGTTCCGGCATCCCGGTCGTCGGCAACGCGGACTTTCAGTTCTCGCTCCACGACAGCGAAATCGGCGGGAACCAAGTCGGCATGACGCGGTCAAAGACCGATGTCGCCATTGCCAATGGCCTGTTTACCTTTTCACTCGACTTCGGCGCAACCGCGTTCAACGGGGACGCGCGCTGGATCGAAGTTGCTGTGCGCAGTCCCGCCGGCGCGGGCGGGTTCACCACGCTCACTCCCCGTCAACCGTTGACGGCCGTGCCCTACGCGCTGCAGACCCGTGGGATCACCGTGGATGAAAACAACCGTGTCGGCATCGGCACGTCTACGCCGGCGAAGAAGCTAACCGTCGCCGGCGACATGGAGCTGGGCACCACTTCAAGCGACAACCGCCACCTGCGAATCGGTGGAGGCAGCAGTGACGGCTTCCTCTATGGAGCAGCTCCCGCTCTCAGCAACGGCATTCACCTGGGCTTCAACTTTCTCGTCGATGCTGCCGGGAACGATCAGGTCATTCATTCGGCTTCCGGCACGTCGCGGGTGAGCATGGGCTACGGCTCAATCGCACTGGCCACCGCAGGACCCGGCGGCGCGCCGCCGGTCAATCGCATCACGGTCGACCAAACGGGTCTGAACGTGAACATCGGCAGTATCACTATCCCGCCGAAACTGCGCAGCTACACCATGCACGCATACCAATTCATGCCGCACTTTCCGTTCACCACGACCGGCGGATATGACGACAGCGGTATTCACCACGCCGGCCCAGGTGAACGGCGGTACATCGCATGCCCGCACCTGCCCGACGGGGCGACGATCGTCGCCATGGAGCTGATCGGCGAGGACACGTACGCCATCGAGGGTTTCGATTTCGACATGACTTGCACCCTCGGCCGGACCGACTTCAGCGGATCAGCGGCGGAAATGGCCAGCGTGGTTAGTCTGACGGGCGGCAACGTCTGGCAGACTTCGGACATCACCAACCCGACAATTGACAACGATACGCATGCGTATTGGGTGCGGGTGTTGCTGAAGATCGGCCCACAGATCCTCAACGACATGGAACAACGCCTGACGGCCGTGCGACTCATCTACGAGATTACCAGCCCGTTGCCCTGAGTGGCCGGTACTGCGTGTGTTGAAAAGACAATGGTTGAATTCTGATCGAGGAGATTCGCAATGCTCCAGAGACTCGTGCTGATCGTTGCATGTCTTGGCGGAGTGCCGGCCTTCGGCCAGACCCCGCTGGGCACGGGCTTCACTTATCAAGGTCAACTCAAGGGGTCCGGCGTGCCGGTCGTCGGGACGGCAGACTTTCAGTTCGCGCTTTTCGATGCAGAGAATGGGGGGTCGCAGATTGGGTCGATTCTGTTGCGCGAGAATGTCGCCATCGTGAATGGCCTCTTCACGACGTCGCTCGACTTCGGCGCGGCCGCGCTCAGTGGCGACAACCGCTGGATCGACGTCACCGTCCGCAGCCCGGCCGGCTCGGGCAGCTTCACGCCCCTCAGTCCGCGGCAACCGCTGACGGGCACGCCGTATGCATTGCAGACGCGCGGCTTGTTCGTGGATTCGGCCGGCAAGGTGGGCATCGGAACGACGAACCCTGCCAAACGGTTTCACGTCCGCGGCACGGAGCCCACCATGATCCTGCAAGATACCGCGAGCGCCGCAAATCAATCGGGTTACATCGGATTCTGGAACAATGCCGCCAATGAGACGGCGTGGGCCGGTTTTGGCACGCCGGGCAGCGCGGACTTCTCGGTGGTCAACGAGCGCAGCGGCGGCGACATCAATCTGCTTCCGGGATTGGGCGGCCGAGTCGGCGTGGCCACGTCGGATCCGCTCGGCAAATTGCACATCAAGGGACAACCGAATTCTCCTGGTGGAACGCTGGCCCTGGAAGGCACGTCCTCCACGTTTGTCGCGTTCTATCCGAATGGCGCCGCGGCCGGGCGCACGGCTTACATGGGCTATCCGGGCCTGCCCGGCAATGCGCTCCACATTGCCAATGAAGTGACCGACGGGAATATCGAACTCGTGACGTTTGGAAGCGGAGTAACCCGCGTCAAAGTGCTGGAGATCGTGGGGGCCGATGTCGCCGAGAAGTTTCCGGCCAGCGAAGAACTTGAGCCGGGCATGGTGGTCGCCATTGACAAGCAAAACCCGGGGAAGCTGTGCCTCGCTCGCGGCGCCTACAACCGCTGCGTGGCCGGAATCGTCAGCGGGGCCAACGACTTCAGGGTGGGCGCGGTGCTGGGCAGCGTACCGGAGAACAAGGATTCGCCGGCCATCGCGCTGACCGGTCGTGTCTATGTCCAATGCGATTCCGGTAGCGGCGCCATTGAGCCGGGGGATTTACTTACGACCTCTGACATTGCCGGCCATGCCATGAAAGTAACTGATTATCCGCGCGCCCAGGGCGCCATCATCGGCAAGGCGATGACGGGACTCAAGCACGGTGATTCCGGAATGGTATTGGTCCTCGTGAGCCTTCAATAGTTTACTGCTGAGGTGAGGTCCCATGATGCGCAACCGATTACTTGTGACTCTTGCAACTGCTTCAGTCTGTTTCATCGCGTTGCCGGCGCGCGCAGTCGATGTCGACGAAGACAGCATTGACGACGCCTTGGAGCAGACCCTCATCGACATGTACCGGCCCACTCTTTTCTACGACAGCGCTCAGAGCATTCGACCCTGTTCCGTCGAGGAGTTCGTCCGTAACTCCCAGCTTATCTGGCGATTAATCACTCCGGGTGATTTCGAAGATCATGTCATATTTACAGAGCCGCAGTTGGAGGCGGATCCGCTTCTGATCCTGAGCGGAGGAGGAGGTGATATCCCACGGTCGAATATGATAGAGCATCCGCATCAGTCGACCTTCCGCATCAATGTCGCAGACTCCTTCTGGCATGGTCCGCCGCCGCCCATCGCGCCCGTTGGCACGTATGCGCACGTGGTTCCCTTGTCGGGGCCGCTGAACTATACAAATGGCGGCCAGATTCCTGTCCCTCCCTTTTCTTACCACGATGTCTACCTGATTCAGTATTTTCAATTCCTCCCGGCCAACGACTTCCATGCGCCTGGCGATATGGGGGATCATGAAGGCGACTGGTTGTGGGTCGATCTACTTGTTGCTCGAACCTGTCCCTACGATTTGATTGCCCTGGTTTATCATCACCATGGTGATGATCATTGCCCCCCGACTGTCCAGGTCTTCGGTTCACTTCCAGTGCAAACTCAACCGTACCCGCTCGCTTGCGATCCGGCGAATCTCGTCCCCCCAATCCAGTGCTTTCTTGAGGTAGATGCGCATGAATGGTGGCACTTCGCCAGCGGCGGTGGTGAGTGCTCATTCGTGGGATTCGACAATCGGTCGCACAACGGTCAGGGCCCTGCGGTCCAGACTCAGAATGTAATGAATCTAGGCGAGCGCTATGCGCCGATGCCCGGCCTCGAACCGCAACTGATCTTGTTTTTCAACGGGCTTTGGGGGCACGATCACGGCTTCCCCAACGGCCCTTCGCCTGGACCGCTCTTTCAACTTCCTCCGAACTATCCCCATTGTCCGCTTGTCGTGGCCCACGTCGACCCGTCCGCGGCGCCTTGGAATGACGACGGACTGGGTTCGCGGTACCACCCATTCACCGCACTCGCAGACGCGATTGAAGGGCCAAATGCCGTGAAAAGCGGCGGCCGGGTCTTGATTGCGCCGGGGAACTATTCGGGGACGGATACATTCACCCGCGCAATGAGGTTGGAGCGCGAAGGAATGGGCACAGTTGTCATCGGCCAGTAAGACATGGAGGCGATGCTTGACGTCCCAAGGCCGAATCGCCAACGCCTGTCGTGTCAAGTTCAGATAGCCAACAGGGAACAAGGAGATTGGTCTCTGAACTATGTCATAGTCGTGGCATATTCGGCGGCGAAACGTCCGTTCAGACCGTCTCCATCCCGCGTGACTGTATCGACGGGTTTACGGAGGCGTATTACGCGCGACCGGAGCGATTTCTGGACGAGTCCGTCCGTCGCAGCCAATCAGTATGGGGCTTTGTCGAGCGGGAGGTGGAAGTGCGGTTTGTCCAAGCACTCAGGAACGATCTGTCGTCCGGGGCTTGGGACGAGCGCTGCGGCAAGTGGCGCCACATGACGCACTTCAACGGATCACTGCGCCTGGTTGTTTCGGACAGGCGGCTCGCGTGATGCCAAGATGATCTTGAGGGGTGAGTCGGTCGCCCTTCACTTGGCCAGGCGCGCTTCAGTTGTTCGCTATCGATCTTCACCGATGCCGGCGAATAATTGGTTGATGCTCTGCTTCTCTGCCGCGGTTGCATCGCGCATTTTTCGCGAATAGGCGCCCAAATGATCGCCGGCTGCCGCAGCCAGAATGCTCTCGAACTCGCCGGCGGCAGGGACGACCTGACAGTGCACTACAGGGGTCTGGACAGCTTCGCGTTTCACGAAGAGTACGCGAAGTTCGACCGCGGCATCGACGAGCGACTCCTCGGGAAAAACTGATCCAAAACCCGTCCGTTTATCGAGGACCTATCCATGACTCGATTTTTCGGATCGCAACTATCTGTCACAACATCACTTAAAAATGGAGGCGGCGGGAATCGAAAATCCTGTCGCCACGAAACGGAAACTCGGTTTTCTAACCATAAATCGCGGTTTCGACAGAGGTTGCGGCGATCTCGATCTGACCACTCAAGACCCACAAAAACTACCGAAAACCCGGTTTATCGAGGACCTATCGAGGACTCAATTCTACGACACCGGCGTCCCTTGGGAAAGGAGTTGGCCGCATGCGCTTGATCATTTTCAAGTCGAGACTTGCCTGCGATCAAACCGCAGCCAGTTCAAGCTCCGCGAACTGATCGCGGACCGCGATGAAGTCGTCTTCGCATTCGACAAAGGCCTCGACCACTGCGGGATCGAAATGTTTTCCGCTCTCCGGCAGGATGATGCCGCGGGCAACATCGTGGGCGAACGCTTCCTTATAGACTCGTTTGGAGGTGAGGGCGTCGTACACGTAGGCCAGCGCCACCACGCGACTACTAAGTGGAATCGCCTCACCCTTCAAACCGCCCGGATATCCACTTCCGTCGAAACGTTCGTGGTGCGTCAGGGCAATCTCGCGGGCCATCTGTAGGAATCGCACCCCAGGGAATTGTCGAGCCGCCGCTTCGAGTGTCTCGGCGCCGATCGTCGTATGGGCCTTCATGATCTCGAATTCCCGGTTGCTCAGCCTGGCGTTCCTGACCTTGTTTGCAGTCAGTTTCGTCTTGCACGTCATAAGCGGCGCACGAAACTTCAATGAAGAACTGGCCCGCTCGGGCGTTGCTCCGATCAACGCTTTTCAATTCCTGGCCACGTCCCGACTATGGTTTGAATCGCTTCAAAACTGGCAGAGCGAGTTCCTGGCCGGCGCCTCGATGGTGTTTCTCGCCGTGTATCTGCGGGAACGAGGCTCTCCCGAATCAAAGGCGGTGGATTCCGCTTATGAGGATCATGAGTGAAGACCCTCCCAGCGCCAGCCGAAACACCGCTGGAACAGCTCAACAAGAAGTGACCCGAACTGGGGAGAATGGCCATGAGACCACCACTTTGGCAACAAGCGGCATCTTTCGCCGCGCGATGTCACGAGCATCAATACCGCGATGACGGGGAGACGCCTTATTTCTCGCATCCGGCGCGCGTGGCGATGATCGTCGCGCAGCTCTTTGGTTGTACAGACGAGGCCGCGATCGCCGTCGCCTTCCTGCATGACACGATCGAAAACTCAGACCTGGGATACGATGACTTGAAAGCCGACTTTGGCACCGATGTGGCAGCCATGGTCGTCGCCCTGACCAAGAACAAGATGCTCTCGGACGCTGAGGGCGAGCGCGATTATCTGGATCGGCTTGCCAGGGCCGATTGGCGGGTCCGGCTCATCAAACTCGCGGACCAATATGACAACTACGCCGATACCCTCACGGGATTGAAACACGGATCGGCGAGACAGCGGCAAAAGGCGAAGATGATTATTACTCTCGCCACGCCAGACGTTCCGAAACATGCGCCCACTCGGCGGGCCGTTGGATTGCTAACAGCGCTGATCAAGATCAAGAGCAAGTCGAAGTCGAGATAAGAGGCAATCCGGAACGCGAAGTCTGCGCAGGCGCCTCAGCGCAATTGCTTTTGATTTCATATCCCGAAGGTCAGAGCGACGGATGTTCAGAATGGTCCGCGGAGCAGGCTCACTTGATACCGAGGAAAACTGCGCATACGACGTCCAGCCGGGTGGGCTGACGGTCGTACTGGGGCGTTGCATGAATTTGGTTGCGGCGAAGACAGCAGCAATTCAGCAGGGCGGGTGTCATTCCACGAAGTGACCCGGCAGCGTGCGAACAGGCAATCTTTTCGGCGCAGACGACTGCGATACAATTCCAGAATGGCCTTTGGCGACTCGCTGAATTGGATGGAATGTCCAGCTGTAATCCGCAGGCGTGTTCGCAAGTACGTGCACTTTAGCGATTACGATTTCTCTTGCTGCGCCAGGGCTGGTACTGCTGCGCGATATGGCCACGAGTTACGGCTACCGGAGCGTGAGCGCGTTCGTTGCGGCGTTCACACGCTTCGCCGGCATGACGCCCGGCAGTTCTGTCGGAGTTGAAGCGGACGGGGATACCTTCGCCAGAGCCAACTTTCACAGTTTCACTTCGAGCAAACCCTAGATTCCTAGGGACTTCGCGGTAATATCGCCGTAATGGGGCGAAGGCCCAAGATCCCAATCACACGGCCGTGCTCTCCGAGTTCATGAGATATCTTCCCAAATCCATCGTCTGCCTCCGTGAAGGCTATAACGCCCAACTCATTGTTCGTGACCTGCTCGCGGGAATTACCGTCGGCATCATCGCGCTGCCGCTGGCCATGGCCTTCGGAATCGCCTCCATGCCCCAAAGCGCCATCGACGCCGCTCGCGACGCGGGACGCGAGCTTTCGCCGCCTGCGATGGGCCTCTATACAGCGGTCATCGCCGGCTTTCTCATCTCCGCGCTGGGCGGCAGCCGTGTGCAGATCGGCGGGCCGACCGGCGCTTTCATCGTCATCGTCTACAGCATCGCCGCCAAACACGGCTATGACGGGCTTGCCGTCGCCACGCTGATGGCCGGGGTCATCGTTATCATCATGGGCCTGGCCCGCTTCGGGGCCATGATCAAGTTCATCCCCTATCCAGTCACGACCGGCTTTACTTCCGGCATCGCGGTCATCATCTTCACCACGCAGCTCAAGGACTTTTTCGGATTGAAGATGGGCGCGCCGCCGGCGGAGTTCGTTCACAAGATTCAGGAACTCGCGGCCCACGCTGGCACGTTCGATGGCAACACGCTCGCGGTCGGCGCGGGATCGCTCGCGGTGATCGTGCTGCTGCGCCGCTTCGCCCCGCGCATCCCCGGCGCGATCGTCGCGGTCGTCCTTGCCTCGCTCGCCGTCGCATTGCTGCACCTGCCGGTCGAGACCATCAACACGCGCTTCGGCGGCATTCCGCGCGGACTGCCCACGCCGCACTTGCCATCGTTCAGTTTCGCCATGGCCCGCGATCTCATTCCCGAGGCCACCACCATCGCCATGCTGGTGGCCATCGAGTCGCTGCTCTCCGCTGTAGTGGCCGACGGCATGACCGGCGGACGGCACAAGGCGGACTGTGAACTCGTGGCGCAGGGCGTCGCCAATATCGGCTCTATTCTCTTCGGCGGCATTCCCGCGACTGGCGCAATCGCCCGCACCGCCGCGAACGTCAAGAGCGGGGCACGCACACCGCTGGCGGGCATAATTCACGCGCTCACGCTGCTTGCCATCATGCTCACGGCCGCGCCGCTGGCCGGGGCGATTCCGCTGGCGGCGCTGTCGGCGGTGCTGATGATCGTCGCATGGAACATGAGCGAGATCGATCACTTTCGCTCGCTGCTTCGCGCCCCGCGCGGGGACATCATTGTCCTGCTAACCACCTTCGGTCTGACCGTGTTCACCGATCTGACCATAGCCGTTGGCGTCGGAATGGTGCTGGCGTCGATGCTGTTCATGAAGCGCATGGCCGATGTCTCGGGCATCAGCGCCATCACCAACGAGTTCACCGACGGGGCCGACGAGAAGGAGATCGCGGGCGATTCCAACGCGGTCGTGGCGGCCGACGTGCCCGACGGCGTGGAGATCTACGAGATCAACGGCCCGTTCTTCTTCGGGGTGGCCGACAAACTCAAGGACACGCTCAACAGCCTCGAGCGTCCGCCGAAGGTGTTCATCCTGCGAATGCGCCGAGTGCCGGCGATCGACGCGACGGGGCTGCACGCGCTCGACGAGTTGTACCACAAGTGCAAGCGCCAGCACATGAAGCTGCTGCTCAGTGGCGTGCACGCCCAGCCATTGTTTGCGTTCATCAAGGCTGGGTTCGATCAGGTCATCGGCGAGGAGAACATGTTCGGCAACCTCGACGACGCGCTGAACGCGGCGCGGCGATTGCTGGGTTTGCCTGAAGTGCAGCGCGCCACGAAGCGGGGACCGGAGGTCGCGCGGGAACAGACCAAATCTTGAAGATTATGGCCCCGCTCGTAAGCCTATCCGCGCCGACGTACATCCTCTTTCGCCGTGGCCACATAGGTTGGGTACGCCGCGGCATCGTATCCGAAGACCCAACGTGCGCCACGCGACGGCAATTTGCGGCTCATACTGACGACTGCCAGCCGGGAGGCTGACGGTCGTGCTGGGGCGTTGCATGCTGAAGTTGACTACGCCAAACAGTCGAGTGATTTGGCGGTGAATCGGCGATGCGAAACGTCGCCGCTTACGGGCGACGACGCACAACACTTGACGGCGTGAGGGGAAAGCCGGCCGAATTTGAAGAATCCGTCTGCTGCGCGCAATCCGTGAACCTTTCAGCCATTGGGCCGACTACTGGTGTGGCACAGGAGCATCATTGATGTTGGCCGAGGACAGACAGGATTTTCCGAACGAGTTGATTGTTGTCCGCTGCCAACTGGGCGAACGGTCGGCGTTTGACGAGCTTGTAGAGCGGTGGTACCTGCGGTTGTGGCGCTATGTCCGCTGCATGGTGGATCGAACCGAACAAGCAGAGGAAGCGGTACAGGAAACCTGGGTGCGTGTCTTGCGCGGGTTGCCGAGGCTGCGGGAGCCTGGACGGTTCGGACCCTGGCTCTTCGGCATCGCCCATTGCGTTCTGATGGATCGGTTGCGGAAGAAGTACACATCCACCATCGAGGACAGCAGCCCCAACACCTTGGCGGAACACGACGACGTCCCCGTCTTTGACACTGAAGACGTCGCGCGGCTGCACGAGGGACTCTGCCGGTTGCCGTTCATAGAGCGGGAAACGCTCACGCTCTTTTACCTCGAAGGTCTCTCGCTCCACGAGGTGGCGGACGTAGCTGGCGTGCCCGAAGGAACGGTGAAATCCCGCCTTCACCGGGCAAGACGACTGTTGCGAGACTTGATGGGAATCAAAGGAGCCTTGCCATGACATCCGATCGATTTGACGAACCCACGCTTTCGGTCCAGCAGGTGCAGCTTTACGTGCAAGAGGAGGCGTCAATGAAGCGGCGGATGATCTATACACTGCTCTTGTTGTTCGACGCGGGTGTCGTAGTGATGCTGGTCGCACTCTGGTCGACCGAGCCTTCACTCCCTTTCCGAACGCACCTTGCATTCGGCGCGATGCTCGCGGTCGGCCTGGCATGGCTGGGGTTCTTTGGCTGGGTCTTGTCGCGTCGGCGGCCGCTCTTTGCGCTCGACAAAGTCATCGCAGGACGACTGGCGCTGACGTTTACGACTTTGTTCCTATTGGGCGGCATCGCGGTCGCGGTGCAGCGCGCTCATTGGCTGGGGCTGCTGACGGTTGTGCTCGTCGCCGGGATGTTCGTGGCCGTGGCGGCGACAACATTTGTTCGAGCCATTCGGATTCGCCAGTCGTTGTTGCGACGGCGGGAGGAACTGGTCGCGCATCTGGCACGGCAAGCAAGCAAAACGCACGTGAATCGCGAATGAGGATGCGCGGGCGCGCGACCTGGCCCAAGTTCCGCTCTCGTTTCTGACCTACACGGGGATCGACCCATACCACGACTTCCAACGGGGAAGACTCGCAATAAGCCATGGGCGTTGGCGAAATACTCGGTCAAGACCATCGATAAATGCAGGCGGAACTGCCGAGCGTAGCCGGGATTGCAAGTCGTTATTAAGTTCGTTTGGCGAATTCCGACATGAGAGGGATTCGACTTTCACGTTTATGCAACCTCTTCCAAAACTGAGTTTCTCACCGCGCAAAGGGGTTTTGCGACGCCGCCTGACAGCCTCGGCCCGCCGCCTCTCCCTCCACTTGCCGGGTCGAGCCCAGTTCGTCCCAACGTTATGATTGAAGTGTTTCGCCACGAGACGTCCCGCTACGGCGTGAGTAGAACTCTGTTTTGCTTCCGGAGGCTTTCCCTTGAGCACCAACCGACTCGCCTTGCGATTGGCGCTAATAGGGTTATGCCTACAGGCGATGCATCAGCCGCTTCGTGCACAACCCCTGACGCGCACCGTCGCGCTGATTGGAGACGATGCACCTGGCACGCCGCTTGGCGTAGTGTTCGCATGGGGCATGGAACAAGCCGTCATCGACAGTGCCGGTGACATTGCATTTTGGTCCATGCTCGCCGGACCGGGCATTGGAGATCCTTACCAGAACGCGGGAATCTGGCTTCGGTCTGGAGCGGGCCTTGCCTTGGTTGCGCGGGGCCTGCAGCCCGCGCCGGGAATGCCTCAGGGCGTGTATTTCAATAGAATCTCGTCGTCAGGGCTTGTACTCGCGGACACCGGTCTTGTCGGTTTCCAAACGGGTCTCGACGATCCCGTCTTTTATCCGGTGAATGTGCCGAGTGCTTGGGTCGGCACGCCAAACGACATTGCAGCTATTGTCCGGCGCGGCGACCACGCCCCGGGAACTCCGCCGAACGTAGTCTTCGGAACACCATTCAGTGCATCTAGTTTCTACATTTCCGGCCCTGCGATCAATTCGGCGGGCCAGTCGGTATTTTCAGCGCAACTGGAGAGTCCTCAGATCATTGACAACCAGAACGGCGTATGGACGGGCCGCCTGGTGGCCTACATTTGGTAGCACGCACCGGCGACACGGCCGGACTTCCGCCGGGCACCACGTTTCGCGATTTGGCTTTGGGCACGCCGCAAATCAACTCACTGGGCCAGATAGTCTTCCTTGCGTCGTTCAATCCGACGTTGGCGCGAGCCATCTTGACCTTCGTCTCCGGCACTGTGTCGGTCGTGGCGCAAGAGGGCGATCAGGCGCCCGGCTTCCCGGCGGGAGCCCAATACAGTTTCCTTTACCACAGTCGGCCGACGATCAATGACTTCGGATCGCTGGCATTTACCGGCGCTGTTGCCGGTCCGGGAATCGATCCCGCATTCGCTGGAGCAATCTGGGTGGGCAACCTTTGCCGCGCGGGACGGCGATGTTGCGCCGGGTGCCTCGGATTCAGCACGCTTCCGATACATCGACAACGCTCCAGCTGTACTGAACAACGCCGGAGATGTTGGATTCGTCGCCTGCGCGTGCGACGGATCTTCGGCGCGGTATGGTATATGGCTCGCTCGTGCATCTGTGCCCTCCGTGAAAATTGCCATGGAGTCAGACCCAGCGCCAGGCGTGTCGGGCGGGACATTCGGCGTGTTGTACTACAGCATTCCTTGCGTAAATGCGCGCGGACAAGTCGCATTCCTGGGCGGCCTTTCGGGGACCGGCGCCCGCGACGACGGCATATGGGCAACGAATCGTGCAGGTGAACTTCAACTCGTTGCTCGAAAGGGAGGCACGCTGCAGGTTCGACCCGGCGACATTCGCGTAATTACCAGTGTCAATCTGACAACGGGGAGCGGCGGCGGAAACGGTCTCGGACGCGGGCTGAACGACAGAGGCGAAGTTGCATTCAGTGCCACCTTCTCCGATGGCTCTGCGGGAATATTCGTGGCGAGTTTGGGGCCACGCGGCGATCTGAATTGCGATGGGGTCGTAGATTCTTCCGACATTGCTGCATTTGTACTGGAGATATTTGATCCAGCGGCCTTTGCAGTGCAGTTTCCTTTATGCAACCCGTTGGACGCGGACTTGAATGCGGACGGCGAATTGGATGGCCGCGATATCCAGCCCTTTGTTGATCTTCTGCTTTGATTCTAACTATTGGCTGCGGCCGCGGAATCGTCTGGCGTATGACTGCCTGTTGGGACGGCTGAAGATCGTTGCTGGGGCGTTGAACGAACTTCGATTGGCAGGCGAGCGGGCATCGCCAGCGACGGCGTCACCACCGATGCTCTTTGCTTTGAAAACGGACGTCGGCAGGAGGGAGAGACATCGTCTCAAGTTCACCTGTTGCGCGATGGACCACTTCAAGTCGGTACTCAATACTCCCGTCCCATCAACTTAGCGCGTGAAGTACTTCCTCGGCGGCGCGATACCCGCTAGACAGCGCTCCGCTGACCGTGCTGGCCTCGCCAGCAGTGTCCGTTGCCTCGCCGGCGAAAAACAGCGTACGCTCAACCGGCTTTGCCAGTGATGCGCGGGCTCGTAAGCCGCCGACGATGTCGTAACTGTAGGCGCCATGCGAATAGGGGTCAGTCGCCCAGTCGGAAATGTGAATCTGTTTCAACAGCGCACGAACCTTTGGGCGTGACAGACGGAATAAAATAGTCAGCGATTCGATGGCGGCATCGATGATAAAACTCTTCGGATGACCGGAGAGCGCTACGGCTTTAGGACCACCGGCCCAAGCGGTGAGGACCGGCAGGCGCAGGGGTCGGGCGGTCCACCAAGTGTGAAACGGCGCCTGGGGGACTTGAAAAAATGAGGCGTCCCTCATCTTGTCCGAGCCCCCGGCGGCTCGGATCACAGAATCATCTTCCCAGAAGGGCCGCTCAAATTGCATTACAGCTTTAACGATCGGGCCGGAGCCGATTTGCGACGCGGCCCGACGCTTCTCCGGAAGCTCCGGTATGAAGCGCACGGCGCCCGGAGTGTCCATCTGTTGCAAGATGCCTAGCGGCAAGGTGACGATGAGAGATCGCGCGCGATGGCTGAGTATCCGATTGCCGGTATGGCAGCGAACATCTACCATCGACTTTTTCCAGCGGATTTCCGTCACCACCGAATTGAGGCGAGTTTTCACTCGCTTTGAATCGAGCGATTGGCGCAGGTGTTCAACCAGCGCACCATAGCCCCCCTGAAGTCGAAACTGCATCTCCTGCCCGATGCATCCGAAGCATTTGTGCTTGTCGGTCAGCGATTTGGCGCTGGAACGTTCTGGATCGGCTGCATCAAATCCCTGCACAAAACTCAGCGCCAAGCGTCGAGCATCGGACCCTTTGCTTCGTGTGCGGCTGCGGCGCAAATAATCGGCAAAGCTCACATCGTGGCGCAGACGACTCAAACCTCCCATGATCTTATTCAATGCAGCCGGATAATCCGGGATATGAACGAGTCGTTCCCCGCGCTGGTGAAAGATGTCGTAAGGGACGTCGTAGGTGGTAAGGTGGCCTTCCCGTACGAGTTGCCAGGTCGTCAGCGGCCGCCCGTGTATAAACTCCGCGCCAAGCTCAACAGGCATGGCGAATGCGGAATCATCAATTGTCCAAATACGTCCCCCGATGCGATTCCGGGCCTCAAGAATAAGCACTGACTTTTTCGCCCGCGAGAGTCGGGCCGCAGCGGCCAGACCCGCTGCTCCGCATCCGATGATAATGATGTCTGAGTGAAGCATTGAACGATCGAAGGTTAATACAAAACCAACTGAACGTCATCGCGTGGGCTGTCCCACATCATTCAATCATCAAAAAGCGTCAGCTGACTGTACTTCGTCGAAGGGGTTTTTTCCCAGCCAAAAACGCTACGCCCCCCGTGTGTCGGTGAGTCGGCAAATTCCATTTCGATGATTTGTTCAAGATCGGCTCTGGGATTGAATTCACGTTCGACCACGCAGGTAAACTCGTGCAAGCGTTTCAGGCCGTCCAGGCGATCAGTTTCACCGAGCTTCGCTTTCTCAATCGCGCTGCCCAGAACATCAATTGTTCGATCATAGATTTTTGTAGGCACCGGAAATGGTCTTCGATCTTTTCCGCCATGAGCGAAAGCAAAACGAGCGGGATCGTTGAAACGGGTCGGGGTGCCATAGATCACTTCGCTGACCAACGCCAAGGATTGAAGGGCCCGCGGGCCCATGCCGGAAATCAAAAGTGCGTCGGCAAACGACTTGATCTCATGATCATAAGCAACCGCGAGAACGGCACCCAAACGCTTTAGGTTGACATCGGCCGTGGTGACCTGATGGGCTCGCGGCATAATCAGGTGCCTCGCTTCCTTTTCGACGTACCCGGGCTTCTCATTAAGAAGCTGGAGGATGCCGTTTTGGGTATTCAATGCGTCGCGATGCACGAGATTTAGGATGACACCCTGATTCTCGCCCACGACCGCCGCGTGCGGCTCGTTCGTGAAGGATCGAAGGCCGGCAGAATGCCAGTGATACCGCCGCGCCAAACGGGATTTCGTGTTCATGCCCTGCTGAATAATGGCCCACTGTCCGTCCAACGTGAGGAGGAAGGAATGTAGATAGAGCTGGAAGCCATCCTGCACGGCCGTGTTATCGACCTTGGCAGCCAAACGGCTGCATCGTGCCAGCTCGTCGCCCGGCAGCCCGTGCTTTTCGGAGATTTGTGTGATCTCGCCCGGAGTAGCGCGCGAGTGATTTCCTCTGCCGCCGCAGATATAGATTCCCAATTCATGGGCCCGTGGATTTAGGCCGCGTTTAAGGGCTCCCATGACGGACGTTGTAATGCCGGAGGAATGCCAATCCATTCCCATCACACAGCCCAGCGCCTGAAACCAGAAAGGGTCACTCAGCCGGGTGAGAGCTTCCCCGCGTCCATGCTCATAAATCACCGCTTCGATGATGGCGGTGCCGAGCCGCGTCATCCGTTCGGCAAGCCACGAGGGAACGCGTCCTCCGTGTAGCGGTAGATCTGCAAAGCCTGAGCGTTTCATCAAGGAATCATATCGAGGACGATTAGAAACGGCACTTGGCCTGCACCATCACCGTTTGACGGGCAGACGGTCAATGAGGAATAGAGCAAGGCCAGGAGCGGGACGCAGATCATCAAGTCCATGAGTTTCGGCATGTCCCACACTGCAGTCGGCGACTTTGCTGACAGAATACTCAGGCCGAATCAAGCGGGGAATTAGGGCATATTTTAGCCCCGTGTTCAGCGTTGCTTGCGGGTGACCGCCAGCGTCTTATTGTCGAAGTCGAGCGAACCATCTTCCAGAATGTCCACCTCGGTGCCCTTGAGCACGCGGAAGTCGGAGAGTGACGCGTTTAATTTGTCGATCGCGGCCGCTTGCGCTCGCAGTCGTTTCTCCTCCAAAATCGCTACTTGCGACGATTGCGCTGGCAAGACAACCGTTGTCATCCTCCTGACACCGGTGAGCAGAACATCACGACCCCGTTGTTCTGTAGCGCGCTGTCAAGGTCGACTGGTGACGTCCGGACCGTCTATCGGTGTTGCTGCGACGGGTCGCCTTAGGCGGATACTCGGATTCGCTTGCGGGACCATCGGTTACATACTGCCCAGGCGATGAGAAGGGCCAGTTCAACGCCCGCATCAAGTAGGTAAATCGGGCTGATCGTGCCCCGAGTAACGAAGATGATGTCTGCGGCACAAAGCACCGCAGCCGAACCGCACACGGCTACTAGGTTCTCGACACGAAGCCGGCCGTGCCAAGCGATGAGGAACGCCACTGCGGCGGGAATGCAGATCAACGCTCCGACGATCTGCACCAACCAGAGGTCGGTCTTGGGTCCGGTTACGGCGAGAAACGAGGGCATGTGGATTAGCGGCCACAGCCCGGTCACGGCAAAGTAAGCACCTTGCACCGAAGCAAGCCAACGGATTGCTCGGCCGTTCATTGAGGTCTCGCTCTCCACCGCGTTATCCTCCGAACTCGCCTGCGACGCCATAGCCCCCCATTACTCAGCGGCCGTCCACGTGTCCAATAGTTGTTCCAATACGGCGAAATCGACTGGCTTGATCAGATGCATGTCGAAGCCCGCCTCCCTCGTCAAGTCCAAATCCTTATCCTGGCCGTACCCGGTAATGGCAACCAGTCTCATCTCGCACCCGGCTTTTTCATCGCGCAGTCGGCGCGCAACTTCGTACCCATCCATTTCCGGCAAACCGATGTCCAGCAATATCACGTCGGGGTTCCAGCTCATCGCGGCTTGCAACGCAGTCGGACCGGTGTACGCTGCCTGGACCTCGTGGCCGGACATCCGCAATAGTCCCGCCAGGCTGTTGCACGAATCCACGTTGTCATCCACCACCAGCATGCGCAGCTTACGAGCGCGCGGCTTGGACAGCGTGGGCCCAGAATCGGGCGGCGTCCGAGCCGGTTGAGAGTTGACCGGTAGGCGCACCTCGAACTCGCTTCCGAGACCCAACCCAGCGCTTCGGGCTGCTACTGTTCCGCCATGCAGTTCGACCAGACGTTTCACCAGACTCAACCCGATGCCCAAACCACCTCGCGCGCGGTCGAGCGAGCGGTCAACCTGCGTAAACAGGTCGAAGACATGGTGCAATTCCTTCTGGTCGATGCCGACTCCTGTATCGCTCACGCGAATGATCACGACCTCATTTGCCTGTTTAACGGTTAGCGAAATTTTTCCGCCCTCGTCGGTGAATTTGGCGGCATTGTTCAGCAGGTTTACGAGCACCTCTTCGATTCTCGCCGCATCCGCATTTATCCACGCGGATTCTCGCGGAAGCTCCAGCATCAGTTCATGCCGGCGCTGCTTAATGAGCGGGTTCACTGTTTCGCGGGCATGCTGAACGATCGCAAGCAGGTCCACGTTTTCGCGGTGCAGTGCGAGCCGACCGGTGGCGATGCGCGAGATATCAAGCAGGTCGTTCACCAACCTGGAGAGCTGGGTCACTTGACGTTCAATGATCTCGCGTGCCTCTTTTTGTAGCGAGTTCTCGCTACCTGGTTCCTGGCGACGCAGCAAGTGAGTCGCGTTGAGAATGGGTGCAAGCGGATTGCGTAACTCGTGTGACAGCATGGCCAGGAATTCGTCCTTGCGACGATGTTGTTCAGCCAGCTCCTGCGCCTGTTGCCGAATCTGTCGTTCAGCCTGCTTACGCTCCGTGATGTCCCGAAGAATTTTTGACACGCCAACGATCTGGCCTGCTGGATTGCGCACCGGTGAAATAGTCAGCGACACATCGATCAGGCGCCTATCCCTGGTCAGTCGCACCGTCTCGTAATGCTCGATCCGCTTGCCCTGTCGCAAGACCGCAAGCAGTTCCGCTTCCTCGTCCGGGAGGGTTTCGGGAACCAAAATCGTGATCGGGCGTCCGATGACTTCGTCGGCCTTGTATCCCAGGATGCGCTCGGCACCCTTGTTCCAGGTAGCGATGATGCCGTCAAGCGTCTTGCTGATAATTGCGTCATCCGAGGAGTCCACGATCGCCGCCATGTAGGCTTGAGCTTCCTGGGCGCGCTTGAACTCCGTGAGATCCCGCAAGTGTCCTGCGAACG
>Ga0190265_10000555_pt1 | contig 26386 bp, 18 predicted proteins | sample Popmic124T_FD_133135 | JGI IMG/M metagenome (GOLD analysis project Ga0190265, IMG submission 133135) | Populus adjacent soil microbial communities from riparian zone of Indian Creek, Utah, USA - 124 T | ecosystem: Environmental > Terrestrial > Soil > Riparian zone | place: USA: Utah | collected...
CGAGCCCGGCACCACGTCGGCGTTGTTGGAAGCGCCGGCGATCGAGATCGACCAGGTCTCGACGTCGCCGAAGAACTGGACGCCGTCCTGGACCATCTGAACGGAGAAATTGACGGGCCCGCTCGCCGGCGCCGTGATGTCGAAGTTGAAGTCGTGGAAGCCGCCGGGATTGACGTTGTTGCAGAGGTAGGCACGGGCGTTGTTCGTCGCCAGGGAGTAGCCGCCGCAGCCGAAGTTGCCCCAATTCACGCCGTTGCCAGACGCGGCCCCGAGGCGGAAGTTGCCGAGGGCGGTCCAGGTCGTGGTCCCGGTGTTGTACGCACGGACCCGCACCCGATAGACCTGCCCCGGGCTCAGGCTGGAGGCCACGGCGCTCTCTGGGCGAGAGACATCCGCGCCGTTGGCCGCCCACAGGCCGGTCGAAGTGAACGAAAAGATCGCGAAGACGAAGAGCCTGGACAGTTTCATGATTCGCTTCTCCGTAGTTATTTAGGCATGCCTATCCTACAAAGAATTTAGAGACATGCAAATAACAGCCGGATGAGCATCCGGTGACAGAGTTACGAAGGCTGGCAGAAAAAGGCGGGAGTCAGGCTTCGCCGAGGCGGGAGCGCAGGCGCTCCAACTCAACTTCGGCCGCCGCGGCCCGCGATTCCGCGACGTCAGCGCGCTGACACTCGACCTCCGCACGCCGATGCTCGGCGTCAGCGCGCTGACGCTGGGCCTCTTCAGGGGTCGGAACCAAGCGACCTTCAGGATCAAACAGACGCACCCAAACGGCCTCCATATGGGACGCGACTCCTTCCCAGAGGCCGAGCTCCACGCCGAGCTGCTCGCACCAGAGCCGGCCCATGGAGTTGGGCGCGATCGGCTGATAAGAGTCACCCGCCAGGCGGAAACCTTCGAGCTTCCGGGTCTCGGGCTCGTAGAGGTAGTACTCGGGCGTGCGGAAAACCCGGGCGTAGAGGTCCTTCTTGACCGTGCGGTCGATCTTCGTGGTCGAAGGCGAGAGAAGCTCGACGATGACGTCCGGAAGACGGTCTCCCTCTTCCCAGGAGACCCACGCTTTGCGGTCGCCACGGCCGTCCACGCCACCGACCCAGAAGACGTCCGGCCCGCGGAAGTACCGGCGGTCATAGGGGTTCGCCGCGATGTCCCGAGCCTGTTGGTAGGAGTAGTAGACGAACATGTCGCCGCCGGCGAAGTAGTCGGTCCTGCCCCGTTCCTCCATCGACTGTTCGATCAGGTCGATGAGGAGGTTCATCTGGTGGCGGTGCCAAGGTGTCTCCAAAGGTATCCCGTCGCTGTAGACGAGCTCGGAGGGGTGAGGCGCGAGCGCCGCGAAGGCTGGCTGGCTCATGACATGCTCCCGTCGGAGTCGTTCCTTTGAGGAACTTTACCGCTGATTGTCGCCTAAGGGAAGAAGCGATCCGCCGATCTCTCCCCTTGAAGGCAGAATAGCACGGCCACGAAACGAGAATCCTGCTGCAAGCGAGGCCTTGCGAGGTCCGTGCGAGCCATCGCAGGGTGCTTGCGAGCGATCGTAGGGTCCTTGCGGCGCTTCGCACGATCCGTGCGAGTGATCGCACGGTGCTCGCGTGCCTTCGCACGGTCCGTGCGAGTGATCGCGTGGTGGTTGCGAGGCTTTGCAGGGTCCGTGCGGTCGTTCGCACGGAGGTTGCGAGCCTTCACACGGTGCGGACGAGCTCTAGCACGGAGCCCGCGGAGCTTCGCGGGGACCCCGTCAGCCTTCTCACCTGCCTAGCGCGGCTTCTTGTACCAGTCCCGCGGGTCTTCGGTGAACGGATGGTACTTCTCGGGGGGCAGGCCGGATTGGTAGAGATTCTTGCGGGTCTGGTAGTGGCCGGTCTTGTCGTTGTGGCCGACGATGCGGCCGTCGACGATGCCGATCTCGCCGGCCGCGACCAGGGCGCGCTTGCCACGCATGCCCTCGGGCGTGCCGGCGGCGATGGTCGGGTGGCTGTCTCCCGGGAAGCCGACCGCCGGCCGTGGGGAGACGTAGACGTTGCCTCCCCGCGCCATGCGCACGAAGCCGCCGAAGACGGTGCCGGCCTCACGCAGGCGGCCGGTCTTCACGTCCTGCAGCATGCAGGGGCCCTCCTCCGAGCAGAGCAGCGCGTAGACGGGCCAGCGCGGCGGGGGCGGCGGGCTGCCCGGCGATTTGCGGTCTTCGTAGACGACGAAGTCGCTTCCCGAGCCCGGCGCTTCGTCGGCCTTCCGCTGGACGACCGGCGGCGGGGGTGGCGCGAGAGGACGCGGCACGGCGGCTTTCGGCTGGATGGGCGGCGGCGCCGAACGGGCCGGACGTGCCGGCGCGGCGCGCTGGAGCGGTGCGGGGACGTGGGCCGCGACCGGACGTACGGCGACCGGGGCGACCGCCCGCTGGACGGCGGCCTGGACGTGCGGAGCCGGGAGCTTGGGGTGAGGCTTCATACGAGGATTGCCGCCTCATTCTACCCTTTCCCGAAGGATGGAGGTACAATTTGAGGATGCACCATTCCCGGGTCATTCAGGGCTCGTTCCTCGGCAGCCGTGCGCGCTTCGCCGTGCGCCACCACCAAGCGGGCGCCGTGCAGCTTTCGGCTCAGGGTCCGGCGATGCAGTTGCCGCCGTCGCTCCTCAGCTTCCGGCCGAGCGCCTCGGGCCAGAGGCTTCCGGAATCGGTCCAGAAGAAGATGGAGTCGTTCTTCGGCACCGACTTCTCGGACGTGCGCGTCCACGTCGGCCCCGAGGCGTCGTCGATCGGCGCCCTCGCCTTCACCTACGGCTCGGACCTCTACTTCGCCCAGGGCCAGTACGACCCGCAGTCCCCCCACGGCCAGCGCTTGATCGGCCACGAGCTGACCCACGTCGTGCAGCAGCGCGCCGGCCGGGTGCGCAACCCGTTCGGTTCCGGCGTGGCGGTGGTGCAGGACCCGGGGATGGAAGCCGAGGCGGAGCGGATGGGAGTGCGGGTCGCGATGATGCCGTCGCCGCGGTAGGCCCCGCCTACCGCACCAGCAGCGCCAGCTCCGCCATCTTCTGGAGCGATCTCTCCACCAGCGTGCCCAGGATCTCCGCGCGATGGGCCGCGTCGCGGACCGGCTCGCCGTCGCGCTCGATCCCCAGCCTCCCCTCTCTCACCTCGCGGTCGAGCACACCGCGCAGGGCCTCGTGGTCGTGGGTGCCATCCAGGTGCAGCAGCAGGACGCGGACCATGTCGTCCTCCAACCGCAGGACGCGGCGGCGCAGGTTGGTGACCAGCGGGCCGGCGGCGGCTTCGCGCCGGGCGAGGGGGCTCGCGGCCGGGCGCTCGCTCACCTTCTCGGTGCAGGCGGGAGGCAGGAGGTGGAGGTCGAGGAAGTCGCCGCAGTAGAGGGAGAAGAGGATGTCGGCGAGCATCGTGGCGTCCGGCTCGGCACCGAGACGTTCGCGGACCTCCGCCTGCAGCGCGGCGAAGGAGACGGGCCGCGGCCAGGTGGCGGCCAGGGCGGTCAGCAAGGCCTTGGTTGGAGGATGGCTGACGACGAAGGTGCGGTCCCGCTCGGCATGGAAGGTCTCGGCTGTGCCGCCGCGGACGTCGGGCGCGGGCGCCGCGGGCTTGACCGGGGAGGCGGCGTGGAGGCGGTGTATGCGCTCCGGCACCATGGCGAGATCCAGCGGCAGCCCCTGGTGGCAGAGCAGGGTGCGGCGGAAGGTGCGGTTGCGCAAGAAGTCCAGGTTCTGCTCGAGCTCCAGGCGGTCTCCGGACAGGGCGCGCAGCCGGGCGGCCACGGCTGGCGGCAGGCTCTCGATCTCCGCCGGCTCGATCTCGGCGTCCGCCAGGTATTGCAGGCCGTGCCGCGCGGCCATCGCCATGAACTGGTGGAAGTAGAACGGGGTGTTGCTCCGCTCCAGGTACTCGTGGATCAGGTAGCTCGGCTTGCCGCGGAACTGCGCCAGGTGCTCGCGGCGGCCCTTGAGGAAGAGGGAGTGGGGCGCGTCGTCCGCCGGCACGGCCTCGGCCAGGAAGTCGAGCAGGCCGACCGCCTGTTCGGTCGCCCGGTAGGGGTCGGCCTCGCCGCGGGTGCGGTAGAGCATCATCTCGCGGAGCATTTCGCGCTGGTGCCAGCCGGGGTAGGCGTTGTAGCTCACGTAGGCTACGCCGCGCGGCGCGAGGTGGGTGCGGCAGATGGCGAGGATCTTCTCCCGCACCTCCGGCCCCACCCAGGAGAAGACGCCGTGGACGACGATGTAGTCGAACTCGCCGAGGCCAGCGTCGACGTCCAGGATGCTCATCGCCCGCAGGTCGACGTTGCCGATCCCGAGGTTCGCGAGATGCCGCCGGCCTTCTTCGATCTGGCGCGGCGAGAGGTCGATCCCCAGGAAACGGCCTTCCGGCAGCTCGCTCGCCATGGGGATGAGGTTGCCGCCGTCGGCGCAGCCCAGCTCGAGGACGCGGACGCGGGCGAGGTCGGGCGGCTCCAGGCCGAAGAGCAGGGCGCGGACGGCCAGGTTGTCCGGTTGGCTGTGGTGGATCGAGCCGCTCGGATAGGGCACGCGGTCGTAGGCGTCGCGGACCGCCTCGTCGCCGGAACGATTCTCCCTGGTCACTGCGCGGCGGGCCTGCCCTGGAGGCGCGTGAACGGGCGCCCGGCGAGGCGCACCTGGGAGTCGTCGGCGGTGAAGTCGCGGGTCTTGAGCCAGGCGCTCCAGCCGAGCCGCGGGCCGCAGCCCAGCCGGCAGGGAGGCACCTGGGTGTCCTTCAAGGTGAGGCGCACGGTGAAGTCGAGCTCGTCGCCCACGGCGAAGCGCACCAGTTGCACCAGGGAGCGGAAGCCGCGGCCGACGGGCAGGAAGTCCAGGAACTGGCTGAGGGTGAGCGGCCCCAGGCCGATCTCGAAGCCGGCGCCCTGGTCCCAGACGCGCGAGCCGAGCACGGCGCCGCCGCCCCGGGCGGTCAGCTCGTTGAAGCGGCCGCCGCCGCTCGTCCCAAGGGCCGTCCGCTGGTCGAGGTCGAGCTCCAGCCAGCGGCCGAGGAACTGGGTGCAGGTGACGCCGACCGCGAAGTAGTCGGCGAGCATCAACCGCAGCTCCACGGCCGAGCGGGTGCGGCGGGCGAGCAGGCCGGTATAGGAGAGGAGCACGCGGTCGTCGACATCCATGCGGCGGCCGAGCCCCTCGGTGCCGAGGCCGATGAGGGCGAAGGCGGCGCGCGCGTAGACGCCGCGGTCGGGCCGCTCCCAGGCGATGGCGGGGCGCAGGCGCTTCCTCGCCCGGTAGAGCAGCGAGACCAGGCGGTGGTTGAAGATGTCGAGGAAGTCGCGGAAGGCCGGGTCCTTGGCCGCCACGCGTTCGAGGAGCATCTCGGTGAACGGCGCCGGCAGCGGACCCAGGGCGCCGGCGAGGCCGAGCACGTTGACGGTCATCCGCGCCGGGGTGCCGGGCGATGCCGGCAGGCGGACCTCGTCCACCTCGGAGGCCGGGAAGTCGAAAGCCACCCGCGAGCTGAAGCGCACCGACTCGCGGTCGGGGTCGGCCCCCTCCCCCACCGGCACGTGGTCCTGCGCCATCTTCTCCAGCAGCCGGACGGCCTGGTAGAACTCGAAGCGCCAGCCCTCCGCGAAGAGGAGGCGCGCTACAGAACCGTCTGTTCCCCAGCCCTGGACGGCCATCGGTTCCAGATCCCTTCCCGCTGCTTGCTCTTGATGACGAGCTGGGTGAACGAATTGACGGAGGCGTAGAGGCCGAAGAAGCGGTTGAGCACGGAGCCGAGCAGGAAGGCGCGGCCGCCCACGTAGAGGCTCTCGTCGAACACCAGGGTCACCTCGGTGCCGCGGCAGAAACCGCGCCAGGCGTCGCGGCCGGTACGCTGCACGGTCTTCCTGAGCGACATCTCGCGGATCCCTTGAATCTGCTGCTGGGCCGAGGAGTGCTCGGAGGTGCTGTAGAGCTTCAGGATCTCGCGCAGGGCCTGGAGGCTCTCCTCGCCGGTCGCGAACGAGAGGTAGTTGAGCGACAGGTGGGAGATCAGCCGCCAGAGGGTCGAGCCGTCGCTCGGCGGGTTGATCTGCGGCGTCGGCTTGGTCAAGGCCACGATGCGCGAGACCGGCGCGGCCACGTCGGTCTGCAGCAGGGCGCCTGCCATGAGCTGCTCGGCGAGGGCGCGGTTGGTGCACAGGGTGTGGGCGTAGAGGGTCTCGGTGGGCGGCAGGAAGGGCTGGAAGTCGAGGTCGACGAGCGAGAGCATCGTCTCGCTGCCCGGCATGTCCTTGCGCAGCGAGGTGGTCCGCCGCGCGTGCCAGTAGGCTTCGTGGCCGCGCTCGGCCATGTGGTGATTGAAGGAGTAGAAGGGGGCGTAGACCCGGGCGCGGCTGCGCGGGTCCGACGAGCTGGAGACGGAAGTCACGGAGTGGATCTCGGTGAAGCGCTCGCGGCGCGCGTCGGCGACCAGGGGGTACTCGGTGCGCCGGTGATCGAGGCGGATCGGCTCGGTCGTGCGCTGGAACAGGTTGATGATCGGGGTGCAGCCCAGGGCGAAGGTGTCACGCTCGACCCGCATCCAGGCGCCCGGGGCGCGGCGCAGCAGGACGAGGATCTCGAAGGCGTTCTCCGAGCCGTGGCGGCCGAGGCCGGCGACGTCGGCGAAGAGGAACTTCTCCGGGAAGGTGAAGTACTCCTGGAGGAGCCGGTAGGCGGGCTGCGAGAACTCCGGGTACGGCAGCACCTCCTCGCCGCGCTCGAAGCCCACCGGCTGGATGGCCGCGGCGGGCAGCCGCACCGGCCGGCGCTGCGGGTCCCCCTCGGGGAGCAGGGCGACGCCCAGGCACTGACAGAAGAGCAGCTCGTAGAGGGCGTCGACCAGGATGCGGTCGCCGTTCAGGTAGAAGCGCAGACGGTCGAGCTCCATCTCGGCGAGCGAGCCGGCGCGGCTCTCGACGCGCAGGCGGAGCACCGAGGCGACGTCGGCGGCGGAGTCGAGGAACTCGAACTGGGCCGGCGACTCGAAGGAGGCCTGGGTCACCTCGACCGGCCAGAGGGTCACGGGATAGCAGGTGCGGAAGCGGCAGATGGTGGCGCCGTCCTCCGGTTGGGCGAAGAGCGGCGTGTGGCGCGGGATGACGTGGCCGCTGGTGATCTTGCCGCGCTGCGGGTCGACCTCGAAGAGAGCCACCGCGAGCGACGGGACGGGGTTCAGGTAGTGGGGATGGAGGATGTTGAGCAGCTCGACGGCGATCTCGGGGAACTCGCTGTCGAGGTTGTGCTGGATGCGGGCGGTCAGGAAGGCGAACGACTCGATGAGCCGCTCGACGTGGGGGTCGGGCGAGCCGTCGGCCCCGACCTCCAGCCGGCCGGCCACCTTGGGGTAGGTCTCGGCGAACGAGGCGCCCATCTGGCGCAGGTAGCCGAGCTCGCGCCAGTAGGCGCGCAGCAGGTCTTCGCGGCCCTCACTCGCCACCCAGCAACACCTCCGCCTCGCCGCTCTTCAGGGTGAAAAGGGTGGGGAACGAGATCGGCTCGGCCACTTCGGCGGCGACCAGGGTGGCGTCGATCCGCAGGCTCAGCGAGCGCTGATGGTCGTCGAGCTCCAAGACGGCGACGCTCACCTGGCGCAGCCGCGGCTCGAAGGCCGCGACGGCGCGGGCGACGACCGCGGCGACGCGGGCGCGGTCGTCCGGGCTCCCGGCCGAAAAGGCCGAAAGGTCCGGGATGCCGTATTCGAGCACGGTGAGGTCCTGCCGCTGCGCGAGCCGGTGCACCGGGAGCGAGGAACGGGTGTTGAGCAGCCGCTCCAGCTCCCGGCGTACCGACTCGCGAAGCCGCCGGCGGTCCAGGGTGCGCAGGGGGCGCGGCTCGCCGGGCGTGTGGGGATCGAGATCCACAAGACGGTCGAAAAGTGGCGCCCTGACATGAGTCTCCATGGCCTTTTACTCGATCGTGCGCGTCTCCAGGTTGTGCTTGATCGGCTGGGCCGCGCCGCCTGTGCCGTCGTCCTTCTTCTGCGGCAGGTAGGTGTACTTGACGACGCCGTAGTCGAGCGAGACGTTCTCGACCGGCACGTCTCCGGCGCCGCCCGAGATGCTGAAGTTCGAGATGACGACGTGCTCCATCTCGATCTTCAGGTATTCGACCGGCGTGTTCTTGTCGCTGCCGTCGGCGCGGTAGCAGGTGATGACGGCGGTCGCGAGCTGCTTGCCGCTCCAGCAGTGCTTGAGCAGGTCGTCGGTCGCCGAGTCGATGTACTTGGTGAAGGTGAAGTTCGAGTGGTTGGCCTGCTCCACCGAGCCCGAGCCGGCGGTGCTGCGCACCGGCGACGTCGGCTGGCTGAAGCCGTGGCTCCACGACATGATCTCGATCTCTTTCTCGTGGCCGGCCGCGGTGCTGCCGCCGTCGATCGTCGCCAGCTTGATGTATGAATTGATCGCCATCGTCTTTTTCCTCTTTCAGGTTTAGGCCGCCGGCGGCGGCAGTTGCGCGACCAGACGGATGGAGGTGGTCAGCTCCTCGAGCTGGAAGTGGGGGCGCAGGAAGACCACCGCCTTGTACGAGCCGGGCTTGCCGGGGGTCTCGGAGACGTCGACGCGGGCCTCGCGCAGGGGGTACTGGGCCTTCAGGGACTGGCCGGCGTCGTCGCGCCCCATAACGTAGTTGCCGATCCACCGGTTGAGGTAGGTCGCGACGTTCTCGGCGCTCATGAAGCTGCCGATCTTGTCGCGCATGATCGCCTTGATGTAGTGGGCGAAGCGGGAGGCGGCCAGGATGTAGGGCAGCATGGCCGAGATGCGGGCGTTGGCGTTGGCGTCGTTGGTGTCGTACACCTTGGGCTTCTGGGCCGTCTGGCCGCCGAAGAAGGCGGCGTAGTCGGTGCCCTTGCAGTGCACGAGGGCGATGAAGCCCAGGGTGTCGAGCTCCTTCTCGCGGCGGTCGGTGATGGCGATCTCGGTGGGGCACTTGAGCGCGATGTCGCCCTCGTCCGTCTTGAAGGTGTGGGTGGGCAGGCCCTCGACGATGCCGCCCCCCTCGACGCCGCGGATGGCGGCACACCAGTTGTAGAGGGCGAAGGCGTTGGTGATGCGCTGCGCCAGCACCCAGGCGGCGTTGCCCCACAGGTACTTCTTGTGGTCGCGGCCGTCGACGTCCTCGCGGAAGGTGAAGCCCTCGACCGGCACGGTGTCCGGCCCGTAGGGCAGGCGCAGCAGCACGTGCGGCAGCACCAGGGTGACGTAGCGGGAGTCTTCGCTGTCGCGGAAGCTGCGCCACTTGATCAGCTCGGCGCTCTCGAAGATCTTCGACAGGTCGCGCGGCACGCCGAGCTCGCCGAAGCCGTCCATGTCGAAGAGGCGCGGGCTGGCGGCGGCGATGAACGGCGCGTGGGCCGCCGCGGCGACGCCGGAGAGCTTCTCCAGCAGGGCGAGGTCCTGCGGATGGCGGCCGAACTCGTAGTCGCCCACCAGCAGGCCGTAGGGGTGGCCGCCGAAGGTGCCGTACTCCTCCTCGTAGATCTTCTTGAAGAGGGCGCTCTGGTCGAACTCGGTGGCCTTCTCGAGGTCGGTCAACAGCTCTTTCTTGGTGACGTTCAGGAGCCGCAGCTTGAGGCGAGTGCTGGTCTCGGTGTTCATCACCAGGTGGTGGAGCCCGCGCCAGGAGGCCTCCAGGCGCTGGAACTCCTCGTGGTGCAGGATCTGGTTGAGCTGCTGCGAGAGGAGCTCGTCGATCTGCGCCACGCGCGCCTCGATCGAGGAGACGGTGTCCTTGGACACGGTCATCCCCTCGTCCAGGATCTGGTTCACGAACTCGCCGATCAGGTCGCGCGCATAGGCCTGCTGCGACTCGTCGCGCGCCATCTTGCCGTCTGCGATGATGCGGTCCAGCAGCGACGCGGGCTGGGCTTCCGCGGCCGCCGCCGGGGCTCCGCCCTCGGGGGCCGCCTCCGGGTTTTTGGGTGTCTTGTCAGCCATGGGTCATCCCTCTCGTTGTGGGCGTCTAGTTGGCCGGCTCGGGAGCCGGTGCCTCGGTGCTGGCCTTCAGGGCCTTCTGGTTGTCGGGGTTCTCGACGATCTCCTGGAGCAGGGCGTCGAGCTTGTCGTTGCCGTCGAGCTTGGCGAGCAGGTCCATCAGGCGCTGCCGGGCGTCGAAAAGCTTGCGCAGCGGCTCGACCTGCTTGACGACCTCGGCAGGGTTGAAGTCGTCGAGGTGGCGGAACTTGAGCTCGACGGAGAGCGTGCTGTCGTCGTCGGCGAGCTTGTTGTCGACGCGGAAGGCGAGCCGCGGAGCCGAGGCGGCCAGGACGTCGTTGAAATTGTCGCGGTCGATCTCCACGAACTTGCGGTCCTTGAGCTTGGGCAGGGCCTCCACGGGCCTGCCCGAGAGGTCCGCCAGGATGCCGGCCGTGAACGGCAGCTCCTTCATCTGGATGGCGTCGCCGATCTCGACGTCGTAGGTGATCTGCACTCGCGGCGGCCTGACGCGGCCGAGCTTCTTCTGCGTGCTCTCTGCCATGTGATCTCTCCTCTCGAAACGTTAGGGTCCCCAACTCTCCGTCATTTACCTCTCACGCATTCCCAACAGGGCGTAGATCGCCCGCAGGTCGCCGTCTCCCTGTACCAGCTCCTGGAGCAGCTCGCCGAGCGACATGCCGCCCCAGGCCACGGCACGCTTGACCAGGTAGGGCGCCGGGCTGTGGGGCTCGGTGCGCAGCAGGTAGTCCGCCGCCTCGCCGAGCCGCCGGTAGGCCTCGGCACGGCTGCGGATCGCCGGCCCGCCGGCGAGCCGGCGGACCTCGTCGTCCTCTTCCTCTTCCATCCCCTCGGCCGGCGCGAAGCCGTCGTAGCGCTCCTCCGCCGGCTCCGCGATCACCTCGCCGCGCTCCCGCCGCTCGTCGAGCACGCGCAGTGCGAAGTGCTGCAGGGCGAACACCGAGTCGCCCAGGCGCTGCAGGCTGGGGGCGGCCTCGCCGCACAGGCGGTCGAGCAGGGAGGCGAGGCCGTCGAGCGCCTCCAGGCACTCCCGGGCGTCCGCCGCCAGGGCGAGGTAGAAGGAGGTGGGAGTGAGGCTCATGCCCACCAGGAAGCGCTCCATGGTCACCCGGCCGCGCGCCTCGGCGGCGATGGCCGCCTGGGGGTCGGCCTTGGCCAGCCGCTCCAGGTGGCGGGCGCCGTCCAGGTCGGCGAAGACGCAGGCCCTGCCGTCGTCGCCGCCGGGCGAGGTGACGCTGATGCCGCGCACGGCGTCGGGCACACGGTCGGCCACCCATTCGAGGGGAGCCAGGCGGTACTCCAGGTCGTCGTCCTGGGGCAGCGGGTGGACGATCTCCCAGAAGCTCTCGCAGAGGCCGGCGAGGAGCGTCAGGCCGCGGGTGGCGCCGGCGAGGCCGTCGAGGCGCACCCAGGCCTCCAGCAGCCAGGCGGCGAGCTGGAGGTCCTTGCTGCGGGTCTCCAGCGCCTCCAGGCAGAGCCTCGCCACGGCGGCCCAGTCGGCACGCTTCAGCTCGGTCTTCCACACCCCCTGGGGGAGAGACGGGTCGTCCTCCCGCCGCGCCTCCTCGACCGCCTCGTAGGTGCCGGAGTAGCGCAGCGGCTCGCCGGCGGGCTTGGCGGCCGAGATGGGGGCGAGCACGCTGTCGAGGTCGAAGGTCACGTCGCGTCGTCTCCTTGCATCGGCCAGCGCGGCGCCCGCACCGGGAAGACCGGCACCTCCAGGTCGCGCGCCGGTGTCGGCGGTTTGGCCTGCGCCCCCGGCGCCTCCGCCTCCACCCCCCCGGCACCGGCGACCGCCGCCTGGGCGGCGCCGCCCTCCTTCACCTCGGGCGACCGCAGGGTGAGGCGGATGAAGACCCGCGCGTCCTTGGGCTCGGCGAGCGGCTCGGTCTCCGGCCGCGTCTTGACCACCAGCAGGAGCATCTGGACGTCGCGGCCGGGGGCGTCCTCCCGGCTGCCGCGCTCGCGCAGCAGGGCGAGCAGGGCCCAGCGGCTGGCGTATTGAATGGTGGCGGTGCGCCCTGCGACCCGCACGCCGGGCAGCTCGGCGCTCTCGACCGGCACGATGGGCGAATCCTTGGCCCACTGCAGCTCGAGGCGGACCGGGGTGGCGTAGGTCCATGGGATGGGCTGCCGCGGCCCGGGGTAGGTGGCGGCGCGGTCGCCGCTGGCGAGCGACCAGCGGATGATCTTGTCGCCGCCGCTCTCGCCGGCCCGGTTGTCGCGGAAGCTGACGTCCAGGTTGTAGGCGGGGCCCTGCGGCCGCAGCGGGTCGTCGAGGAAGGTGTCGAAGAGGGCGCGCACGCGGGTCATCCGCTCGACGAACTCGCCGGTGCCGGGGGGCCGGCCCTGGTCCGGCACGGCGCGCACGATGGGCGCGTAGGCGTCGAAGAGGTGGTAGAAGGCGCGCACGTCCTCGGGATCGGCCTCGGTGTCGAGCCGGCCGGGCACCTCCTCGGAGAAGGGGAACCGTCCGGCCAAGCGCTGGTTGAAGAAGGTCGCGAGCTTGCGGTAGCCCTCGGCGGCGTGCGAGCCGGCGAGCTCCTGGCAGCGCTCGTAGACCTGGCGGCGCAGCACGGCGCGGCGCTCCAGGAAGAAGTCGGGCGCGCTGTCCGAGAGCATGCGCACGGTGATCCGCCGCGCGCAGTTGGCCGGCTCCAGCTCCATCAGGTCGCGGGCGACGAAGTCCTCCAGGCTGGCGACCGAGTTGCCCGGCTCCTTGCCCTGGTACTTCGAGAGCTGCTCGGAGATGGCGGTCCAGCGCGCCAGCGGCGCCTCCAGCGAGCGCCAGGCCAGCCGCCCCTTGCCGCCGAGCACCTGGATCACCGGCGCGGCGTAGAGGCTCGCGAGATCGGTGACCGTGTCGCGCTGGGAGGAGAGATAGGCCGCCAGCTCGGCCTCGTCGCTCGCCTGGAACGCCTCCAGCGCGGCCTTCCGGCCGCCGTCCCACCAGTCGAAGTCGCGGCTCTTCGGAGTGTAGGGGGAGCGCAGGGCGAGCAGCCGGTCGACGTCGGTGAGCAGCTGCCAGCCCTGGGCGGCGAGCACCGTCGAAAGCCGGGCCTTGGGCTCGGGCAGGCCGAGGCGGTCGAAGAGGCCGCCCAGTTCGGTCAGCGGTACGGCGGCCTCCTGGAAGTTGTTCACGCCGGAGGCGATCTCCTGCTCCAGCAGCATGGCGGAAGAGGTGTCGATGTCTCCCCCCGGCAGGCGGGCGGCGACGACGGTCTCCAGCATGCGGTTGCCGAGCTGGTTGCGCGCCGAGGTCTGGAGCTTGTTGCGCAGGTCCGGGGGGAACTGCGCGAGCAGCTTCTGGTTGAACTCCTCGTAGGGCTTGTAGAGCGCCACCGCGTCGCGCAGAGCCGTGGTGTCCCAGGTCACCCGCCCGCCGGGAACCAGGCGGTTGAGCGGCGACTCGGCGGCCCCGAGCCCGACGAAGCCCTGGTTGAGCAGCCCGTCGAGCGCGTCCTTCAGCCAGCGGGCGCGCGACGAGAGGCCCAGGCTCCCGCTCTTCGCGTCGCGCTGGACGAGAGGCCCGGTCGACGAGGTCTCGATCTCGAAGAGCCGGGTGCGCAGGAGCTGGAAGCGGGACGTGCCGTCGCCGCGCACCAGGTCCGCCGTCTCGCGGCCCAGCGCGAGGCTGCCCGCCATCTGCTGGAGCACCTGCTCGTAGGGCGAGCCGAGCGCCAGGTTCTCCCTGGAGAGCCAGGCGAGCTCGGGAGCGGCGAGGGCGTCCGCGGACCACACCAGCCGGTCGTGCAGGCCGCCGAGCTGACCGAGGAGGCCGCGCGTCGCCGCCGAGCCCGTCGCCCCCGTCGCGCCCGTGATCTCGTCGAGCAGCCGCCGCACGCCTTCGAGCTCCAGGAGAGCCGGGTTGTCGCCGAACAGGCGGTCGAACAGGCGGTCCGCCAGGGTCCTCGCCCCGGCGGTCGCCGCCAGACGGTGATCGCGCGGCTCGAAGCGCTCGTACTCGACCGCCGTCAGGGCCGTGCCGTACAGGCGCGAGTGCTGAAAGAAGCCGGCGGGCAGCTGCCGGCGGAAGAGGTAGAGGACGAGGCTGTTCAGGTCCTTGAGGCTGGCGGTGCGCTGCAGGTTGTTGAACAGGGCGGCGTTCGACTCCAGGGTCCGCAGGGCCGCCACGTACTGGCGCAGCCTGATGAACTCCGGGGTGCTCTCGAACGGGCGCACCTGGACCCTTCTCTCCTCGGCCTCGCCCTGGAAACCATAGGGCGCGGCGCCCTCCTCGACGACGCTCGCGGCCGCGAGCGCCATCCCCTCCGCGAACGGCACCCGCTCGCCTTCGGCCAACCGGTCTCCGGACGATGCCATGGCGAGGATGCGGTCCATCTCCATTCCCAGCCCCCAGCGCAGGGTCTCCAGGATGATCTCCTGGTAGGCGTTGACCATGGCGTCCTTGAGCTCCCCGTTCAGCGAGTTGAACCAGGAGCTGGGAATGAAGACAGAGCCGAACCAGTCGGCGTCGAGCTTCGCCATGTCGTCGAAGAGGGTGAAGGCCTTGGCCTCCATGGAGGCATGGTCCTGCGCGCCCGCCATCGCCTTGGCGCGCGTCTCGTCCAGGTTCTTCGCCGTCGGCTGCAGGAACTCGAGCAGGTCGGTCTTGCGCGCCTGGAGCGTCCGGTACCCGAGCGCGGTGCCGACGGTGGCAAGGACGGCGAGGACGGCCACCAGCGTGCGCACCACCTTCAGACGGCGGTCGCCTTCGAGGAGGGCGAGGAGGCCGGGGCGCGCCAGGGCGCGCTCGGGGAACACCTTGCGGTCGAGGAAGTCGCGCACGAAGACGGTCGCGCCGGCCGCCGGGGCGGTGGAGAGGAGCCCCGGGGGCTCGGCAGCCGCGGTGGCGGCCGCGAGGTCGCCGCAGAGGTAGATGCCGCGGCAGGGCAGGATCTCGTGGTAGGCGCTGGGACGGAAGACCTGGCCGAGGTAGGCGCGCAACGGCTCGCGGAGCTGCTGCACCTCCTCGGGGAAGCAGAAGACCCCGTCCGGGTCCTCGATGACCGGCTGGTCGCCGAAGGCCTCGACCTGGACGCGGTGGAGCCCGGAGGCGAGGGCCGAGAAGGCTTCGTCCACCCACTCGGTGCGGTAGGCGCTCTCCAGCGAGTAGGGGTTGGACCAGCCGAAGAGGTCGCCGCGCAGATGGTCGGGGATCTCCGCCACGTAGCCGGTGAAGCCGGGGATGCGCTCGCAGCCGGTCAGCAGCACGTAGACCGGGAAGAACATGCCCAGGGTCTCCTGCGCCTGGCGGAGCTTGCCGTAGAAGACGGCTCCCTTCTCGGTCGCCGCGGCGATGCGCTGCCGGGCCTGGTCGGCCGGCCCCATCAGGTCGGCGCAGGGGATGGTCAGGATGACGCCGTCCAGGGGGCGCTCGGGCCGCCGCTCGCGCAGCAGCCCGAGGAAGTGGCGCCAGCCGCGCTCGTCCGACGCGCCGTCCTCCGAGCGCAGCACGTAGTCGCCCGAGAGGTCGAGCACGATGCCGCGGTCGAAGAACCAGAAGACGCACTCCTCGCCCTCTTCGGGGACCGGCTCGGGCGGCGCGCCGAGCGGCAGGTTGAGCCCCGAGCCGGCGAGCACGCGCGACTTGCCCGCGGCCTCCTGCCCCATCATCAGGTACCAGGGGATGCGGTAGCGCTGCCTGCGCCCGCCCAGGTAGCGGCGCGTCTGCACCATCGCCCGCCGGAAGGCCGCGGCGAGCCGCAGCCGCGCGCCGCCCTGCCGGAAGTCGACGACGACGGCCTCCCCCGGCCTGGCGGCTGCCGGAGCCGGCGGTGCATCGGCGTCACCTTCGGCCGGCGGCTCGACCCGCCGCTTGCGGGCGAGGAGCACCAGGGCGACGACGATCAACACGACGACCACCGCGAGGACGGCGAGCGCCAGCGGCAGGTTCCGGGAGAGCCCGGCCAGGAGGTCGAGGAGGGACTGCTTCATTGCCCCTTGTTGATCTGGTCGACCCAGGGCTGCAGCTCGGCGGCCACCTGGCTCCAGACCTGGTGCGACACCAGCAGCCAGAAGAGCAGCAGCAGCACGCCGGCGATCGTCCACCGCCGCACCTGCGACAGCCGGCGGCTCTCCCCCGCCGTCTCGATGTTGCTACCGTAGGCTTCCGGGAAGAGCGACTGCGCCTCGCGCGCCATGCCGGGGTCGCGGTTGGTGACGAAGGTGTAGAGCTGGCGTCGGTAGGCCTCGATCCGGACCTCCCCCTCGGGGCCGCGCAGCTCGCCCCGGAAGCCGAGGCCGAGCGCCAGGAGATAGACCTTGGCGAGCTCGGTGTCCACCGGGTCGCGCGTGCGCAGGATGGTGTCGATCTGGCGGAACACCTCCTCGCCGGCGCGGTACGACTGGAAGAGCTTGAACTCGAGCAGGTTGGCGCGCCAGGCCTCGCGGCCCGACCAGTCGAGGTAGAGGAAGGTCTCGTCGGCGAGGCCGGCCATCACGTACTGCGCCCGCCGGTACAGCCCCGAGCCGTACTCGCCGCCGCTCCGGCGGATGTTGAGCTCCTGGCGGTTGAGCAGCCCGAGGAGCCCCTGCCAGATCGTCGACGGTACGACCGCTCCCCCGCCGCCCACGGCGGCCGGATCCCCCGGCCCGGGCAGGGCCTGGCGGTCTCTGGCGATCAGCTCCTTCCAGCGCACCACCTCCTGGTAGAACTCGCGGAACTGGGAGAGCAGGAAGGACTCGCCGTCGGCGAGGTTGACGCGCGGGCTCATCGCTGCACCTTCACGTAGAGGACGATCTCGACGACCAGCGGCGTCTCACCCCGGTCGGCGACGTTCCACACCTGGAGGATCTGGTTGGGCAGCACGAACTCGGCCTCGGGCTCCAAGCTGAAGAGCTGTACGCCGCCCGCCGGCACCAGGTCCCCCGCGCGGTCGATCTTCTGCCGCTGGGCGCCCAGCACGCGCTTGTCGCGCATCCTCTCGATCAACCCTTGAGAGCCGATCAGGCACTGCTCCATCCAGGCCTCGACCTCCTCCTCCGAGGCCCCGGCCTGGCCGCGCACGCCGATCACCAGCGGCACGCCGCGCCACTGCTCGTCGAAGAGGATGCTGTAGGCGCCGTGCTCCAGGTAGAAGCGGTAGGGGGTGAAGGACTCGCTCACCCCTTCGTCCACCACGCGGCGGATGAAGTCGCGCAGGCGGACGAAGGCGGCCATCGGGTCGGCGTGGTCGTAGGGGGGCAGCAGCGGCGGCACCAGGGCGTGCCCCACCGCCGCGGCGTGGCCGGCGACCGCGGCGAGCGCCAGGTAGAGGGCGAAGGGGTGCGACCGCCCGGTGGCGAGCACGGCCTCCAACGCGGGCAGCGCCGCCACCAGACTGTGGATCATCAGCTTGGTTTCCAAGAGTTGGGGCGGCTGCACCACCGCCCGCGGATGCGCGCGGTCGGCCAGGACCTCCGCCTTCTTGCGCAGCCTTCCCGAGACCTCGGCGGCGACGCGGCCGAGCGGCGAGTCGAGCGGCACGGAGAGGCAGGGCGGCTCGTAGTCCTCGTCCAGGGCGAACCTCTCGTCGATGCGGCGGAGCCGGGCGATGGGGATCGACGCGTAGCGCTGCGACGGCGCGTGGGTCGCGAGCAGCGTCGGGCAGGGCCGCAGGCGCGGGATGTCGACGTCCCCCTCGCCGGAGGACTCGTCGACCACCGGCTCGCCCTCGACCGAGCGGTAGCGCGGGAACTCGCCGCGCACCGGCGACAGGCCGGCGTGGCGCGCCGGCACCGCGAGGTGCACCAGCAGCGGGCCGCCGGCAAACGCCGCGGCCTGCGTCTTCAGGTCGATCTCCAGCACCTCCGCCTGGCCCCTCTCGCGGGAGACGATCAGCCCGTCGGGCAGCACGGCCTCGACCTCGGAGACGCGGAGGATGCCCTGGGTGAGCGCGGCGGCCTCAATCGTGAGGCGCGACACCCCCCAGTGGAACGGCGACAGGGCCGCCGCGTGGTAGTGGAGCATCTCTTCCTGGCGCAGGGCGCTCTGCTGGAAGTGCTGCGGCGCGAGCAGCATCCCCTCGTGCCAGTCGATCGCCTCGGGCACCCGCACGCTCATGGCACTTGCTCCACGGAAAATTCGCTCTCGCGCAGGCGGATCACTACGTCCCGATGCGGATCGATGCGGGCGCGGTGATCGCCCGGCGCAAAATAATCGGCGTACACGATCCCCGCCCGCGCGCCGACGCCGAAAGACAGCTCCTGCGCCGGCATCACCTGCCCGGGCACCAGCTCCCAGAAGATCGAAACGAAAGCCTCGTCGCCGGGATAATCGCGCCGGATCTGATCTTTTTTCGTGAACCAGTCCCGCGCCGTCAAGGTGAGCAACTGATCGAGGAGACCCTTGTCGTAGACGACGACGAGCTCGACCGGCACCGGGCTGTCCTGATTGATCCCCGAGTCGACCACCACCTGGGCGGTGACGTCGCCGCCAAAGAGCGAGAGCCGGTTTCCGCCACAGGCGGCGAGCACCAGCAGGAGCGGCGCGCACAGCGATGCCAGGCTACGTGACGGGGACCTGAGGGAAGACGCAAACATCTGAGACACCTTGCTTCGACAACTATTGCGCACGCGTGGCGGACTACGCGCGCCTTGGAATCTGTCAAACCGATGCGGGGACTCTACACAAGAATTTCGACGCGATGCAAGCGATCTTGCCGGCCGGCGAAGCGGATGTTATAAATCAGCTCCACCACGAGAATGAGAAGCAGCGGGGTCGACACCGGCGTGCGTTACTGGAAGTCTTTCTTTTCCGACAATAGAAACCAGGGCCGATCATTGCGTGCGGTAGAAATGATCGATTGCAGTGTCAGGGCACTGGCGCTGGCTTCCATTCTGATCCTCGCCGCCTGCAATTCGACGAACCCGGTCGAGCCGGGACCGGCCGGGGAGAATCCCCAGCAGCCCGGCGCCGGGGCCTACCTCGTTACCGTGGTCGCCAACCCATCCTCGCTCGTGGTGGGCAGCACGACACCCGGAGACGTCTCCGTGACCGTACGCCGGGCGTCCGACAACCAGCCGGCCACCGGGGTGAGCTGCGCGGTGAGCACCAACCTGGGCAGCTTCGCCGCCGACCGAGCCCTGCAACTGCAGACCGTCCAGGTCGATCAGGGCACCGCCACGCTCAAGCTCTATCCGGGCGCGGACAAGGGCACGGCGAACCTGCTCGCCCAGGTCGAGACCAGCTACGGGCGGACGAGCATCCCCATCCAGGACGAGGTCATCCCGGTCTTCTACCTCTCCTCCATCGAGCCCGCCTCGGGCACCGTCGAGGGCGGCACGCCGGCGGTGATCCAGGGCGGCGGCTTCCGCGGCCAGGTGCGGGTCACCTTCGGCGGCGTCGTCGCGACCGACGCCCGGGTCGCCGGAGAGGCGGCGGCCGACGGCACCTACAGCTCGATCACGGCCACCGTGCCGCGCTCTCCGGCGGCCGTCGAGGTGGGCACGACGCTCAACGTCAACGTCACGGTGACCAACGCCATCGATCAGCCGCAGCCGATCTCCGACACCCTGCCCGGCGGCTACACCTACACCAACGGCACCTCGCTCGACCGGCCGGTGATCTTCTCCGTGACGCCCGCGATCGGCCCCAACGAGGGCAACCAGCGGGTGACGATCCGCGGCGACTTCCTGCCGGCGACGCCCGCCGAGGCCGAGGTGCTCTTCGGCCTGCGCGCCGTGGGCGGCGGCATCGACGGCCTCGCGGCGAGCGTCGTGACGGCCTCGCGCACCTCGCTCGTCGTGATCACCCCCGCCGCGACCGGCCTCGGCGCCTCGCTGCTCAACAAGCAGGTCGACGTGCAGGTGAGGAACCGCTCGACCGGCTTCTCGACCATCGCCATCGGCGCCTACCGCTACGCCGGGGACGAGCTCGCGGTGAGCGCCATCAGCGCCCGCACCGGCAGCGCCAACGGCGGCGAGACCGTCGAGATCACCGGCCGCGGCTTCCGCTCGCCCGTCGAGGTGCAGTTCGGCGGCGCCACGCAGGAGGTGGTGAGCGTCACCGAGGGCCGCATCGTGGTCAGGACGGTCGCCGTCACCGTCGCCAACTGCGCGCCGCCGAGCGGGCCGGTCACCGTCACCAACGTCGGCCGCGGCCAGAGCACCACCTCGGCCCTCACCTTCGCCTATACGGTGGACAGGCCGTTCCTCTCGACCGTCACCCCGGTCTCGGGCCCGCAGGCCGGCGGCACCGCGGTGACCCTCTCCGGGCGACTGTTCGGCAACCGCGACTTCGTGCGCGTCGAGTTCAACGGCGTGCCCAGCCAGGAGCTCGTCTCGGTCTCCGCCGAGCAGATCGTGGCGAAGACCCCGCCCTACACCGGGACCTTCGAGACCGAGACCTGCACCGCGCCGGACGGCACCGCCGGGGTGCGCAACAAGGCCAAGGCGGTCGACGTCCGCGTCTCGAACCTGCAGACCGGCTGCGCCGACTCCCTCGCCATGGCCTTCCGCTACGAGCCGGCGGACACGCTCTGCCGCACCACGACGCCGCCGGTCGCCGACTTCACCTTCGACGTCGGCCCCGGCCGCACGGTGCGCTTCTTCAACCGCTCGACCGGCTCGCGGGCCACCCGGTTCGAGTGGACGTTCGGCGACAACGGCCGGGCCTCGGCCGAGGACCCGACCCACACCTACGCCGTCGACGGCGTCTACACGGTGACGCTGACCGTCTCGAACAGCGTGGGCTCCGACACGGTCAGCAAGCAGGTGCAGGTGCCGCTGCCGCCGGTAAGCCCGCCTCAGTAAAGGACCGAAAACAGCAGGGACGGGGTGGCGCTAGACTTCGGCCTCGCGCATCCGCTCCTTCTCCATCTGGGCGGCGACGAGGCGGGCGTAGGCGCCGCCTTTGGCGACCAGGTCGTCGTGGCGGCCCTGCTCGACGATGCCGCCGTCGGCCATCACCAGGATGAGGTCGGCGTCGCGGATGGTGCTCAGGCGGTGGGCGATGACGATGCGCGTGGCGCGCAGCCCGGAGAGCTCGGCCTGGATCTTCCTCTCGGTGATCGTGTCGAGCGAGCTGGTCGCTTCGTCGAGGAGCAGGATGGCCGGGCGGTGGACCAGGGCGCGGGCGAGCGCGAGGCGCTGGCGCTGGCCGCCGGAGAGCGAGGCGCCGCCGTCCGAGAGGATGGTGTCGTAGCCCATGGGCATCGCCAGGATGTCCTGGTGGATGTGGGCGCGCTCCGCCGCCTCGACGGCCCGGGCCAGCGGCAGCGAAGGGTCCGAGAGGACGATGTTGGCGCGGAGGGTGGCGCCGAAGAGGTAGGGGTGCTGCGGCACGACCCCCACCTGCCGGCGCACCGAGCGCAGGTCGAGCTCGGAGAGGTCGGCGCCGTCGAAAAAGATCTTCCCTTCGCTCGGCGGATAGAGGCCCACCAGCAGGCTCGCCAGGGTCGACTTGCCGGCTCCCGAGGTGCCGACGATGGCGACGAAGCGGTTCGGCGGGATGTCGACCGTGACGTTCTGGACGGCGTAGGGGGAGAGCGGGCCGTAGCGGAAGCTCACCCCTTCGAGGCGGATGCCCCCCTTGAGCTTGCCGGCCGGCACCACCGCGGCGAGCTCCTGCTCGCGCGGGGTGTCGAGCACGTCGTCGATGCGGTCGAGGTAGCTGCCGAGGAGCTGGAGCTGGAAGGCGGTCGTGACCAGTTGCGACAGCGGCGTGAGGAAGCCGGCGGCGAGCGCGTTCAGGGCGAGCATGGTGCCCAGGGTGAGGTCGCCGTCGAGCACCTTGACGGCGCCGTAGATGAGGATGACGAGCGGCGAGGCGGTGGCGAGCGCCGCCAGGGTCGAGTCGACGAAGGCGGTCAGCCGGCCGCGGGCGAGCGAGACGTTCAGGACGTCGACGAAGAGGTGCGACCACTGCTCGACGGCGCGGTGCTCGGCGCCGGCCGCCTTGAGCGTCTCGATGCCCGCCAGCAGGTTGACCTGGTAGGTCTGGGACCGCGCCTCGGTCTGCAGCGACTGCGTCATCAGCTCGCTCTGCTTCCTGCGGGTGAAGAGGAAGAGGGCGACGCGGAGCGCTCCCAGGACCAGCACGAGGAGGCCGAGCCCGGGGCTCGCGGCGAGCAGAAGGACCAGGTAGAGGGTGACCAGCAGGCCGTCGAGGACGCCCGAGAGCGCGCTCGAGGTGAGGATCTCGCGCACCATGGCGTTGCTCGACAGGCGCATCAGCAGGTCGCCCGCCGAGCGCTGCTGGAAGAAGGCGTAGGGCAGGTCGACCAGGTGGTCGAGGAAGTCGAGCGTCATCCGCGAGTCGAGGTGGGTGCGCAGGTAGAGCAGCAGGTGGGAGCGCAGCATCGCGGCGAGGAAGCTGAAGGCCACCAGGGCCGCGAGGCCGCCGCCCAGCACCGCGAGCAGGTGGACGTCGCCGCGCGGGATCACCCGGTCGACCAGGACGCCGATCAGCACCGGCACGGCGAGGGCGAAGAGCTGCACCAGCCCGGAGGTGACGAGGATGCGCCGCAGCAGCTCGGAGTGATCGAGGATGAGGCGGACGTAGCGGGTCACGCTGCGCCCGCGCTTCCCCTCGGGCGCAAAGTCCTCGCCGCGCTCGAAGGAGAGGGCGACGCCGGTGAAGGAGCGGTCCAGCTCCTCCCTGGAGGCCCGCCGCCGGCCGCCCGACGGATCGACCAGGTCGGCCGAGCCGTCGGGGTTCAGGCGTTCGAAGACCACGAAGTGGTTGAACTGCCAGTGGAGGATGGAGGCCCGCGGCAGGAAGCATAGGTCCGCCACGTTCTCCACCTTGACGCCGCGGCCGCGCAGGCCGAAGATGCGCCCGCCGTTCATCAGCGACAGCGCGTCCGCCCCGTCGCGGCCGAAGCCGGTGACCTTGCGCACCTCGTCCAGCCGCAGGTGCTTGCCGTGGTAGGCGAGCACCATGGTGAGGGAGGCGGCGCCGCAGTCGCTGGGCGTCGTCTGCTGCACGTAGGGCACGCGCCGCTGCCCGCGCCGCCACCCCAGCCTCTCCAGCGCCGGGAAGCGTTTCACCAGCGGAGGGCGGCCGGCCGGCTCAGGCATCGGAGCCCCCGAAAAACGCCCGCAGCGCGGGCACCAGGGCGACCAGCACCCTCTCGGAGCGGACGCGGACCTCGGCCCTCCCCCACATGCCGTCGTGATAGCGGCGCGGGCGGCCTTCGACCTCGAAGGTCGGCGAGGTGAGCCGGGCGGAGACGAGGACGACCGGGCCGTCGAGCGTCACGGCGTCCGAGATCTCGTCGCCGAGGTAGCGCCGGGCCTCGTTGGGGCCCACCACGTCGTCGCCCACCGCCGCCACCGTCAGGAGCTGGTACATGTACTGGTAGCCCTGAAGCTCCAGGCGCAGCTCCATGCCGGGCTTCAGGAGCGGGCGGAACTCGCCCGGCAGCAGGGCGAGCACCGTGGGCTCGCCCTGCTCGCCGAGCAGCGAGAGCAGCACCTGCCCGGGCTGAATGCGCTGCCCGGGGCGCACCCGGACGTCGCTCACCAGGCCGGCCGCCGGGGCGCGCACCTCGCGCTCCGCGAGGCGGGCCCGGGCCAGCTCGAGCTCGGCGCGCAGGAGGATCAAGCCCTGCTCGGCAAAGGCGTCGCCGGGGTTCCTCAGGTGGTTGATGAGCTGCCCCTCGAGCTCGCGCTCGATGCGCTCCAGCTCCGCCGCCTCGGAGGCGCCATAGAGGCGGACGAGGACCTCCCCGGCGCGCACCGCCGCCCCCGGCCGCGCCAGGACCTGCGCCACCGTGCCGTCGGTCGTCGCCGTCAGGTCGGTCCTCCCCCCGGTGCGCACCACCGCAGGGCCGGCGGCGTACTCGCGCACTCGTGCGAACAGGCTGAAGAGCAGGGCGAAGAGCGCCACGCCGAGGAGCAGGCGGTAGGTCCAGCGCATCCAGGAGGGGTCGGCGCGCAGCAGGTCCCCCTCGCCGCGCAGGCCGTCCTGGTGGTACCCGACGGCGGTCTCGCGGAAGAGCGCTTGGCCGGGGAGCGCCACGGGCGCGTTCTCCTCGGCCGTCAGCCGGAGCTGCGCGAAGGTGGGCGCCACCTGCTCGGCGAAGCGGCGGAGCACCTCCAGGTCCGCCTCCGCGAACGGACGATTACGGGCTTCGCGCACGACGGCGATAACGGCGAGCCCATGGCCGTCCGGCCCGAGCACGGGCACGGCGGCGAAGCGCTCGTCCCCCGCCGCCCGCGGGTCGTCCGCCTCGCGGTCGAAACGCGGGTCGACCCCGATCCTCTCCAGCGTCACCGGCAGGCCGGTGCGCAGGACGAAGCTGACCAGCCCGACGGCGGCGGTCTCCCGGCGCTCGTCGCCCGCGCCCTCTTCGCCGGCCCTCAGGGTGTCGGTCGCCGGGTCGTAGAGCAGGCAGTAGGCGCGGTCGGCCTCGGCCAGCTCCTCCGCCGCCTCGGCCGCCGCCCGCGCCACCGCGGCGGGCTCGCGGAGCGCGGCGACAGAACGCGCCGCGGACAGGATGCGGGCGGCGAGCACGTTCTGCGCCCTCTGCTCCCCGCCCTGCCGGTTGACCACCCGGCGCCAGCGCTCCGCCGCGCTGCGCAGGATGGGGGCGAGGTCCCCCACCGGCACCGGCTCCGGGGTGAGGTAGAAGATCCGGTCGCGGTCGATCAGCTCCTGGAAGAGGGAGGGCTCGGAGCCCGCGGCGAGGACCACGTTGGCCCGCTCGGCCGCCCCCGGCCCCTCCTCCGCCTGGTCCAGGAAGCGCCGCGCGCGCTCGCCCGGCACCCCGGGCCCCAGGGCGAGCACGGCCACGGGATGCACTCCGAGGAGCCGCAGCGCCTCACTTTCGGAACCGGTCACCAGCAGGTGGAGCTCCCGCCCCACGAGGCGCAGCAGGGCCGCCGCGCTCTCGCCGTCGAAGCCGGCGAGCAGCACGATGGGCTGAGGGACTGGAGGGCTCGCGCTCATCTTCTATAGACCGTGGTCTCGGGATTGTAGACCTTCCAGTCGAACCAGTAGTCCTTGAGCGAATAAATCGCCCGCAGCCGCTCTCTTGGTCATCACGGTCTCCAGAAGACTGGCCTGATCTTAGCGGTCCGCCGGCTCCAGCACGAGCCTCTGCCGCGCCGCCGCCTCGACCTTCTCGCGGCTGAACAGCAGCGGGAAGTAGCGGCCCTCCGCCCAGAGCGGCAGCAGGTCCCCATAATGCGGGCTCCCCGGCTGGCCCGACTGCCCGGGCACGCTGGTCGCGGTGGACCGGTCCCAGTCCGCGGTGTCGAGCACCTCGCGGAACGAGGCCCCGTGGACGGCCTGGAAGTCGTAGCCCTCGCTCACGTTCAGCGTGTCGCCGTCGCCGCCGCGCTCGACCGGCGGCAGCTCGAAGAGCGCCCGCACGGCCTCGCCCGTGCCGAGCGCGTGGCGGAAGGTCGTCTTGTGGAGCGTCCCCCAGCGCCACTTGGCGGGATCGGGGCCGAGCTTCTCCTTCGCCTCGGCCACCGCTTCGCCCAGGGCGGCGAGGAGCGCGGCGTCCCGGCCCGCCCCGGGGGCCGGCCCGAACCAGCGTTCGCTCGGCGCGTCGAGCGCGGCGACGGCCTGGTCTGCGAGAGCGTCCCCGAGCTGGTGCAAGACGGCCGCGGGAAGGTGCTTCTTGAACACCGCCGTTGGCAGCTTGGCCGCCCACAGCTCGTAGAGCACCACCGCCGCCCCGTCCTTCGTCACGGTCGCGTTCCAGCCCACGAGAAGGTCTACGAACGGCCGCAGCCCGGCGTCTACCCCTTTCGCCTCGCCCAGGCGCCGCACCAGGGTGCGGGCCGGGGCCGAGGCCTCGTCGTGCTGCAGGCGCTCGAAGCTCGCCACGGTGTGTTTCTGCCCGGGCTGGCCGAGCACCTCGACGATCCGCAGGTATCGCGTGGGCGAGCCCCAGTCATAGGCCAGCTCGTGCTTGTAGCCGGGCGGCAGGATGTTGTGGTTGGCCGTGGCGGCGAAGCGCTGCGCCGGGTTGTAAGCGCCCGGCAGCTCGCCGAGCGGCAGGAAGCCCTGCCATTCGTAGGCACCCGCCGCCGCGGGGACGGGCAGCAGGCCGGACCACCCCTTGCGGATGGGGGCGAGGCCTGCCACCTGCCAGCCGATGTTGCCGTCCACGTCCGCGTAGACCAGGTTCTCGGACGGCACCTTCCAGCGCTCCAGGGCGCGCAGGAACTCGGGCCAGCTCCGCGCCCGGTTGAGCGACAGCGAGCCGAGGTAGCCCGCCGTCCCCGGCTCGGCGCCCACCCAGCGCAGGGCATAGGCGCGGCGCCGCCCGCGGTCCTCGTGGAGGACCGGCCCGTGCGCGGTGAACTTCAGCTCGACCTCGACCGGCGCGCCGCCCTTGACCGCGATCCTCTCGCGCTCGACCCGCATCGGCTCCCAGCGGCCGCCGCGGCGATAGAGGTTCGGGTCGTCGGGGTGGGTCTCCTCGACGTAGAGGTCCTCCTGGTCGATGCCGGTGATGGTGAAGCCGAAGCCGACCCGGTCGTTGTGGCCC
>Ga0190265_10000556_pt1 | contig 26334 bp, 20 predicted proteins | sample Popmic124T_FD_133135 | JGI IMG/M metagenome (GOLD analysis project Ga0190265, IMG submission 133135) | Populus adjacent soil microbial communities from riparian zone of Indian Creek, Utah, USA - 124 T | ecosystem: Environmental > Terrestrial > Soil > Riparian zone | place: USA: Utah | collected...
CGCTGCTCCTCCCACCAGGCGATGCGCTCCGCGACGCGCTTCTCGAAGCCGCGATCGGTCGGCGCGTAGAAGATTTGCGGCGCCATCTCCTCGGGCCAGTAATTGTCGCCGGAGAAGCCGCCCTCGATATCGTGGTCATAGTGATAGCCGCCGCCATAGCCGATCTGCTTCATCAGCTTGGTCGGCGCGTTCAATATGTTCTTCGGCGGCATCAGCGAGCCGGTTTCTTTGGCGCTTCGCCAGGCCTGCTTCTGGGCGGTGTAGACGGCGTTCGATTTGGGCGCGGTGGCGAGGTAGAGGCAGGCTTGGACGATGGCGAGCTCGCCTTCGGGGCTTCCGAGGAAGTCGTAGGCGTCCTTGGCGGCGATGCACTGGACCAGCGCCTGGGGATCGGCGAGGCCGATATCCTCGACGGCGGCGCGGATCAGCCGGCGGAGCAGGAAGAGCGGCTGCTCGCCCGCGGTCAGCATCCGCGCCAGATAGTAAAGCGCCGCCTGCGGGTCGGAGCCGCGGATCGATTTGTGAAGCGCCGAGATGAGGTTGTAATGGCCCTCGCGGTCCTTGTCGTAGACGGCGACGCGGCGGTGCAGCAAGGCGGCGAGCTCGGCGGGGCCGAGCGGCTGTTCGAGCTCGATCGAAAACAGGGTTTCGGCCTGGTTGAGCAGGAAGCGGCCATCGCCGTCCGCAGTGGCGACGAGGGCGTCGCGCGCGTCCGCGGTGAGCGGCAGCGGGCGCTCGATCAAATCCTCGGCTCGGTCGAGCAATTTGCACAAGGCCGCATTGTCGAGCCGGTTGAGGATCAGCACCTGGGCGCGGCTGAGCAGGGCCGCATTCAATTCGAAGCTGGGATTTTCGGTGGTGGCGCCGACGAGGACCACGGTGCCGTCCTCGACATAAGGCAGGAAGCCGTCCTGCTGTGCGCGATTGAAGCGGTGGATCTCGTCGACGAAGAGCAGGGTCTGACGGCCGATCTTCATATGGTCGCGGGCTTCGGCGAAGACCTTCTTCAGGTCCGCCACCCCCGAAAAGACCGCCGAGATGGCGACGAAGCGCATCCCGACCGCGTCGGCGAGCAGGCGGGCGATGGTGGTCTTGCCGGTGCCGGGCGGACCCCACAGGATCATCGAGGCGAGCTTGCCCGCCGCCACCTGCCTGGCGATGGCGCCGTCTGGGCCGGTGAGATGCTCCTGGCCGACCACTTCATCGAGCTCTTGCGGGCGCAGCCGGTCGGCGAGCGGGGCGTTCTCGCCCGGCGCCCGCGCCTGCTCCTCGCGGGGAGGATCGCCCTGGAAAAGATCGGCCATGCCCGAATCTAGGCGCAAAGGGCCGCGCTTCCTAGAGTGCTTTCAAGTCAGGTGGACTCGCCTCACGGCTCGGAAAGCACCGCAAAGCAAAACCAATCTAGTCTTCGGCGACGCTCTCGGTGATCACTCGGGCCGCGATCAGCTCGTCATGGGTCGGGTACCACATATCGTCCGGCGCGACCGCGAGCACGCGCTCGAGGAAGGCATCGCCGATCCCGCCCTCGCGATAGAGCGCGCGCATGTCCTCGATCATCAGCGTGCGATCGTCCTCGCCCATGCCGGGGAAGCTCGGCTGGTGAAAGCCGATGCTGGCGCCCCGGCCGGCCACGCGGCGATGCCCGGCGATGAGAACGAAGGTGCAGGCCGAGGCGCAATGCTCGTCGACATGGGTGTCGAGCCCACGCTCCTGGATCAGCGCGGCCATGCGCTGGCCTTCGAAGATTCGGCCGCCGTCCGAATCGAGCGCGACCGAGGCCAGGCGCGGCGCGCCGGCGACGGCCACGGCGAAGCGGTCGGCGCTGCCGGCGGTGAGATTGCCGACGACGTCCAGTCTCGTCCCGTCCTCGCTCAGCGCCATCCGCGCGTCGTTGCCGATCGGGTCGTAGCCGGAGGCGAGGCTGCCGAATTCGATGGCCTGCAGCGTGAGGCCGTGGATCTGCAGCAGCAGGCCCATCGAGGCGAAGCCGACCATCACCCGGGCGATCACCGCCCAGGGCTCGGCGCCGCCGCGATCGGAATGATAGCCGGCCGAGCGCCAGATGCCGACCTGGGTCCAGATCCAGAAAGCCAGGAAGAAGGCGACGAAGACGAACCACAGGATCGCGCTGGCGCGAAGCGAGCCCAGCGCCTCGTGGACATGGTTCATCAGATAGGGGGCGGCGAACGAGACCACCGCTCCGCCGAGCACGCCGTTGAGCCAATAGGATCTGGGCAGCGACAGGGCGCCGCGCCAATGGCGGACGACATAATTGCCGCCGAGCGCGGCGGGATCGTCTTGGGCGAGGTAGGACATGTTAGGGGACGTTCTGATCCGGCGCCGGCCCGAGCGCGGTTCCCAGGAACGGGAAGCTGCCGATCGTGATCGTCGAATCGGGGCCATATTGCGGTCGCGCCAAAGTCGGCCTGGTCCGGACCAGCGCGGCCGCCTGGGGCGGCAATCCGGGCCGCGATCCGATCAATGTCAATCGGAAGGGATCGGGTCGGGCGAGCAACAGGCTGAATTCGGCCCCGTCGCAGGCCCGCCCGACGCAGCGCAGCGAATAGCGGTCCTCGGGCTTGCCCGGGCCGAAGCGGCGGACGAAGGCGCCGGTGCCGCCGGCCAGGATCGGGGCCGTGGCGGGGGCGATCAGGGTGACGCTGGTCGCGCCGTTCATCCGCAGCCTCAGCCTCAGCCTGACCCCATTCCCGGCCGGCTCGCGCGCCACCAGCTCCACCGCGGGCGCGGCGACGCTCGCCGCCGGGGCGGCCGCGACCCAGCGCCGCCGCGTCGTATAGGGCAATTCCGCCCGTTCCCAGGCGGCGTCGAACGGCACCGGCGCGCCGTCATTGTTGACCGCGAAGCGGCCGGTGTCGCGGTCGTCGTCCCAGACATATTCGATGGTGAAGAGCTGCTGGCGGTCGGCGCTGTAGGCGGGGACGAGGCCGGCTGCGAGCCAGCCCGCAATGGCGAGATCGAGCGTTGCGGCCGCGGCCAGGCCCGCGCGCAGCCGCGCCAGCAGCCGCGCGGCCTCGATCAGGGCGGGCAAAATGACGATCGCGCCCAATGGGGCGAAGGCCCAGAACGGACCGCCGTTCATCAACTCCTCGAACAGGTAAAGAGCGGGCGTGAAGGTCAGATAGAGCAGCAAGGCGGCGGCAAGCGCGCCGGCGCGCTCGGCCCAGGCGATGCGCCGGCCGAGCGCCATGCCGAGCGCCGCGGCCAGCGGCGGCAGCAGGAAATAGATCGCCGCGCCGGGCGCGACCAGGCAGAGCGCGGCGCCAAGCGTCAGGAACAATAGCCAGAAGGCGGCGCGAAGCCGGCTCCGCTCGGCGGTGCGGGCGACGAACAGCAAGGCGATGACGCAGACCGCCAGCGCCGAGGCGTAGACCGCGGTCGTCGTGACCCAGGGATAAGCGCGCCAATAATCCCCCGGCCGCAAATATTGGACGATGAAATGGCCGGCGAAGGCGAGCGCGGCCGATCCCGCCATCGCCGTCGCCATTCCCAGCAGCGGCATGGCGAGCGCGCGGCGCCGCCAGGCCTCGATCAGGAAGAAGAGCAGCAGCAGGCCGAGCAGCACCAGCCCGAATGCGAGCGGCAGCTCGATCAGCGCCCGCCCCAGCAGGTCGGTATAAAGCCGGACCCCATCCGCCGCCGCCGGCGCGTCGCCGGCCGTGGCGGCCAAAACCACGCCCAGCGCCTGATCGCCCATATGCTGCAGGCTGCGCCTGTCGAGCGCGTCGAGCGCGTCGCCGGCGCTGTGGTAGAGGGTTTCGTTGCCGATCACGGCGAAGTTGAGGATCGTCCACGGCCGCTCCTCGAACACCGCGACGTCGGTCGAATTGGGGATCAGCCGGTAGAGGTCGGTGGACAGAGAATTGGCGACCGGCCGAGTCGCTCCCGCGCGGTAGAGCGCGATGGCGGCGGCGTTGGGCCGGCTGGTTTCGAACATGATCGCCGGGCCGTTCACGCCGCGCGATTCGAGGTTGACGACGGTGTCGACGCGCGCGGCCAGCGGATCGCGGGCAAGGAAGGCGCGGGCGCCGAGCAGGCCCATTTCCTCGCCCTCGTCGAACAGGAAGGTGATCGGCCGCGCCAATCGCCTGCCGCGCAGCGCATGGGCGATCTCCAGCATCGTCGCGACGCCGATGCCGTCGTCCGACGCCCCCGGGCCGGTCGGCGTGCTGTCGTAATGCGAGGCCAGCAGCAGATGCCGGCCTTCGGCGGGGCCGATCGTGGCGACCAGATTGCGGACCCGCGCGCAGCCGATCCTGCGCTCGCGAGGTGAGCCGTTGCAGGCGAAATCGTCGGTGACGCGCGGGTTCAGCCCGGCCGTGCGCATCTCGGCGATCAGCCGCTCGCGTGCCGCGTCGCCGGCGTCGCTGTCGACGGGATGGGGTTTCTGGTCCCCGAGGATCCGGGCCAGTCTCTCCACCGCCCGATCGGCGTCGAACTGGCCCGCGGCGGGCTGCTCCGGCACCGCGGGCAGGACGATCAGCTGGCCCTTCAGCGCCAGCGCGGCGAGCAGCAGCAGGCACAGTCCCAGAAAAGCCGCCGCTCGCTTCATGTCGCCCCCTCCTTGTACCCCGCGTCGCGCATTCCATATCGATTTCGCACGGCGCTTGCGATAGCAGCGGCGCTCGCCTTCAGATCGGAGTGAAGTGATGGGTTATCGGGTGGCCGTGGTCGGCGCGACCGGCAATGTCGGGCGGGAGATGCTGAACATCCTCGCCGAGCGCGAATTCCCGGTCGACGAGATCGCCGCGATCGCTTCGGCCCGCTCGACCGGCACCGTCATCGACTATGGCGATTCGGGCCGGGAGCTGAAGGTCCGCAACATCGAGCATTTCGATTTCGCCGACTGGGATATCGCCTTGTTCGCCGCCGGTTCCGCCGCATCCAGGGCCTATGCCCAGATCGCCGCCGCGGCGGGCTGCACGGTGATCGACAACAGCTCCTATTTCCGGATGGATCCGGACGTGCCGCTGATCGTGCCCGAGGTGAACCCGCAGGCGATCGACGGCTATAAGCGCAAGAACATCATCGCCAACCCCAATTGCTCGACCGCGCAGATGGTGGTCGCGCTGAAGCCGCTGCACGATGCCGCCACGATCAAGCGCGTCGTTGTCGCCACCTATCAGTCCGTTTCCGGCGCCGGCAAGCAGGGCATGGACGAATTGTTCGAGCAGAGCCGCAACATCTTCGTCGGCGACGCCAACGAGCCGGTGAAGTTCACCAAGCAGATCGCCTTCAACGTCATCCCCCATATCGACGATTTCCTCGACGACGGCTCGACCAAGGAGGAATGGAAGATGGTGGTCGAAACCAAGAAGATCCTCGACCCCAGGATCAAGGTGACCGCGACCTGCGTGCGCGTCCCCGTCTTCGTCGGCCATAGCGAGGCGATCAACATCGAGTTCGAGAACGAGATCAGCGCCGCCGAGGCTCAGGCGATCCTGCGCGAGGCGCCGGGCGTGATGCTGATCGATAAGCGCGAGGACGGCGGCTACGTGACCCCGGTCGAATGCGTCGGCGATTATGCCACCTTCGTCAGCCGCGTGCGCGAGGACCCCACCGTCGACAACGGCCTCAGCCTGTGGTGCGTCTCCGACAATCTGCGCAAGGGCGCGGCCCTTAACGCGGTCCAGATCGCCGAATTGCTCGGGCGGCGCCATCTGAAGAAGGCGGCCTAGCTCCAGATCCTCCCCGGAACGGGGAGGGGGACCATGCGTAGCATGGTGGAGGGGGTCCGCCCTTCCGCTGCGCCGGTGCTGGGCCCCCTCCACCACGCCGCTTCGCGTCGCGGCCCCCCTCCCCGTCCCGGGGAGGAGCTATGCCTCCAGCAGCGCCGCTTTCGCCTCGGCATATTCCTCGATCAGCTTCGCGACATAGTCTCCCGCCGGCAGCACGCAGTCGATCGCGCCGATGCCCTGGCCCGAGCCCCAGATGTCGCGCCAGGCCTTGGCCTTGGAGCCGTCGCCGGTCCCGAAATCCATCGTCTTGATGTCGCCCTCTGGCAAATTGGCCGGGTCGAGGCCGGCCAGTTCGATCGACTTCCTCAGATAATTGCCGTGCACGCCGGTGAAGAGGCTCGAATAGACGATGTCGTCGGCCCGGCCCTCGCAAATGCCCTGCTTATAGGCTTGGTCGGCATTGGCCTCGGCGGTGGCGATGAAGGGCGAGCCGATATAGCCGAGGTCCGCGCCCATCGCCTGCGCGGCGAGGATCGCGCGGCCGGTGGCGATCGCGCCCGACAGGATCAAGGGCCCATCGAACCAGTCGCGTATCTCCTGGATCAAGGCGAAGGGCGACAGCCGCCCGGCATGGCCGCCGGCGCCGGCGGCGACCGCGATGATTCCGTCGGCGCCCTTCTCGATCGCCTTGCGGGCGAAGCGGTCGTTGATGATGTCGTGGAGGGTGATCCCGCCCCACGAATGGACGCCCTGATTGACCTCGACGAGCGCGCCCAGCGAGGTGATGACGATCGGCACCTTCCATTTCGCGCAGGTCGCCATGTCCTCCATCAACCGGGCGTTGGATTTGTGGACGATCTGGTTGACCGCATAAGGCGCGGCGGGCGTCTCGGGATGGTCGCGGTCCCAGGCGGCGAGCTCCTCGTCGATGCGGTGAAGCCATTCGTCGAGCAGGCTCTGCGGCCGCGCGTTGAGCGCCGGAAAGGAGCCGACGATCCCGGCCTTGCACTGGGCGATGACCAGATCGGGGTTGGAGACGATGAAGAGGGGGGCGCCGATCGCGGGCAGGCGCACCCGGTCGAAGAGGGGAGGGAGGCTCATTCGCCTTCCGTAACGGCTGCGCTTCCGATGACAAGCGTCAGCGGTCGTGCTTGTCCTCGCGCCGCTTGCCGAACAAAAGGCCGCGTTCCATCCGGGCCCGCGAGGCGTCGTAATAGGCGCGGAGGAACAGATAATCCTCGCCGCCGTCATGGGCCATGTCGATCTTGGCGCGGATCGCATCGGCGACGGTGGCGATCTTGTCGTAGCGGCCTTCGCGCAGCACCCGCTCGAGGGTCTGCAGCTCGTAGACGCCGTAGACGTCGAGCTGCGCCTCGGTGAAGACGAAGGCGGGCGCGGCCCCGGCCCCGGCCTCGCCCTCAACCTCGTTGGGTTTCGCCGGCCGCGTTTCGCGCTGGAACAGATCGGCGCTGAGCGTCCTGCGCGGCGCGCTGATCACCCAGGTGCCGGCGAGCAGGTCGCCGACCCGCAGCCGATCCGTGTTGAACAACGGGAAGAACAGGAAGACGCCGGTCCACACGATCCCGGCCAGGGTCCAGGCGACCTCCTCGCCCCCGGTCGCCGAATTGTAGACCAGGAAGGAGACGGGAAGGTAGAATTCGATCTCGCGCATCATATTGCGGACGATGACCCGATCGGCGGTAAGCCGGTCGCCGCTGCGGGCGACGACGCGCAGGCCGAGCGCGCGCTTGCCGAAGGTCGCCGCGCGCGGGCCCATCTCCATCAGCGCGAAATAGAAGTTCCGAAGCAGGAAGAAGCCGAGCAAGCCGACGATGGCGAGGAATTCGACCGCCGGCGTGCCGAGCCCCAACAGCAGGAGCAGCAGCCCGACCAGGACCAGGATCAGGGCGATCAGCGCGCCGAACATGACCATCAGATCGATCGCGAAGGCCGAGATGCGCTGGCCGGCGTCGGCCAGGCTGAGGCTGAGATCGACCCCCTCCGGGGTGACCAGGCTGCGCTTGCGCTCGGCGTCGGCGCCGCGGCGAAGGACGATCTCAGCCATTGGCGGCCCTGCGCGGCAGATAGAAATAGACGCACCAGAGCAGCAGCATCGACAGGCCGATCGCGTAGCGGATCCAGTCGATGAGGATCAGCTGGCGGCCGAAGCCTTCGAGCAGGCCGGCGACGAGCAGCATCACCACCACCCCGCCCATCACCAGCGCCGCCTTGGTGCCGCCCAGGCTCGCGGAGGCGAGTCGGGTGCGCTCGCCCGGGAAGACGACGCTCCAGCCGATCCTGAAGCCCGCCGCGCCGGCCAGCACGATGGCGAGAATCTCGGACGAGCCGTGGATGATCAGCCAGCCGCCCAGTTCCTCGCCGAGCCCGCGCGACGCGAACAGGGCGACGAACGCGCCCATCATCGCGCCGGTCTGGATGAGCAGAAGGGCGGTCGGCACGCCGAAGGCGAAGCCGAGCGCGAAGGCCCAGATCGCGACTCCGCTATTGTGGGTGAACAGGAAGGTCGCGAAGAAACCGAGCCCCTGGCCCCCCTGGTCGTGATAGAGCGTGTCGCGCAGCGTTTCGGCCGAGGCGCCGAAGCCGCGGCCGCCGGCCAGCTGCTCGGGCACGAAGGCGCCGTACCAGGAGGAATCGCCCGACACGAGCAGATAGCCGGTGAGCGCGCCGATCAGGGTGAGCGTCAGCGCTACAAGCGTCTCGCGCCACAGGCCGCGCACCGCCGCGGGCAGATCCGCCCTGAAGAAGGCGGCGAGGCGCTGCCGCGCCGACGTCCGCACCCCGTAGACGAAGAAATAAGCGCGCGCGCACAAGCCTTCGAGATAGGTGACCAGCTCGTGGTCGAGCGAGGTTTCGCGCGCCACCGACAGCGACGACAGCGCGCCGCGATAGAGGATCGGCAGCGCCAGCAGATCCTCGTCGGAGAGCTTGCGCACCGATCTTTTCTCGGCCTGGTTGAGAATCTCCTCGAGCCGGCGCCACTGGTCCTCGCGGGCGGCACGGAACTTGCGGGAATCGGCGGGCCGGGCGGCGGTCACAGCAGGCTCCGCCGCTTGAGGTCGAGATAGGCGTTGACCAGCGCCGGCCCGGCCTCGTTCCCCGGCGCTTCGACGACATGGACGCCGAGGTGGCGCAGCCGGGTGACCACCAGCCGGCGCTCGCGCAGCAAGGCGGCGGCGGTGACGGCGCGGGCGATATCGTCGGGTTCGGCCGGCTCGGCGGCGGCGAAGCCCTCGAGCTCCTCGTCGCGGAGCACGACGAACAGGACGAGGTGGCGCTTGAGCAGCGTGCCGACCGCGTTCAGCATCAGCTCGGCGTTGATCGTGTCGGTGAATTCGGTGAAGACGACGATCAGCGAGCGGCGCTTCAGCTCGGCGGTCAGAGTCGCCAATGCCAGCGTATAATTGGTTTCGCTGGTCGAATAATCGATCCCGGCCGCGATCCGCTGAAGCATCGGGAAAGCGCGGGGGCCGGAGATCGGCTGGCTCGACGCGCGCGGCCGGGAATCGAAACCGAACAGGCCGACGCGGTCGCCGTCCTTCAGCGCGACGAAGGCGGTGAGCAAGGCCGCCGACACGGCCCGGTCGACTCGCGGCACGCCGTCGAGCGGTTCGGACATGGCTCGCCCGGAATCGAGCGCCATCACCACATTGTTGTTGCGCTCTGTGCGATATTCCTTGGCGATCAGGGACGTGTGCCGGGCCGATTGCTTCCAGTCGATCGCGCGCCGGTCCATGCCCTGGCGATAATCGGCCAGCGCTTCGAATTCGGCGCCCTCGCCGATGTGCAGCTGCGCCCGGATCCCGAACATCGCCTCGCGATTGACCATCTGGGCGCTCTTCTCGCGCAGCTGGCGGATGTCGGGCGTGATCAGGATCGCCTGGCCGATGACGAGCCGGCGCTGCTTCCAGATGAGTCGCAGCGGCCCGCGCCAGCGAATCCAGACCGTCTCGAGCCGGACGGTGCCGCGCCGGTCGGCCTGGAGGGCGATCGCGGCGGCCAGCTCGCCTCTGTCCCATTCGCCCCAGGCCCGCCGCCCGAACGGCGCCTCGGCCGGCCCGCTGAAGCCGAGCGCGAACTGGGCGCCGCCGGGCCGGGCGCTGGCGAAGCGCGTGCGCAGGGTCACCGCGAAGCTCTCGCCGATCCCGGCCTGGCGCGGCCCGGCGCAGCTCACCTCCGCGCTGCCGATGCCGGCGCCGGCGAAGGCGTCGAGCGCGCAGGCGAGCAGCAGCAGGGCGAGCGCCACCAGCCCGCCCGACCACAGATCGGGCGCCAACAGCGCGATCAGCAGCGCCAGCGGCGCGATCGCGGCGGCGACAAGGACGCCAAGGCGGGTCGGGTAGATCAACGCGGCGCCTCGGTTTCGCCGATCAGGCGGGCGATCACGTCCTCGACCGGCCGGCCCTCGATCTCGGCGGCGGCGGAGAGGATGACGCGGTGGCGAAGCACGGCCGGCGCCAGCGCCTTGACGTCGTCGGGGATCACATAATCGCGGCCGTCGAGCGCCGCCCGCGCCCGCGCGGCGCCGGCCAGCATCGCCGCCGCGCGCGGCGAAGCGCCGCCTTCGAGGTCGGCCGCCTGGCGGGTGGCGCGGACCAAGGCGACGACATAATCGACGACGTCGCCGACCATCGGGATCGCCTCGACGGTGGCGATCGCCTCGGCGAGCTGAGCGGCGCCGACGCGCGGCTCGATACCCCATTCCTGGGGGCTCGGCGCGCCGAAGCGGGCGCCGTGCGCGGCGACGATCTTCTTCTCTTCCTCGAGCGAAGGATAACCCATCAGATGTTTGAACAGGAAGCGGTCGAGTTGCGCTTCGGGCAACGGATAGACGCCCTGCTGTTCGATCGGATTCTGGGTCGCGATCACCATGAAGCGGTCGGGCAGCTTATGGGTTTCGCCGTCGATCGTGACCGAGCGTTCCTGCATCGCTTCGAGCAATGCCGCCTGGGTCTTGGGCGGGGTCCGGTTGATCTCGTCGGACAGCAGCAATTCGCAGAAGATCGGCCCCCGAGTCAGCGTGAACTGGCTGGTCTGGAAGTTGAACAGATTGGAGCCGAGGATGTCGCCCGGCATCAGATCGGGCGTGAACTGGATCCGGCCGAAATCGAGCCCGAGAACCCGCGCGAAACATTGCGCGAGAAGGGTCTTGGCGGTCCCCGGCGGCCCTTCGAGCAGGATGTGGCCCGAGGAGAACAGGGCGGTCAGCATGAGCTCGACGGCTTCGTCCTGGCCGATAATGGCCTTGGCCACGTCGGTCCTGATGCCGTCGGCGAGGGCTTTGACGTCTGTCACGGTCACGAGATGATGTCCTTCTTCCATGAAAAGAGCGCGCGCGCCGCGGCGACGAGTTCGTGCCGGCTGCGGGCCTCGCCGAGCTGCCGTGCGAGCGCGCTGAATGAGGGGCCGTCCTTCGACAGCCGGTCGAGATAGAGGTCGAGCGCCTCGCTTTGCAAAGTCGGCGGCGCACCGGTCAGCCGCGCGGTGTCGTGGCGAACCACGTCGGCATAGGCGCCGCCGAGCCGGGTTTCGCGGCGGGCGAGCTTGATCAGGCCGGCGCTGTTCTCGACCAAGGCGGCCTTGCCGAGCGCGATCGAGCGCGGCTCGCTTCGCGCCTGGCCAAAGCGGAAGGCGCCGTGGAGCCCGGCCAGCAAGGCGGCGGCGAGAAGGGCCAGGATCATCGGCAGGAACGGCGGCTCGAGCGCGGTGCGCAGCAGATTGGGCCGTGCATTGTCGCCCATGCCGTTGACGGTCAGATCGAAGGCGATGCCGTCGCCGGCGCTCTGCTTGAGCCGCGCCAGGATCGCCAGAGCCGCGCGGGCCGTGCCGGGATCGCGCAGTCCGTGATTGTTGAACAGGTCCGGATCGGCCGCGACATAATGCGGCTGATCGCCCAATTGCGCGATCAGCGCGCCGCCGCCAGGACCGGCGAGCAGGGGCGTCGCCTTGCCGCCGTCGATCGTCTGCGGAATGCGCGGCTGCGGCACGGCGATGCCGGCCAGCCGATCGGCGCCGCGCGCCGTCCCGGCCTGGCCCGAATGGAAATCGGCGCTCGCCCGAAGCGACGGATCGATCAGCCGCGCGGCGCGCATGCCGGCGCCGGGCGAAATCGCCCGGACCCAGCCGCGCCGGGCGCGATCGGGCTCGGTGAACCATTTCGGCAGGATGATCAAAGTCGGCCGGCCACGGCGCCGGTCGAGCAGGCGGGCCAAATCGGCTGGGCGGCTGTCCTGCTCGATCGCGACGATGACGAGGCTGGCCGTGTCGAAATCGCGCGCTTCGTAAATCCGGGACGTGCGGTTGAACCGCGCGGTCAGGGTCGCCAGCGCCTTGAAGCCGGTGCCGCTGACCGACAGGGGATGGGCGCGGCCGTCGCGGCTTGTCGCGCTCTGGCCGCCAAAGGCGTAGATCAGCAGCAAGGCGGCAAAGGCGGCGAGCCCGACCGCGATCAGGCCGACCACCAGCCGGCCGCTGAACGGCTCCGGCTGAGCGCTCATCCGCCCCACCCGTCGGCGAAGGCGAATTCCTCATAAGCGGCGCGGCAGTCGCGCCAATCCCCTTCGGCGAGCGGCCGCTGCGCGAACAAGGCGCGTTCGACCTGCATCGCGATCCGGGCGAAGGCGACGCGCGGCGGCGGCGGGATCTGCACCAGAGCGGCGATGTCGCGGCTCGTGAAGGCCGGGCGGACCAGTTCGGGTCGGCGGCTGTCGATATCCGCGATGCTTCGAAACAGCAGCAGTCGCGCGGCCTCGGAAAACAGGCCGCGCGCGGCGAGCGCGTCGGCTTCGCCAAGCAGCGCCTGCGCTGGCCCTGCCTCGGGCCGCCAGTCGAACGCTTTTTCCTCGTCGCCGCCGCCCCGGGCCCAGCGCCGGCTCATGACGAAGCGGGCGAGGAGGAAGAGCGCGAGCAGCACCAGCAGGCCGATCATGACGTAGAATGCTGTCCCGAGCCCGGGCGAAACCCCCTCGAGATTGGAGAAGAGGGATTCGAGCCAGCCGGGCTCGCCGCCTTCCTCGGGCGCCCGGTCGGCGAGCCATTCGAAGAAGCGCTTGAGCCATTCGGGCGGCTCGCTCTGCTCGGGCGCGGGCAGGGTGAACTGGATCGCGTCGTCGGAGATCAATTGCCGGTGCGCCTCGTCGAACGCGGCCTCGTCGGGCGCGGCACCTGCGTCGGGCAGTTTCACCGTCACTTGCGCATTCCCCCTCCCGGCCGCGCCGGGCCGCGCCTCACCCTAAGCGGGCGCGCGCCCGCGGGGCAAGCGACAACGTGCCGGAACGCAAGCCGATTTCCGGCTGGACAGCGCGGCGTGCTTGCGGAAAAGAAATGACGACGGTTTGGGGGGAATGGGGGATTATGGCGGCGCCTGGAATGATCGACAGCGGCCGGATCATCAGCCGCGGCTTCGGCGCGCTCGGCAAGAACTTCCCGGCCTTCTTCGGCGCCGCTCTCCTGCTGACCGGGCTGCCCGCCTTCGCCCTCCAATATCTGCTGGTCAGCCAATTCTTCGCCGACAGCGCGTTCGACAGCAATGTCACCGCTTACGGAGTCGGCTGGCTGATCAGCTGGATCCTCGGCGCCTTCCTGCAGGGCATATTGGTGCGGGCGACTGTCCTTCACCTCGCCGGCCAGAGCGCCGAGATCGGCCAGAGCATCCTCACCGCGCTCCGGCTGTTCCTGCCGATCGTCGCCATCTCCTTCCTCGTCTTTCTGTGCGCGATCCTCGGCCTGATCCTGCTGATCGTGCCGGGCGTGATGTTCTACATCGCGATGATCGTCGCCATCCCTGCGCTGATCGAGGAAAAAGCGGGCGTGTTCGGCTCGATGGGCCGCAGCTTCCGGCTGACCCGAGGCTCGTGGCTGCCCATCTTCGCGCTGTCGGTCATCTACGTCATGTTCGCCGTGTCGGTGGCGACCCTGTTCAGCCTGGTCTTCGGCGTGCGCAATTTCGGCATGGGCTATAACGATCCGATGCTGGCCGCCGCGGTCAGCGCCCTCACCACGACGGTGACGTCGATGGTCGCGGGAGCGATGATCGCCTCGCTCTACATCGAGCTGCGCTCGGTCAAGGAAGGCGCCACCACCGACGATCTCGCCTCGATCTTCGCCTGAAGGGGGCCATGGACGCGCCGGGACGAGAGAAAGCCCGATCGCCGGACCCGGGATAGTCCTTTTACCGCCACAACTTAACAAAGAAGCAAGTTCGACGGGCTAGAGGGGGCGTGCCCGCGAATGGCGGCGGTAGGCTGGGTCGGAAGGCTGGAGTCGGTGTCTCTCGTTTCAGGAGCAAATCTGCCAACCAAGGTGATCGCGCTGGCCGTGCTTGCCACCGCGCCCTGGGCGCTGTCTCCGGTTGTTTTCGGCGATTCCGGCCGCGGCCTGGCAGTCTCGGTCGCATGCGCCGTCCTCTCGGCGATCTGCTTTCTGCCGATCGCCGGCCTCCTGCGCCCCATATCGGGAACGGCAAGCGAGCTGCGGGATCTCGCCATTGCCGACGGAGCGGAGGCCGGCTCGTTCGAGGGGATGGACGAGGTTGGAACGATCAAGCGCGGAATCGCCCATCTCACCGAGCTGGTCCGCTCCACCCAGCATCGCTGGACCTGGCGTCATGGCCTGACCGGCCTGCCCGTTCGCGAGAGCCTGATCGCCGCGATCGCCGACGATCTCCAGCGATCGGACCGGCCGGCGCTCCTCGGGGCTATCCGGCTGGGCGATTATGACCGGCTGTCGGCCTTCGATCCGCAGACCGCCGAGGCCGCCTTGCGTCGCTTTTCGGAACGGCTGGCCGCAAGCCTCGGGAAGGCGCGGCCGATGGCGCATATCGACCGCGACTGTTTCGCGATCTGGTTCCGCGGCGCCGAGCCCGAAGCGGCCGCCGTCGAGCTCAAGGCTTTGTGCTACGCGCTGGGCGGCGAGATCGTCGCGGGGAGCCTGACCGTCGTCCCGGATGTCGAAGTGGGAACCGCATTATATCCGGCGGATGCCGCAGACCCCGCCGCTCTGATCAATCATGCGCTCGTCTCGCTCGCCCGTCCGGGCAGCGTCGGCGGCGAGGCTCCGTCTCCCTATAAGGCCGCCGAGATCGCGCGGGAGCGCTTCTCGCTGGAACAGGATCTGCGCCGCGCGATCGAGCGCGAGCAGCTCGAAATGGTCTATCAGCCGATCGTGGACCTGGCGAAGGGGGTGATCGGGGCCGAAGCCCTGCTCCGCTGGCGACATCCGGAGGCGGGGATGATCTCGCCGGCCAAATTCATCCCGATCCTGGAGGATGCCCATCTGATCGACGAGATCGGCCGATGGACGCTGAACGCCGCATGCCGGGAGATGCGGCGCTGGCGCCAAAGCGGGCTGGCCGACCTCAAGGTCGCGGTCAATCTTTCGGCGGCCCAGCTGCGCGATCCCGGCCTCAAGCTCACCATCCAGCGCACACTCGAACGCCACCGCCTGCCCGCCTCGGCGCTCGAACTCGAGCTCACCGAAACCGCCGCGACCGAGGATGCGGAGCGCACCTTCGCCTTGTTCAGCGACCTTCGCGCTTTGGGGGTCTGCCTCGCCATCGACGATTTCGGCAGCGGCTATTCCAGCCTGAGCTATCTCAAGAATCTCCCGTTCGACAAGCTGAAGATCGACCGCGAGTTCGTCCTCGACATTCATTTGCACCGCGACAGCCAGGCGATCTGCCGGAGCCTCGTCGCGCTGACCCGCGGCCTCGATCTCGCTATCCTCGCCGAAGGAGTCGAACGCTGGGACGAGGTCGAGATGCTGGAGAGCCTGGGCTGCACGACGTTCCAGGGGTTTCTTTTTTCCGAGCCCATTGATTCAGATCAATTCATTGAAATCGCTCTCGATCCAGTATGGCGCGGGCCGCTCGGGCGGCCGACTTCGGGATCGGACCGGGCGGGGGAAAGCAGGATGTCGGCATGAGCAATTTCGACCTTTCGCGGCGAGCCGCTCCGCTTCGTCCAGTCGCGGCGGTCGCCATGCTCGCACTCGCTTTGGCCGGATGCGGCACGACTCAAAAAGGCGGGGTCGCAACCCCGTCTCCATCCGGCGCGTCGCAGAGCGAGAATTGGCCCCAGCGCATCAGGGGCGTGATCGCGGACCTCAATCGGGGCGATGCCGCGGCCGCGCGCCAGACCCTGACCCAGATGCTGAGGCAACGGCCCGGCGATGGGGTCGCGAGGCAGCTTCTCGCCCAGATCGACAGCGATCCGCGCGAATTGCTCGGCCGCGAAAGCTACAGCTATACGTTGCGGGCAGGGGAAACCTTGTCGTCGGTGGCTCAAAGGGCGCTCGGCAATCCGATGCTGTTCTACGCTTTGGCGCGCTACAACAATATCGCGGTGCCGTCCTCGGTGGGGCCGGGCCAGACCATCCAGGTCCCGGGCCGCCGTGCCGCGGCGCCCACCAGGCCGGAGCCCCGAACGCCGGCGCGTCCGCCCCGCGCCGCGACGCCGCCTGCGGGCGCACCCGCGCCGCGTCCGGCATCGCCCCGCGGCAATCCGGCCCAGGCCGCCCGGCTCCGCGCCCAGGGGCTGGCTGCGCTGAACACCGGCGCGGTCGACCGCGCCGTCGCTCTCCTGCGCCAGGCGCTTGCCCTCGATCCGGGCAACGCCGCGATCAGGGGCGATCTCGGCAGGGCGCAGCGCATTCAGAGCACCGTTCGCTCAAGGCGTTGAAAACCAACAACCAAGCCTTAACCTTGTCGCCGTAGAACGCGCCCACGGATTAACCGTCATTTGGGGAGCGCGAAGTGCACAGCGTCGGCCGATATGTGATCGAACGGCGCATCGGCGAAGGCGCCATGGCCGACGTCTACCGCGCCCACGATCCGAGCATCGACCGAGTCCTTGCCATCAAGGTCCTGAAGCCGGAGCTGCGCCGCGACCTGCGTCTGGTCGGCCGCTTCCTGCGCGAGGCCCGGGCGGCCGGCGCGCTCTCGCATCCCAATATCGTCACAGTCTACGATGTCGGCGAGGCCGACGGCTTCCCCTATATCGCGATGGAGTTGCTCGACGGCGTTCCGCTCGACCAGCATTTGCGGGACAATGGCCGAATGCCGTTCACCGAGGTCGCCAGAATCGGCGCCCAGGTCGCCGAGGCGCTCGACTACGCGCACGGGCTCGGCGTCATCCATCGCGACATCAAGCCATCGAACATCATGCTGTGCGGAGGCGGGCGCACCGCCAAGATCCTCGATTTCGGAATCGCCCGGATGACGCAGGTCGACGCGTCCGGGGCCGAGGCCACCGCGGCGCGGACCCAGTTCGGCCAGGTGCTCGGCACCCCGCGCTATATGAGTCCCGAACAGGCGTTCGGGCTTGAGCTCGATCACCGGTCCGACCTCTTCTCCCTCGGGGTGGTGCTTTACGAGCTGACCACCGGCCAGACCGCCTTTGCCGGCACCAGCATCGCGACGCTGGCCCTGCAGATCACCCAGCGCAAGCCCGAGCCTCTGGGCAAGGTCATTCCGTCTTGTCCCCGCGGCCTGCAGCATGTCGTCGACAAGCTTCTGGCCAAGCAGCCCGACAAGCGCTTCTCCAGCGGCGCCGAGGTGGCCAGGGCCCTGAAGCGCGAATGCGAGGGTCCCAACCTCACAAGCGATGGCCGCCGCCGCCTGCCGCTTCAGATCCGGCTGACGATGCTGATGGGCGCTGCGGTCGGCCTCGCCCTCCTGCTCAGCATCGCCACCGTCCTCAATCGCCAATATAAGGCGATGGAGCAGATGGCTTTGACGTCGGGAACGGCGATCGCCAGCTTCGTCGCCAACAACGTCGCCTTGCGCACGGTGGAAAATGCCGGCCTTTCGCCGTCCGAACAGGATTGGCTGCCGGTTCAGGCGTTCGTCGCCGCCGCCTCGCGGGATTCGGGGATAAGCGGGATCGTCGTGGTCGACGCCGACGGCGTCGTTCGCGCGTCGACCGATTCGGGCCGGATCGGCCGGCGCTATCGGCCGGACCGCGCCGAGCGGAGCCTGGCCCGGGATCGCGATCAGGACGTCACCGCAACGCCGGCCGGCGATTTCCGCTTCATCCGCACGATCCGCTATTCGGACCGGCCGTTCGGCAAGGTCGAGGTCGTCACCGACCATGCCGCGCTCGACGCGGCGGCGACCAGCTCGCGCAATCTCCTGATCGGCCTCGGTCTGGCCTTGCTGGCCATCGTTCTCGGCCTCAGTTATTTGATCGGGCAATCGGTGGCCCGGCCCCTCGAGCGCCTGCGCCGGGCGCTGGCGGACGCGGCCTCGGGGCAACGTGATTTCCGGATCTCCCATCGGCGCAAGGACTCGTTCGGGGAGGCGTTCGACGCCTATAATAGGCTCGCGGAATCGCTGGATCGGGACTCGGGTGCAGCGGCGGAAGCGGAGCCGATCTCGCTCGAGGCGACCCGGATCGGCCCCGCGCCGGTCGATGTGTTCAGGCGCAGCGCCTGATGTTCCTGCTCCGGCTCTTCGACCGCGCGGACCTGGCGCAGCCGCTCGCGGCCCACATGCTCGGCGAGGGGATCACCTGCATCGGCAGAGATCCGGCGTCCGACTGGGCGATCCCGGATGTGGCATGCGAGATTTCCCGCGAGCATCTGCAGCTCATCTGCGAAAATGGCGCGCTGGTGCTTCGCCCGCTCGGCTCGAACGGCGTCTTCCACGGCGAAACCGGCGAGCGCCTGCCGGACAATGAAGAAATCCCGGTCGCGCTCGGCGATTCCGTCGATTTCGGCAAATATCGGATGGTGATCGATTCCGTGCCCTTCGGGACCCGGTCGGGCGCGTCCTTCGAGCGCACCATGGTGTTCGCCGCGCCCTTCGGCCGCAATCGGGACGTCGGCACCGAATGGGCCGATGGGGAGCCGCGATCCGCGGCCTGCGACGAAGGCTCGCTGCTCGAAGCCTTTTGCGAGGGCGCCAAGCTCGACGTCTCGGCCCTTTCGGGCGAGGAGCCGGCCGAGATCATGCGCCGCGCCGGGCGGATCTATCGGCAGATGGTCCTCGGCCTCGGCGACCTGGTCGTCCAGCGCAGCGGCGCCAAGGCCGATCTCAGCATGGATCGGACGACGATCGGCGCCGAAGGCAATAATTCCTTCAAATGGGCGCCCGGCCGCCGCCTCGCGACCGATCTGCTTCTGGGGCAGGAGGCGGGGTTCCTGCCCGGGCCCGAAGCGATCAGAGCGTCGTTCGAGGATGTGAAGCGGCACATGCTGGGGACGCTCGCCGGCTTCGACGCCGCGATGCGGGCGGCGCTCGATCTCCTCGGCCCGGATGCGATCGCCGGGCAGGTCGACGGCCAAAGCGCCTTCCTGAAGTCCCGCCCCGCTTTGTGCTGGGCGCACTATGAAACCGTCCACGCCGCCCTCCGCGCCGAACTGGAAGAGCGCCGCGACGGCCCGGTCAACAAAGCCTTCGTCGCCGCCTACCGGAAGGAAATCGGCGAGGCGGGACCGGACGCCCCGCCGGAAGCCTGACGCAACCCCCCGGGGCGGCGTCGGACCGGCAAGTACAGCCGAGATTCCCGAAAATGGTGGACGCACTAGGGCTCGAACCTAGGACCCGCTGATTAAGAGTCAGCTGCTCTACCAACTGAGCTATGCGTCCGACCGGGGCCGCCGTCGCGGCGGAGGAGGGCCATCTAGGGGCGGTGCGGGGCAAATGCAACCGCCCCCGCGCAGCGTCCCGCGTGCATCGCCGCGCGGGCGCCCTCGGCGCATCGCCGCGCTCCCGGCCTGCTCAGCCGCGCCGGTGATCGTCCTTGCGGGTGTTGCGGTCGATCGCCATCAGGATGCCGAGGCAGATCATCACCGTCATCATCGCCGAGCCGCCGTAGGAAACCAAGGGCAGCGGGATTCCGACCACGGGCGCCAGGCCGACCACCATCAGCAGGTTGATTGCGGCGTAGAAGAAGATGGTCGCGGTCATCCCCGCCGCCGCCAGCTTCTCGAAGCGGGTGCCGGCGTCGCTTGCGACCCGCATCCCCCAGCGCAGCAGAAGCACGAACAGGAGGATCAGCACCAGCCCGCCGGCGAGCCCCCATTCCTCTGCGAGAGCGGCGAAGATGAAGTCGGTATGCTGCTCGGGCAGGAACTGGCCGTGGCTTTGCGAGCCGTTGAGGAAGCCCTTGCCGAAAATCCCGCCCGATCCGATCGCGATCTTCGACTGGGTGAGGTGATAGCCGGCGCCGAGCGGGTCCTGCTCGGGATTGAGGAAGATCAGCACCCGCTCCTGCTGGTGCGGCATCAGCAGGAAATTGTAGGCGAGCGGGATCGCCACCGCGACCGCGGCCCCACCGGCGAAGAACATCCACAAGGGAAGGCCGGCAAGGAACATCATCACCACGGTGGTGAAGGTGATCAGCATCGCGGTGCCGAGATCGGGCTGGATCAGGATCATTCCGGTCGGCACCGCGAACAGCAAGGCGGCCGGCCAGATCGCCGACCAGCGCCTGATCTCGCGCGGCGGCACCGCGGCGTAGAAGCGTGCCAGCACCAGCACCAGCACCGGCTTGGCGAGCTCCGAGGGCTGGATTCGGATCAGGCCGAGATCGAGCCAGGACTGGGCGCCGCCGCCGACCGCGCCGATCGCCTCGACCAGGATGAGCAGCAGGATCACCGCGCCATAAGCGGCGAACGCCCATTCCTGGTAGCGCGCGGGCCTGGCGTAGGACATGGCGATCGCCATCCCCAGGAAGATGACGAAGCGCGCCGCGTGGGGCAGCGCATAAGGCATCAGGGCGCCGCCCATCTGGGTCGAGGCCGAATAGAGGCCGAACACGCCGAAGGTCGCGATCGCCATCACGATCCACAGCATCCGCCATGGCAGCGCCGCGATCGGCCGGGGGACGAAGGCCAAAGCCATCAGCGCCGCTCCGCCATCGAGGGTCGCTCCGCCGTCATGCCGGCGCCGTCGGCGGCGGCGGCGCGCCCGCAGGGCGGTTGGCCCATTCCTCGCTCCGCCGCGCCATCCGCTGGACGATGTCGCCGCCCCAGCCCTGTTCGAGCGGGAGCAGCCGTTCCATCGCTTTGTCCTTGTCGAACAAATAGGTCATGACATCGCAGGCGACCGGCGCCGCGGCGCGCGATCCGCCCAGCCCGTGCTCGATCACCACGGCGCCGGCGTAGCGCGGCCGGTCGACCGGCGCGAAGAAGACGAACAGGCCGTGGTCGCGGTAGCGCCAGGCGGTGCCGGCGCGGCCGCGATTGGCATCGACGATGTTGCGGACCTGGGCGGTCCCGGTCTTGCCGGCCATCAATATGCCGTCGAGCGGCAGCTTGCTCCGCCCGGCGGTGCCGTTGCCGTTGACCACTTCGGACATGCCGGCGCGGACCGCTTCGAAGCTGGCGGCGGCGAAGGGGAGCGGGGGCGGCGGGCGCCGCCGATCGAGGATCAGCCGCGGCTGGACCTCGCGGCCCGAGGCCACCCGCGCCGCCATGATCGCCAGCTGCAGCGGATTGAGGATGACATAGCCCTGGCCGATCGCCGTGTTGAGCGTGTCCGACTGGCTCCATTCCTGGTTGTAGCGGCGCATCTTCCAGGCCGGATCGGGAATCGTCCCATAGCTTTGCGAGACGACCGGCATGTCGAAGCGCTGGCCCAGCCCCAGCCTCTTGGCCATGGCGGAGAAGCGCTCGATCCCGATCCGTCGCCCCATCGTGTAGAAATAGGTGTTGCAGCTCTTGGCGATGGCGCGGTGCAGGTTCATCGATCCGTGGACGCCGAGGCAGCCGAAGCGGCGATTGCCGAGCTGGTAGCCGCCGCCGCAGCCGACCGTCTCCTCGGGATCGACGCCGGCCTCCATCAGCGCCATCGCGACGGCCGGCTTGAAGGTCGATCCGGGCGGGTAGAGCGCGTTCAGGGTCTTGTTGATCAAGGGGTGGCGCTCGTCCTGCGACATCATGTCCCATTCCCAATGGGCGATCCCGTCGGAAAAGCTGTTGGGGTCGTAGGCCGGCATCGAGGCCATGCAGAGGATATCGCCGTTGGTGCAGTCGAGGATGACGCACGACCCCGATTCCTCGCCGAGCCGCCGGGCGGCGAAACTTTGCAGGCCGGCGTCGATGGTGATTCGAAGCGGCGGGCCGGGAACGTCGGCCAGCGTCTGCAGCTCGCGCACCGGCCGGCCGCGCGCGGTGACCTCGACCCGCGCCGCGCCGGGGCGGCCGCGAAGCCTTCGCTCCATCACCTTTTCGAGCCCCTCCTTGCCGATCTTGAAGCCGGGCGTGATCAGCAGGGGGTCGTTGTCCTCGCGGTCATATTCCTCGCGATTGGGGGTTCCGACATAGCCGAGCAGATGGCCGACGGCGGCGCCCTCGGGATAGTCGCGGGTGAAGCCGACCAGGGGCGCCACGCCGGGCAGCTCGGGGCGGCGGACCTCGAGCGCGGCATATTGCTCGCCGCTCAGATGCTCGGCGACCGGGACCGGCTGGAAGCCCTGCGCCTGGCCGAGCTCGCGCCGGATCCGTGCGACCTCCTCGGGCGGCAAGGAGAGCAGGCGGGTGAGCTCGGCGAGCACGCGCTCCTCGTCCTCGATGAAGTCGGGGATGAGATCGACCCGGACGTCGACCCGGTTGGTCGCCATCGGCTGGCCGTGGCGGTCGACGATCCAGCCGCGCCGGGGCGGGATCAGCCGGGTGCTGATCCGGTTGGATTCGGCGAGGTCGGAGTAACGCTGATTCTCGGCGATCGAGATATAGCCCATGCGGGCGGCGATGAGCGCGCCGATCCCGGTCTGCAACGCACCGAGCACGAAGGCGCGGCGCGAGAATGCGAGCGCCTGGCTGTTCTCGGTCGGGACCGGGCCGCCGCCCCAGCGCCGCCTCATCGCCCGGCGCCCCCGAGCCGCCAGCGGTCGAGGCCGAGGACGAGCCGCGCCGCGACCGGATAGGCCAGGATCGACAGGCCGAGCTGCGGGATCATCACTGGAAAGGCGGTGTCGCTGCCCATCAGGAGGGCAATGTACCACACCCCGAAGCCGTGGAAGAGCAAAGCGGCGGCGGCGAGCAGCCAGTCCATCCAATAATCGCGAAAGCCCAACCGGCTGTCGACATAGTCGAAGGCGAGGAAGACGATCGTCCACAGCAGCATCGACTGGCCGAGCGGATGGCCGGAGACGAGATCGGCGAAGAGGCCGAAGCCGAGCGCGGCCTGGGCCGGCCAGATTTCCGGGCGCAGCAGCCGCCACGTGATCAGCGCCAGGAAGCCGACATTGGGAATGAGCGGCGATGCCATCACGATCGGGAAGAGCGACAGCAGGATCGCGGCCAGGGTCGAGAGGAAGGGGACGTAGCGGCGCCGGAAGTCGCGGATCGCGACCTCCGCGCTCGATCCGGCGATCCGGCTCATCGCGGCTGCGCCTGCTGCGCCTGCCGCGGCCGGGGAAGGGCGGCGGGCGGCGGCGGCGCGGCCTGGCCGGGCTGGCGCTGCAGGCCGGGCTGGTAGCGCGGATTGTTCTGCTGGCCTGGGCGCGGCGTCGGCGCGGGCGGCGGCGCGGCGACGGGCGGCGCGGCCTGCGGCGGCGCCGCCTCGTCGAGGCGGCCGGTGGCGGCGGCCTGGTAGGCGCGCTGGACGATCGCGTAATCGATCCGCGACGGATCGGCGACCGGCCGGGCGATGGCGATGTCGCCCTGGACCGCGCTCACCCGCGCGACCGGTACGTCGGGCGGGAAGATTCCGCCGACTCCCGACGTCACCAGCACGTCGCCGACCCGGAACGGATTCTGGCCGACTTCGAGAACGCGCAGCTCGATCAGGCCGTCGCCGCGGCCGACCGCGATCGCCGGCGTGCCGTCGCGCGGCAGCCGCACCGGCACGGCGCTGGCGCCGTCGGTGATCAAGAGGATTCGCGAGGCCCAGCGGCCCGTCTCGAGCACCCGCCCGATCAGCCCCTCCGGCGCGCGAACCGGCTGGCCGACGCGGATTCCGGCGCTGCTGCCCGCGGAGAGAGTGGCGAACCGCCGCGGCGAATCGAAGGAGGAGCCGACCACGCGTGCAAGCGCGATCTCGTCGTCGACGCTGCGGGCAAGGCCGAGCAGGGCGCGCAGCCGGCGATTTTCGAGCGCCTGGGCCTGGCGGGCGACCAGTTCGGCCCGGGTTTCGGCGAGCTCGCGGCGAAGCCGGTCGTTCTGCGATCCGGCCCGGAAATAATTGCCGATGCCGTCGATTGCGCCGCCGATGAGGCGGGTCACCGAGCGGCCGGCGCCGCCGACCGGTGCGCTGGTATCGAGCGCGGCGCCCTTGATCGCGGCGAAGCCGCGCGGGTCGACCACCGCGACGGCAAGGAGGAGGACGGCGACGATCACCCCGCCAATGGCGAGCATATAGCCGAGGAAGAAGCCGTATTGCGCCCTGCGGGAGAAACCGGGGCGCCGTTTGCCCGGCGGCGCCATGACGACCTTCCCCCCGTCCCTATGCGGTCTGGAGGACGCCGCGGAAGATCTCCTCTTCCATCGCCCGGCCGGTGCCGATGGCGACGCAGGTCAGGGGATCGTCGGCGACCGTGACGGGAAGGCCGGTCTCGTCGCGAAGCACTTCGTCGAGGCCTTTGAGCAGCGCGCCGCCGCCGGTCAGGACGATGCCCTGGTCGACGATGTCGGCGGCAAGCTCGGGCGCGGTATTTTCGAGCGCGATTCGGACGCCCTCGACGATCGTTCCGACCGGCTCCGAAAGCGCCTCGGCGATCTGGCGCTGGTTGATCGTGATCTCCTTGGGGACGCCGTTGACGAGGTCGCGGCCCTTGATGTGGACCGTCTCGCCGTCGGTGCCGTTGGGCGGCGCCTTGGCGATTCCGACCTGCTTCTTGATCCGCTCGGCGGTGGCCTCGCCGATCAGCAGATTGTGGTTGCGGCGGACGTAGGAGCTGATCGCCTCGTCCATCTTGTCGCCGCCGACCCGGACCGAGGTGGTGTAGGCGAGCCCGCGCAAGCTGAGCACCGCGACTTCGGTCGTGCCGCCGCCGATGTCGACGACCATCGATCCGATCGGCTCGGTGACCGGCATGTCGGCGCCGATCGCGGCCGCCATCGGCTCCTCGATCAGCCAGACCTGGCGGGCGCCGGCGTTGGAGGCGGCGTCGCGGATCGCGCGCCGTTCAACCGAGGTGGAGCCCGAGGGCACGCAGATCACGATTTCGGGCCAGCGCGGAAAGCGGCGCTTGCCGTGCACCTTGTGGATGAAATGCTTGATCATCTGCTCGGCGACGTCGATGTCGGCGATGACTCCGTCGCGAAGGGGGCGGATCGCCTCGATCTGGTCGGGGGTCTTGCCCATCATCAATTTGGCGTCGTCGCCGACCGCCTTGACCCGCTTGACGCCATTGATCGTTTCGATCGCGACGACGGAGGGCTCGTTCAGCACGACGCCCCGGCCGCGCACATAGACCACGGTGTTGGCGGTACCGAGGTCGATCGCCATGTCGTGGGAAGGGAATCTCAGAAAGTTGAAAAGGCCCATGATGGTTTAAGCTCACTTGGCTGAGCGGGCGGCCGGGATCCGGCCGTTCCCCGTTGCATTTCCTATAGGATCACCCCGCGCCCCCGGTCCACCAAAGAGTTGAGACGGCCGGGTCGCCAGGCCTTGAGGGCCTGGCTGCGCAGTGCGGGGGACTGCGCACCCGGTAATGTCTCGCGGCTCGGGGCGGCATCGTATAGGGACAATTTCATGTCAATACGCCGCTTGCCCGAGCATCTCGTCAACCGCATCGCCGCGGGTGAAGTGGTGGAAAGACCGGCCAGTGCGTTGAAGGAGCTGGTCGAAAACGCGATCGACGCCGGGGCGACCCGGGTTTCGGTTGTGCTTGGGCAGGGCGGGCTGGGCCGGATCGAGGTCTCGGACGACGGCTGCGGGATGGCGCCGGAGGAAATCGCACTCGCCCTCGAGCGGCACGCGACCTCCAAGCTCCCGGACGACGCCATCGAGCGGGTCACCACCCTTGGCTTTCGCGGCGAGGCGCTGCCGTCGATCGCCAGCGTTGCCCGGGTGACGATCGAGAGCCGGGTGCGCGGCGCGGACGGCTGGTCGCGCATCGTCGATAATGGCGTTCTGGCCGAAGAGGGGCCGGCCGCGTTTCCGCCGGGGACCCGGGTCACGGTCGAGGATCTGTTCGCCCGAGTGCCGGCGCGGCGCAAGTTCCTGCGCTCGGAGCGGAGCGAATATGCCGCCTGCCTCGACGTGGTGAAGCGCCTCGCCATGGCGCGGCCGGACATCGGCTTCACGCTCACCCATGACGGCCGGCGGACCCTCCACGTCCAGCCCGGCGAGGATCGGCCGGCAAGGGTCGCGGCGCTGATCGACCGCGAGCTCTCCGCGAACAGCCTGGCGGTCGACTATCAGCGCGGCCCGGCCCGGTTGGGCGGGGTGGCGGGCCTCCCGACCTTTAACCGGGGCGTCGCGAGCCACCAATATCTGTTCGTCAATGGCCGCCCGGTGAAGGACCGGCTGCTGATCGGCGCCGTCCGCGCCGCCTATCAGGATCTGCTCGCCCGCGATCGCCACCCGGTCCTCGCCTTGTTCATCGACCTTCCCGGCGACGAGGTCGACGTCAACGTCCATCCGGCCAAGACCGAGGTTCGCTTCCGCGATCCGGGCACTATCCGCGGTCTGATCGTCGGCGGCCTGCGCCACGCGCTCGACGAAGGCGGC